>Ga0114993_10001572_pt1 | contig 26029 bp, 21 predicted proteins | sample ArcticOcean_MG_C_FD_87042 | JGI IMG/M metagenome (GOLD analysis project Ga0114993, IMG submission 87042) | Marine microbial communities from western Arctic Ocean - ArcticOcean_MG_CB2_150 | ecosystem: Environmental > Aquatic > Marine > Oceanic | place: Arctic Ocean: Canada Basin | collected...
ACAAAGGTAATATTTCTTGGGGATGCGCCTAAAACGGAATTTTCTTTCTTAAATTCCTCCCCTACGATATACCGCAAACCCGAAGCTAAGGGCTGGGGTGAGACTTTTGGGGGTAGGCCAGTAAAGTTGATTAGTGAAAAGCCGCAAGAGGCCAACAAAGAATAACCCCTCACCCATACCAATAATTCATGGTCCGTTGTTCGGGGATAGGGAGGCTTGATCACTGAACCATTTTCCCTGTACCATTGAGCCATGAAGAGCCTTTTAGATTACACTTACGAAGAGTTTCAGGAGATACCTGATGAAGACAAGTCAAGGCTATATCAAGCAACCTCTGACGAAGAATTGGAAACATGGGAAGAGAAGTACCAAGAAGAAATTGAGGAAGAAGAAAGAGTGACTTACGAAGCAAATAAAAAACGAATGGATGAAATGATGGCGGGTGGTGAGAAGGGATTTCGTATATTGGCAATACCGATTCTTATAATACTGTTAATTCTCCTCTATCTTGCATTCAAATACGAGTGGGGGTTCGGCACAGACATTAGGTAATAGCTAGCCCTTGGAGTTTTTTAGGATTTTTTTTCTTACCCCCTACATATATACAGCACACCTCGCACAAAAAAATGGCCTACCCCCCGTCGGGTGTCTCGAAGGTTTGGGAGTTGCGTCCTAATAATTCATCAAAGAATTCAATGAATCATTAGAACCCTATCTGAGCCGATATGATTGCACAGTGAGCCTTGTGCTAGTGAGGTGGATCATTCTCTTCTTCCTCATCCTCATCCTCATCAGCCCACCACTGGTTCTTCAGCTTCCTTCCATGAATCAAAAGGTTCGCCTTTGTTATTCCAATACTTTGCAGAAATTATTTTTTCGTCCTTCCAGTTTGCTTCCCCCTTCTTCTGCCCGTTTTCATGCCATATCAGCCATAGCCCATCCAGCTTTCCGTCCTTGTAGTTTCCTTCAGACCGCTTTTGCCCGTTTTCATGCCAACTCACCTGTCGCCCATCCCGCTTGCCATCCTTGTAGTTTGCTTCAGACCGCTTTTGCCCGTTTTCATGCCACTGAACAAGTAGGCCATCCACCTTCCCGTCCTTGTAGTTTGCTTCCCTCTCCTTCTGCCCGTCACTCTGCATCTTCTTCTTCTTCTGGGATGCTGTCTTAATATTCCAGACAGCCCAATATATTACGACAGCCAACATTACACCCAACACTATCATCCCAAACCAACTACCTTCTCCCGTTATCCATTCTGCTCGGTGCTCTGTGCCTTTAGTGTAGATAGCAAGGATCAGAATTTCACTAATGAGTTCCATTTATCTGTTTTACATTTTTCCTGATGCAGAAAATAGAAAAAATTAACCACTGAGGGGAAATAATTGACCACTGAGGTTGTGCAGGATGCAGAGAAAAGGAAAAACTGTTGCCACTTTGTGTTGCCAATTGGCTGATTGCCACCTAAAATCTTAAGGTAATATTGAATGACTCTTGACTGTTGAGTCTATATATACAGCATTTAAAAGTGGTGCGCGGGGACGGGATCGAACCGCCGACCAACTGGGTGTAAACCAGTTGCTCTACCGCTGAGCTACCCGCGCTCTAATAGGATTCATAGATTGATTTTCTATTGAGTCAACAAAGAAGAAACCAGCATTCAAATTTCTCAAATGTCAGTTAAGAGTTTAATTCCAAATTTAGGGCCATAAACGGTTGATATATTCTATAGTTATGGATTGGCTGGCGCGCGGCTATTTTTTTTAACATAAGTAACATGTTTTTCACCTAGAGCTTTTAGATTCTTTACTATGTCGGGATGTTTCCCGGACAGATTTGATTTTTGGCTAATATCCTTCCGCAAATCAAAAAGTGCTATATCAGTCTTTTTTTGTTGGTATTTTCCTGGGATCCCACCTGCCCCTGGTTTTCCATTGAGGCTGCGGTAACTGTGAGGAAAGTGCAGGCTCCAATTGTTTTTTCTGACGGCATGAAGATTGTTCCCCCAATAAAAATAATAGGCTTCGTGAGGGCTCTTCGCATTTTTTTCACCTCTAATGAGTGGCCAGATATTTTTTCCATCAATTTTATGATTAGGCAGTTTGGCTCCAGTGATTTTCGCTATCGTTGGCAAAATATCTATAGTCATCGCCGGTTCCGAACATACAGTCGAAGAAGGAATTTTTTCAGGCCAGCGCATAATACATGGAACCCGGACCCCCCCTTCCCATGCCGTGCCTTTACCTTCACGTAAGGGTTTAGCTGAACCTGCATGATCACCATAACTTAACCAAGGTCCATTGTCTGTTGTGAAGATAACAAGAGTATTTTTATCTATTTTATTGTCTTTAAGAGATTCGAGAATCTGACCCACGGACCAATCAATTTCCCACATCACATCTGCATATAACCCGTCCTTGGTTTTGTTATCATTTTCTTTAGAAACAAAGAGGGGCACATGAGGCATGCTGTGTGCTAAGTAAAGAAAGAAAGGTTTGTCTTTGTGCCGATTAATGAAGTTAACAGCACGATTCGTGTAATCAGTAGTGAGAAGTTTCTGTTCTTTAGGTGTCACTTCTTTATCAATGATTTTGTCTCCTTCAATCATTGGCAAATTGGGCCATTTCTTTAGCCGTTCTTTTAATGGCAGGTGCCGGACTCCAGGATGGTGCGGCCACATATCATTCGAGTAAGGCAAGCCGTAATATTCATCGAATCCGTGATGAATGGGGAGCGAGGTCTTATGATGTCCTAAGTGCCACTTACCAAACATTCCAGTAGAGTATCCTTTGGTTTTAAGAAGTTCAGGGATCAACATCTCATTTGGATTAATGCCGTGCCTTGATTTTGGTCCTGGCGCTCCGAGCATTCCAATTCGGTTTGGATAACAGCCCGTGAGAAGTGCTGCTCGGGATGCTCCGCAAACGGCCTGAGCGACATAAAAGTCTGTAAATTTGCGACCCTCTGATGCCATACGGTCAATGTTAGGAGTCTTATTATTTTCAGCTCCGAAGCATCCAACATCTGCATAACCTTGATCATCCGTGAAGATGATTACTATGTTTGGCTTAGATAATGGATAAGCGTGAGAAGAAAAAATCAGAATAAAAAAAGCGACGAGATAATTAAATGAGCTCAAAGTGGAGTAATGATTTGAAGTGGAGTTCGCCGCCGATGTTTTGGTGGCCTTTATTTGCCAGTCTCAATGACCTGCATCATTTTCCTGGCATTTTTTGATAGTGATAGAATTTCTTCTTGCGTCAGTATTTTAGGTTTCGGTTGGTTCTGATCCTTATTCTTATTCTCTATTTCAGGTTCATGACCGCCCAGTTCGGCTAGTAGACTTTCTAGTTCTTTAGTAAGATTCACAATGTGTATGCGTTGCCTTAACTTAGGTTCGAGGCCTTGAAGTGTTTCTAAAAAATATGCAATCACATCGGTTCTGGACAGTTTAGAGGCTTTGGCCTCGGAATAATTGATTGAGGTTGTTACGGCTGCAATTTCGAAGGCCCGTAACCAACCTCCAAGAGCGACCAAGTTGGCAATGTCAACATCACGGAGCATAACCATTTCTGCTTCTACATCTGCCTGGGTCTTGGAAAGCTCTTCCTTTAACTTGTCCCATTTTCCCAGAACACTGCTCTCAAGAATACTCTTGGTGTATTTGGTGACTCGTTTTCCAGCTCCTAATACTTGCGCCTGTTTGAGGACAGCTCTGCCAATATGTTCAAGTTCTTCAATTTGCTCAGATTGGACAATTAGGAAACCATCAGAGATGAGCGTGCCAAGCCCAAGGGCGACCAATGAGCGGTCCCTTGGGATAGTTTTAGGAAGTTCTCTTTTTAGTTTTGCATATGGGAGTTCACCAAGCTCATCGAGTTGTTCGAATAGTTTTTTAATGGAGGGGGTCGTGAATCGATTAACACCGAATTCTTCTCGGACATGCTCATCTCCGACAAGATTTTCCGGCACTTCTTGGGCACTGAGGATAGTAGAAAGGGGAAGAATAAGTAGGCTGATTCGAAGGAAAAGCATAGAGATTGGTTGAGGGTAATATCTAATTCTAAACGATTATTGTATTTTGGGCATGCATTTATATTGCTTTTTGTCCGGGTGATAATATTAGGAATTGATCCTTGATACCTTAGAATTTTCCAATGAATGTTGCTCAAATCTACTCATGGGGCATTTAGCGACCACAATCTGGATCTTTTGCTACTTTGGCGTTCTGCTGGGCCTGACCGGTTATGGACTTCATCGGTACTCGATGATTTATCTTTATTGGAAGCATTCTCGTAGAAAACCTGAGCCTGATGGTAGCTTTGAACAATTGCCTCACGTCACGATCCAGCTTCCTATCTTCAATGAGCTTTACGTGGTACGACGATTAATTGAAGCGGTTTCAAAAATCGATTACCCGAAAGAATTTCTGCAGATTCAGATCCTTGATGATTCGACAGATGAGACTCGGGAAATTTGTGCTGAGGAGGAATCCAAACTGAGAGATGCTGGTTATGATGTTGAATTGATTCAGAGAGATGACCGGTTAGGCTTCAAAGCGGGCGCTCTGGAAAATGGGATGCATTCGGCAAAGGGGGAGTACATTTACATTTTAGATGCTGATTTTGTTCCGGGTCCTGAGATCCTTCATCAAATGATTCATTTTTTCACTAATGAAAAAGTTGGTATGATTCAAACCCGGTGGGGTCATATAAATAAAAAATATTCTATTTTAACCCGTGTTCAGGCTCTCTTTCTTGATGGTCATCATGCCGTGGAACAAACCGCGAGGAGCCGGAGCGGTCGATTTTTTAATTTTAATGGCACGGCAGGAATCTGGCGTAAGAGTGCCATAATCGATTCAGGGGGTTGGGAGCACGACACTATTACTGAAGATTTGGATTTAAGTTACCGGGCACAAATGAAGGGCTGGAAATTTATTTATTTGGCTGATGTGGTTACCCCTGCAGAGCTTCCGCCTGACATGAACGGGTTCAAGACTCAACAGCACCGTTGGGCCAAAGGTTCAATTCAAACTTGTCGTAAGATACTGGGAAGGGTCTGGAGGAGTGACCTTCCGTGGGTTATAAAGTTTGAAGCGGTTGCGCATTTAACTGCAAATTTTGCTTACTTATTATTGATATTGCTTTGCGTTTTAGTTAATCCCGCCATGCATCCAGAATCTGGTTGGGTCAGGACTGTGCTCCTTGATATTCCTATCTTCTTCGCTACAACCATTTCGGTCGGGCTATTTTATGTGACTGCGCAAATTGCTATTAATCCAAGTCCGCGGAAATGGATTAGGGAGGTACTCTATTTGCCGGTGCTCTTGGCACTTGGCATTGGTATGTCTATTAATAATGGGAAAGCGGTCATTGAAGCGATACTCGGTAAGGAATCTGATTTTGTTAGAACTCCAAAGTACGGGATAGAGAAAACAGATAAGGTCGTCAGTAAGTCAAAGTACAGGGCATTAAAATCCGTTGCTCCTTTATTTGAGATACTTTTCTTTTTGTATTTTTCTTATTTGGTCATTGATGCTTGGGCCAATGAGAACTTGTTAGTATTACCTTTTCTTGTCTTATTCCAAATAGGTTTCTTCATTGTCGCCTACGGGTCCCTGCGGTATTTATTACCCGATTTTTTAATTGGTGAAAGGAAGTCCAAGAAAGAGCCTCTTGAAACTTAATTTGATAGGAGTTTTTTGTATTGGTTTTGCCTGTTATTCGGCAATTTAATTACCTTTAAATATGTAAATTACTTTTGTGTCATCTGGTGGCAGTTGGTTTGACAGTCTTAACTATTAATACTAATATGGTAATTATAAGGAAGGCTACTGACTACAAAGATATTGGTATCCATAGCTGGCCCTTATGATTCTAAATGTCTGAAACCCGCATTCTATTGGTATTAGTTGGCATGCTCACCTTGTTATGCAACTGCACTTCAACCAAACTTCGCGGCGATCGCATAGTAGTAAGTGTTTATGATCAGAGGCTCTCACTGATCGGGAAGGAAGGATCAGTCAAAACGTATCCTATATCCACATCTAAGTATGGTCTTGGCAGTCAGCCTAGGAGCTATAAGACGCCACTTGGGAAAATGTATGTTTGTAAGATGATTGGTGGAGGTGCTCGTACCGGAACTGTTTTCAAAAGCCGGCGCCCGACTGGTGAAGTGGTCAGACCCAATTCACCAGGAAGGGATCCAATCATTAGTAGGATCATCTGGCTCGAGGGCCTTGATCGATACAATCACAATACAAAAGAAAGACTGATATATATTCACGGTACACCTGAAGAGCGAACGATAGGTACCCCGTCCAGTTATGGTTGTATTCGAATGCGCTCTAGAGACATTATCGATCTTTATTCAAGGATTCGTGTTGGGACAAGGGTATATGTTAAGCGGTCCCAGCTCACTGTGACTGAAATGCCGCTAGTAGCTCGTCTAATCACCGCATCCTTTAAAGGCATTCAAAGTGAGAGGTCAGGCAACATTGGTTTGCGCTAATGGCTAATAGCTTTTTTTAATGCGTGAAACAAAGGTCATAGAGAGATCCAATGTGTGGTGATTCGGCCTAAAAACGATTAGCCCTATGGCTTGACAAGTTCTTGTTGGCGACTAGGTTCGGAACCCCCTAAGAAACTGACTAAAAACCTATTATTATGGCGAATTCCAAATCCGCAGAAAAAAGAGCCCGACAATCAGCTAAGCATGCAATGGTAAACCGTGCGGTCAAAGCACGTGTTAAGTCGGCTCGTAAAGCCGTCAATGATGCTATCACATCAGGGGCCAAAGATGATGCGACGTCTCAATTGCATGCCTTAGCTTCAGTAGCGGATAAAGCAGCAAAAAAAGGGGTTATTCATAAAAATTCAGCTGATCGCTTGAAGGGCCTTTATTCAAAGCGGGTTGCTGCTATTAGCTAATTTTATTTAGTTAATCATAGATTGCCTTGTTTTTTGGCAATAAAAGCAAATTAGATTCGGCTTTTCCTTAAGTAAATTTTTGATTTGCTATCGTAATTGGTAAAATAGCGTTGTTACCATTTCATCGAAAATTTAAATTTAGTTATCAAAGAATAAAGTTTTCTTTTAGTTTGGTTGATTGAACGTTTCCTAACGATATAATGAATCTGTCTATGAATGAAGAGGAGAAGATACAAAATGACGGATTAAATGAACGCGCTAAGAGAGCAGATAAAATCATTAGAAATCCTAGAAAATATAAAATTTGTGCTGGCTGTGAATCGATTGTGGCCCAAAAAATCAATTTGTGCCCAAATTGTCACGCTTACCGGTTTGTAGAGAGTGAAAGTTTGGTAGTCGCTCAGGCTCAGGAACTTGGGCAAAGAGAGGCAAGATCTGTACTGGGCAGTGATTTTGAATAAATCAGTGATTTTTAGTTAATTCACCTTAATTTTACATATAGTGAAAATTATAGAAATTAAGTGTTGCACTTAATTATGAATGGGTTTTCATTAAAGTGTGTTCACCCATGAATTGGGTAAACTGTTTGAGTGTATTAACTAACCAAATAAATAACAAAAAATAAAGTATATGAAAATCCGTAACATTGCAGCAAAAACAGCCGCTGTTCTTGGATGCTCCGCCCTTCTTGCCCTGGTTCCTGCTATTGCAGGCGATGAGGCTGTTGCGGGTGAAGATCTTGGTGCAGAGGTAAGCGTCGGTTATGACACCGACTATATCTTCAGAGGTGCAAACCTTGGCGAGGATCTCCTATGGAGTGACGTCAACGTTTCAACATCTCTTTCTGACGGCCTCGGCCTTAACATAGGTGCTTGGTACGCCAACCCAACAGGGGCGGGCGACGATGAGCTTGATGTCTATGCAGGTGTTTCAACCGATCTCGGTGGAATGTCTCTTGACGTTGGTACTACCTACTACTACTTCCCAGGTGCTACTTCCGCAAATGCTCTTGAGATTGGCGCAGCTCTTGGAACTAGTGTCGGTGCTTTTGACGTAAGCGCAGGCCTATACCACGACATCGATTCTGATAACACTTACCTTGAACTTGGTATCGGTACATCAGTTGACCTTACAGACAGCGTTTCACTTGATATCGGTGCTACTATCGGTAACAACCAGGATGCAGTAATTGCTGGTCAGGCCGATGGTCTTACAGCTCTTACAATCACAGTTGGTGCTCCTATCGGACTTTCCGATAATGCTTCATTGACTCCTTACGTTGGTATCAACGCTGGTCTTGATGACAACGAGGGTGCTGGTGATGAGATCTTCAGTGGAATCTCTCTTAGTGTAGGATTCTAATTTAGATTTAATCTAAATAATTTCACAAACCCCCGGTCGAAAGACCGGGGGTTTTTTTGTGCCTTTGCTAATCAATTCAAAGGGACTTATTTAAGTAAGTCTGAATGAGGTATATAATTTTTTAATGGAAATGAATTCCCTGAATCAAAAAAATTAAAGAATCAGATTAAAATAACCAAATTTATAGTAGAGCCAATTGTGCAAGGAGGGAGAAGTGGCAAAAATTTGATAAAGAATACATTAATTTTACCTATATAATAGCAAGCGGGGCACAATTGAATTGTTTAGCCACAAAAAACGGGTAATATAAAAAGGTAAATCAAAAGAACCCCAAATAAATAGTTAATTCAAAGATTCCAAATTGTAACTATGAGAAACCATCATTTCCCTTCAATCAAATCAAAGCGACAAAAGTCTTCAGCTTTTACTCTCATTGAGCTTCTGATCGTTATTGTAATCATCGCTATCTTGGCTTCCGTTGCTTTTCCGGTAACGGCATTGGTGATGGAGCAGGCCCGTAGATCAGAGGCTAACAATGAAGTTACTCAAATAAAAAATGCGATAGGTGCTTATGAGCTTGAATATTCAAAGCTTCCTTTTCCTCCTGGGAATGGTGGAGAAGGAGATCTTAGAATGGATACGTTCCAGGATAATATTATCAGTATCCTTTCTGGTTATAATGTGGATGGCTTGAATCCACGTAAGAAACCATTTTATCAAGGCAAAAGAGCTAAAAATGCAAAGACAGACAAGAAGCCGAAGGGTGGTGTTTTTGGAACTGATGAGCAATTACAACTCTCGGACCCTTGGGGAAGGGAATATTACATCGTGATTGATTCAAACTATGACAACATTCTGGAAGATCTTCCAGGAGCTGAGGATGAAGAGATCAGGGCATCGGTTGCGGTATGGACAAGAGGTAAGCAGAAAGATGGTGAAGATTTGCCCAAAAATAAGTGGATAATGTCTTGGTAATTAAAAACGCAGGAAATTTTTAGCATATCATTTATTTAAATTGAAAAGTCATGAGTCCTCGGTCGAAAGGCCGGGGATTTTTATGTATAGATGATATTCATAATTTATTGAGGTGATGAGAGTAATAAGTAGTAACCGATTGGAATATAGATTTCATGGATCTATAGGATTTAATTGTATTATTCTTAAAGGGTTTCGAATGCATTAAAGTTTTTGATGGTTCCTACAGCAAGAGTTCTAGTTGATGGGTCTTCTGGATTGGAGTTTGATTATTCAATTCCGGAAGACTTAAATGCGTTGGTCGCTGTAGGTAGCCGAGTGACGGTCCATTTGAGGAACCGTCCATCGACAGGAACAGTAGTGGCCCTATGCTCCGCCGATGAAGGAACTGATAGCGCCACTTATCTCAAGCCGATCGCGGGACTTATCACGGACAAGCCGATTTTAACCTCAGAGTTGATTGAACTGGGAAGATGGATATCAAATTATTATGTGGCGTCAATGGAATCAGTGATGCGCAGTTTGATTCCGGAATCAGTTAGGAGCGAACGGCATGATTTTAAGCGGCTCCTCTTTGCGAAATTAATCAAGGTACCAACTGGACAGGAATTAGAAGAAATAAAAAAGCGAGCAAAGCGCCAAGCCAAAATTCTATCAGAATTAATTGAGGCTAGGGCTTCTCTTCAGATCAGTCGTCTGGGCGCAGGGTCACGTGGTGCCGTGGACGGTTTAGTTAATAAGGGGTTCATTGAAGTATCGTATGAGATCGTTGAAAGGGATCCTCATGCGGATGAAGAGTTCATGCCTTCACAACCGCTAAAGCTTACCGAGGCTCAAGGGCTTTGCCTTTCTTCCATTTTAAAAGCAACTGGAGAACCTGCCAAAGCCAAGCCACTGTTGCTTTATGGGGTCACAGGAAGTGGAAAGACCGAAGTGTACTTACAAGCGATTGCCGATACAATTGCGAGTGGAAAGACTGCGCTTATCCTGGTCCCTGAAATTTCGTTAACACCACAAACAGTAGCGCGGTTCAAGAGGCGCTTTGCGGAGATCCAGCACAAAGTTGCAGTATTGCATAGTCATTTGAGCGGAGGTGAACGTTTTGATGAGTGGCATAAGATAGTAGAGGGGAATGCCAAGATTGTAATTGGTGCGCGGAGTGCTCTCTTCGCGCCATTACAAAATTTAGGACTGATCGTTGTAGATGAGGAGCATGAGGGCAGTTATAAACAGGACACTGCACCACGATATCATGCGCGTGACGTGGCCGTGGTCCGGGCAAAGATTGAGGGTTGTGTGGTTGTATTGGGTAGTGCGACACCGTCTCTGGAGTCAATCCATAATACTCGGGTAGGAAAGTATCAGCTCATAGAATTAAAGGAACGGGTCGATGACTGCAGTTTACCTTTGGTTCGGATCATAGATTTAAAGAAAGAGGCACGCAATTTATCAAAGTCAGGAGGCCCTGCCATTATATCTGAGCGATTGCGAAGCGCCGTTGATGAAAGACTAGCCAAAGGTGAACAGATCATTTTGTTTTTAAACCGAAGAGGTTTTGCCACTTCTCTTAGTTGCCCCGCCTGTGGTCATGTGTGCGGCTGCCCTCATTGTAGTGTTTCACTTACATTTCACCGAAAACAAGAGAAGCTGGTATGCCATATGTGTGGTTATCAGAAAGTCGCGCCCCGAAAGTGTCCGGAATGTAATGATCCTTCCATTCGTTTCGCTGGTTATGGTACTGAGAAAGTCGAAGAAATTTTAAGAAAGGTATTTCCTGTTGCTCGTTTGGCGAGAGTGGACACGGATACGATGTCCCGTAAAGGTGCTTTGAGAAAAACTTTGAATGATTTTAAAGCCGCTAAACTTGACATGCTAATTGGAACCCAGATGATCGCGAAAGGTTTGCACTTTCCGAATGTTACATTGGTAGGAATTTTGAACGCCGACATAGGTCTGCACATTCCAGACTTCCGTGCAGGGGAGAGAACGGTTCAACTTCTTACGCAGGTAGCTGGTAGGGCCGGAAGAGGTGAGATGGAAGGAGAAGTAATGATTCAGACATTCACACCGCAGAGTCCATCTGTTCAGTTTGCCCGCCATCATGATTATATTGGTTTCTCTGATCAGGAACTGGAATTCCGAAAGAGTTTTTCTTACCCACCCTATTGCCACTGTTTGATTGTCACGGTCCGATCGAAGCATGCTAGGATGGCTGAATTTACTTTGCAGACTTTACACAAGAAGCTCTTAAAACAACTACCTAAGACAATCATTATGGGTGAACCGCTCGAGTCTCCATTAGCCAAGGCAGCGGATCAGTTTAGATTTCAAGTCATGCTTCGTTCTCCTAATCCTAGGGCAATGACTAATTATGTTAGGTCGATCATGGATGAGTTGACAGTCCCTGATGAGGTAGTGACCGCTGTAGATGTAGATCCTCTCTTTTTATCTTAAAAAAGATAATAGTAATTTTGGATCAAACTTAACAGTCACTATTTGTGATGGTAATTATATTTTCATAAGCGAGGGCTAAGGACAACATTGCTAGTGACGGTAACTGAATGAATAGTGTCTTGGCGGTGGGCACACTCTCCTATGATGGCGGTGACGGGGTGCTTGATAATAATATTCGTATTGAACGACAGGATATTTTGGTCTGCTATTGTATCTGTAAGTTGGTGTTGGTACATATCCGTTTTCCTGGTCCGTGGCATTACCTAGTGCTGACCCTGCAGCAGCACCTATTAATCCTCCGATCGCTGCTCCTTCGAGTGGTCTTCCTGACTGATTGCCAACGATGGCCCCAAAAGCTGCCCCAGTAAGTCCTCCGGCAACAGAACCTCTCTGTGATGAAGGACCGGATCCATACATGTCTGAGGTGCATGAAGTGCTCATTAACGCCATGGCGGCTGATCCAATGATTAATAAAGAAGATTTTAGAGTTTTCATGAAACGTTGGACTTTTCACTTAGAGAAATATTCAAATTAAATACAAAAAAATACCGTTCCCATGCGGAAACGGTATTTTTTAAAAGGTTAAATAATAAAATAGGATGCTTTAATAACGTTTATTTTGCCTATTTGCGTTTTGATTGCTTTGCTGCTGTTGAGTATTTTGTTTGTCCTTTTTATCTCCAAGGAATGCGCCTGTTCCTGCGCCGAGGGCACCTCCGAGTAGGGCGCCTTTGGCCGCATCACCTGACTGGTTGCCAATAATTGCGCCTGTTCCTGCGCCGATGAGGCCACCCAGTACAGCACTGCTTTGGGCATTTGGTCCACATGAAGTAGAAAAGAAAGCGAGTCCGAGAGTCGCGGTAGCTATAAGTAGGAATCGATAGAGTTTCATAGTTAATTATTAATATATCTAAAATAGACTCATTTGACGTTTTCCGCGAATGATCTATTCAATTAAATGTTGTTTTCATAATAGAAAACGTTCATTTAAAGCGATTCTTTCAAAAAAAATCCCAAACCCTAAAAATATAGGGCTTGGGATCTTGTGAGTTTTATGATTTGAGAATTCTATTATTACGAAATCTCAGATCTGGATTGGCCTCTTTCTTCAAGGACGGCCTGAGCAGCAGCCAACTTTGCAATAGGAATCCGAAAAGGACTGCAGCTAACATAATTGAGTCCTGAACGGTGGCAGAATTTTACAGAGGCCGGATCTCCTCCATGTTCTCCACAAATACCAATCTTAAGATTTTTCTTTGTCTTACGACCTCCCTTGACTCCCATTTCTACGAGCTGGCCGACTCCGGTCTGGTCAAGGCTGGCAAATGGGTTGTTGCTCAGTACTTCGGCGTCTTGATAAGCCGGAAGGAATGAACTCGAGTCATCACGGCTCAGTCCGAGGCAGGTCTGCGTCAGGTCATTGGTTCCAAAGCTGAAGAATTCCGCATGCACTGCAACTTCACTTGCAGTGAGTGCTGCTCTTGGAATTTCAATCATCGTGCCAACGACATATTTGAGCTGGCTTGCTTTGAGCCCATGCTTTTGACGGACTTCTTTGGCAGCTTCATCAATGACAGCCTTTTGTAGTTCAAGCTCTTTTGAATAGCTGACCAGAGGTACCATAATTTCAGGCAGTACTTTTATCTTCTTCTTCTGGACTTCAATGACCGCCTCGAAGATGGCAGTTGCCTGCATCTTGGTTATTTCAGGATAAACGATTCCGAGTCGACAACCGCGGTGACCAAGCATGGGGTTCTCTTCATGCAGTTCATGGATTCGCCTCTTAATGTAAGCAGGGCTCACCTTAATTTTCTTCGCGAGGGCAGTGATTTGTTTGGGGGTCATGGTCCCAATGAACTCATGGAGTGGTGGATCCAGAAGTCTGATCGTTGCGGGCCTACCGTCTAGTGCTGTAAAGATTCCCGAGAAGTCTTTCTTCTGATAAGGGAGAAGTTTTTTGAGGGCTTTTGCTCGTCCCTTGTCATCTTCAGCAAGGATCATCTGCCTCACAGCATCAATGCGGTTACCTTCAAAGAACATGTGTTCGGTACGAGTCAGTCCTATACCTTCGGCTCCGAAAGAGATGGCATTTTTGACCTGATCAGGAGTGTCGGAGTTAGTTCGGATTCCGAGCTTCCGGAGCTTGTCTGCCCATCCCATGAGCTGGATAAACTTCTTGTAAGTTGGACTTTTCTTTGCGGATGCCTTGTTCTCAAGGAGCGCCTGAATGACTTCCGAAGGAGCCGTCTTAAGCTCACCTGCGTAGATGTTTCCGACGAAACCATTCAGAGAAATGTGATCACCTTCTTTCAATGTGACACCGTTTCCACTGAGTGTTTTCTTGCCGTAGTCAATGTCCATGTCATGGGCTCCACAAACGCAAATTTTACCCATTTGACGGGCAACGAGTGCGGCGTGGGAAGAAGCGCCTCCACGAGTTGTGAGGATACCTTCGGCCGCGATCATTCCTCTCAAATCTTCAGGTGAAGTTTCCTGACGAGTTAGAATGACTTTTTGTCCTTTAGCGGCTGCTTCTACAGCACTTTCGGCAGTAAAGTAAATCCTTCCACTGGCCGCGCCTGGACCGGCTGGAAGACCTGCGCCAATTTTCTTGGCTTTCCTTTCCGTGGCTGAGTCGAAGATAGGTGCTAGTAAGTGGCTCAGATCTTCGGCTGGTATCCGAAGAATGGCTTCTTCTTTACTGATTAAGCGCTCCTTGACCATGTCGAGTGCGATATTAACTGCGGCGAATCCTGTCCTCTTTCCATTTCTGGTCTGGAGCATCCATAGATTGCCTTCTTCGATAGTAAATTCAACGTCCTGCACATCGCGGAAATGCTTTTCCAAGATCTTTCTGATCTTCAGTAGTTCCTTATATGAGGACGGCAGATCCTTAGCCATTTTGGCTACCGGTTTTGGAGTCCGGACACCAGCAACAACGTCCTCACCCTGAGCATCAATCAGATACTCACCATAGAATACGTTTTCACCGGTCGCGGGATCTCTAGTGAAAGCGACTCCGGTCCCGGACCCTTTACCCGTGTTTCCGAATACCATGGCTTGCACGTTGACTGCAGTTCCCCAAGAAGCTGGTATCCCATACTTTTGGCGATAAACTTTTGCCCTGTCATTGTTCCAGGAGTTAAAGACCGCATCGATTGAACCATAGAGCTGAGCCATCGGGTCTTCAGGGAATGCTTTACCCGATCGTTTCTTAATGAGATTTTTAAACTCGGCGACGACCCATCTTAAATCGGACTCTTCAAGACCCGAATCGTCAGCGACTTTGGCCTTAGCTTTGGCCTTGTCCAGGATCACTTCATAGGGGTCATGGTGTTCTCCCTCATGCGCTTCTACACCCATGACGACACTACCATACATTTGCAGGAACCGGCGATAACTGTCCCAGGCAAATTTTGAGTTTCCGGTCTTAGCGGATAGTGACTCAACGATCTCATCATTAATTCCTAGGTTCAGGATAGTATCCATCATTCCAGGCATGGATTCACGTGCACCGGAGCGGACAGAAAGGAGAAGAGGGTTCTTGAGGTCACCAAACTTCTTGCCCATGACTTTTTCGATCTTGGCAATGTTTGCCTTGATCTCGTTCTCGAGGGTCTTTGGGTACGTTTTTTTATTGGCGTAGTAGTAAGTACAGACTTCGGTAGTGATGGCCATTCCTGCTGGAACCGGCAGACCAATCCGTGACATCTCTGAGAGGTTCGCCCCCTTGCCTCCGAGGAGTGCTTTCTGGGATCCGTCCCCGTCCGCCTTGTTCCCTCCAAAAAAGTAAACGTGTTGTTTTGCTTTGCTCTTATTGACCTTCTTACGGGCCGGACTTTTTTTCTTTGGTGTTGCCTTTCTGGAGGCAGTTTTCTTTTTAGCCATGAATGTTTTGTGGTATGATGTTTTTGAAATCGCTTTCTTTCCTAGTAAACTAATTAACAAAGGCCCTCATTTATTAGGGCGAGCGGAACTCTATCAGAGCGTTTTAACGTGTCAATTAGGCGTTTTTTATATCTCTTATGATTAGTAGATTTGAGGATAATTTAAGAGATTACGGATTCACCTCTGGCCTCGCGTTCGATCTGCTCTTCGATCCAAGCGTAAGTTTTTACCAGACCCGTTTTGAGATCGATTTCAGGTTCCCATTTGAGTTTATCTAAGATCAATGAATTATCGCTGCTTCGACCCCGGACACCCTGAGGCGCGTCTAAATTATGTTCACGTTCCACTTCGACTCCTGCAATTTCAGATATGATATCTATGAGCTGGTTGATGGAAACGAGTTCGGACCTACCAAGATTGATAGGGTCACTGAAATCTGATTCCATGAGTTTGTCGAGTCCAGAGATGCAATCATCAATGTACATGAAGGTACGAGTCTGTTCACCATCTCCCCAGACCTCTATTTTTAAGTCACCAGATTTTTTTGCTTCGATGATTTTCCTGCTCAGTGCCGCTGGTGCTTTTTCTCGGCCCCCTCTCCACGTTCCGTCCGGTCCGTAGACGTTGTGAAAACGAACAACTCTAACCTCCATGCCGAAGTCCTCTTCAAAGTGTTTGCACATACGTTCACTGAAGAGTTTTTCCCAACCATAACCATCCTCCGGCATGGCTGGATAAGCGTCCGCTTCTTTCAATGCGGTGACTGTGGTATCTGTCTGTTTGTCAGCAGCATAAACGCAAGCGCTTGATGAATAGAGATATTTTTTGATTTGAAATTCTTTTGCAGCCATTAGTAGGTGAGTATTAATGAGGATACTGAGCATGCAGAGTGCCTTATTATTCTCAATGAAACCCATGCCCCCCATGTTGCAGGCTAGGTTGTAAACCTCATCACAACCCTCACTCGCCGAGAAGCAGGCATCTTTCTCTTCCAAATTGGCCACAATATTTTCTGCTCCTTCAATCCTTTGATACCAAAGATCAAGCGGTTTTACATCGGCGACACGGACATCATGGCCTCGATTCACTAAAGAATTAGCTAGATGACCGCCGATGAATCCACCGCCGCCAGCGATAAGAATTTTTTTGCTCATTTTTATTTAGAGTTCGTTAATTTCTCCACTTTTCGATGGAGTTATAAAATCCGAGTCAATTTTATTGTATCTTTCCCAAGTGTCAAACTTGAGATTGCAGATGAATTTTTAATTATCCACAATTTTAAAATCCACTAAACGCTGATCAAGGTCAACTCTATCAACCGTTACGAGTATTTCCTGCCCTGCTTCGAAGATTCGCTTTGGCTTTGAACCTACGAACCGGCTCATTGATCCGTCGAACCAGTACCCGCCACGGCAATGAGGCAAGGCATGTTCCGGTACTAGCCCCTTGATGAAGTGATCCGTCAATTCAATGAAGAGTCCCTTGCGGCGTATATTATGAATTATTGCCGGATGAGTTGGTGTTGGCGAGTCCCCAGAGTCCTTAGTTTCAAGCCATAGGAATTCAAGCTGCTTGAGTTTTTGAGATTCCATTTCAGCACTCGCGGAGTTCCTTTCCGTGCCTGAGAGATGTTTTGAGATCTCATTAAGTTCTGTAAGCTTAGGTGTTTTGATCGAGACTGCCCCAGTCACGGAGGCCAATACTCTGTGAACGATTAGGTCAGCGTATCTTCTTATAGGACTCGTGAAATGAGTGTAGTTTGTCTTTGATAGTCCATAGTGGCCGATCGGTTTTTCACTGTAGGTGGCTCTTTTCATACTCTTTAAGAGTCCTACTTTGATGGCATGTTCTTCGGGCCGTCCTTGAACGGATTTGAGTAAGGATTGGATTGCATTAGGTGAGTCTAGGTCACCCACTTTGAATCCATAATTAAGGACGAGTTGTCTGAATTCAAAGAGCTTGTCTGAGTCCGGATCCTCGTGGATACGATAGACTGATGGCTTCATTTTTTCTTTGATGTGTTTTGCGACTGCCTCGTTAGCAGCGAGCATGAATTCCTCAATGAGTTGGTGGCTCTCATCATTTTCTGTTTTTTCAAGCCTTATAGTTTTACCGTTCTTGTCCAATACGGCTCTGACTTCAGGCATATCGAGCTCTAGGGCTCCCGATTTGAAACGACGCTCACGAAGTTTCTTAGCGAGTTCCCATGCCGTGGATAGTTTCTCACTGAAAGGATTTTGAGGATCAGGTTTTTGCATCAGTGCGTATGCTTCCTTATAGGTGAACCGTCTGGCACTATTAATCACTGCTTTGCAGAAACGTACGGACTTAGGTGTACCGTTTTTATTGAACTGCATGACGGCTGCATGCGTGAGGCGATCTTTTTCAGGAACAAGTGAACATAATCCATTACTCAATTTTTCAGGCAGCATAGGAATGACCCTGTCGGCAAGATAGGTGCTGTTTCCTCTATAATAAGCTTCTTTATCAAGTAGGCTCTTCGGTCTAACATAATGGGCAACATCTGCAATGTGGACTGCCAGTTCCCAGTTCCCATCCTTTGTCTTTTCAACTAGGATAGCATCATCAAAGTCGCGGGCATCATCCGGATCAATTGTAAATACTGGGCGCTTCCGCCAGTCCTCTCTGGACTGAATATCCTCTTCTGAAATATGATCTGAGAAATTATTAGCTTCTTCCGTCACCTCTTCAGGAAATTTTAATGAAAGTTTGTGGGCATAAATAATTTGCAGGATGTCTATTCCGGGTGTGTCTGGCGGCCCAAGATCTTTGACAATGTGGCCCTTCGGATTGGCTCTTCTAGAGATCCAATCAGTGATAGCAATTACGACTTTGTTTCTAGGCTCCGGAAGCTTTGCAGGGAGCTTCTCAGGATCCAGCTCAATGGTTGCTGGTAATAACGGGTTATCTGGTTGGGCATATACGAATTTTCCTTTTCTTTGGTACGTTGCGATGATTGCCCCATTCTTTCTTTCTAGAACCTTTATGACTTGACCCTCAGATAACCTGCTACTGTCTGAAAAACGTTGTTCTTTTTTTTGCGTATTTTTGATGTTTTTTGTCGATTGAGGAGAACTTCCCCGGGTCATTATTTTGGCTACGACTTTGTCTCCGTGAAGGGCCGTTCCCGTCGCATCTTTTGGTATAAATAGGCTACTATCCTTATTGGAATTTTCGGGATCGACGAAAGCGTTCCCATGGGTATGGAACTGGATGATGCCAATCATTTCAGCTCCTCCTCTCTTAACGTATCGTCCCTTTTTAATTTTTCGGATTGTGCCTTCCGATTCCATGTCTGCGATGAGTTGACGCAATTGTTGCCGACGCTTTGGAGTGACTTCGAGCGCTCTCGCCAATTCCGATTTATTCAGTGGGCGATAACTCGGATCATTCAAAAACTTGAGGAGTTGTTCCTTCAGTTTTTCATTCTTTCTTCCACCGGTGGGGGCGGAATTCTTCTTTTTTTGATTCGGCGTAATTGAAATATAGAGATGAATTATGCGAAGGGAAAGGCCCATTCACCGGCATAATTCTTTGGTTAATAGATTTTAAGAGTATCTTTGAACTTATTAGGATTCAACTTTGAAGATTTAATAATCCTTCATTTAAGGCTTTTACCTTCCTCGTCCGAATAGCATGGTGTAGCCGGTCTTGATAATGATTGTCAGATCCATGACCAATGAAAAGTACCTGACATAATAAAGGTCATATTTGAGCTTATTTATAGTGTCTTCAAGATTGGCTCCGTAAGGGTAATTGACTTGTGCCCATCCAGTGATTCCGGGTTTAACGATATGACGCAGATGATAATGCGGGATCGCCTTTTCATAGTTTTTCACCAGTTTTCCCCATTCAGCTCTCGGACCGATGAGGCTCATCTCTCCTCTGATTACATTAATGAGTTGAGGTAATTCATCTAATCTTGATTTTCTTAAGAAATTTCCGATCGGAGTGATTCGGGGATCATCAACGCTCGTGTAATCGCCCTTGGCATCGGAGCCGATCTGCATTGTTCTTAATTTGATCAGGGTAAAGGGCACCTCGCCTGCGCCGATCCGTTGTTGCCTGAAGAAGATAGGTCCCTCACTCGTTAATTTTACAGCGAGCATTGCGGCGGCTAGGACTGGACTGGCCAGAATCAGGACCAAGGTGGAAAGGAAGAGGTCAATTGTTCGTTTTCCCTGTGAGTAAGCAACATTCTTAGTTATCCGAAAGCCGTGCTCGAATGGCCAATCTTCATTAACGAGTTTTGTTGGGACATATTCAAATTCTGATAGGAAAAAATTTTCCAATGAAACGATATCATTTTTCTTGAGGTGACGTTCTAGTAGTTGGCGTTTTAAATTTTCATCCAATGTCAATTGTTTCATGGAGTCGGCCAGTATGATCTTATTAATCACCATACCATTAATGGACCGTGCCCCCGGGTCGAACTGATCAGGATTCAATGGGTCGATACCAATTGAGCTAAATTTTCCGAGCAGTTTCTTATCTAAGCCATTGTTCATGACGTAAATTGTTTCAGTGAAATTCTGATCCGTAATGTCTTTAATCAATTCATAGGTATCATCCGAGGGGCCGATGAAGATAATACATTTATTTCTTTTTCTCTTTGCCCTGATCTTTCCTATTAGGGATCGATACAGTATTGAAAAGGGTGTGAATAATATGAAAGTTCCCAGTAGCAAAGTTCTGTTCGTTCCGACTCTGTCAGCGTAGGACACAAAGAGGAGAATAATGAACAGTGATAAAGCGGCACCAATGATGGAGGCGATGAGGTGTTCACTGATGAAGCGCGCGCTCCGCTCTATTTTTTGGTATTCGTAAGCACCTACCAAGTACAGAGAGAGGGCATTGCAAGTGATCATACTGAAAAGAATTTGATCACTACTAAAGAAGGATTCCGAGTTGCCCGTTCTCAAGGTAAGGATGCCAAAGTAAATCAGGTAAAAAGCGACAGTATCAATTACCAACAATATTGCCGGGAAAACTTTCCTTATGAAATTTATGAACATTGTTAATTAGTAAGATATCTAATTAGCGTTTTCTCCGCAATATCAATGCCAAATCTAATAAATTAAGATAATAGTTTATAAAATTAAATCCTAAAGTAACGTTAATTTTAAAATTCATCCCTTATTACCAACCTAATCCCCGGACAAGTGCTAAAAAAACTACGAAAGTTACTGATTTCTTTCCTTCTTTTATGGATTGTCGCAAATCATGGTAAACTTGCGGCTGATGATTTGATCGACTCCGCCACCTTCACGGATTCTCAAACAAGTTCCTCGAACTCGGTCTTCAATTCTCTTTCTTTTTTACAGGACCGGGTCAGTGCTCAAGTTACGACGAGGTACCTCCAGGATTCAAATGTTTTCCTTCGGAATAATGAGACTGAGGCCAGTATTCTTAATGGATCAGTATTGCTCGGAGTCAAGGGAGGGGGTCTACCTGATGAGCCCGGCCTCTCTTACAAACTATTGTATGGAGGAAATTATTTTTACTCAATGACAGATGATTTTGAGTATGAATCTCCCGCCGATCATTCTTTCTTGTCCGGGTTTGAGTTGAGGGGGGCTTTCACGACGCTAAGACTTGACGCTAACATTGAGGAGCAGGGCGGGTATTCACGGTCCGAGCCCTTTGCTGAAGGCATTTCTTCAACTTTCGGGGAAGCAAGAAATCTTGGATATCAGAGGAAGAGCTTGGGGCTTGGCGTTTCTAGAGAATTAAATTCCAGTGAACTGGGACTTAGGCTTTCTCTGGACCAGTATGAATACAATGTAGGTAATTTGATTGCTAGGTCCTACGAGAGGGAAAAATTCGCGACTGACCTGTCATGGTTTTATGATCCGGTATTTCTTGCCAAGACACGCATCGGCATTGGTTTAACTACTGGTAAAGAAGAAATCAATCAGAGTGTGCTAGGATCCCAGACTTTTATTACCCCTTCAGTCAGGTTTCGATGGTCTTATTCGCCGAAAACAGCATTTGCCGGATGGTTCGGGCTCGATGAGCGATTTCGTGATTCGGATGATTTTAGTGAGACTACCCCAGTCTATGGCCTAAAAGGTCTCTGGACGGCTCCGACAGACACTCAGTTCACCATTGATATCACGAAACAGGTCTATCCTTCCGTTTATGAAATTGATGATAATGTGGCCACAAAAAAATTCTCTGTAGGGGCCAGGCAAGCCTTTGACGGTGGCATTGAGATTGGACTGCGTTATTTCTATGAATTTTCAGATTATCAGCCGACACAGAATGCCGGGGCCCTACGGTTCCGCACGGAGGATCTTCAAAGTTTGCGCCTCAGCCTGGGGAAGTCCCTGAATCTGGGTTCTTTTGATGATGCGCAAGTCTCAATCTTTTACAATCAGCTCGTTAACGAGTCCACTAAGGACTATTACGATTTTGAGAGGAACCAGTACGGGATTCAGCTCAAATTATCTCTTTAATATGATTGATTATAATGATTTTAAAGTTAGGACGGGGTGAGATTTACTCAAGGAAGGCAATTTATTTAAGACCACTACAATTTTGACTTTTATTAATGTTAAGCTATCTCTCCGGTTCATTGTCTATTCACATTCATCTGACATAAGTAGAAAATGGTTAATTCCTTCAAATATTTTTTCGTATTCAACCTGATTCTTGGGGCACTCTTTCTTAGTGCTTCGCAGGGTCAGGAGGAGAAGAGCAATAATCTCATTTCTTCCGGTGACACATTGCTGCTGAACATTAATGGTGAGCCGCAAATTTCAGGTCAGTTTCTCGTCTCTATTGATGGAGATATCTCGCATTCTCTACTTGGTAAGATTGACGCTGAAGGAAAGGGCCCCAATGATTTTGCTCAAGAGCTCGTCGGTTTACTCCAGGACGGTTATATCTTGAAGCCTGGCGTCAGTATTTCCATCATTAATCAGAAGCCATATCAGATCCGGATGATCGGTGAAGTGACCAAGCCCGGTGAGATTCAATTCCCGAGGGAGAAGCCATTGGACATGGGTTCTGCAGTCGGCCTGGTCGGTAATTTGACGAAGGAGGCTGATGAGAATGCAATTACCCTTAACCGGGGCGGCAAGATTACCAAGGTTAACGTATCAAGTCTTAGCACTATAATGCTTGAGGACGGTGACATTATCAACGTGGGTAAACTTCCAGATCTTGAAACTTTCTCCATTTCGGGGGAAGTCATGAAGGCGGGCACTTACATGATCCCGCGTGAAAAAGAAAAAAAGCTGACTATCTTCGCAGCGATTAGCATGGCTGGCGGTCCGTCCAAAGTCGCAAAGCTCTCGAAGACCATCGTGACTAGGACCGATTCTGGTGGCAGGACTACCTCGACAACAATCGACGCTGCGGACCGGTCGAAGATTTTCTTGGTCCGCCCAGGAGACGAGATAGAGATCAAGGCCAGAATTTTCTAATTAATTTAAAGATTATAAATTCCAACACCCTACCCGAGAGTGGATTACGAAAAATTAAATTCCATAGCAGAATCTGAGATCAGTGACAGTTCGGGCATTGCCCGGGGCCTGAAGGATTATATCTTCTGGGTCCGTAACAAGTTATGGTTAGTGATGCTCATTACGGTAGTGGGTATTGTTCTGGGTATCTTTGTACATGTTAAGAGTCCTCCCATTTACCAAGCCAATGCTAGTATAGAGGTGGAGCGGGTCGAGAGAGGGGATTCCCTAGAGGACCAGCAGGGGAGTAACTTTAGAACAGAAGCTTATCTAGGAGGTGATGCGATTATCAATACGGTGACTCAGAAACTTCTGGTCCCTGAAATATTGATTGCGATGGTGGAGGCTACAAAACTTCATGAGAGAGAAGATATTATCAAATTAAGCTTCCTTAAAAATCTGAAGAGCACGGATGAATCAGTGGTCCTAGAACCTAGGCAGCTCGTTAACATGATGCTGGGAGAAGACTGGATCCGTGTAGTTCCACGAAAGAAGAGCTATATTGTTGATATTATTGTTGATCATACGAGTGCGGAAGTCGCTTATCAGATTGCTAACGGTATCCTTGAAGCTTCAAAGAAAAATGTGGAGAACAAGATTAATGAGGAGACTAATGAGAATGTTAGGTTGGCAAATCAAATGGTTTCAGGTGCCGAGGACGAAATCCTTGAGCTGGGAGAAAGGTTATCTTTGTATAATGCCTGTTTCCTGAGAAAGACTTTGATCGATAAGGCCGAGGAGGAAGTGGTCGAATTCAAGAAGCGGTACGGACCGAAGTGGCCCGCATTAATTGAGGCGGAGAATAAGCTTAAATCTCACAAAGGCAGCTTTGATACTGAGCTCAAGCAGGTCTCAGTCATATCCACTGTTGAGAAGGAGTACTGGGATAATTTACCCGAAGAAATTGATAAGATAATTAATGTGCAGAACCGTGGTCAGTTCATTACTGCGGAATTAAAAAGTAAGGAAGATCTTCGTAACGGCCTCCTCTCTAAAATTGATTCGTTAGTGGTTGGCAATAAGAGTTCACGTGAATTTTCAGTTGCGATGGAGGCTATCTTACCGGAAGGCCCGATCGGCCCTTCTTTTGTTAAAACGTTTGGACTTTTCTTTGTCGGGGCATTGGCCTCTGGGATTGGCCTGGCCATCTTACTTGGTTTTCTTGATCCGTCTGTTCGGACCGTCGCTGAGCTTGAAGAGTACACTGGATTCCCAATCCTTGGGGCAATCCCTCAATCTCTGAAAGTGAAACAGAAAACTGTAAAAAAAGGTTCTAGGAGCCACGTGCTGTTATTTGATAGTGATAATCATTCCCCGACCGCTGAATCTATCCGTAACTTGAGGGCCGGGCTCAGTTTCTTAGGTGATAAGGAGGACCGTAGGACCTTCATGTTCACGAGTGCCGTGCCTGGTGAAGGGAAATCCTTCGCGTCTGCGAACGTTGCCAATTCATTTGCTTCACAAAATGAAAAGACTCTCCTAGTGGATCTGGACTTGCGGAAGCCGGTACAGCATACCATCCTCGAGATGGAACGGTCCCCCGGTTTCAGTGACTTCATCTCAAACCAATTGAGTTTTGAGGAAGTGGCCAAGCCGACCAAGAACGAGAATCTTTTCTTTATTAGCTCAGGGTCAAGGTCAGGTAACCCTTCCGAGCTCATGACTACCCAGAACATTAAAAAACTCCTCAGTTCAATTCCTGATGATTTTCAACGCGTTGTCTTTGATACTCCTCCCCTGATACCGGTCCGGGATTCCTTGCCCGTTTCCAAGTTAGTGGACTCAACTGTGATTTTGTATCGGATGGGCAGTACTCATCGAAAAGCCATTTCAAGGATCCTCAAATTACTCAATGAAAATAATGCGGATCCTGTGGGTATCGTTGCCAATGGCATGCCGGAAATGAAGAAAGCGAGTGGTTACTACGGGTACTACAGTAATTACTACTACGGTAATTACGCTTATAGTTATTACGGGAGCGGTTCTTATTACGGAGAAGAGGAAGAGCAGGAGGAAGAAAAATCGGGATAAAGCTGTTCTCGATTTCTTAGTTTCCTTGGGCTTGTCTTTCAGTTTTATAAAATGGACTTCATTGATCTTAAATCGCAACAGGCAAGGATCCGGGACGATATCGATGAGAGGATCAAAAGGGTCCTCGATCATGGACAATATATTCTGGGGCCTGAGATCGAGGAGATGGAAAAAATGCTGGCGAGTTATGTCGGGACTAAGCATTGCATCGGAGCTTCTAGTGGGACGGACACTCTGCTGATTGCATTGATGGCTCTGGGGATCGGCCCCGGAGATGAAGTCATTACAGTACCTTATACCTGGATTTCAACCGTTGAGATGATTACCCTCATTGGAGCGAGGCCGGTCCTTGTCGATATTGATGAGAGGACCATGAATATGGACCCCTCCTTAGTAGAAGCGGCGATCACGGACCGGACCAAGGCGATCATGCCGGTTGGAATTTACGGGCAAACGGCTCCGATGAATGAAATAGTTGCCATCGCCAAGAGGAATGGCTCAATTCCGGTCATTGAGGATGCGGCTCAATCGTTTGGCGCAACGCATCATGGAAAGAAGTCCTGTGCGCTCTCGGAAATTGGAAGCACTTCTTTTTTTCCTTCAAAGCCTCTCGGTTGTTATGGGGATGGTGGCGCCCTTTTCACTGATGACGATGAATTGGCTGAGCTCATGAAGCAGATCCGGGTACATGGCCAAATGAGAAAGCATCATCATCCTCGGCTCGGAATCAATGGCAGGCTCGACTCAATACAGGCGGCGATTGTCATGGCCAAGATGGCTATCTTTGATGAAGAAATAGTCAAGAGACAGGCCGTTGCGGATTCATATAATGCACGTTTAGAGAGGGATGGCATTGTCCTGCCTCAGATTGATAGTGGGAACAGTTCCGTCTATGCGCAG
>Ga0114993_10001581_pt1 | contig 25980 bp, 19 predicted proteins | sample ArcticOcean_MG_C_FD_87042 | JGI IMG/M metagenome (GOLD analysis project Ga0114993, IMG submission 87042) | Marine microbial communities from western Arctic Ocean - ArcticOcean_MG_CB2_150 | ecosystem: Environmental > Aquatic > Marine > Oceanic | place: Arctic Ocean: Canada Basin | collected...
TAAATTTTCTTTAACTCTTTTAAAATTAGCTCCTAAATTTTTGTTTAAAACGTATGCTAGGGAGAAATCATCTAAACTAGTATGTATTGCAATTAAATGATATTGCTCAACTATTTTATCTAATAGAAAGTATTTTTTACTCATTACTAAATTTAAACTTTAAAGCATTATAGGCTCTTTTTGCAACTTTTTCTTCTGCCTTTTTCTTTGAAACCTCACCAGCCTTAGCTATTTGCTTGTTGTCTAAAAAAAGAGTAGAAGAAAAATTAATATTAGGATTTAAACCATTATCTTCTGTTGTTTTAAAAAGAATTTTACATTTATTTTTTTGTGCCCATTCAATTAAAGTTCCTTTGTAGCTAATTATGGATGAGTTTATGGTGTCAAAATTTATATAATAGTCAATTATTTTATTTAAAATAAACTTTTTACATATTTCAAATCCCTTATCTACATAGATTGCACCAATTAGAGACTCTAAAAGATTTCCATGAATATCATCATTGGGGCTTTCAGCTTTATGACTACTGTCAATTAATTCATATAGTTTAAGAGAGTAACCTATATTATTTAAACTTTCCCGGTTTACAATTTTAGAACGAAGTTTTGTTAAATCACCCTCATAAAAATTTGGATAATTGAAAAATAAATGAGCAGACACAATACCTCCTAAAATAGAATCTCCAAGAAATTCAAGCCTTTCATAATTAATTAATAAGCCATCTTTATCCCGAATATTTTTTGATTTGTGTGTAAAGGCTTTTTTAAAAGTTAAAATATTTTTTGGCGTAAATCCTATTATATTTTTTAGATGAGAAGCAAAAATATGATCAGAATCTTTGTTTTTATTGAAAATTTGACCCAGATTTATCACCTATTATTAATTTATTTTTTTAAATAAAAGACAGGCATTATGACCACCAAAACCAAATGTATTTGACATAGCAACATTTACTTCACGTTTTTGGGATGTTCCGAAAGTGAAATTTAATTTTGAATCAATATTTTCATCATCATTCTCATGGTTTATTGTTGGAGGGACAACGCCTTCTTTTATTGACATAATGCAAGCAATAGCTTCAACAGCACCTGCAGCTCCTAAAAGATGACCTGTCATTGATTTTGTTGAATTAATATTAATACCATAAGCATGTTCACCAAAGACTTCTTTAACTGCCTTTACTTCAGCAATATCTCCCAAAGGTGTAGATGTACCATGCATATTTATCAAATCAACGTCTTGTGTATTAGTATTTGAATCTTTAAGACAATTTCTCATTACTTTTATTGCTCCAAGTCCTTCTGGATGGGGCGCAGTTATATGATGTGCGTCAGCAGAAAGTCCACCACCAGATAATTCAGCATAAATATTTGCGCCTCGAGCGATTGCATGTTCATATTCTTCAAGAACTAATGATCCGGCTCCTTCACCCAGAACAAAACCATCTCTATCTTTATCAAAAGGACGTGAAGCTTTAGAAGGATCATCATTTCTTTTTGAAAGAGCACGCAGGGCATTGAACCCTCCAATTCCTGCAATTGTAATACCAGCCTCTGAGCCACCTGCTATCATAATATCTGCATAACCTAATCGAATATAATTAAGAGCATCAATTATAGCATTAGATGAGGAAGCGCATGCTGAAACTGTCGCAAAATTAGGCCCAGTAAAGCCATATTTAATCGAAATCATTCCGGAAGCAATATCTGGAATGAATTTTGGAATAAAAAAAGGATTAAATCTAGGAGTACCATCTCCTTTTTGAAATTCAATAATTTCATTTTGAAATGTTTCAAGTCCACCTATTCCAGATCCCCAGATGACACCAATTTGGTCTTTGTTTTCTTTTTCTAGATCTATTCCTGAATTAGTTACTGCCTCATCTGTTGATACAAGAGCGTATTGAGTAAACCTGTCATATTTTCGAATATCTTTTCTGTCAAAATAATCAAGAGGATCAAAACCTTTTAACTCACAAGCAAACTGTGTTTTAAATTTTGAAGTATTAAAATAAGTTATTGGAGCAGCTCCACTCTTACCATTTGTTAAGCCATTCCAGTAATCAGAAAGTGTATTACCAATAGGAGTAAGTGCACCTAATCCAGTAATCACTACTCGTCTTAGTTTCATTACATTAGAATTATAGTGCCTGTTCAATAAATTGAATTGCTTGGCCTACTGTTGTAATATTTTCTGCTTGATCATCAGGAATTTGAATATCAAATTCCTTTTCAAACTCCATTATAAGCTCAACCGTATCAAGGGAGTCAGCTCCTAAATCACTTGTGAAGTTTGCTTCAGCAACAACTTCGTTTTCATCAACACCTAATTTGTCAACTATTATCACTTTAACTCTAGAAGAAATGTCAGACATAATTTATTATTTTAAATTTGTTGTAGCAAAAATAAAAAACTTTAGTAGAATACTAAGTTTTCGTTAATAAAATACAATGTTTATTTATTTTGTTATAAATATGAAGAAGATTTCTAATCTATTTTATTGGAATAATTTAAAGTATATCATTTTATGAAAACAACAACAAAAAAACTCATACTTTTAGCTTCTGGTGGTGGTTCAAACGTTGAAAACATAATAAAATACTTTAAAAACAAACCTAATATTAAGGTTGTTCTAGTAGCGGGTAATAATAAAAATGCGTATGTTTTTGAAAGAGTTAAGCCATTTAATATTGAAACTTTAGTTTTTGATAAATCATATTTTAACGATAAATTTGTTAATATTATTGAACGATATAATCCAGATTTAATAGTATTAGCTGGTTTTCTATGGAAAATCCCAGAATTGTGGATTAATAAATACCCTAAGAAAATAATTAATATTCATCCATCATTACTTCCAAGTTTTGGAGGAAAAGGCATGTATGGAGCTAATGTTCATAAAGCTGTTATAAATAGTAAAGTAAAAAAAACAGGAATATCCGTTCATTTAGTAAATGAAGAATATGATGAAGGAAATATAATTTTTCAAGCTGAAACAAATGTTTTGTCTGAAGACACGCCTGAAAGTATTGCCCGTAAAGTTCAAATTCTTGAAAAAGAACATTTTCCAAGAGTTATTAAAGAATACTTATTTAAAATTGAATGAAAAAAATACAAATATATACCGATGGATCCTCTAGGGGCAATCCAGGGCCAGGCGGATATGGAGTTGTTTTAGAATCGGACGGTTATAACAAAGAACTTTCTGGTGGATTTAAAAAAACCACTAATAATAGAATGGAGTTATTAGCAGTAATTATTGGCTTAGAAGCTTTGAAAATTAAACCTTCAGACGTTATAATATATTCCGATTCAAAATATGTAATTGATGCTGTTCTTAAAAAGTGGGTAATTAAATGGGAGGAAAAAAATTTTAAAGATAAGAAAAATCCAGATTTGTGGAAAAGATTTCTTAAAACTTATAGATATCATAATGTGAAATTTCAATGGATTAAAGGTCATAGCAATCATTTACAAAATGAAAGATGTGATTCTTTGGCTGTAAAAGCAGCCTTAGGAAATAAATTAGATGAAGATAAATTTTATGAAAAATCATAAAATGATAAATAAAGTTCGTTATGAACCGAAGTAAGTTTTCTATTTTTGCGTAATGAGCAACAAATTATTAGTTGTAGGAACAATGGCCTACGATACTATAGAGACTCCATTTGGAAAAGTTGAAAATATTTTAGGTGGAGCAGCAACATATATAGCTTTTGCCGCTTCAAATTTTGATATAAATGTAGGTCTTGTATCTGTGATTGGTGAAGATTTTAAATCTGAAGATCTAAAATTGTTAACTAAAAGAAGAGTAAGTGTTTCGGGAGTTGAAATTATAAAAGGAGGGAAAACATTTTTTTGGAGTGGAAAATATCACGATAATATAAATGTAAGAGACACCTTAGACACTCAATTAAATGTTTTAGAAAACTTTGTACCAAAAGTTCCCGATAATTGGAGAAAACCTAGTATACTTCTTTTAGGTAATCTTCATCCAGCAGTTCAATTATCAGCATTAAAACAAATGAGTGTTAAACCTAATCTAATTATACTTGATTCAATGAATTTTTGGATGGAGAACTTTCGTTCAATTTTGGATGAAGTAATTAGTAAGATTGATGCGATTTGTATAAATGATGAGGAGGCTCGTCAACTAACACAAGAAAATTCTATCTGGAATGCTGTAGAGAAAATGAAAAAATTAGGACCTAAATATATTATTATTAAAAAAGGAGAACATGGAGCAATGTTATTTCATAATGAAAAGGTTTTCTTTGCACCTGCATTTCCTTTAAAAGAGGTTCAAGATCCAACAGGAGCAGGAGATAGTTTTGCTGGAGGATTTGCTGGATATCTTACACAAATAGATGACATTTCATTTGAAAGCATGAAAGCAGCTTTAATTTATGCTTCTGCAATGGCATCTTTTACTGTAGAAAAATTTGGAACAGAAAATTTACAATTAGTAAATGAATATAAACTTGAAAAACGTTTAAAAGGCTTCAATAAATTAACGAAATTTAAAATGGAATTATTAAATACTGCTGAATTATGAGTGATGCTATTAAACATGAATGTGGAATTGCCTTAATTCATCTTAAAAAACCACTTAGTTTTTTTAAAGAAAAATACGGCACTGCTTTGTATGGAATTAATAAGATGTATTTGATGATGGAGAAGCAGCATAATAGAGGACAGGATGGTGCTGGTTTTGCAAGTATAAAACTAGATCTTCCTTCAGGACAAAGATATATAAGTCGAATTAGATCAAATGATAACGAACCTATTCAGGATGTTTTTAATAAAATTAATAAGCGAATTAATTCAGAGTTGGAATCAAAACCTGATCTATTGGATCGTCCACAAGATTTAAAATCAGAGGTTCCATATGTTGGAGAAATTATGCTAGGTCACGTAAGATATGGTACTTTTGGAAAGAACACGATTGAAAGCGTTCAACCACTTTTAAGACAAAACAATTGGAGGCATAGAAATTTAATCATAGCAGGGAATTTTAACATGACTAATGTTTCCGAATTATTTAAAAACCTGGTTGATCTTGGACAACATCCAAAGGATAAGTCTGACACTATAACTGTGATGGAAAATATAGGACATTTTTTAGATGCTGGTGTGGCTAAAATATATAAAAAGTTGAAAAAAGAAGGATATACTAAGGCGCAAGCTACTCCTCAAATAGCCTCTAGACTTGATGTGTCAAAAGTATTGTCAAAAGCTTCTAAAAACTGGGATGGTGGTTTTGTAATTGCTGGAGTGTTAGGCCATGGAGACACATTTGTTTTAAGAGATCCAGCAGGCATAAGACCAGCATATTTTTATGAAGATAATGAAATTGTGGTAGTTGCATCTGAAAGACCAGTAATTCAGACTGTTTTTAATGTTCCATTTTCTAAAGTTATGGAGCTTGATCCAGGGTATGCATTAATTACAAAAAAAGGGGAAGATGCTAAAATCATTAAAATTATAGATGAATTGCCTAAAAAGGCATGCTCATTTGAAAGAATTTATTTTTCTAGAGGGAGTGACGCAGAAATATACAAAGAACGCAAATCGCTTGGTAGAAAAATTTTTCCAGAGGTTTTAAAGAATATTAATGGTGATTTAAAAAACACAGTTTTCTCATTTATTCCTAATACAGCTGAAACATCTTTTTATGGAATGGTAGACGCAGCACAAGAATATATAAAAAATAAACTTATAGAAACAATTTCAAAAGATTCAAAAATTAACACTGAATCTCTTGTTTCTCTTGCTTCTTTAAAACCTCGTATTGAGAAAATAGCTATTAAAGACGCAAAACTAAGAACATTTATAACTGAGGATTCGAGTAGAGATGATCTAGTAGCCCATGTATATGATATTACTTACGGTGTTATTAAATCATCTGATAATCTTGTGATTATAGACGACAGTATAGTTAGAGGAACAACCTTAGAAAAAAGCATTCTTAAGATGTTAGATCGTCTTGGACCAAAAAAAATAATTATTGTTTCAAGCGCTCCACAAATTCGTTATCCAGACTGTTATGGTATCGATATGGCTAAGTTAGGTGACTTTATTGCTTTTAAGGCGGCACTTGCTCTACATGATGATGAAGGAACAAAAATAGGTGTTTTAGAATCAATATATAAAAAATGCAAAGAAGCAATATCGACTAATACTGAAGAGACGGAAAACTTTGTAAAAGAACTGTATAAACCTTTTACTGCAAATCAAATTTCTGATAAAATAGCAAAATTACTTTCGCTTAATGGTTTGAATTCAGAGCTTAAAATTATATATCAATCAATTGAAAGCCTACATGAAGCATGTCCATCACATCTTGGGGATTGGTATTTTTCCGGCGACTATCCTACTCCAGGAGGAAACAAGGTTGTAAATAAAGCTTTTATAAATTTCTATGAGGGTAAGTCAATAAGAGCATATTAGTTTGTTTAGAGATAAATCTAAAACTATAAATTTAGATCATACAACTTATATACATTATCCCAATTAATTACATTAAAAAAAGCATTAATATAATCTGGTCTTCTGTTTTGATAATTAAGATAATAAGCATGTTCCCAAACATCTAATCCTAAAATTGGATAACCACCACATCCAATTCCTGGCATTAGAGGGTTGTCTTGATTAGGAGAAGAGCATACCTCAACTTTTCCTCCAGAATGTACACATAGCCATGCCCATCCAGAGCCAAAACGAGTTGCTGCAGCTTTGGAAAAAGCATCCTTGAATGAATCAAATGAACCAAAAGATGAATTAATAACATCTAATAATTTACCTGTGGGTAAACCACCACCATTTGGACTCATAGTTTCCCAAAATAAACAGTGATTGAAGTATCCGCCTCCATTATTTCTTAGAGCGGCATTATTCATATCAATATTTTTAAGAATTTCTTTAATAGATTTATCCTCTAGATCACTGCCTGCAATTGATGCATTCAGGTTTGTAGTATATCCATTATGGTGTTTTCCATGATGGATTTCCATTGTTTTTGTGTCAATGTGTGGTTCCAATGCATCATTTGAATAAGGTAAAGTAGGTAATGTAAAAGCCATAGCAATCATTTTTTAGTTTACACAAAAATATAATTTCTTTTTCTTATTTGCATTTTTTTGACCTAAAGAAACTCCTACATTTATATATTATTTAATATTGATGGTAAAACCTTCCTTTAATTTAATAAATGCTTCTGCTGGATCAGGAAAAACATATTCTCTTGTATCCAATTATATTCAAGAGTTACTTTCAAATTCTAATGACGATCACTTTAGGAGTCTTTTAGCCCTGACTTTTACAAATAAGGCTGTAAATGAAATGAAAAGTAGAATAGTCGAAACTTTATCTAATTTTGTTAAAAAGGATCGATTTGAAATGAGATCTGAAATCTCAAAAAAAACAAATATTAAAGAACTAGAACTCCAAAAAAAATCAGAAAGAGTTTTAAAAAATATACTATATGATTATGCAGGTTTTGACATTCTGACCCTTGATACTTTCACCCATCGTATTATTAGAACATTTGCATTAGATCTTAAATTGCCAAAATCATTTGAGGTAGTAGTAGAGCAAGAGCAAATTTTGCAAGAGTTAATACAAATAATAATTGATCAGGTAGGAGTTAAAAAAGAAATAACAGATTCATTAGTTGACTTTGTTCATTATAAAATTGAAAATGATAGTAAACAATCTATAAATGATGGTTTACTTGAAATAGCAAGACTTATTTTAAAGGAAAATGATAGAGAATTTCTTAAAAAATTAAGAAATAACTCATTAGCAGACTTTAGAAAAACTCAAAAAACCTTAAATAAAATTAAATATAAAGAAGCTGATAAGGCAAAGGTAATTGCTAAAGAAATATTAGATAAAATAGCATTAAATGGTCTTGATGAATCTATTTTTTCTAGAGGATCAGTTATCAGACACTTTTCTTTAATAGTTGAAAATAAATTTGAAGGAATTTATTCAAATAAGCTAGAAAAAAACCTTTCAGAAGGTATTAGAATCGTTAAGAAAACGAATAACCCAAAAGAATTAATATTAATTGCTGATAATATGATTCCAGAAATATATCAGTATTTTTTAAGAGCCAAAGAATCTGTTTTAACATATAATTTAATTCAAGAATTAAATAAGCAATGGACACCTCTATCTCTTATGACTGAGATGGAACAAACACTTAACAGGTATCAAAAAGAAGAAAAAAAAATGCTTCTTGGACAGTTTAATGAAAAGATATCTGAAGTAGTTCAAGATTATGATGCTCCATTTATTTATGAGCGTTTAGGTGAAAAATATAAACATTTTTTTATTGATGAATTTCAAGACACTTCAAAATTACAGTGGTCAAATTTAATACCTCTACTGAAACATTCATTGGAAAGTGAAGACTTAAGCGGTAATTCAGGTTCAGTGTTTTTAGTCGGAGATCCAAAACAGGCAATTTATAGATGGAGAGGAGGAGATGTTCGTATGTTTTTAGATCTTTTGAAAAATGAAAAATTTAATCAGACAGAGATTAACACTCAATTATTGCCAACTAATTACCGCAGCCTTGATAATATAGTTGAATTCAATAATACTTTTATTGAAGGTGCTTTAGAGTCAATTTCTGATTTAAATTATCGTTCTTTTTATGAGAATTCTTATAATCAAAAAAATAATAATCGGCCTGGAGGAAATATAGAAATTCATTTTGTTGAAAATAAAATGGATTTAGTTCATATTCAAAAGACCATCAATGCAGTTCTAGAGGGAAAAAAACAAGGTTTTTCGTGGGGTTCTATGGCGATTTTAGTTAGAAATAAAAAACAAGCAATCTCTATTTTTGAATCATTATCAAATACTGAAATCCCTGTTGTTTCAACAGAGTCCCTTTTGCTTGAAAAATCGTCTTCGATAAAACTTATAATTTCTGTGTTAAGGCTAAAACTTCAACCTGAAAATGCTATAGAAAGAATAAATATTTGCAAATTTTTTATAGAAAAAAATGATCAAAATCAAACTTCACATGAAATTTTCAAGAAATCTTTAAAAGGCTCTTTATTTGATTTTACTAAATTCTTAGAAAGAAAATTTGGATTATCATTTGATCTAAAAGCAGCAAAAAATTTAAATTTTTATGAATTAATTGAAAGTCTCACATCCAGTCTTGGATTGACAAATGATTTCGATACTTATCTTGAATTCTTTTTAGATTATTGTTATGATTTTTCTATTCAATCAAAAAGTACAGTATATAATTTTTTAAAAAAATGGGAAACAGATTCAAAGAAACTTACCATTCCATTGCCTGATGATAATCAAGCAGTCAGAATTATGACTATTCATTTAGCTAAAGGGTTGGAATTCCCATTGGTTATTTTACCTTTCCTATACTCAGATTTCCAACCAGATCCAAGAATAAAAAGACAAACATGGTATCCTATTGAATTTAATGAGTCAAAAATAGGCTACGGTAGAATTAATTTTTCTCCAAGATTGGAGAATTATGGAAAACATGGTAAAATAATTTCAGATAAAGACAAGAATGAAAATGAATTAGATGCTTTTAATATATTATATGTTGCACTCACAAGAGCTTCTCATAAAATTGTCGTAATAACAACTTTGTTAGAAAAGCTGAAAAGCAATAAAAATTATGCACAATTATTTAATGATTATGTTATAAATCAAGGTTTAAAACCAACTCTAATTAACCCATTCTTATATGGCTCAAAAGATTGCCAACATATACACATTAAAGAAAAAGATTTAAAAGTTAATTCACTTAATCCGAGAATTAACTTTAATTGGAAAAAACATTTTAAGCCTGAAACTTCCTTAGAAATTAATGGTAAGCGATTAAAAGGTGTCTTAATTCATAAATTATTATCAAAAATTAAATCTGAATCAGATATTAGTTGGGCAATTGATTCATCTATTTGCAAAGGTTTATTAAATATTGAAGAGAAAATCAGTTATAAAGAATTATTACAAAAAATTGTAAATCACAAAGACTTAAAAATAATATATAAATTAGGAAATATTGTTTACACAGAAAAGGAAATATTATTGCCAAATGAGGGTATAATTAGGCCTGATAGAATAGTGATAACAAAAACAAATTGTTTTGTAATTGATTATAAAACTGGGAGATCAAATCCTGATGATAAAATTCAAATTTCCAGTTATTCAAAGCATTTAGAGTCAATAACAAATCTAAGAACAGATTCATTTTTGGTTTATATAAAAGATAGTATTCAGGTTGAAAAAATTATTAATCATTAACAATAAATATTAAAACCTAAAATGACTAAGTTTTTAGATGCCATAGCGAACAAAATCATAGATGAAGCTCATGGTTTTGATGATATAAAAATTATTTTGCCAAGTAATAGAGCTGCGCTGTTTCTTAGAAATAAACTAGTTCAAAAAATAAAAAAACCAGTAATTTCTCCTGAAATTATTAGTATAAATGACTTTATAGATGAATTGTCCGGACTTAATAAAATTGAAAACACATCTGTTGTTTTTGAATTGTATTTGATATACTGCAAAACCATTCCAAAAAATGAGCAACAACAATTTGATGAGTTTTTGGGATGGGCTTCAATTTTGATTAATGACTTTAATTTAATTGACAGCTATTTAGTTGATACTAATGCTTTATTTTCAAGTATGATATCTGCCCAAGCAATTAATCAATGGGCCCAGCTAGATAGTTCAGATTCCTCAACTAAAAAAAATCTTGAATTTTGGAAAAATATTCCTATGCTTTATTCTTCATTAACTAGCAGTTTGCTTAAAGATGGAATAGGTACAATTGGCATGCAGTTTAGAGAAGCTATTAATCATTTGGAATTGTATATAGCTGAAAATGATAAATTTCATTATTTTATTGGGTTTAATATGTTAAATAAGGCCGAAAGCACAATTATACAAGAATTTATTTCTCAGAAAAAAGCTAAAATTTTTTGGGATCTTGACCATGAGTTTTATGAAGACAAAAAACATTCAGCAGGTAAGTTTATTCGATCATATTATAAGGACTGGAAATGTCTTAGAGATAAAAAACCTGAAGGATTCTCATCTAATTTTAAAAAAGATAAAATGTTTAACATCATTGAAACATCTAATAAAATTAGTCAAGCAAAATATGTTGGACAAATAATAAATCAATGGAAATCCAATTATAATATAACTAATAAAGGAATAGTCTTAGGGGATGATAAAATTCTTACTCCCGTTCTTTCTGGAATAAATTCGGAAATAGATTCTTGGAATGTAACAATGGGTTTATCAATAGCTAACTCACCACATGTAAGTGTTTTAGATATGATTTTTGAAATGCATATAAGAGCTAATGAGGGTAAGTATTTCTATGAAGATATTTTATCTATATTAAACGATAGCATTGTAAAAAATCAACTTCAAAAAGAAAAAAGAAATTTAAATAATTTGATTAAGGACATAGAAAAATCAAATATCACATTATTTCCTAATCAAAAACTATATACTAACAAAGATTCATTCCAATTTATTTTATTTAGACCTGTATCTTCATCTTCGGATTTATTAAAAAAATCAGATAGTTTAATAAACTTTCTTGAGCAAGAAAATTATGATGTTAACACTGACTTATCTGTTTCAAAACAGTTTAATCTAATTAAAAAAGTTATTCTGAAACTTTTAAACTATACAGATCAAATTAAAAATATACCTTTAAAAGTACTCTTCTCACTATATAAAGATGCAGTTAAAGAACAAAAATTAGATTTTTCTGGAGATCCTAGTTCTGGTTTACAAATAATGAGTCTTCCTGAAACAAGATTAATAGATTTTGACTCTGTCGTTATAACAAATGTTAACGAGGGTGTTTTACCAAAAGGAAAATCAAATGATAGTTTTTTGCCTTTTGATGTAAAGAAACATTTTGGGCTTCCAACTTTTTTAGAGCAGGATGCTAAATATGCCTATCAGTTTTATAGATTAATTCAGGGGGTTCAGAGTGTTTATTTGTTATATAGTATTAGCGAAAAAGGTATAGGTGGCTTTGAAAAAAGTAGATTCATTCATCAATTAGAGCATTTTAAAAAACCTAATCATAAAATAAATTTTATAAAGGTAAAAACAACCTTTAACTCTAATAATTCTTTATTCAAGGTTAATAAATCCGAAGAGGTTCTAGAAGTATTAAAGTCAATTGTGAAAAAAGGGCTTTCACCATCAGCCTTGACTAAATTCATGACCAACCCATTAGAATTTTATTACCAGCGAGTTTTAAAAATAAAAGAGTATAAAGAATTATTCCCTGTGATTGAACCAAAAGATAAAGGAAATGTCGTGCATGAAACATTGGAAGCAATTTATCAGCCATTTTTATCTAAACAAATTACAGCTAGTGATTATGAAACTATGATTAGTCGATTGCCCTCATTATTAAACGAGAAGTATATATTAATTTATGGAGGAAACCCTAATCGAAAAGGACATAACTATTTAATTTATGAAGAATTAAAAAAACAATGCAATGAATTTTTATTGGCTGAAAAATTATTAGTTGAAAAAGGTAACAGTATAAAAATTATATCATTAGAGAAGAAAATAGAACATGATTTAAATTTGAAAGGATTATCCTTTCCAGTCAAAATAGTTGGAACTATAGACCGTATTGATGAATGGAATGGTCAATTAAGAATTTCGGATTATAAAACGGGTTCAGTAAAGGTTAATAAGTTAAAATTTTCATCAAATTTTTCTTTTGAAGGGCTTGACCACAAAAAATATTTAGATTATTCTCCTCTTTTTCAACTACTACTTTATTCATATGTTTACTTTAAGCAAAACTCTATTAAAGCAATAAAAATAGGAATTATTCCAATTAAAACACCTAAAGATTACTTTTACTCTGTAACCACCTCTTTTGATAAGGAAAGTGCAAACAAAGACCTATTATCAGTGGATAATTTCAATCAATTTGAAAATGAATTAGAAACCGTTATTAAAAAATTATTTGATGAAAATATACCTTTCATTGCCAATGATTCAGAATAATTTTTTATAATAGCACTATAGATTCAAATAATTATGGCCAAAAAAACTAAGAAAAAAGATGATTTTGACAAAATAGACACCAATAAAGATGGATATCTTTCAGAGGATGAATTTGAAAATGCATCTAAGTCCGCCGGAATAGAAAAAGAAAATCTCAATTGGTTTTTAAGACTAATAACTGTGGGAGATCGATTCTCATTAACAGATTTTTTTGATCGAGCAAAAAAAGGCTTTGTAGAATTTTTAATTGTATTTTTTGGGGTATTAGTTTCTTTCGGCGTAGAGCAAAAAGGTGATGATTTTGAGGATCGTGAGTGGAATATTGAAAACTTACATAATCTTAAAGCTGAAATGGATTCCATAAAACTTTATACCATTGCCAAACAAGAACAAATGAACTATGTCATAGAATCTTATCAGGACTTATATGATACTTGGGAAGGTGATAACAAATATCTTTTTATTTGGATTTGGGGTGATGTTAAAAAAAAGGAATATGATTTTCCTTTAAAAATGTATACTAATCGAGACCCATTTAATCCTCCAAGAGTTGTTTATGACGCTATTAAATTAGACGGTACATTTCGTTTTTTAGGATCTGAAATTGGACAATCCGTCTACAATACTTATGACGGCATGGAGCTTAAGTATCTTAAAATTAACACCGATAAAGAGGAAGAGGTTTTTACTAAAAAATTTAACGATCGGGTTGATAGTAAGTGGGTATTTGATTTGGAGTATATCAATTTCGATTCTCCCCAATTTTGGATAAATAATAGGGAATATATTCAGAACGATCAATACGTGAAATACAATCTTTTTAAAAGAATTGAGCTTTGGGAGCAGACTGCAGAACAAATAGAAACATATTTAAAAGTTGTAGAATCTAGTATTCAACTTGTGACTAAAGAAATTAAAGTTAAAGATGAGGAGATTACTATTGTCTATTGGGTTTTTTAAAATAATCTTCAACTAATCCAGCACTAATTTTCCCTGATATTAAAGCTGGAGGAACTCCTGGTCCAGGAACTGTCAATTGTCCTGAAAAGTACAAGCCTTTCACTTTTTTGCTTTCTAATTTAGGTCTTAAAAAAGCAGTTTGAAAAAGTGTATTAGCCATTCCATAGGCATTACCCTTATAGGAATTATAATCTGAAATAAAATCATTTACACAAAATGATTCCTCAAATAAGATATGTTCTTTGATTAGCTGTCCCGTTCTTTCTTCTAGTCGGTTTATTACAATATCAAAATATTTTTTTCTTAAACATGTTGTATCATCAAGGTCTGGAGCTAAGGGAATTAGTATAAAACAAGCTTCTTTACCAGGGGGGGCCATTGAAGAGTCTGATTTAGATGGGAAATTGGCATAGAATAAAGGGTCATCTGGCCATTTAGGGTTATCATATATTTCTGAGGCATGTTTATCAAAATCTACATCAAAAAATAGAGTATGGTGAGCAACATCATCTACTTTTTTGTTTAAACCTACATAAAAAAGTAATGAGGATGGTGCAAAGGTTTTTTTGCTCCAGTATTTTTCACTGTATGCCCTAAAATTTGAATCCAAAAGAGTTTCTGTATGGTGATAATCTGCACCACTAAGAACTGCATCAGCTCTGTGTTTTATTCTATTAATTATTACTCCACTCGCTTTCCCGTTTTCAACAATTATTTTTTTTACAGGAGAATCTACATAGAACTTAACACCCAAAGATTTTGCTAAACTTACCATTCCATTAACAATTGAGTACATACCCCCTTCAGGATGCCATGTGCCTAGTCCATAATCAGCAAAGTTCATGAAATTGTAAAATGCTGGAGTGTTTTTCGGTTTAGCTCCTAAAAACAAAACAGGGAATTGAAGTAGCTGCCTTAATTTAGGGTTTTTGAAGTCTTTGTATACATCTTGTTGAATGTTTCTTATAAAGTAATTTAACTTAGTAATTGTTTCTAATGTTATTAATTCTAGGGGAGATTTTCCAGGCTTATAAACTAATTCTTTTATAGCTATGTCATAATTTATTTGAGCCTGCTTAATGAATTTTTTTAATTTTTTTCCGCCTCCTTTTTCTTCACTTTCAAAAGCTAAAGAGATCTTTTCTAAATCACCACCAACAATAAATTTATCATTAGTTCCAAAATAAACTTCGTAGGCAGGATCCAGCCTCTTCAACTTATAATAATCTATAGGTTTTTTGTTAAAATCATTAAAAAATCTTTCAAAAATATCCGGCATCCAATACCAAGAGGGACCCATGTCAAAAGTAAATCCATCTTTTTTAAATTGTCTTGCACGCCCACCTAGACTATTGTTTTTTTCATAAACTTTAACCTCGTAACCTTTTTGAGATAGATAGCATGCAGCTGAAATAGAAGAGAAGCCAGATCCAATTACTAGAATTTTTCTTTTCATAGAAGTATAAATATATTTCAAAAGGAATTAATTTTTCCTCCCTCGATCTCCTGTTTTTATAATTTCTTCTACAAAAGAAGCACTTATTATGCCTGTAGGTATTGCTACTATTCCAATTGCAACTAAAGAGATTATAGAAGCAAATATTTTACCTCCTACTGTTATTGGGTAGACATCACCGTAACCTACTGTAGCGAGAGAAACAGTTGCCCACCATATCGATTCTGAAATACTTGAAAATTTTTCTGGCTGAGCTGCATTTTCAAGGTAATATATAGCAGATGCTGAAAATAAAATTGTTAGAATTGACAGAAAAAGCGTGAATTTCAATTCATTTCTAACAGCCGTTAAGGCTTTGACAAAAAGGTTAAGAGATTTCGAATCACGCCCTAATTTAAAAATTCGCGTAAGTCTAAATAACCTCAAAATTCTTAAGAATCTTCCGTCAATTTTCGTGAATTGATTAAGGAAGAAGGGTAAAATTGAAATTAAATCAACTATTCCAAAAATACTAGTTACATATCTTACAACCCCCTTCATTTTCGATGATTTATATGCAAAAACTACTCGGTAAATATATTCAATAGAAAAAATAGCTATTGATAAGGCTTCAAAAATGTAAAATTCACTAGAGTAAATGGCTCGAATAGAAACATGAGATTCAGCAATCATTGCTGTAATGTTTGCGATAATTAATATATAAATGAACTTATCAATTAATTTATGAATCTTCATTTCACTTTGTTTTTTTTATATCAATGATTATTCCAATCATAACAATAACAGTTGTTATTATAACTACAATGGCAACAAATTTAGGACTCATTTCAAATAAATTTTGCCACTAAATTAATTAAAAGTTATAAGAATTAGAGTATAAATATGATAGTTATAACTACAAGATGAAAGAGATTTTATTTTTGAACAATAATTAATCTATTAGAAATAATAGATTATAAAATATAAATTGAAAAAAAATAACTTTTCTAATCATCTTTATTTTCTTCAAATCTTTTTCTTTGCATTACTTTTGATAAAGTTCAAGTTTTAATTAATAATAAAATGAATAGATTTAGAATACTTATAGCTCTAATTTTTTTGCTTTTGAATTCATGTCAAAAAATAATTAAATCACCTGCTAATCAAGACTTAAAAGACACAATAATAGATTTTAATTTTACACCGCCGAACAAATTAGTTTCATTGTCTCTTCGGTATAGAATTCAAAATGATATATTTAATTGGTCTGAGTTAGGTGTTTTTATAGATGGTTTTGAAAACCTAATAACGCTTAACCCTGAAGGAAATCTTGTTTTTATTGAAGAGTTAGAATTGAAATCTAAAATGCTATCAAAATCTAAATTTCCAAAACAGCTTGATTTACCTGATATAAGGAGCAGATTAAAAGTGGTAGAGACTATGCTAATGCAGTGTAGGTACCACTCGGAAAACAAAAACTGGAAGAAATTAAATTTGAGCCTTCAAAGTCTTTATTCTAGTTACAATTCATTTATTAGAAGAATTCAATCTATTAACGAGGAAATTAATCTTTTCATCAATGACAACTAATTGTATTCTTCATTTTGATAAAACGGAGATATTGAAGTGAGCCTTTAAATTGCTTGAATTATTGATTCAAAATGAATTTTCATTAAACTACTTTCGTTTTTTGTAAATATGCTTTATAATGATTTAGAGTAGTTTTTAGTTGAATCATCCTGGTCTGAAGCTAATAAATAATTTAATAGAATCATTCTATTAACAACTTATCCACTTTAAAAATGTAATTTAATTTTTTGATTACCTTAGATGAACTTACAATTTTCTTGTTTTTCTTTTCTTCTAAAAATATTGGCGATAATATTTTTTTTTGATTAGCAATCTTTGTGTAATATTCCTTTTTTGAAGGATGAAATGGAGTTACTGCATTAAATATTAAGGCATTATTATTTAAGTTTTTTATCATTTTTAAGATAATCCCTAGAGCATCAACTTGGTGAATAAGATTAATAAGTTCATTACCTTTATTAAATTCTTTTCCGCTAAGAGAATAAATAGGATGGCGATCAGATCCAATCAGTCCGCCTAATCGAATATGTGTTGTTTTAAATTTACCTTTATTTAATAGATTTTCTATGGTTAAAATTTGAATTCCAGACTTTGATTCAGGTTTACATTCATTAGATTCGTTTATAATTCCATTTTGAGAGCCATAAACACTAATACTACTTAAATAAATTACATTTTTGATTGATTCTTTTTCAATTATTTTAACGAGTTGACCTATAGCTTTATCTAAATTTAAGGATGTTTTATCTCTTGACACTAAAGGTGTTGTGATAACTAAAGTGTCAATAGATTTAAAAAAGGGAGAACTCATAACGTCTCTTTGATCTATTAAATAATGATATGATTTTACCCCCAGCTTTGATAATTTTAATACTTTTTCAGGAGATGTAGATGTTCCTTTTACAACATAGCCATCATTAATTAAAATTTCAGCTAAAGGAAAACCCAACCAGCCACAACCTAGAATTCCTATTTTATCCATTTTCTATAAAATTAAACAATTACAATGATTATTAAATTGTTAGAAAATGCTAATAATTTTATTTTAAATAAAAAATAACTACCTTTTATATTTAAAGTACTGTTAAATGGGGATTAAAAGTTTTCAGGGCGCTAGAGTTTCATCTAATAGAAAAGTAGTCAAAAATATTCTTGTTGGAGATATAATGACAAAGAGTCTAATACTTTTTCGTCCTAAACAAACTATTCATGAAGTGATGAAAGCTTTTATTAAATATAAAATATCAGGAGGTCCAGTTGTTGATAAACATGGAAACCTAATGGGTGTTATTTCTGAAGGTGATTGTATGAAAGAAATATCTGAAAGCAGATATTTTAATATGCCAATTCTTGATAAAACTGTTCATCATTTTATGACTAAAGATGTTGAAACTATCGATGTGTCAGCAAGCATATTTGATGCTGCATCACTTTTCACTAAGACCGGTAGACGTCGTTTTCCGGTGATTGATAAAAAAAGATTAGTTGGTCAGGTTAGTAGAAAAGATATTGTAATTGCAGCACTTAATATAAAAAGTCAAACATGGCATTGATCAATGAATTTTAGAACCATTTGAAACTTTTGATTCGTCGGGACTAATAAAGATAGTTTTTCCCGAAGTGTCTTTAACCATCAAGATCATACCTTGACTTTCAACTCCTTTAATTTTTCTTGGCTTTAAATTAGTTAAAACAGTTACTTTTTTACCAATTATTTTTTTTGGACTATAATCATTAGCAATACCTGATACAATAGTTAATTCATCATCTCCTAAATTTACTGTAAGTTTTAAAAGAGTTTTAGTTTTTGATATTTTTTCTGCTTTTAATATTTTTCCAACTTTAACATCAAGATGTTCAAAACTTTTAAAACTTACAGTTGGTTTTTTAGATGGAATTGTTTTTATATCATTGTTCTTTTTTGTTGCTTCAAGTTTTTTTAGTTGTTCTTCTATTTGTGAATCTTCAATTTTAGAAAATAATAACTCTTGGTCACTAATAACATGATCTTCTTGCAGTATTTTTTCGCTTTCAATATTGTTCCAATCTAATGTTTTTAGGTTTAGCATTTTTAAAAGCTTTTTTGATGTAAAGGGAATAAATGGTTCACTTAAATATGCTAAAAGACCAGCTACTTGAAGACCTACATATATTATTGTAGAAACTCTTTCGGGTGAGTTTTTTATTAATTTCCAGGGTTCTTGATCTGCAAGATATTTATTTCCTAATCTAGCTAGGCTCATTAATTCTTTGAGAGCTTCTCTAAAACGAAATTTTTCAAGGGAATCACTAATTTTTCTTGGAAAATGACTTATACCTTCTAAGACCATATTGTCATGGTAAGAAAATTTCTCAGGCTTAGGTATTTTTCCATTATAATATTTGTGGGTTAAAACCATTATTCTATTTATAAAATTCCCATAAATAGCTACTAATTCATTGTTATTTCTTGCTTGAAAATCTTTCCAAGTAAAATCATTATCTTTTGATTCAGGTGCATTTGCAGTTAAAACATACCTTAAAACATCTTGTTGTTCAGGAAAATCTTTTAAATATTCATGTAACCAAACAGCCCAATTTTTTGATGTAGAGATTTTATTTCCCTCAAGATTTAAGAATTCATTAGCAGGTACATTTTTTGGTAAAATATATTCACCTGAAGCTTTAAGCATTGAAGGAAAAATTATACAATGAAAAACGATATTGTCCTTTCCAATGAAGTGAATTAATTCCGTGTTTTTATCTTTCCAGTATGGTTCCCAATTAATACCTTTTTTTTTCGCCCATTCTTTTGTTGAAGAAATATATCCAATAGGAGCATCAAACCAAACATATAGTACCTTGCCATCATTATTTTCAACTGGAACAGGAATCCCCCAGTCTAAATCTCTTGTAACCGCTCTAGGCTGAAGCCCGTTTTCTATCCATGATTTTACTTGTCCATATACATTAGGTTTCCAATCTTCTTTATGACCATCTAGAATCCATTCTTTTATAAATTTTTCAAAATCATTTAATGGAAGATACCAATGATTAGTTGTCTTTTTAATTGGAATTGCCCCAGAAAGAGTTGATTGAGGTTGAATTAGATCTGATGAGTTCAAACTACTTCCACAGCTTTCACATTGATCACCATAAGCTTCTTTATTATTACAGATTGGGCATGTGCCAATTACAAATCTATCTGCTAAAAATTGTTTAGCTTCTTCATCGTATAATTGTTCTGATGTTTTTTCAATAAAAACATTTTTATTATTCAAATCTTTAAAAAATTCTTGAGCAGTTTCGTGATGTATTTTCGAAGATGTTCTTGAATAATTGTCAAATGAAATCCCAAAATTTTCAAATGAATTACGAATCATTCCATCATATTTATCAATTATTTCTTTTGGACTTATACCTTCGCTTTTTGCTTTTATAGCAATAGCAACACCATGCTCATCACTTCCACATATAAAAGCAACATCACGCCCTTTATTTCGGAGATATCTAGCATATATGTCTGCAGGAATATATACTCCAGCAAGATGCCCTATATGTATGGGTCCATTGGTGTATGGAAGAGCAGCAGTTAATGTATAGCGTTTAGTTTTACCCATTATTAATTTTACCCAAAAATACAATGAAAACTTTTATCATTAACTAGCCTAATAATATTATATTAATTTGATTTTTAAACTATATGTTAGTTTTACAACAATTTTATTACATTAGACACATAAATTTATATAAGTGAAAACTATAGCTTCTGAGGTTTTTGGATACATAAAAACAAAACCATTTTTATTAAGTGCTCTTTCTCAAAATTTAATTAATCTAACATCTTTAGCAAGAAAAATTCAGCCAGAAATTGAAAAATCTCTTCGTAAGCCTGCTAAAAATGGTGCAATAGTTATGGCTTTAAAACGTATTTCTGACAATGAAGAATTTGTTAGTACACATAAAATTGTGAAGGTTTTAAAAAACATAGGTGACATTACTGTTCGATCATCTTTAGTAGATTATTGTTTTAAAATATCTGATACTCTTCTACCTGCTAAAGCAGAATTTTTAAAACAAATTGGGACATCAAAAAATATTTTTTTTACAACTTCAAGAGGAGTAGGTGAATCTAATATAATCGTTAGTCAACAATTAGCTCCAATAATAGAATCAGTTTTCTTCAATGAAGTTTGTCTTGAAAAAACAGAGGATCTTTCTGCAATTTCAATTAAGCTTCCAACAGAAAATGTTACAATAGCTGGTATATATTACTTTATTTTTCAAAGATTATCTTGGGAAGGTGTCAATATTAATGAAGTTGTTTCTACATCTAATGAGTTTACAATCTTAATGAATGAAAAATCTGTAAATACAGCCTTTAAGGTAATCAAGGATTTGAAGAATTTATAGTCAAAACTCTTAAAGTATTATATAATTGGTCTATTCTTTCTATATTTTCAATTACTAAAATAAGCTTCAATCCATTTTTAGTATTTTTTTCTTTGATAATAATTTTTGATTTATCTCTTTGAATATTTGCCAAGAATATTCCAAAATCTTTTGTTTTAAAAATATCATTTTGTTGATCTTCTAGAAAGTAGCCAATACATTTATTTTGCTTAATTACAAAACGTTCTATACCAATTTTTACTGCTAGCCACTTCAACTTAAGGCTATTTAATAGTTCATTTGCTTGATCTGGAATTTGACCAAATCTGTCAATCAAATTTTCTCTAAACTCTATGAGTTCATCTTCTTTTGTTATTTTACTTAATTTATCATATAATGACAGCCTCTCACTTACTACATTTATATATGTTTCAGGGAAAAGAACCTCTAAATCTGTATCAATTTGAACTTCTTTAATGTGTTTATTTACAGAGCTAGACTTAACATTTTTATAAAGTTCTTTAAACTCAGTCTCTTTGAGTTCTTGAACCGCTTCCTCTAAAATTTTTTGATAAGTGTCATAGCCAATTTCATTAATGAATCCACTTTGCTCACCTCCTAGTAGGTCTCCGGCACCTCTTATCTCAAGGTCCTTCATTGCTATTTGCATTCCTGAGCCAAGTTCTGAATATTGTTGTATTGTATTAATTCTTTTTTGAGCTTCAGTGGCCAATGAGTTATACGGTGGAGTAATAAAATAGCAAAATGCCTTTTTATTACTTCTTCCTACTCTTCCCCTCATTTGATGTAAATCACTTAATCCAAAGTTATTGGCATTATTTATAAAAATTGTATTTGCATTTGGGATATCTAGTCCATTTTCAATAATTGTTGTTGCTACTAAAATATCATATTCCCCTTCCATAAAACCTATAAGAGCCTTTTCTAGTCTTTTACCATCCATCTGTCCATGCCCAATAGTAATTCTGGCATCTGGAATTAAACGTTGTAGCATTTCAGATACTTCTTTAATATTTTCAACACGATTATGAATAAAAAATACTTGTCCTGATCTTTGTAATTCATACGTAATAGCATCTCGAATTAAAGATTCACTAAACCTTATTATTTCAGTTTCTATAGGATACCTATTTGGAGGTGCCGTTGCAATTATTGATAGATCTCGAGCAGACATTAAACTAAACTGAAGGGTTCTTGGAATAGGAGTTGCTGTTAAGCTTAACACATCAATATTAGATTTTAGTGATCGAATTCTTTCTTTAACCGAAACACCAAATTTTTGTTCTTCATCGACTATTAGTAATCCTAAATCTTTAAAAATAACTGATTTATTAGCTAATTGATGGGTGCCAATTAATATATCGATTTTTCCACAAGCCAGATCTTCAAGTATTTTCTTTTTTTCCTTAACACTTCTAAATCTATTCAAATAGTCTACCCTAACAGGCAATTCTTTTAAACGATTGGAAAAAGTTTTGTAATGTTGTAATGTTAATATAGTAGTTGGAACTAAAACAGCTACTTGTTTGGAATTATCTACGGCTTTGAACGCCGATCTTATTGCAACTTCAGTTTTGCCAAACCCTACATCTCCACAAATTAGTCTATCCATAGTTCTTTCACTTTCCATGTCAGATTTAATTTCTTGAGTCGCTTTACTTTGATCAGGTGTATCTTCAAATAAAAAAGAAGCTTCCAATTCCCATTGTAAGTAACTGTCAGGAACACAAGCATAACCTATTTTTTCTCTTCTTTTTGCATAAAGTTTAATAAGATCAAAGGCTATAGATTTAACTTTGCTTTTAGTTTTTTGCTTAAGTGCTTTCCAAGATTTAGAGCCTAGTTTATATATTTTTGGTACATGTCCATCCTTACCATTAAATTTTGAAATTTTATGTAATGAATGAATACTTAAATAAAGAATATCTCCTTTTGCATAAACAATCTTCATAACCTCTTGATTTGATTCCTCAATTTTAATTCTTTGCAAACCTCCAAATCGTCCAACCCCATGATCAATATGAGTTACGAAGTCTCCAACCTGCATTGATGTTAGCTCTTTAATGCTTAATGCGTTTTTCCTTGTTTTATCAGACTTTAGTTTGTATTTATGATATCTTCCAAATATTTGATGGTCGGTAAAACAAGCTATTTTTGAGTCAAAATCTTCAAATCCTTCATGAATAGGACATTCCAAAATCTTATAATGAACCGTAAATTCCATTTCTTGAAAAATATCATTTAAGCGTTTTACTTGCTGAGTGTTTGTGCAGAGAATATAATTAATAAATCCATTTTTATTATTTTGGTTAAGGTGCTCAACAAGAAGATTAAATTGCTTGTTAAATATTGGGTGAGGAGACTGTTTAAAAATTAGTGAATCAGAAGTTTTTATTATGTCACTTTTATTTAATAATAAATGACAGTTATTATTAAAACTTTTAATTAACTGCTTTGAATCGACAAATAATTTTTCTGGAGGATACTGTAAAATAGTATCAGAATTTGCATAAATTTTTTGAGCTTTTTTGAATAAAACATCTAGTTCATTTAAAGTATTGTCAATATTTGAGCTGAGCACAATACTATTTTCAGGGAGAAGATCTATTATTGTCTTTCTTTTATCGGTAAATGAAATTTTCGATGTATTAGGTAATAAGTCAATAATTTCAAGGCTAGAAATAGAAAGTTGATTTTTAACATCAAAAGTTCTGAGACTTTGAACTTCATCACCAAAAAACTCTATTCTATATGGGTGATGATTTGAAAACGAAAACACATCTAGAATACCACCTCTAAGTGAAAATTCACCGGGAGTGCTAACAAAATCTACTCTTTCAAAATCATATTCAAACAAACTTTCATTAATAAAATCTAAAGAAATATTCATTCCTTTTTTTATCGTCAAAGTGTTTTTTTTCAATGTATGTTCAGAGATTATTTTCTCTGAAATGGCATTAGTATATGTAACTATTATTTTTGGTTTTTTATGAGAAAGTTGTTTTAAAACAGAAGATCTTAAAAGAACATTTGAGTTGTCAATATCCTCAGTAGTATATGCTTTTCGATAGCTCGATGGAAAAAAAAAAACATTTTTTTCACCAATTAAATATTCTATATCATTTAAATAATAAGCAGCCTCTTCAGCTTCTGAAAAAATCAATAAAAATGTTTGAGGTGATTTAATAAATTCATTAACCAATCGGAAACTCAATCCAGAACCAACTAAACCTTTAATTAAAAAGCTTTGCTTTTGTTTAAGCAAATTGCCAAGTAAAACTTGATTTTTGTCATTAAAGGATATTTTAAACAAAGTTTTAATAAAAATTTTATCAAATATAGTTTGTTCTTGCGGTTTTTTTAAAGCCTATTAAAGCTCTATTTTTTATTTTTATAATATTAGTTAATAAATGATTAAAATAAACTGAAGTTCATTTATAATAATGATTTATTTTTAAGTTCTAAAACTGAAATATGTATCTCATTTTTGACACAGAAACTACTGGACTACCTAAAAGATGGAACGCTCCTTTATCTGATAGTGATAATTGGCCTAGGTGTGTTCAAATTGCATGGCAACTTCATGATAGCAAGGGTGAATATATTTCTCATGAAAATTATATAATTAAACCCGATGGATATGATATTCCCTATGATTCAGAAAAAATACATGGAATATCTACTGCTTTGGCAGAACATGATGGAATCGACCTAGGAGATGTTTTACAGAATTTTGAAATAGCTTTAAAAAAAGCAAAATTTATTTGTGGGCATAATGTAAGTTTTGATTTAAACATTGTTGGAGCAGAATTTTTAAGACTAGGACTTCAAAATTTATTTGAGGGATTCCCTATAATTGATACATGTACCGAGGAAACTGCTAGTTTATGCAAAATTCCTGGAGGTAGAGGTGGTAAACTTAAGCTACCAACACTTATTGAACTAAATAAATTTTTATTTAATGAAAATTTTGATGAAGCACATAACGCAACTGCTGACGTTGAAGCAACAACAAGGTGTCTTTTTGAACTAATTAGAAATGAGTCAATAGCTCCGAATGCATTTAATGGTGATAAATCATATTATCAAACAGTTCAAAATAATTTTCATTCTTCAGTTAAAACAATTGGACTAAGCCACATTAATTTAAAAAAGACATCTGAAGCTTTAGTTAAAGAAGAAGTTTCCTCAGGCATTGAAATTATTTCTAACGACACTAAAGAACAGTTATTGGAAGCTCCTTTTATTCATTTACATGTTCATTCACAATTCTCTGTACTTCAATCAACTTCTCAAATCCCAATGCTAATAGAAGCAGCCCATAAAAACAACATGCCCGCTCTAGCTCTAACAGATAAAGGAAACCTTATGGGAGCTTTTCATTTTATTAAAGCTATTAAAAATCACAACAATCTTTTAGAAGACAAGACAAAAGAAATTAAACCAATTATAGGTTGTGAATTTTATGTATGCGATGATCATAAAGATAAAACCAGAAGAGATGATGGATATCAAGTAGTTTTTCTTGCAAAAAATAAAA
>Ga0114993_10001583_pt1 | contig 25963 bp, 21 predicted proteins | sample ArcticOcean_MG_C_FD_87042 | JGI IMG/M metagenome (GOLD analysis project Ga0114993, IMG submission 87042) | Marine microbial communities from western Arctic Ocean - ArcticOcean_MG_CB2_150 | ecosystem: Environmental > Aquatic > Marine > Oceanic | place: Arctic Ocean: Canada Basin | collected...
CTGGAAGCGATACTCGATTTGCTGGAAGCGATACTCTTGGCCTTGGTGAGCCAGCAGGAGTGACTTGAGAAGCACATGGCGGATATTCAAGGGGCGTGCATAACAGGTAATATCGGTTCTGAGATGAGCCGATGGAGGGAGAGACAGTGACCGTCAATGAGGTCCTAGAAATGGTCAAGAACAAGGGTATCGAAGCGGTAGATTTTCGCTTCATGGATTTTCCCGGGCTTTGGCAACATTTTACGATTCCTGCCACAGGTCTCGTCGAGAGCAGTTTTACCGACGGCCTCGGATTTGATGGTTCCAGCATGCGAGGCTGGAAGGGGATCCAAGAGAGCGACATGTTGGTGGTCCCCGACCCCGACACTGCGTGGATCGATCCCTTCCCCAAGATGAAGACGCTGGTGCTGATCTGTGACATCAAGGATCCCGTCACTCATGAGAGTTACTCGAGGGATCCTCGAAATATTGCGAAGCGAGCGGAAGCCTATCTGCGCACTACCGGAATCGGAGATGAAGCATATATTGGCCCCGAGGCTGAGTTCTTCATCTTTGATGATATCCGTTTCGATCAAAACGAGCATTCTGGTTTCTACTTCCTCGACAGTGTCGAGGGACGATGGAACACCGGTTCAGATGAAGGGCCCAATCTCGGCTACAAGCCGCGATACAAGGAGGGCTACTTCCCTGTTCCTCCGACCGACAAATTCAATGATCTGCGCAATGAGATGATGAAGAACCTCATCGATTGTGGCATCGAAATCGAATGCCAACATCACGAGGTCGCTACTGCAGGGCAGGCCGAGATTGACATCAAGTACAGCTCACTGCTGACCGCCGCTGACAAGTTGATGTGCTACAAGTACATCGTCAAGAATACCGCCCATCAAAATGGCAAGACGGTCACCTTCATGCCAAAGCCGGTGTGGAATGACAATGGTAGTGGCATGCACATGCACCTCTCCATCTGGAAGAACGGGGTCAACCAGTTCGCCGGCGATGGATATGGCGGCATGAGTGAAATCGGCCTTCATGCGATCGGTGGAATCCTCCATCACGCTCCAGCTCTGGTCGCATTGACCAATCCAACCACCAATTCCTACAAGCGGTTGGTACCTGGATTCGAGGCTCCGACACGATTGGCCTACTCCTCGCGCAACCGCTCGGCAGCGATCCGGATCCCGGTCGGGGCCACCAGTGCCAGTGCCAAACGCTTCGAGTTCCGCTGTCCGGATCCCTCCTGTAATCCGTATCTGGCCTTCTCGGCGCTGACGATGGCGGCTCTGGACGGGATCAAGAACAAGATCGACCCGGGTCTTCCCTTCGACAAGGACCTCTACGACATGCCTGCGGATCAACTTGCGGATGTGCCGAGCACCCCTGCGTCTCTCGAGGATGCTCTCGATGAGTTGGAAAAGGATCACGAATTCCTGCTTGCTGGTGATGTCTTCACCCCGGATGCGATCCGCGCATGGATTGACTACAAGAGAGAAAAGGAAGTGAACGAGCTACGGCTCCGTCCACACCCCTATGAGTTCGCACTCTACTACGACATCTAGTCGCGCCGGTCGGCCGGAGGAAGTTCCTGAGAGAACTTCCTCCGGCACGACGGATGGCTCCGACTCCCTTCCAGATCGGCAGACGATTGCGCAGCTTTCGTCCTGGCTGCTCGAACATCGCCCGGTCGTGGTCGCACTCAGCGGTGGAGTCGATTCGGCCTTGATGGCAGCGATTTCCGTCGAGGTCCTCGGTTCCGATGCGGTTGCCGTTACCGGAATCTCTCCCAGTCTTTCTCACGAGGAACAGGAAGCGGCTCGGCTCTCCGCTCGAATCGCAGGAATTCGCCATCTCGAAGTCGCTACTTCTGAGCTCTCACGACCGGGCTATCGCGCCAACGCCGGTGACCGCTGCTATCACTGCAAGTCGGAACTCTATGATGTGATCCTCTCTGTCGAAGAACTGGCCCAACACACCATCATCGATGGAGCCCAGGCTTCCGATGATTCTGGGGATCGACCTGGCATGAAGGCTTCTGGCGAGCGAGGGGTGAAGAGCCCTTTGCGCCAGTTTGGTATCGACAAGCCACAGGTACGGGAGATGGCACTACGCCGAGGATTACCCAGCTGGGATCGACCGGCACGACCGTGTCTTGCGAGCCGCGTCCCGGTGGGAACCGAGGTGGACCGACGGCTGTTGCAACAGATCGAGGCGCTCGAGGCTCTGCTCTCCGGTGAAGGATTTTCCATCTATCGAGCCCGATGCGGGGGAGATCGAGTGGTGGTCGAGATCGACCTCGAGCAGCTGGATCAGTGCGCCGATGATCGTTGGCGTCAGCGCTTCGATGCACTGGCCAGATCCTTCGGGTTTTCCGAATGCTGGCTCGATGCTCGAGGATACGGGGGGCCGGGACCGGTTCGGCTGGAACCGCTGATCGGCTAGATCGAGCCCTTCCTCTCGATCGGGGCAGAAAAGGTCGATTCTTGGCTGTTTCGACCCCTCGATGAACTTGCACAACTCTCTCTGGGTCCGTAGTTTATTGGACTCGGGCCGGGACTCCGCGAGGCCATTTCAGGTGTCGTGAATCTCGGTGTCCCTCGTGGCTTGTCTGGGAGGATCACTTGGTTCTGCAGTTGGCGACCCTCGATGGACCTGCAGGCTGTGGCAAGAGTAGCGTTGCCCGGCTATTAGCGGCTCGCATCGGAGGACGGATGTTCTCCAGCGGACGGCTTTACCGCGGGATCACTTGGTTGGCTCTTGAGCATCGAGTGGCTCTTCCCGATCGGCAGCGAGTTGGTGAATTGATTGAGAACCATCGACTGGAAATCGTCGCAACTTCCGATTCGTTCAGGGTCGAGGTGGATGGAGTCGATCCGGGAGATGTACTGGATTCGACCCGGGTGACCGGAGAGATCCATCACATTTCCAATGATCCTGCCGTGAGAAGTGCGGTGTTGCCGTTGCAGCGCAACTTGCCCGCAGATCTTCCGGTGTTTGCAGAGGGTCGAGACATGGGAACCGTGGTGTTTCCGGATGCTCCGGTGAAGATCTTCCTGACCGCCTCCGTCGAGGAGCGAGCCAGGAGAAGACAGATGGAACTGAGTGATCGCCTCTCGGAGGACTTGCCGCTCGCGGTGGTCCAGGAGCAGGTGGCACGCAGGGATGCACTAGATGAAGAAAGAGATGTGTCGCCACTGATGGCGGCTCCAGATGCAGTGACAGTTGATACGACCTTGCTCGACCTGGAGGAGGTGCTATCGGCGATCATGAAGAGGATCCCGCGTTCGTGGAACCGGGGGCCAACTGGTTCTACTTCCTGAGTCGCGCCGTGGCGGGATTTTTCTGCTGGTGTTTGTTCCGGCCGACCCGCCAAGGTGTTGAGAAGGTGCCTGAAAGTGGCGGCTTCTTGCTGGCGGTGAACCACTCGAGTTTCCTGGATCCGGTGATGGCCGGGACCAATCTGAAGCGCCCACTGGCGTACATGGCGAGAAGTACTCTCTTCAGGCCCGCTCCGATCGGGATGGCCTTGAGGGGGATGAATGCCCTTCCGCTCGAAAGAGAAGGGGTCGGAATCTCCGCATTCCGTTCGGTGATCGATCACCTCTCTCGCGGGGGAGGAGTACTGGTCTTTCCCGAGGGAACACGTAGCCGAAGCGGCCGACTCGGTCGCTTCAAGGGCGGTGTGGTGAAACTGGCGAGAATGTCCGGGGTCCTGGTGGTCCCGGCGATGATCGTCGGAAGTGATCGAGCGCTGGGACGGGGCCAGTGGTTGCCTCGGACGGTACCGTTGGAGATCCGCTTCGGCGATCCGATCGACTTGCTCGATCCAGCGGAAGACGCAGGTGAGGCGTTGGCTCGTCTGCGGGCGGCGATGGTTCGACTCGCTCCAGAGTGTGTCGATGAAGAACTGGTCGTCGATGATAAAGAACAGTGACATGGAACAGTGACATGGAACAGTGACATGGAACAGTGACATGGAACAGTGACATGGAACAGTGCGATAAGAAAATGAACGACATCGATCTCGAGCCGGTGATGGTCATCAGCAGAGGTCGAGCAAACAAGGACGAGTGAATCGAAGCCATCGACGGGCGCGAAGGTCGAGCCCGGGCTTCTCACAGTCCGTAACCAGAAAAAAGAGGCCTTTTCATGGCCAGAACGGTCAGACCAGAACTGCTCAAGCAGTTTGATCTTCGGGGAGACTCCCTGGAGAAAAAAGTAGAAGAATACCTCGATGGCGACTCTCTCGATAATGTCGAAGAAATCCTCCTCGACTCGATTGGTGATTTCGAAGAAGACAAGATCATCGTCGGCACAGTAGTCAGCGTCAGCGACGACTGGGTCATCGTGGATGTGGGCTACAAGGCCGAGGGTGAAGTTCCGAAGAACCACTTCGAGGGTGCCGAGATCAATGTTGGAGACAAAGTCGATGTCCTCATCGAGGAAGTCGATGAGACTGACGGCCGAATCATGCTTTCCAAGCGCAAAGCGGATCGCATCAAGGGCTGGGAACAGGTGGTCGACACCCACAACGAGGGTGACGTGGTCAGCGGCCGCGTGATGAGGAAAATCAAGGGCGGATTGTTGATCGACATCGGTGTTCCGGTGTTCTTGCCCGCCTCTCAGATTGCCATCCGCAGGGTCGGTGACGTATCCGAATTCGTCGGGCGTGATCTGGAATGCAAGATTATCAAGATCGATGAACCTCGTATGAACATCGTCGTCAGTCGCCGCAAACTGCTGGAAGAACGTCGTGACGAGATGAAGTCGAACCTGATGTCTGAAATCGAACTGGATCAGGTCCGTAAAGGGACCGTCAAGAACATCACGGACTTCGGCGCATTCGTCGACCTTGGTGGAATCGACGGACTGCTTCACATCACGGACATGTCATGGGGCAGGATCAATCACCCCAACGAGATCCTCGCCGTCGAGCAAGAGATCGATGTGAAGGTGCTCAAAATCGACAAGGAGCGGGAACGAATCTCTCTCGGCCTGAAGCAGACCCAACCCAGTCCCTGGGACGACATCGAGGAACGCTTCCCGATCGGTGCAAAGATCAGCGGCAAGGTGGTCAACGTTCTCTCCTACGGTGCGTTCATCGAACTGGAAGAAGGCATCGAGGGACTGGTACACGTTTCCGAGATGTCCTGGACCCGTCGAATTTCGAACCCCAAGGAGGTGGTCGATGCGGGCCAAGAAGTCGACGTGGTGGTACTCGAGATCAAGAAGGAAAAGCAAGAGATCAGCCTCGGCATGAAGCAGATCGAGGTGAATCCTTGGGAAGTCGTGGCCCAGAAGTACCCTGTCGGACACTACATCAGCGGTAAGGTTCGTAACCTCACCAACTATGGTGCCTTCATCGAACTCGAGGATGGGATCGACGGACTCTTGCATGTCAGTGATATGTCATGGACTCGCAAGATCATTCACCCCTCGGAGAAGATCGAGAAGGGTGAAGAGATTCATGCGGTGGTCCTTGAAGTCGACCAGGAGCGCAAGCGCATTGCACTGGGCCTCAAGCAGATGGAAGAGGATCCCTGGATCCGTTTCATTCCTGAGACCTATGTGGTGGGCACGGTGATCCGGGGAACCGTCACCAAGACCACCAACTTCGGCGCCTTTGTCCAGATGGATGAGGACCTCGAGGGTCTGCTGCACATCTCGGAACTCTCCGAGGACAAGGTCGAAGCTCCTGAAGAGGTGGTGAAGATCGGTCAGCAGGTTGATGTGAAGGTGATCAAGGTGGACGAGGAGAACCGAAAGATCGGTCTCAGTCTCAAGGAGGTCACGGAGGAAGAGAGTGGCCAGCTGTCGGCACTCTACGCCGAAGCCGCTGAGGGGGAGTCGCCCACTGCTGTGGGGTCGGTACCGGAGAACTTGCCGGACGAGATTCCCGATCTTGGCGAGGTGGTCGATCAGATCGATGCGGCTGCTGCGGTAGAAGAGGATGCAGCGGAGGGCAAAGCTTCGGCTGACGAACCGGCTGCGGCGGAACCGGCTGCGGCGGAATCGGCTGCGGCGGAACCGGCTGCGGTGGAATCGGCTGCGGTGGAACCGGCTGCGGTGGAACCGGCGGTAGTGGAAGCTTCTGCTGAAGTTGCCGAAACGGTCGAATCTGCGGTAGAGGAACCTGCTGCGGGAGAACCCGCTGCGGAGGAACCTGCTGCGGAGGAAGTGGCAGAAGACGAGACGACCCCTGAGAAAGATGGGGAGTCGCAGGAATCCTAGATTCCCGGGAGCTCTCATGTTCGAGTGGATGACTACAACCAAGCGCAGCGCTGGTGTGATGCTGTTCTGTGTCCTCGTCACCGCAGTGGCTCTTGCCACTGGCGGTGACGAGGACCAGATTCCTCGGTTATTGAATCCAGCTGCGTCCCATCCAGCTGCGTTAAATCCAGCCGCGTTAAATCCAGCCGCGTTAAATCCAGCCGCGTTAAATCCCGCCGCGTTGGATGCCACTGCAAGAGTGGAACGGCAGTCGCTTGCAGCGCCCACTCCGAGGGAAGCCGCTGGCGATGCGGTGACTGAATTCCTCACCTCTCGCTATCAGGATGCCGTTCGCTCCTATGAAAACGGCAACTTCGAAAAGGCGTGGCGTATCTGCGAAGCACTCATGGTGCTGGCCCCTGACAATTTCCCATTGAGACTCGATGTCAGAAAACTGCGTCGAAGGGCGCACGGGAGGCACCTCAGTCATAGCGTTTTCGTGATCCGTTTCGAACGTGACGAGGCAGAGGTGGATCCTGTTTTCCCGCTGTCATTGCTCGAAGGTTCTGTGGTGCTGGAAAATCTATCGCAAGAGAAGATTCTGTTTGGAGATCAGCAGCAGAATCCGGTGCTCGGGCAGGTGGCGTGGAGCAGCCATGAGGTCTACCAGAATGGCACGATTCGGTCCTTCTCGGACGTCCGTGTTTTGCGCATCGAGAGTGGCTTTCAGATCGAATCCGGTGCCAGCCGCGCCATCCCAGTCACCTTGCCGTTACCGGTACCGGGCGCGATGCCGGTGCTCCAGCAATGGGTCGTGACCGGGGTGACGATGCCGGTAAGACTGGTCACCGCCGAGGGAGAGGTCAGCCGAGGAATCCCGTGGCTGGAAGAAACTGGACTGGTGGTTCCCGAGGGATACCAATCGATTGAAAACGATCCGAAGGGCGAATTGCGAAAATCGCTGCTCGATGGGGATCGGACCCGGATGGCCATTTCTCAGTACCTGTGGCTGGGGCAGCGGCGTGAATCGAAGCGATCACCCAATCCTCTGGATCCGATCGTGGACGACCTGCTCGCCTCCCTGGGGGCTCATCAAGGAGTGCTCGATGAGTTGATCGTGATCTCGCTGGAAGAGGTGACGGGGTTGATCCGGGAGCGATCTGCGAGAGCATGGAAGATATGGGGAGTGACCCGTCAGGTTCGCCGTGGATCTGACGAGCTCAAGGACCGATTGCGGGGGAACTGATGTCAGAAGAAAAACTCAACCTTTCCGATCCTGCCTTCGATGAGGTGACCCGTGGGGTAGTCACCATCGACACCATTGAAGAGTTGAAGAAGAAGTGGATCCGGTCCCGTGAAGAAGATCGTCCTCTGCGGGTCAAACTAGGAGTCGATCCCACTAATCCTCAACTTCACATCGGTCATGCGGTTCCCCTCAGAAAGCTGCGCCAGTTTCAGGACGCAGGTCATGTCGCAGTGTTGATCATCGGCGATTACACCGCTTGTGTCGGAGACCCATCGGGGAAGGACAAGACGCGCCCAACACTGACTCATGATGCGTGTCGGGAGAATGCTCAAGATTATCTGAAGCAGGCCTGGAAGATCCTCGATCAGGAGCGCACGGAACTGCGCTGGAATGGCGATTGGTTTCGTGAGATGTCATTTCTCGATGTGATCGCGCTCTGTTGCAGGACCACGGTCGCCCGGCAACTGGAAAGAGATGACTTCAGCAAGCGTTACTCCGGAGGCCATCCGATCAGCGTTCACGAGTTCATCTACCCCCTGATGCAAGCCTGGGATTCGGTTCAGGTCGAGGCCGATATCGAGGTGGGGGGGACGGACCAGACCTTCAATCTACTGTTGGGGCGCGATCTGATGAGACAGGAGGGCATGGAGCCACAGGTTTGCATGACCACACCACTGCTGGTCGGGACCGATGGATCGATGAAGATGTCGAAGAGCTATGGAAACTCGATCGGAATCAGCGATCCCCCCGAGGAGATCTACGGTAAGACGATGTCGGTCCCCGATGAGCAGATGAGAGATTACTTCACCCTCGCATCGGACCTGTCCCTCTCGGAAATTGACCAGGTTCTTGCTGCATCTCCCCGTGAAGCGAAGGGGAAGCTTGCCCGGACCCTGGTCCGCCTCTACCACGACGAGGAACAATCGTTAGCGGCGGAGGCTCACTTCTTGCGAGTCTTCAGCCAGAAGGCGATGCCGGAGGTGATCGAGGAGTACACGGTTTCACCAGCAGACCTGGAAGACGGCAAGATCTGGGTTGTGAAGTTAATCGTCGACTCCGGATTGGCGGTCAAGAATAACGAGGCTCGTCGCAATATCGAAGGCGGTGGCGTGCGAATCGACGAACAGCGCCTCGAAGATCATGGCAGCCAGATCGAGGTTCGTGATGGAATGGTGATCCAGGTCGGCAAGCGCAAGTTTCGTCGGATCCGAGTCGGCTAGCGCCGTTCGAATTCCACCTCACCACTGAGCACCAGTTCCAGCGCGCGTGGGTAAGCGATCTTTTCCGCAGCGAAGACCCGTTGGGCCAGATCCTCGACCGTATCCTTTGCCTCGACGGCCACGCGTTGCTGAAGGATCACCGGGCCATGATCGTATTCGTCATCGACGAAGTGGACGCTGCAACCACTGAATGATTCCCCCGCTTCGATCACTCTCTGGTGAACTCGATCTCCATAGCACCCCTCGCCGCCGTGCAACGGAAGTAATGAGGGGTGAATGTTGAGTACCCTACCGAGCCAATTCTGCGGTATCTCCAGTTTGCGCAGCCAGCCGCCCAGTAGTGCCCACTGACACCCCGCATCATCGAGAGCATCAAAGAGCTGGTGGGAAGCTGCCGGCTCCTTGCAGCGGTGGACCTGGTGGGGGATACCCAGGCGAGAGGCGCGCTCCAGGCCGTCGGCACCCGGTCGGCTGGCAATCACCAGATCGATGGAGGCTGCGATCGGCCGCTGTTCGATGACCTGGTGCAAGTTCTCCAGGCTCCGGCCTCCGCCGGAAAGAAGAAACCCGATGCTCGCCGGGTCGGCGCTCATCGGGTTTGATCCTGTACTCTGGTCACTGGCACCCGACCTACAGGTCGTTAAGGCTGGTGAGAATCTGGCCGATCAGCCCGTATTCGAGGGCTTCCGTAGGTGACATCCAGCAGTCTCCGTTGGTGTCCTTCTCGACTTCTTCCAAAGTCTTTCCGGTTCCATCGGCAATCAACTGATTGCAGCGCTTGCGTAACTTCATGATCTCTTCTGCGGTGATCTCGATCTCCGACGCCTTGCCACGCACTCCACTCGATGGCTGGTGGATCATGATTCGGCTATTGGGAAGGGAGAAACGCCGCTCTTTGGGAGACGCCAGCAAGATCACGGTCCCGGCAGATGCATTCAGTCCATTGGTGATGCACAGCACAGGACTCCGGATGAACTGGATGGCATCATGAATGGCAAAACCATCATCGGCCGATCCTCCTGGAGTATTGATGAACAGTCGAATCGGATCATCGGACTGAGAGTCGAGCCACATCAGTGCCGGCACGATCTTGCTGGTCAACTTCGGTGAGACCTCCTCGGAGATGAAGAGGGTCCGTTGCTTTTCCATCAGATCACGCATGAACGGAACCTTGGCTTTTTTCTTCTTCTCGTCGTCGGATTCCTTGTCGCTGTTCAAGAACGCATCGAACGAGTGATCAAATTCTGTCATCCGCTTTCTTTCCTTCCTGGGCCTCGCGGCCAGGTTTTATGAATTCAAAAAGTTCACAATCAGGCGTGTCAGTCTCGGTTCTGCTTCAGCAGCCACCGCAAGGATCTCCTCGACCGACACTTTCTTCAAGTCTTCCGGGTCGCAAAGATCGGTGACCACCGAAATTGCGGTGGCTTGAATCCCCTCATGGGCACAGATGATGGCTTCCGGGATGGTCGACATTCCGACCACATCAGCCCCCAGAGTGCGAAGCATCCGGTATTCGGCCCTGGTTTCAAGGTTGGGTCCGGGAACGGCGACGTAGACCCCTCGAGTCGCTCGAATTTCCAGAGAGGAGGCAATTTTCTCCATCCTGACCACCGATTCGAGGCAGTACGGTTCCGACATGTCGGGGAATCGGGGTCCCCAATCGTCGATATTGGCCCCCGTCAGTGGGTTCTGCCCGAGCAAGTTGATGTGATCATCGAGCAGCAGCAGGTCTCCCTTCTGTAGATCGGGATCGATTCCACCGCAGGCATTCGAGATGATCGCCGAGGTCACTCCCAGTCGTCCGGCGACTCGCATCGGCATCGAGATGTCGGCCATCGACCAGCCCTCGTAGGTGTGAAATCGCCCCTCGAAGACGAGCACCCGGGCCGAGCCGATCTGACCGATGTGGAGTCGGCCGGCATGACCCGGTGCGGTGGATACGGGGAATCCTGGGATCTCTTCATAGGGCATCGTCAACGGTTGAGAGATCTCGTGCACCAGCGCTCCGAGTCCTGTACCGAGGATCAGGACCGTGTCCGGGGCGGCTCCGGTGTTGAACGATGCGATCGCCTCGGCAGCCTTTTCGACTCGTTGCCGGAACTGCTGACCTGCTTCGAGGATGCGATTCATCCGAACTCCTTCTTTGCCCTACTGATCCTTCTGAGGATCGGTCCATCGACTCAATAGTTCCTTTACCTGATCCAGTTCAGCCTCACACAACAAGATGCACTTGTTCCGATGGCGTTCCCCTCGGATCCATCTCAGGTCTTTCTTTCGCATCGCGAGGCTCCGGGCCAGTAGATCCACGATGGCCTGGTTGGCCTTGCCCTTTTCGGGAGCCGTGGTGATTCTCACCACCAGTGATCCGTCGCGGATGCCAGTGATCTCGTTTCGAGAAGCTCCGGCGATCGCTCTGATCGACATCTCGACTCCCTCGTCAGTCTGGACCAGTGAGAGAGGAGTATAGGATGACATGGAAATCCTTACATCCTAATCCCGGGTCTCACGCAGCATCTGACGCAGGCGTGGCACCGTTTCAGGAGCGATCCTTTGCCAGAGAGGGGTCGCCTCCTCTTTCCTCTCTGCCCACTCGAGCAGCAAGGTGATATAGATCAACATTTCCGCCGGCGGACCGGCCTCGATCCACAGGTCGAGTCTCGATCCCGGAGCGACTTCCTTCCACAGGAGGTAACGCCCGACTTGCTCTTCGGTATCCCGGTAGATCACCCGATCTTTCTCGATCCTCACAATACTGGCGGCGACATCACCGGAAGCACTGCCCTCGATGAGGCGGCCGGAGCGCTGTGGGAGGTCGATGGGTGGCAAACTGGCGAGGGCCAGGTCGAACTGTTCCAGGAATTCATGATGGTGGTCGATCACCAGCATCGACGATTCTGGTAACCCGTCGCGCAGTGCGGCATCGCGCAGGACACTGGATGACTCTCGTCCTGAAAAGGACCGATTGAAGGCACTCCAGCCCTCTCTCAACACAGGGCCGATCTCTGGTGTCCGTACCGCAGCTGCAGCCTTGCGGGCTTTGCTCACCTCGGCTCGTAGCTGCGGTTCTAGATCACGGGTCTCGGGAAGTAGTGCCCTGGTAACGACCCCGTCGATGATGTCCTCCGCCTGAGCAAACCTGCCCTCATCGAGCAACGTCTTCACCTCGGTGCTGGCCTCGGCCCACAAGATGATCGCCTCGCTGGTGAGTAGTTCGAGGAACAGATTGCGCTGTTGCCACGCCTCGGTGCTGGCAAAGTTTTCGGAGAGTGTGAGAGCCTCTTCACGTGCACGAGCAGGGTTCCGTGATGATCTCCAACCCTCGGCTCGAGCCAGTGCCTCCTGCCAGGTGAAGAGCGCACGATCTTCCAGTTCCGAGGCCTGCTGCAACTCCAGCTTCAGTTGCTGGGCCAGCACCTTGGCACGTTCTCCCGCTCGGGTCCCTGGATGTGAATCGACCAGTTCCAGTAGTTGCTGGAGCTTCTGTGCTGGCTTCATCTCCTGCTGGGTGGCGGAGAGAATGTCGGCGAGATGGCTACGAGCACCTTCTTCGCGAGAGAGTGCATCGACGCGCTGATGCTCTGCTTCGATGGCCCGCTCCAGAGCGGTCACTCGAAGCTGAAGATCCGACGGAATATCCTCGATCGACTCCAGCAGTTCCTCGGCGCCCACAGGGTCCCCTCGACTCACGGCGGAGTCGGCGAGGTCGAGACTCTTGGAGACTGCGTCGAAGTACTGTGCCGTCTGTTGTGCGGCTCGAGTTTTCTCATCCTGGTTATTCTGCCATTGCATCCAACCGGCGACCGATCCGACCAAGATGACCAGGAAGATCAGCAGTTTTAGCCTCGATGGACCGCTATTTCCGACGGAGCCGTCGATCCCTCTCGAGCCGTGATCTTGCAGCAGTTGATCCAGTTCCTCTCCGAGGACCCTGGCGTTGGCTGGTCGCTGATCCCGATTGGAATCCATCATCCGAGCCACCAGTTGGACCACTTCGGCGGGGACCTGTGGGGCCACTTCTGCGAGATCGGGGGGAGTCGTTGCCTGGATGTGCTTGAGGATCACCTCTCGCGCTCCCGCTCCGCGGTACGGGGTACGACCTGCGAGGCAATGAAAGAGGGTTGCGCCGAGAGAGTAGATATCGGCACGCTGATCGATGGAATCTCCACGCGCCTGTTCCGGTGCGATGTAGTGCGGAGAGCCGCTGACGCCGTCCTTCTGGGAAGCGACACCTGATTCGTCAGTGGTGCGTGCGATTCCCAGGTCTCCGATTTTGACTGCACCATTGCTGGAGATCATCAGATTGCCCGGTTTGATGTCGCGATGAACCACTCCCATTTTCTCTGCATATTCCAGACCTGTGGCTGCATCCCTCGCGCATCGCAGCGCCTGATCCAGAGGGAGGGCTCCACTCTCATCAATCACCTTCTCTACCGATCCTCCGGCCACCAGTTCCATGGTGAAGTAGTGATGGGAATCTTCTTTCCCGACATCGTATACCTGGACGATGTGGGGGTGACTGAGACGACCTGCGGAGCGGGCTTCACGGATGAACAAGGAGATGAACTGGGGATTTCTGGTGTACTTGTCGGACAGGATCTTGAGGGCGATCGGGCGATCGAGAGATTTCTGGCGGGCACGATATACGGTCCCCATCCCACCTCGTCCGATTCTCTGTTCGACCTGGCAGCCGCCGATTTCGGAACCTAGCAGTGGATCGTCATCGGTGAGGAATGTGAGCCGTGTGATGCCCACTTCGATGTGGTCATTGTGACGCAGGGTTGTGGGCTCGGAGATCTCCTCGCCATTGACCAGAACTCCGTTGGTACTCTCCAGATCACGGATGAGACAGACGTCATCCCGGCACTCGATCTGGCAGTGTCGTCGGCTGATCTCCTCGTCTCGCAATGAGATCTGGGCAGTGTTGTCGCGGCCGATGAGCAGCACCGCATGCTTTTGAATCGACCACGTACTTCCCCGGTCAGGGCCCTTCTCTGCGACGATCCGAGGCATCAATTCACCTCTTCCTGTGACTGGTAGAGTGCGCGGCCGAGGCGAATCCAGGTGGCGCCCTCCTCGACGGCAACTTTCCAGTCTCCCGACATCCCCATCGAGAGGTGCTCGAATTGGGGGATAGTGCTGGCGGGAAGTTGTTCCTGAATCGTGGTTCTCAGTTGATGCAGGGCGCGGAAGATCGGTCGGCTCTGTTCGGGAGACCAGTTGGGAGCCATCGTCATCAAGCCGCAGAATCGAAGGGCAGGGAATAGATCGATCCAGCGGAGGATCATATCGGAAGCCTCCACCGGGTCGATGCCCGCCTTGCGAGATTCTCCAGCGATGTTGACCTGTACCAGCACGGGTAACTGGGCGACGAGATGGTCCTCCACCCATGTGTCGAGTGAAGCGGCGAGCCGCTCCGAATCGAGGGAGTGAAACAAACTGATCCGTGGGGCCACGTCGCGGATCTTGTTGCGTTGCAGCCTTCCGATGAAGTGCCAACCGTCTTGATCCTGGCCAGGGTTGGTCTTCTCGACCAACTGGTCCGCTCGATTCTCGCCGAGTGGCCCGTATTCGCCATCGAGCAACTTTCGAGCATCATCTCGAACGAGGTACTTGGTCACAGGAAGAATTCGAGCGGGCTCGGTACCCGGTGGAGTCAGGTCTCTGACCTGTTCGTTGAGGCGATTCCAGTTCTCCTCGAAGAGGGGCATGTCGAGAGCCAGCAGGCTTCTCTTCATGTGGTTTCCTCCGGCTGGGCGATCTCGAGGCGAATCGACTCGGGGCCCAGCAACTCACGAAGTTCTTCGATCAACTCCTGGGTCGCACTGGTAAGGAGCCGATTTCCGCAGGGAATTCTCCACGAATCTGGTCCATGTTGATCGAAGATCAAGGTCACTGGCAACTTGCCTGGATGACGGTGAAGGATCTCCTTGGTCTGGAAAAGCATCGCTTCATCGCTGTCGGAAGGGAACTGGATTCCGATCTGTTTTGCGACCTGTTCGGAAGCCAACTCGAGGGGCAAGATCCGGTTGACCCTGATCTGACTGCCACTGAGACCCCCTTCCTGGTCGTCCGAGATCTCGGCGGTCCCCTGGATGATGAGAACCTGATCCATCTCGAGGAACTCGCTAGAAGTCTTGAAGGTCTTGGGAAAGACCACCGCCTCGATCGAACCTGAACGGTCCTCCACGGTCAAGACGGCCATCGTTTCACCGCGTCTGGTCTTCACCTTTCGAATCTTCGAGACCATCGTCGCAAGTGTGACCATCTTCTGGTCCTGCTTGGTGGTCAGTTGAGCGATCAGATGTGTGCGAAGTGGTTCAATCTCCGTCTCGATCCGCTCGAGCGGATGGCCGCTCAGGTAAAAGCCCAGCGACTTCTTCTCCCTCGACAGCGTCTCACTGTCACTCCACGGCGGGACGTCGGGCCAAGATTCCTGAACGGTGGGGGCCGAGTCTGCAGCAAACAGGCTCAACTGACCCGCACGTCGTTCGGCATGAACCCGTTTCCCTTCTTCGATGGCATCCTTGACTGCCGCATGGAGAGCCGAGCGACTCGGGCCCAGACCCTCGAAGGCCCCGGCACTGATCAACTGTTCCAGAACCATCTTGTTGACCAGTTCCGGTTCTACTCGAGATGTCAGATCAAATAGGCTCTTGAATGGACCCTTCTTCTCACGTTGCTGGACGATCGCTTCGATGGCCTTTTCCCCGACTCCCTTGAGGGCGACCAGTCCGTAGACGATCTTGCCATCCTGCAGCGAGTAGGTCTTGCTCGATTGATTGACATGGGGCGGAAGCACTTCGATGCCCAACCTCTTGCACTCGTCGAGGTAGGTGACCATCTGCTCGACCGCTGAGATGTAGCAAGACATCACTGCGGCGAGGAATGCCTCGCCATGATTCGCCTTGAGGTATGCGGTTCTGTAGGAGATCAGCGCGTAGGCGGTCGAGTGCGACTTGTTGAAGCCGTACTTGGCAAATTGCTCGATCTGTTCGAAGATGGCTTTCGAGATCTTCGGCTGGATGTTGCTGTGTGTCTCCGCACCCTCGACGAACTGATCCCGGTACTTCTCCATCAACTCGATCTTCTTCTTGCCCATCGCCTTTCGGAGGCTGTCTGCGTCGTTCATCGAGAAGCCCGCAAGGTCGTGGGCGATCTTCATCACCTGTTCCTGATAGAGGATCACCCCGTTGGTCATGTGCAGGATCGACTTCAGGGAAGGGTCGAGGTACTCGACCTTTTCCCTGCCATGTTTGCGGTCGCAGTAGAGGGTATGCATACCCGAACCGAGTGGACCGGGTCGATACAGCGCCAGAACCGCGATCAAATCCTCGAAGCAGTCGGGAACCAGGTTTCGAAGCAACTTTCTCATGCCGTCGCTCTCGAGCTGGAAGATGCCGTGGGTCTCACCCTTGCAGAGCAACTGGTAGGTGGCCTCGTCATCGAGCGGAATGTTCTCGATATCGATCGATACACCCTGCTCCTCGATCAGACGGCAAGCTCGATCGATGATGGTGAGATAGCGCAGTCCAAGGAAGTCCATCTTGAGCAGACCCAGTTGCTCCAGAGTCTCCATCGGATACTGGGTCACGATGTCATCGCCGTTTTTGGAGAGCGGGATCAAGTCGGTCAAGGGACGGTCGGCGATGACCACCCCGGCGGCGTGGGTAGAGCAGTGACGATTGAGCCCCTCCAGTCGCATCCCGACATCGAACAACTCCTGAAAGCGCGGATCCTTTGCCGCTGCAGCGAGCTTGGGTTCCTGTTCCAGAGCTTCTTCCAGTTTGATGCCAAGAGTGTCAGGAACTTTCTTGGCCAGTTGATCGACATCGCTGAGAGGGATTCCCAGGGCTCTACCGACATCGCGAATCACCGCCTTGGCCGCCATCGTCCCGAAGGTGATGATCTGACACACTCGATCTTTGCCGTACTTCTGTTGCACGTACTGGATGACCTTTTCGCGGCCCTCCATGCAGAAGTCGATGTCGATGTCAGGCATCGAGATCCGGTCCGAGTTGAGGAATCGTTCAAAGATGAGGTCGTACTTGAGTGGGCAGAGAGTGGTGATCGAGAGGCAATAGGAAACGATCGAGCCGACCGCTGATCCTCGACCGGGGCCGACCGGAATCCCCTCTGCTCTGGCGTACCTGCAGAAATCCCAGGTGATGAGGAAATAGGAAACAAATCCCATCTCGATGATCACCGAGATCTCGTAGGCGAGGCGCTGGCGTGCCTCTTCGGTCGGTTCGGGGTAGAGTCTTGAAAACCCTTCTTCGACAAGTTCGTGGAATCGTTCCTCGTTCTGCCCCTGCAACTCTTCGGCCGTGAAGGAGGCATCGTCAGCCTTCTTTGCCGTCTCTGTTCCCTCGATGAAGACGGGCAGGAATGTCTTTCCCATCTCGAGTTCGAAATCGACCATCGAGGCGATATCCATCGTGTTGGTGATGTATTCGGGGTAGTCACCGAAGAGTTGTGCCATCTCCTTGCCACTGCGGAAGTAGAAGGAATCGGAGTCGAATGCCATCCGATCTTCGTCCTCCATTTGCTTGCCGGTGTTGATGCAGAGATGCACTTCCTGGGCGTGTGAATCCTCCCTGCGAAGGTAGTGCACATCATTGGTCGCGATCACCGGAACACCCAGTTTTTTGGCCAGTTCAGGGGCACGCTCCAGGATGCGTTTTTGCTCCACCAGGCCATGGTCCTGTACTTCCATGAAGAAGCGCCCCGGCGCAAAGGTGTCGATATATTTCCGTGCACACTCCTCCGCCTTTTCTGAATCTCCATGGAGTAGCGCTCGATTGATCTCCCCGGAGAGGCATGCCGATGTCGCGATGAGTCCCTCGGAGTGCTGGCGCAGCAGTTCGTGATCGATCCTCGGTTTGTAATAGAATCCCTCGGTGTAGGCAGCACTGGTGAGCTTCAGCAGGTTTCTGTAGCCGATCTCATTCTCCACCAGCAATACCAGGTGGAATGCGTGCTGCTTGCCCTTTTCTCGCTTGCGGTCGTGACGGCTTCCATCGGTGATATAGGCTTCGATCCCGATGATCGGCTTGATGCCTTGGGCGCGACAGGCGTTATGAAACTCGACCGCACCGTACATGTTGCCGTGGTCGGTCAACGCCAGCGCCTGCATTCCCTGGTCTTTGGCCATCGTTACCAGTGCAGGAATGGTGCTGACCCCATCGAGCAGGCTGTAATGGCTGTGCACATGAAGATGGCAATATTGATCCGAAACTTGTGCCAAGACTCCTCCGGCTGCTGAGATGATTGTTCGAGGGGATGATTCCCCAGTCCCGGTTGTAGGGGCCAGACAGTGGACGGGCAAGTACCACGGAGACTTGATGCCATCGCAGTTGGGTGTGATCCTCGCAGGAGAGAGGGGAACCTTTGATGCCAGCAGAGCCAGACTCGCCGAAGAAATCGACAGAAGAGGGCCACCCCGAACCGGGCCAGGAAGTGGATTCTGCGGTGGGGGAGGCGGTTCAGTCTGATCCAGAGTCTGATCCAGAGTCTGAGCCAGAGTCCGATTCTCCGGGAAAGGACACGGAGCCTCCCCGGGCAGAGGAGCAGAAGTCTCCGGAGACGGGGGATACGGCGACCTCTAGCACTCCTCGCCGCGCCTTCGCCCGTCTGCGCGACGAGGAGCAGAGAGTGGCAGGAGGGGGGCGCTGGAGCGTCGATGCGAGCCGCCGTCACTGCCATCGTTGCGCTGAGGAGATCCTTCGAGGAAACCCCTTCTGGACCGTCCTGGCCGAGGCGGACCCAGACCAGGCGGGGGAGGCTGTGGCGGCGTTTTTTTCCCGCCAGGACCACTGTGAGGGGTGTATTGAGTCGTTGGATGAAGATCTCTTCTTCGCCCGCTGGAAGACCACGGTGCCAGCCCCGGAGGGGCCGCCACGGCGGATCGTCAATATCGCTTCTCTTCATGCCACCTTCCTTTCCCTGATCGATGCTCTCGATGGTGAAGATGTGGGTGCTCCCGTCGCAGCGGATGAGACCGGAGATCCGGTGTCGTCGGAGAGTTCCGCTTCAGCGGCGACCGATGAGGTTTCCGCAGGGGTGGCCTCGGCGGCACAGAAGCAAGAAGAGCCGCAAGAAGAGCCGCAAGATGCTCGAAACAGGCCGACCCGGCGGGCCGCTCTCGAAGTCTCTGCGGTGGCAGATCGGATCCGGCTCGCCTACCTGTTGGCACTGTTTCTGGTGCGCAAGCGAGCCTTGCGCTGGATCAGCCATGATCCGCAATCGCTGACGGTGGGGGAACGCTCAGGAGCGATCCACCAGGTAAAGGTCCCCTCCATCGACGCTGTCGCGCTGGAAGAGGCCGTGGCAGAGATGGAGCAACTCCTCGGCTAGTGGCGAATTGCGGTACCCCGCAGCGGTGGTGATCTCCACCGAATCGGTCACTTTTCAGCGCCTTCACCGCTTCCTCGGTTCGACCTGCGGTGCCTCGTGAAATAAATTCCCCACTTTGCTCCACCCATCGGCCTTGATCGAAAGTGCATCGGATTCGGTCCAGTCCCCTGTATTGCTAGTATTAACCATTCAAAGGCCAATATCGGCAAAAAGGGCCTCATTTCTTCGGCACGTAGATTCCCCAGGTGAGAAAAAAAAAGTGGTCCACGGAAAGCACCAGATGTGGGGGGGCACTCTAATCGAGGGGGGCATGGAGTGTGGCTGAGTTGTCACAACTCCTTATATCATAAGGGTCTGCGAGGATCACCTGGTTGCTTTGGGGCGTTAGCCCCATAAGGTGGGGCGAAGTGGAGGTCGAGGGAGGCTGAGTGGGGTGCAAGCCCTGGCGAGCCACTCGATCGTGAAGCCCGAATCGATCGCGCCGGCAGTCGGCGCACCAGGGAGTCCAAATGGCCGTGCACTTCAAGGGACAGTTCGAACTGACCCTCGACGAGAAGGGGAGAGTGATCATCCCCTCGCGGCTGCGTTCGAAGATCGATCCGCGGGAGGATGGCGAGGGCTTCGTCGCCACAGCTGGCACTGCGCCATGCCTGTGGATCTTCACCACCGCCGAGTGGGAGCACATTTACAAGGAGATGCGCCGCTTCGAGCGAGGCTCTCCAGAACTTCATGAACTGCAACGGGACTTTTTCGGCCAGGCCGAGGATCTCGCTCCCGACCGCCAGGGCCGGGTGCTGTTGCCAGAGCGTCTGCGCAGCTGGGGACAGCTCGACAAGGAACTGGTCTTTGTCGGGTGCTTCGACCGCATCGAGATCTGGGGAGCAGAGGTGTGGAAAGAACGCAACGAGGACCGAGACGCCTACCGGCGTCGACTCGATGCGTTCCTGGAGGAGCACGGAAGTTACGCCAATCGGATGGAAAAATACTTCGGTGGGGAAATCACCGGAGAGAAATAGCAAATGTAGGGAACGCAGATCTTCGCTTGGGGATAGGTGCGGATCTGTGGGGAAGAAACAGGGGGAAGCAATGATTTCATTGATCGAACAACAGGTCGAACCGGTCAAGAAGCAACAGACGGTTCGTCAGAGAGTCATCGACTACTTGGTGACCGGTAAGCCACTGGACCATGCGCCAAAGTCGATTCTGGCAGACGTCGATCGTCTGTACGAGATGTTGGAGCGAGCCAGGAGTCTCGGAATCACCGGGATCAGTCTTTCCAAGGAACTCCAGTCGGTGGCGCGAGCTCGTGCCTTTGGCAAGGCGATCGCCCCTCTCACCGAGGGTGCTTGAAGTAGCGGAGGTCGACGGATGAACGGGCACGACCCGGTACTCCTCGATGAGGTCCTTGAGGGCCTGGCTCCAGCGCCTGGTGAACACCTGCTGGATCTGACCCTGGGCCGCGGAGGGCATGCACGAAGGATTCTCGAGGCGACAGCACCGGCTGGGCGACTGACCGGTGTCGATCGAGATCCCCAGGCCCACGCTTGGTCCGCAGATGAACTGCCGGGAGATCGCACCGAACTGATTCACGGCAACTTCGGAGATCTTCCCGATCTCCGTCAGAGGATCGGTAGCGGAACCTGGGATCTGGTCCTGGCCGACCTGGGAGTTTCTTCGCCACAGATCGACGAGGGAGACCGCGGCTTCTCCTTCCGATTCGACGGCCCGCTCGACATGAGAATGGATCCGACCCGGGGAGAAACCGCCGCACAACTGGTGGCATCGAGCACGGAGGAACAACTGCTGAATCTGATCGGGCAACTGGGAGAAGATCGACACGCGAGGAAGATCGCTGCGGCGATCGTCAGGGCTCGAGCTGTCGAACCGATCACCACCACCGCAAGGTTGGCTTCGGTGATTCGCGATGCCGTTCCCGTCTCCAGAGGGAACCACCTGGATGCGGCCACCCGAACCTTTCAGGCGTTGCGGATCTCCGTCAATGGAGAGTTGGAGGCACTACAGCACCTGCTCGATCGCGTCGGCAACTTGCTCTCTCCCGCAGGCAGGCTGGCGATCATCTCTTACCACTCGCTCGAGGATCGAAAGGTGAAGGAGCGATTTCGCACCCTCGCCCGGGAAGGGGACCATCAGTTGCTGACCACTCGTCCAGTTCGGCCCTCGGATCAGGAGATCCAGCGCAATCCCCGAAGCCGATCCGCCAGGATGCGAATCATCCAGAGGCTGGGAGGTTCAGCATGACAGCGATGAAGGTAGCGATGGTGGCGGCCTGTGTGCTGGTGCTGGGATTTGACCTGGCGCGTGACGGAGCCGAGAAGATCCGATTGAAGAGAAGCATCGAAGTGCAAAAGGAAACCCTCGGCCGTCAGCGTCTCGACCTCTCCACGTCCCGTTCGATGCAGCAGGTGAAGGTCTTCGAGATGGTCTGGGGAGTTGATCGAGAGAATCTCGACAATATTTCGCTGGAGCAAATGGAAGAGATGGCTCTCGTCGATGAGACTCAGGTCAGTGAGTTCTCCGGGTCGGTGGTACCGATCTCGGTACTCGACCACCTCCTCGCCGAGGAAGACAGGCTTGGGAAATGAACTGGAAGTCGTTTCTGGGGCTGGCGCCGAACACCTCTGCCACCGAAGGGGAGCATCACCGCACCTCTCGAGCGGGAGAATTCTTCACCGCTCTGGTGTTCCTGGGGGTGGCAGCCAGTTTCCTGGCGGTGCTGGGTAAGTGCGGCTGGATGCAACTGGTCAAGGGAGAAGAGTGGACCTTCACCCAGCAGCAAACCCAGAGCCAAACGCGCCACTCGACGATCACCCGGGGAAAGATCCTCGACAAGAATGGACAGGTGCTGGCGCACGACCGGATTCAGTATCGAGTTGCCATCGATCCTTTTTCCGCAGCCAAGGTGGTCTCGAACGAGACCGGTGTGGAAGGACTGCAGCGCGCCATCCAGGGAGTGCTCGATCTGCCCGGGCTGATACTCGATCAGCCGAGGTCGAAGATCGAAGCGAGGATCGTTCAGATCGCTCTTCGAAATCAGCAGATTGCCGCACAAGAACCGCATCCACGAGGTGCGTCATTGATCCAGTACTACCCGGTCGGGATCGTCGAGGCGGGCCTCGCAGAAATAGAACTTCTTCGAGCCCGGTTGCGCCTACACAAGGATTTGGAACGGCCGGTAGTGCCGGCTCTGGAGACTCTTCTCGAGCGGCACTATCCCTTCGGAGATTGCGCCACTCTGGTCGTTGGAGAACTTCGTAAGGATCGACAGATCGGTCTGCACGGAGTCGAACTGTCCTGCAACGATCGGCTGAAAGCACGCAGTGGCCTGCTGAGCCAACGTACCGATGCCGCAGGCAGACGACTTGCCGAGGCGACCGAGCAGGTTCCCTCGATGGAGCGCGAAGATGTGCAACTGACCATCGGAATTCACGAACAAGCGCTGCTCGAATCGGTGCTGGAGGAGACCTGTTTCAGTACCGGAGCTGAAAGTGTCACCGGCATCGTCATGGATCCTCGAAATGGCGAGATCATCGCACTCGGCACCTACCCGGGCCTCCAGCGTGGGGATATGCAAAAATTGTGGAACCAGAGCCGACCCGGCGATGCCTTGCCGATGATGCTGCAGGCACTGCATCTTTCGATGGAGCCGGGATCGGTGGTCAAGCCGTTGATCCTCACCGCAGCCCTGCAGGCGGGGTTACGATTCGAGGATCGCGTCGATGTCCAGGCGACGAGCCAGTCTTTCGCTGGCCGCAGGCGCGTATTCACCGACAGTCACCTGCTACGCGATCGCACGGTCCTCGGTACGGTGGTCGAATCGAGCAACATCGGAATCGTCGACATCGGCATGCGACTGGGCAAGAAGCGTGTCCATCAGTGTCTGACTTCCTTCGGACTGGGGAGCCGGACCGGAATCGACCTCCCTGGGGAAGAGCGGGGCTTCATCAAACCCCTCTCGAAATGGAGCTGGTACACGCTGACCTCGGCTTCCTTCGGTTACGAGATCCAGGTCACTCCGCTGCAACTGATCCGGGCCTACAGTGTCATCGCCAACGGAGGAGAACTGGTCACCCCGCACCTCAAGAAAAGCCATGTCGATCCACTGCGCTCTCCCGAAACCAGGATCATCTCGGCTCAGATCGCTTCTCAGGCACGATTTGCGATGCGTGAAGTGATGCGAGTGGGCACCGGAAAGACGGTCGGTGGGACGGTCCAGATGGCCGGAAAGACCGGCACCGCCAAGTTGTCGGTGGAGGGGGAGTACATCGATGGACTCTACACCTCCAGTTTTATCGGATTCGCCCCATGGCAGGCTCCCGAGCGGATCGCGATGGTAGTGGTGGAGCAACCCGATCCCCAGATGAAGGGTTATTACGCCTCGAAGACCGCTGCCCCGGCGGTCCGGGATCTGCTCGAAGGGATCCTTCGAATCGACGGAAATCGGGTGCAACAGGCGCTGGCCGCCACCGATCCCGCCTCCATCCTGGTTCCGCAGCGTCTCACCCGCCAGCGCCTCGGTTCCGCGGATTTTCTGCCCCGGGAGGGGGAAGATGATCCAAGGCGGATTGATCCCCTCGTCGGGGCCGATAGTCTGGACCGCCGGGAGAGGACCGGGGAAGGGGAACCGCAAGCATGGGATCACGACGATTGATGTCGCTACGGGTGCCTCTTGGCCGAGACATCCTGGGGGAGATCCTTGGAGTTCCACATCTGAATCGCTGGCCCGACCGACCCATCTCATCCATTTGCAATGATCATCGCAAGATGCCCGCAGACCTGTTCGTCGCAGTGCAGGGCCAACGTCACGATGCCACCGACTACATTCGTAAGGCGATACAGGACGGTGCCCGTGGCATCGTTTGTCAGTCTCCACCCTTTTCCGATGTCGATGCGTCAGTCTCCTGGTGGCAGGTGGATGATGCGCGTCGGGCACTGGGTGAGTTAGCCCACGCCGGAGCCGGTTGGCCTGGCCGACAGATGCAAGTCTTTGGTATCACCGGTACCAATGGGAAGAGCACCACGGTGGGATACCTGTCGAGCATCTTGCAAGAGGCCGGTCGCAAGGTGGGTTGGATGACCACCCTCGAGCATCGCCTCGGGGATAGCACCACCCGCAGCCGCATGACCACCGAAGATCCAATGGTGATCGCCGATTCACTCGCCCGACATCTCGCAGCAGGTGGCACCGACATGGTGCTTGAGGTTTCATCCCATGGCATCGATCAGCAGCGGATCGGCGGGCTTTCCCTGACCGCCGCTGCGATCACCTCCCTCGGTCGCGATCACCTCGATTACCACAAGACTCTTGAGCAGTACCACGAGACCAAGCAGCGCCTTGCTGATTGGTGTCAGGAAGGTGCGGCGTTTGTCAGGCCGCATCCGCAACCAGATGCTTCCGATCCGGCGGGAGAGATTCGTTTCCAGGTCGATGGCTTCGAAGATGCGGTGGCCGATCGGATCGACAGCCACTTCGAGGGGAGCAGCGCTCGCTTCCGAACCGATGGTTTCACTGGTGTGGTGGAATTGAGACAGCCGGGACGACACAACGTGTCCAATGCGCTGGTCGCCAGCGCCATCGCCGCAGCAAATCAAATCTCCGCCACCCACATCGTGGCAGGAATTGACAAGGCGACGGCTGTTCCAGGTCGACTCCAACCGATCGAGTCACCGGTCGGTCGGATCTACATCGATTTTGCCCATACTCCAGATGCCATCGACGCGGTGATCTCGACCTTGCGCCCGCTGGTCAGCGGTCGATTGATCCTGCTGTTCGGTTGCGGAGGGGAGCGAGATCAGGGCAAGCGTCAGCAGATGGGCTCGTGCGCCTCCAGGGCCGATCATCTGATCGTGACCAGCGACAATCCCAGAGGTGAGGATCCTCAGCAGATCATCGATCAGGTCTTGACTGGCGTGTCGGCGGGAGTCGACCACAACGCCGAGGTCAATCGGCGTCTGGCCATCGAGACTGCGGTGAAGATGCTCAAGCCCGATGACGTCCTGGTCATCGCCGGCAAGGGACATGAAGACACCCAGCAGATCGGAGATCGCTTCCATCCCTTCGATGACCATCGGGTGACCTGCGAACTGCTGGAGCAGAATTTCCCGCAGGGAGATTCGCCAGATCCGCGGTCCGATGGTTCCTCCAACTTCTCCAGGGAGGTGATCGGATGAAGATCAGTTCGCTGGCTACTGTGGCGAGATGGGCGGGGGCGGGGCTGGTTCGAGGGAGCCATTCCATTCCGATCCAAAAGGTGATTTTCGATAGTCGGGAAGCGACCGCAGGATCGCTGTTCGTGGCGCTCAAGGGAGAGCAGCGCCATGGAATCCACTTTGCCGCGGATGCGCTGAAGCGGGGAGCAGCAGCAGTGCTCTGCGACCCAGGATTCTCACGCCATCATGATGGCCCATCGTTGGAGGCTCCGTCGGCGCTGGCGGCCCTCTCTGCACTGGCGCGCGGATATCGCCAGCAGGATCGCCACCAGACGTCAGCTCTGGCGGTCACTGGCAGTGTCGGAAAAACCACCACCTGTCGCATGATCCGCGATCTGCTAGCGGCCACTCACCGGGTTCATGCACCGCGCGATTCCTTCAATAACGAGATCGGAGTGCCGATCACGATCCTCGAGGCTCCTCCGGAAACAGAGGTACTGGTGCTGGAAATGGGTACCAGTTCGGTCGGAGAGATCGCTGCCCGCACCGAGGTGGCTCAGCCGTCTCACGGTGTCATCACGGCAATTTCAGAGGCGCATCTGGCAGGTCTCGGTACTCTGGAGGCGATTCGTCGGGAGAAGTTTTCCCTGCTCGATCGACTCGAAGGAGATCATCGGTGGGCACCGGTCGAGTGGCGCGCTCGGATGGGGGAGCAGGGTTCCCTCTTTCACTGGACTGGACCGGCTGGCGACCTCGAGGTGCAAAGGCA
>Ga0114993_10001585_pt1 | contig 25959 bp, 27 predicted proteins | sample ArcticOcean_MG_C_FD_87042 | JGI IMG/M metagenome (GOLD analysis project Ga0114993, IMG submission 87042) | Marine microbial communities from western Arctic Ocean - ArcticOcean_MG_CB2_150 | ecosystem: Environmental > Aquatic > Marine > Oceanic | place: Arctic Ocean: Canada Basin | collected...
CTAAAGGTCCTTACGCAGCTTGGTTTGATAAGATTGAAGGGAAAACTCATAAATGGAATGAAAAAAGATTTATAAAAGAAGGTTTTAGATATGTACCAAATGGAGTTGTTAGAAAAGGTGCATTCATTGGAAAAAACGTTGTTTTAATGCCGTCATTTGTAAATCTAGGAGCTTATGTAGATGAGGGAAGTATGATTGACACGTGGGCTTCGGTTGGATCTTGCGCTCAAATTGGAAAAAACTGCCATATATCTGGAGGAGCTGGAATAGGAGGAGTGTTAGAGCCTATGCAAGCAAACCCAACAATCATTGAAGATAATTGTTTTATTGGAGCGAGAGCAGAAATAGCCGAGGGTGTTATTGTAGAAAAAGGATCTGTTTTATCCATGGGAGTTTATATAGGCGCCTCGACGAGAATTATTGATCGAGCTACAGGAGAAATACATTATGGTAAAGTCCCAGGATACTCAGTCGTTGTTCCAGGAGCAATGCCAAGCAAAAACAATCCTGATGGACCATCATTATATTGTGTAGTAATTGTAAAAAAGGTAGATGAAAAAACAAGAAGCAAAACTTCAATTAATGATTTATTGAGAGATTAAAATTCATGCAAATCAGTGAATTAAAACTAGCCAAAGAATTGATTCGTAAACCTAGTGTTACTCCAAAAGATGCCGGAGCAATTAATGTTTTGGCAAAAAACTTGAGATCCCTTGGTTTTAAGTGCCAGCTTATAAATTTTAAAAATGTAAAAAACCTATACGCAAAACTAGGTACATCATCTCCTAATTTTTGCTACGCAGGTCATACGGATGTTGTACCCCCGGGAAACATTGATGATTGGAGTGTTAACCCATTTAAACCAACAATTAAAAATAATAAGTTAATTGGTAGAGGAGCTAATGATATGAAATCCTCTATAGCTTGTTTTGTAGCTGCAGTAAGTAGATTTAAAACTAAAAATAAAAAATTTAAAGGCTCAATAAGTTTGTTAATTACTGGTGATGAAGAAGGAATAGCAATTAATGGGACAAAAAAAGTTGTTGAATATTTAAGAAAAAAGAAAGAAAAAATTGATTTCTGTATAGTTGGAGAGCCAACTAATCCAAATAAACTTGGAGAAATGATTAAAATTGGAAGAAGGGGAAGTATTACAGGCAGACTCACTATTATTGGCACCCAAGGTCATGTAGCTTATCCAAATAGAGCAAATAATCCATCAGACGCAATGGTAAAAGTTTTAAAAAAAATAAAAGAAATAAAATTAGACAGAGGAACAAAAAATTTCCAACCCTCTAATCTAGAAATAACTAAAATAAGCATAGATAATCATGCTGATAATGTCATTCCGGGATCTGCTTACGCTATATTTAATATTAGATTTAATAATAAATATTCTTCAAGTTCGTTAAAAAGAAAACTAAATACAATATTTAGATCAATGATTAGAAAAGCTAAGTGCAAATTTAATGTAAATTATCAAGTTTCTGGAGAAGCTTTTTTAACCAAGCCAAATAAAACAACTTTTATGGTTCAAAATACCATTAAAAAAATTACAAAAATTAAACCTAAATTATCAACTACAGGAGGAACATCTGATGCTAGATTTATTAGAAAAATTGCTCCCTGCTTAGAATTTGGTTTAGTTGGAAAAACAATGCATAAAATTGATGAATCTGTTCCTTTGTCAGACTTAAAAAAATTAACTAGTATATATCTAAATATATTGGAAAATTACTTTAAGTAAAATGGCTATTCACTTCAAAAAAGAAGAATTTAATGAACGACAATCCAGAGTTGTTAAAGAATTAAAAAACCAGGGATTGGATGCTTTGCTAATGTTTAGACAAGAGTCGATGTATTGGCTCACTGGGTATGATACCTTCGGTTTTGTTTTCTTCCAATGTTTGGTATTAACAGCTAAAGGGGATTTGGTATTACTAACAAGGGCTCCTGATCTGAGACAAGCACAAAACACATCAATTATAAAAGACATTAGAATTTGGGTTGATAAAGATAACTCAAACCCATCAGATCAATTAAAAAATATTTTAGCAGAACTGGGACTAGAAAAATCAAACTTAGGAGTAGAATATGAAGCCTACGGCTTAACAGGTAGAAATGCAATTAGATTAAACAGTTCTTTAAATAATTTTGCAACTCTTCATGATAAATCAGAATTAGTTTCTCATTTTAGAGTTATAAAATCACCTGCAGAAATAACTTATGTAAAAAAAGCTGCTAGTCTTGCAGATAACGCTATGGAATCTGCATGGATAAATGCGCATGCGGGCGTAAATGAATCTAAAATTCTTGCTGAAATGCAAGGAGCTATTTTTAATGGTGGCGGAGACTATCCAGCAAATGAATTTATTATTGGTTCAGGAAAAAATGCATTGCTATGTCGCTATCAAAGTGAAAAAAGAAATTTAGATGAAATAGATCAGATTTCAATAGAATGGGCCGGAACTTATAAACATTATCATTCTGCAATGTTCAGAACTATTACAATTGGAAAAATAAATGATAAGCAAAAAAGAATGTATGATGCTTGTGTTGAAGCACTAAAAGTTTGTGAAAGTAAATTAAAACCAGGGTCAACTGCTGGCGAAGTTTTTGATGTTCATGCTAAAACTTTTGATAAACTGGGATATAAAAATTCAAGAATGAATGCTTGTGGTTATTCACTTGGCGCTTTATTTGCTCCAAACTGGATGGACTGGCCAATGCTTTACACGGGTAATCCGTATGTTATCCAACCAGGTAATGTCTTCTTCATGCACATGATACTTATGGATTCGGACAATGAGTTAGCGATGAATTTAGGAGAAACGTATCTTGTAACTGAAAATGGTAATGAGAGATTAGGTCAGAAGAAACTTGATTTAGTAAAAGGATAATTATTAGATGATAAGAGATATTCAATTAAAAGATAAAGATCAATGGGAAAAACTTTATAGAGGCTATGCAAATTTTTATAAAGTAGAAATGAATGACAAAACTCTTCAAACGGTATGGAATTGGTTGCATGATAAAAGTCATGAAGTTGAAGGTCTTGTCTATGAAGTTGATGGAAATATAGTTGGTCTTGCTCATTACAGAAGAATGCCAAGGCCACTGGGAGGACAAAACATTGGTTTTCTGGATGATCTTTTCGTTGATCCAGATCACAGAGGGCAAAAAATTGGTGAAAAAATTCTCAATGAATTAAAAAAAATATCAAAATCTAAAGGATGGAATTTAGTAAGATGGATAACTCGCGATGATAATCTTAGAGCAAAATCTTTATACGATAGAGTTGCAGAAAAAACTACTTGGGATTTGTACGAATTAAAATGATCGACAATAAATTAAATTTTTTTTTTAAAAATCAAATTTTACATTTAGGTGGAATAATTATTCTATTTTATATAGGTGTTCAGTTTATTGATCTTAAAAGTAGTACAAATACATTTTTTGGAATAAGCGCCTTAAGTTGGTTTATGATTGCCATGTCTATACCATTAATTCACCAAGCATATGTTTGAATATGCTGGAGATCAGAATTATGTTGGAAAGCAATTAGTAATACGATTGGATTCAAGGGATATATAGTGCTTTTTTTTATTTTAATTATTTCAAGACTTTCAGCAATTGTATTATGTTTTGTTGATTACGGTTCATTATATACACCTGGATGGTTTGCTTGGATTTTAGCAATTATTATTTTTATTCCAGGGGCCTACACAATATATTCGATAAAGAAGTATTTTGGATTTTTACGAGCCGCAGGTGCAGATCATTTTGATCCAAAATATAAAGATATGCCTTTTGAAAAAAGAGGCATTTTTAAATGGACTCCAAACGCAATGTATGTTTTTGCGATAGGAATTCCATTTGCCTTTGCAACAGCAACAGGATCTCAATCAATGTTTATAGTTGCCATTTACACTTATATTTCTATTTGGTTACACTATTTCTGCACTGAAAAAGAAGATTTTAAAGTTATTTACGGAGATAACTAATGAAAACAGGAATAATAACTACTGATACTTATTTAAATCATGACACAGGACAGGGACATCCTGAAAGAGCAGATCGAGTTACTGTTGTTATTGATTATTTAAAAAAAATAAAAAAAAAAAATTTAATTTGGAAAAAGCCTAATAAATTTGATCTTAAATATTTAGAATATGCTCACGATAAAAGCTATTTAAATCATGTAACAGATTCTTTTCCTAAACAAGGCTTAAATTTTTTAGATGGAGATACTATTGTTTCTCCAGGCAGTAAAGCAGCCGCAAGAGACGCCGTGGGTTCAATTTTAACAGCTATTGATGGCGTAATGAAAAAGGATTTTAATAATGCCTTTTGTGCTGTTAGGCCTCCAGGACACCATGCAGAAAAACAAAAAGCTATGGGATTTTGTGTATACAATAACATAGCTGTCGGTGCTTATTATTTATTAGAAAAATATAAATTAAAAAAAGTAGCTATCATTGATTTTGATGTTCACCACGGAAATGGAACACAAGATATTTTTTATGATAATGAAAAAGTATTATACATATCATCTCATCAATATCCTTTTTATCCAGGTTCTGGTGCTAAAGATGAAAAGGGTAATAAAAATAATATTCTTAATGTGCCCCTTAGTGCAGGCACAAAACCTCATGAATTTTTAAATGCTTATGACAGTATTTTTAAAAAACTTAAGGAATTTAAACCTCAGTTTATTTTATTATCAGCTGGGTTTGACGCGCACAAAGATGATCCTCTTGCCCAAATTAATTTAGAATCCAAAGATTACTATACTTTAACAAAAAGAATAATGGCCCTTGCAAAAGAACTTTGTGATAAAAAAATAGTATCTATTTTAGAAGGTGGTTATGATTTAAACGCTTTAAAAGAAAGCGTTGACTATCATATTAAATCTTTAATGGAATAAATTAATATTTTTTTACTTATTAAAATTAATCCAACCTGCTTGATAGTGTGAAAATAAAAGATTTGCTCTTACATGGCTGGCATATTCATGAACAAGAAAACCTTTTCCTCCAATAGAGGGAGGGGGAGATTTTAAAACTTCCCAGGTTTCTTTGTTGTGATCGTCTGTATGAGACAAATTTCCATTTGCAGGAGAATCATCGACAACTACTAAAGTTTCAGGTCGCAAAATTTTATTAATTGCAGTTAATTCTTTTAAATGGTGTGCCGCAGATGGATATGGATATCTCCAATCTACATCGAATGAATCTAAATAAAACATTGTTACTTTAGTTTGATTTTTTAAAAAGTTGTTGGAAAGATTATTTAAATAACGAACACTATCTTCTGTTGTAATTTCAACATTACTACTCACTACTTTTTTGCAATTTTCTGTAGATTCTTTGCTTATATCTACAGTATAAACTTTTGAATTTTTTCCTCTTGATAAAGTATATTTGTCAAATATTAAAGTACTTTGCCCGTCTAAAAAATTATCTTTAATACGCAAACAACCTGTTTCTACAATTATAATTGGGGTTGGCTGGGAATCTAAATATTTTAAAATTTTTCTAAAAGAAATTTTCCTATTGCCCAACTTATTGCCTAAAGAATTAAACCATTTATAGAAATCCAAATTATTATTCATCAATTAATAATTAATATATAATTTTAGTTAAATAAAGACCACATGCGGGCGCAGGTGGAGCGCATTTTAAACGATTTTTTGATTTAAAAGATTTTTTAAAATCATTCAAACTCCATTTTCCCTCACCTAAATATTTAATACACCCAACCATTGATCTGACTTGTTGTTGCAAAAATGATCTAGAAGTAAATTGTAAGGTAATTTTATCTTTATCTTGTTTTATTAATATTTTTTCCATAGTTTTAATTGGGGATTTTGCTCCACAGGTTGAAGCTCTATAAGTCGAAAAGTCATGAGTTCCTAATAAAAATTTAGATCCTTTCTTCATAGATAATAAATTTAACTTTTTTCGTATATGCCAAGCTTTATTTTTTTGAAGCGCTAAAGGTGATTGCCTATTAACAATAAAATAAAGATAAGTTCTTTTTTTTGCATCATGTCTTGCATGAAATTTATTAGTTGCTTTATTCACTTTTAAAACTGTTACAGGTTTATTTCCAATATTTTGGTTAATTGCTGGTAAAATTTTTTTTTTACTCATTTTTTTCTTCAAATCAAAGTGTGCTGTTTGTCCCAAAGCATGCACTCCAGAATCTGTTCTGCCAGCGCCTGTCACTGTTACATTTTCATTTGAAAATTTAAATATTGCTTTTTGCAAAACTTCTTGGATCGATTGACCATTTTTTTGAAATTGCCATCCAACAAACGAGGTTCCCTCGTACTCAATTTTTATTTTATACCTTTGCATTATACTAGAATTGATCCATTATTAATTTTATAACCTAATAAAAATTCTTTTACAGTTTGTTTGTTCTTTCCTTGTTTTTGTAGTTCTAAAATCTGAATAGAATTTGATTTACACGCAACATTTAAATTTCCATCAATTACAGTTCCCGGTTTTCCTGACGATGAAGATTTGATTGCCTTAAATACCTTAAATCTATCACCCTTATGTTCGAACCAAGCTCCTGGATTTGGACTCAATCCATGAATATGAGCTATTACTTCATCTGCTTCTAAATTCCAGTTTATTCTTGTTTCATTCTTGCTTATTTTCTTTGCATAAGTAGCTTTGCTATCATCTTGTTTTTTTAATTCTATTTTTTTATTCCTTAAATTTTTTAAAGTCTCAAATAACAAATCTGCGCCTGCAACAGAAAGTTTTTTTTCAATCTCTCCAAATGTCGAATTTTTATTTAGTTCTATTTCTTTAGAAGACAGCACTGGTCCGCAATCTAATTTTTCTTCAATCTTCATAATGCTAACCCCTATTTTTTTATCTTGCTTCATTATAGCTCTTTGAATTGGGGCCGCCCCTCTCCATCTTGGCAATAAAGAAGCGTGAATATTAACAAAGCCAAACTTTGGTATTTCTAAAAAATTTTTTGGAATTATTTGTCCATAAGCTACTACAACGACTAAGTCTGGAGATAAATTTTTTAAAACTTTAAATTCTTCATCATTATTTAAGTTGATTGGGCTTCTTAAATTTAATTTTTTTTTTCTTGAAAACTCTTCAATTGGCGAAACATTTAGTTTTTGACCTCTTTTTGATTTTTTAGGAGGTTGAGTATAAATTGTTAAAAGATTAAAATTATTTTTAATTAATTCTTCGAGAGCAGGCAAAGAGAACTCTGGAGTTCCCATAAAAATTACATTAAGTGACATTAATTTGTTATTGAATTTAAACTATTATTCTTTCAAGTGATTTTTTTTGTTTAGAAAGTTTTTTAACAATCATTGATTTTTTTAAATTAGATAAATAATCAATAAATAAAACTCCTTCTAGGTGATCTATTTCGTGCTGAATACACGTAGCCAACGTGCCTTTTGCTTCAATTTCTTTTGCCTCTCCATGATAATCTATGTATTTAATATGACAGTTTTCTGGTCTTTCTATTTCAGCAAATTGTCCTGGCACAGATAAGCACCCCTCCTCATAAATTGAATTAGTTTGAGATTTTTTAACTATTTCTGGGTTTATAAAAAATAGTGGATTTTTCTGTCCTTCTTTTTGATCTATATCAAGAACTATTACTCGCTTAGGCACTCCAATTTGGATAGCCGCCAGACCAATCCCAGGGGCCGCATACATTGTTTCTAACATATCATCCATCAGCTTTCGTAAATCATTGTCTACAATTTCTACTGGGAGAGATTTTTCTCTCAATGTTTTATTTGGTTCAGTTAAAATTTTTCTTAATGCCATAAAAATATAAATAAATTATAAGGCTATTATAGTCAAGTAAGTACAATTCTTATAAAAAATACTATACTCTTTTAGGAAGAGACTCACTTAAAATATTATTTCTTATTTTTTTTAAATTTAAACCATTTAGTATATTATTTAAAAAATATACAGTTTCTGGATCTAAATCTCTTACTTTATCCTCTCCTATTATTTCTACAATTTTAAGCATGAGTAAACCAATTTGATTTTGATCTACTAAATCTTGTAAGTTTTTTGGAACATTTAACTGGGAAGACAACTCGCTATAATTTAATCCTTTAGGTATTATAATTCCATCAGCTACTAAAGATTCTAAAACAATAATATCTTTTATAGAAATAAAATACTTTTTATTTCTTTTAATTTTTTTATAAACAGATTTTAAATCTTTTTGGGTTCTGTTTCTGTTGGCATCACTTTTTAAAAAATGCTTTATTACTTTTGATCTATGCAGCACTTCATTATCATATTTTATTTTTAAATTTGAATTTTTTTTATAATTTTTATCTATCAACTCCACATACCTCTCTGGAATTTCATTGGGGTCAATTGATTTTAAAATATTTGAAAATTCATCTTTATAAATTTTAAATAGCTTGTCTTTTATAAATAAATCTTTAAGCAAAAAAGCTAAATTTATTTTTCTCTCAATGTCGTCACTTAGTAAAAGACTTTGGTAAATTAATGCTCTAGACTTATAATTAGGTAAATTTTTATAAATTTCTCCAGCATTTAGTATTTGGTTAAAATTAAAATTTATTTTTAAGTAAATTTTAAAAATTTCACTATTATCAAAAGAATCTTCTGCGGCAGCTTCTTCATATTTTTTTATTACAGTTTCATCTTCAAAATTATTTACCTCTATTAGGTTAGCAGAAGAAAGATACCTCCATATATACCTATCTGTATTCACTTTTGGTTCATATTTAAAATCATTGCTAGTAATATGAGATAAATAAAAATTTAGAAGGTTATCATCTAAAATTTTTTGACTAGTTTTGTCTGTAACTCCAATTAAAAAATTAATTTTATCCTCAAAAAAATTATCGTTTAAACCTGTTTCTTTTAATAAATCAAAAAGTAATTGTGCTTCATCTTTACGATCATCATTTATTAAGCAATAAACTTTAAATTTTTCTAAATAATTATTTTTGACTTTAGAATCCATAAAATTAATTTTATTGCAAGCTGACTTGATGTCTGCTGAGGACAAATATTCATTTATCAAAAATTTTATAGCTGAAGAGTTTTGGCCTACTTCATAATTATTTTTCAGCAAGATTTCCAAATCCTTAATTCTCTTTTTTTTAATTAACCAATCTATTTTTATTTTTAAAAATTCTTTTGAACCTAGATTTTTTTCTGGGGCGTAAGCATTTGTAAACAAAGTTTGAAATAGCAAATCTTCTGAAACCTTTGAAAGCTTTAACTTGCTAATTCTCTTTAAAACTTTTTTTATATCTTCACCGTCTGTTCTTGACCACATATTTAGATTAAAATTATTTTCTTCAGGATCAAATATTCCAATTACAGATTTATTTTCGTCTTTAATTATTTTTTCATCAATTTTGATTTTTATTTCTTTTGTGTCCCCTGATAAGATTGGGCTTTTAATAGTTGAATTTTCTTCACTTGTAATTTTAATTTTTTGTTCACTTTTTTTTTCTTTTTTCTCCCATATATTTAAAGCTTCTTCTTCAGCGCACAGGAAGCCAAATGTAACAACTGTAAAAAAAACTATAGATATAAGTAGAGTTAACTTATTTGAGTGTAATGAGCTTATCATTAGTAATTTCTTGCTTTATAAGTTTATTGGGGGCCGACATATCTATTTTATCTAGCAACACAATTGCTATGAAAATTATAAAGATAGACAAAATAGTTTTTGTTAGAAAGCTCCTCCTTACTTTCTTACTATTTAAGCCACTTTCATATTTAGATCTTAATCTAAGTTGCATAATTACTAATTTATATTTAAACTCGAAAATTAAGACATTATTGTGAAAAATCAAATTTAAAATTTTCAGGTAGCAGTGAATAAAAACCTTATTTTATTGGGAATGATGGCTGTTGGTAAAACAACCCTAGGTAAAATTGTGGCAAAAAAACAAAATTTAGCTTTTGTAGATATAGACAAAGTGATTGAGAAGAAAAATTTAATGACAATTAGTGAAATTTTTAAGAAAAAAGGTGAAAAATTTTTTAGAATGGAAGAAGAAAAAGAAGTTTTAAAATTTTCAAATAAAAATAATTATGTAATAGCTTTGGGTGGTGGAGCTTTTATGAATAAAATAATTAGGAATTATGTTTTGAAAAAATGTATATCAATTTGGTTGGATGCGCCGATAAACAAACTAACTAATCGAATAAAAAAAAATATTAAAAGACCTCTACTTGATAAAAAAAATAATAAACTAATGCTAGAAAAAATATATAAGGAAAGGAAAAATATCTATAAACTAGCAAATCACAAAATTGAATGTGGGATGCTTAACAAAAAGAATATAACAAAAAAAATAATCGAAATTTATGAAAAACAATAAAGTTATAATTAATACCAAAAGTAAAACTTACCCAATCTTTATTGGTAGCAAAAATATAAAATCAGTGGGTTCTTTAATTAAAAAAAGATTACCTAAAGTAAAAAAAATATGTGTCATTGCTGATAAAAAAGTGCCCCAAGAAATATTTATAAAATTAAAAAATTCATTAAAAAGATATAATGTTAAAATTTATAAACTTTCAGTTAATGAAAAAATTAAAAATTTTAAGCTTGCATACAAATTGATTGAATTTCTAATAAAAGAAAATTTTAATAAATCAGATTGTTTAATTTCTCTTGGTGGGGGTGTCGTTGGCGACTTATCTGCTTTTGTATCAAGTCTAGTCAAAAGAGGAATAAGATTTATAAATATTCCAACAACACTTTTGGCGCAAGTAGATTCTTCTATTGGTGGGAAAACGGCTGTAAATTCAGATCAAGGAAAAAACCTAATAGGAACAATTTATCAACCAGATTTTGTTTTAATAGATATATCTGCGTTAAAAAGCTTACCAAAAAGAGAGATGATTTGTGGTTATGGTGAAATACTAAAACATTCTTTAATATTGGATAGAAAATTTTTCTTTTGGTTAACAAAAAATGGAAAAAAAATAATTAAAGCACAAGATGAAAAAATTTTAAGTATAGCAATAGCAAAAAGCTGCAAAATAAAATCTTTAGTTGTAAGTAAAGATGAAAACGAAAAAAATTTAAGAATGATTTTAAACTTTGGTCATACTTTTGCTCACGGATTTGAGGGTGCAAATAATTTTTCTAAAAAAATAAACCATGGAGAAGCAGTTTTGTTAGGCATGATTATGGCCAGTCAACTTTCTTATAATAAAAAAAAATTACCATTAAAAGAATTGATATTAATTCAAAAACATTATCGTGATTTAAATTTACCAATGAATATAAAAAAATATTTTAAGAAAAAAGATGTTAATAAAATAATATCTTTTATGAAAAAAGACAAAAAAAATTTTAGCTCAAAACTGAATTTAATTCTTTTAAAAAGAGTGGGCAAAACAATTAAACCAAATAGTTTTATTGCAAATGATAGTGAAATTAGAAAATTACTTTATCTCAATTTCTAAAGCATGAATTTTATATTTCATTTCTTGTTTTAAAATAGAAAAAATCATCTTATGTGCATCAATTTTTTTTAAATTCTTTAATTGCTTAGATTTTATAATAACTTTGAGATGAAACTTTTTAGCATCGAAAGATTTGTGTGTTTTGTGTAAGCTAGAATTATCAACTATTTCTACTTCTTCAAGATTAATTTTTTTACTAATCTTTTCTTTTACTTCTTTTAAAAAGTTTGTCATTTCACTTTTAAAATCATAAAACATATAATAAATTTAAACAATGAAAAATATTTGTGAGTGGGATAATTGCAAAGAAGTAGGCAAATTTAAAGCCCCTACTGAAAAAGATAATATTAAAAATTTTAAATGGTTATGCAAAGAACATATTAGGTTATTTAATCAAAATTGGAATTATTTTGAAGGGATGACTCAGCCTGAAATAGAAAATTTTTTAAAGTCTGATCTTACATGGCATCGCCCAACTCAAAACTTTGGGTCTGCAGATAATTTTTTTAATATTTTATGGAATCATGCGCTAAGTGATAAATTTAAAATTTTTGAGAAAGAAAGCGCCTACCATAAGAGTATGAATAAAAACCTATCTGAAAAAGATAAAGATGCTTTTAAAATTATGGGTTTAAATTTTAACACTGATTGGGCTTCTGTTCAGAAGAAGTTTAAAACTCTTGTAAAACAATTCCACCCTGATAAACATTCTGGTAGTAAAAAATATGAAGATAAACTTAAAAAAATAACTATGGCATACAGCCACCTAAAAATTATAATGGGTACAAAATAAAAATATGGCTAGCTTTGCAGAATTAACACCGGATATTAAAGTTTCAATAAATCAAATTTTTGGAATCGAATCGGAAATGAAGGTGGATGCTTTTTCAAAAAGAAATGAATACGTTCCTGAAATAGACAGTAGCTATAAATTTGATAGAGATACTACATTAGCTATCATCTCAGGTTTTGCATATAACAAACGTGTTCTAATTCAAGGATATCACGGAACTGGAAAATCAACACATATAGAACAAGTGGCTGCTAGATTGAATTGGCCATGTATAAGAATAAATTTAGATAGTCACGTAAGTAGAATAGATTTAATCGGCAAAGATGCAATTGTAGTTAAAGATGGCAAACAGATAACTGAATTCAAAGAAGGAATGCTTCCTTGGTCTATACAAAATCCTATAGCTCTAGTATTTGATGAATATGATGCTGGAAGGCCTGATGTTATGTTTGTTATACAAAGAGTTCTTGAAAAAGAAGGAAATTTTACTCTTTTAGATCAAAACAAAGTTTTAAAACAGCATAAATATTTTAGATTGTTTGCAACGACAAATACAATTGGATTAGGAGACACGACTGGACTTTATCAAGGTACACAACAAATTAATCAGGGACAACTAGATAGATGGAATATAATTACAACTTTAAATTATTTAAAATTTGAAAAAGAATTAGAAATTATTTTATCAAAATCTAAAAAACTAAATAATAAAGAAGGTAAAGAAACTGTTTCAAATATGATCAAGGTTGCAGACTTAACGAGAAAAGGATTTATTAATGGAGATATTTCCACAGTAATGAGTCCTCGAACAGTATTACATTGGGCCGAAAACTCAGAAATATTTAAAGACGTTGGTTATGCTTTTAGAGTTACGTTCTTAAATAAATGTGATGATTTAGAAAAAAGTATAATTGCAGAGTATTATCAAAGATGTTTTGGAGATGACCTTCCAGAATCATCAATTAATATTAAAATTTAAAAGAAATGGATGAAAGAGAAGTTTTAAAAGAAAAATTTAAATCTGCTATCGCATCTGCTGTAAAAGTTATATCAGAAAAATTTGATGTAGAAATTAAATTTGGCAACAATAATGATACAAAAAAAAATTCGCTTAATTTACCTGAATTAATAAACCTTAAAAGTATTCAAGATTTTACAAATTTAAGAGCTTTTGCAGATTCTGCAGCTCTAAAAATGAAATATACTAATGAAAAAATTTACCTCAAAAATGAACCTGGGGGAGCAACAGCAAAATCATTGTATGCTATAGCTGAAAAAATTAGATATGAAAAAATAGGATCAAATAGTTTAATTGGAGTTAGAAATAACATTACACAATGTTATGAAAATAAATTTAAAAATAAAAAACTCAGCGAAATAAAAACTGAAAGCGATGTACCAATCACTGAAGCTTTTGAACTTTATTTAAGAAGTCATTTTTTTAATATTAAACAAAATGAAACTAAAAAAAAAATTTTAAGTTACTGGAAAGATTCGTTTGATAAAAATTTAAAAAAAAAAATTAATGAATTGAATAAAAACTTAAATGATCAAAATAAATTCAGCAATCTTATAGTTGAATTAATAGAAGGTTTAGAGTTTGAAGATATTGATAAAAATGAAAAAAATGAATCTTCAAAGGAAAAATCATCTTCAAATGAAGATAAAAATGAAGAAAAACAGCTAAATGATAGTGAAGAAAATAAGGAAAATGAAACAGAGTTGAGTGCAATTGATAGTGATTCTGAGTCTATAAAAGAAAACGAAGATTCGGATAAAAGAGAATCAACAGAAAAAATAGCAGACAAAGATTTAAGTAAAAATTTAAAACATTCCTTTAAACAAAAATATAAAGTATTTACAAATGAATATGACGAAATCAAAGAGGCTGAAGATTTAGAAAAAGAAGAAGAAATTTCTAGGTTAAGAAAAAATCTAGACCAACAATTAGTTGGTTTACAAAATGTTATTGCAAAACTAGCAAACAAATTACAAAGACAGCTTATGGCAAAGCAAAATAGATCGTGGGAATTTGATTTAGAAGAAGGAGTTCTAGATTCTTCTAAACTTTCCAGAATAATCATAGACCCGTTTAATCCTCAATCTTTTAAGATGGAAAAAAAGACAGACTTTAAAGATACATTAGTAACTCTCCTTATAGATAATTCTGGATCTATGCGCGGTAGACCAATATCGGTTGCAGCAATTTGTGCTGACATTTTATCTCGAACCCTAGAAAGGTGTTCTGTGAAAGTGGAAATTTTAGGGTTTACTACAAAAAATTGGAAGGGTGGAAAAAGTAGAGAAAAATGGAATTTAAATAATAAACCAATTAACCCAGGCAGACTAAACGACTTAAGACACATTATATACAAATCCGCCGACACGCTATGGAGGCAATCAAAAAAAAATCTAGGTCTCATGCTTAAGGAGGGATTATTAAAAGAAAATATAGATGGCGAGGCTCTGTTGTGGTCTTTTAAAAGGCTTGCAAAAAGAAGGGAAGAAAGAAAAATACTAATGATTATTTCAGATGGTGCACCAGTAGATGACTCGACTTTATCAGTTAATTCAGGTGATTATTTAGAAAAACATCTTAAGCAAACTGTCAAATGGATTGAAGAAAATTCAAATATTGAAATCCTAGCAATAGGTATAGGACATGATGTTACTAGATACTATAAAAAAGCTATAAAAATTACTGATGTGCAAGAACTGGGTGATGTTATGGTTAATCAGCTTACTGATCTTTTTTCTTCAAATAAAACTATACATTAATTTTTTTCTTACTTTCAGAAATTTCCTGAATATAAGAGAGTAAAATTCTAAAAGGTATTAACATTATTAATGCTATTAAAATTTTTACACTTAAATCACCCAAAGATAAAGTTAGCCAATTAATTCCAGTTCCATAAAAGGCAATAGAAAAAAATAATAATGTATCTATGCTTGAACCTATTAATGAAGATGTTAATGGTGCAATAAACCATTTTTTTCTTCTTAGTTTATCAAAAATATTTATATCAATTAACTGGGCAACAAGAAAAGCAATTCCAGACCCAAATGCTATTCTTGCAGAAATTAAATCTAAATCGTTTATTGAAAAATAAAGTGTTGCCAATACTCCACACAAAAAACCAAAATACACTATTTTTTGAGCGACTTTCTTTCCATACTTTCTATTTGATAAATCAGTTATTAAAAATGATACCGGGTATGTAAAAGCCCCATATGTTAACAAATTTTCTAAGTTAAAATACCTTACAGGAAATTGAACTAAATAATTTGATAAAGTAACTACGATAGCTATTAACAATGCTAAAATAAAAAATAATTTATTTTTTACTTTTTTCATTAAGAACTAAGCTTTTGCAATAACTTGTTTTTTTAATTTTTTTGCACGCAATGATAGTTTAAATGATTTAACATCTTTAAGATAAAAATCTATTCCACCTTTGTAATCAACTGACCTTAACGCTGAATTGGTAACATTTAGTCTTATATTTCTTTTTAATAATTCACTTTTAAATGTTACTTTTTTAATATTGGGTAAGAATTTTCTTTTTACCTTATTGTTTGAATGACTCACTTTATGACCCTTTAAAGGAGACTTTCCGGTTAGTTCACATTTTCTAGACATATTTAATTTCCTAAGCAGTATATAGATGCAGTAGAAAATGGAATCAAGTTAATATATTAAAATATTGACAACTTTAGCATCGAAGAATAGTTATATTCTTAGATTTTTAAATGAATACCACATTACCTATAGCCTTTTTAGCTGGTTTAATTAGTTTTTTGTCGCCCTGTGTTCTTCCACTAATACCAGGGTACATTTCTTATATCTCAGGAACATCTCTCAATGAAATTTCAAAAAAAAAGGAAAGTTTAATAATTTTCAAAACCATTTTTTTTACTTTAGGTTTTTCTTTTGTTTTTATAATATTAGGTTTGACGGCCACGTTTATTGGTAAATTTTTCTTAATTAATTCAAATTTTTTAAGAATATTGGCTGGTGTAATTATAATATTTTTCTCACTACAATTAATCGGTGTTTTCAATCTTAAATTTATGAATAAAGATATAAGGTTTTTTACCAGCCGATATAGTAACAATTTTGCTTTTTCATTTTTAGTTGGAGCAGCTTTTGGATTTGGCTGGACACCTTGCATTGGACCAATTCTTGGATCAATTTTAACATTGGCCGCTATCGAAACTAATATTGGCAAAAGTGTATTACTGCTTTCATTTTATTCATTAGGTTTGGCAATACCTTTTGTTATTTCAGGAGTTTTGATTAATAAATTTCTTTTTTTTTCAAAGAGTATAAATAAATATGTACCTATAATTACGAAAATAGGTGGAGTAATTTTATTATTAACAGGAATAGCTATTTTAACTGGCCAATTACAGATTTTAGGATTTTTTCTATTAGAATATTTTCCTTCATTACAACAAATTGGCTAGCTATACGTCTATACCAATCGCATCTTTTATATTCTTTATACCTTTAGATTTTAAAATTTGAATTAATTCTTTTTTTATATTTTTTACAACTAATGGTCCTTTGTAAACAAAGCCAGTATAAAGCTGTAACAAGGATGCTCCAGCAATAATTTTTTCATAAGCTGATTTTCCTGAATTAATACCACCAACTCCTATAATAGGAATTTTGCCATTTAAATTTTTATAAAATTTTTTAATCATATTAGTTGATATTTTTTTAAGTGGTTCCCCTGAAAGCCCGCCCTCTTCATTTTTGATATCGCTTACTAAATTATTTCTGTTACTATTTGTGGTGTTTGTAAGTATAATTGCAGAAATATCATTTTTTATTGCCGCATCTATAATTTCAGAAATATAACTATCTTTAATATCTGGCGAAACTTTTAGCAAAAGTGGAATGTCTGTTTTCTTATCTTTTTTAATTTGATTAAGAGAGGACAAAAGATCTTTGAGTTTTTCTTGATTATGAAAATCTCTTAAACCTTCAGTATTTGGTGAAGAAATATTAACAGTAATATAATCTGCTACATCAAAAAAATTCTTTAAACATAGGCAAAAATCATTTTTTTTATTCTCTGTGTTTTTATTCGGTCCTATATTTATACCTAAAATACCTTTTTTTCTTTCCATTTTTAATCTACTTTTTATTATTTCTGCTCCATCATTGTTGAAACCCAGTCTATTAATTAAAGCTTCATCATCTTCCAATCTAAATATCCTTGGTTTAGGGTTTCCAAATTGTTTTAAAGGTGTGACCGTTCCAACTTCTACAAATCCAAAACCTAATTTTAGCAAAGAATTATATGCCTCTGCACTTTTATCAAATCCTGCCGCTAATCCGATGGGATTTGGAAAGGTTTTTCCGAATAGTTTGTTAGTTAATATTTGTTCATCTTCAACATAAAATAATTTACTTGGTAAAGGATTAAACTTAAGAGATTTAATAGCTAAATCATGGGCTGTTTCTGGGTCTAGGCTAAAAATAAAAGGTCTTAAGATAGAAAACATTATTTAATATATTTATTTATTAACTCTATACTTTCTTTTATACCAAAAAAGCTTATAAAAAATCCCATTCTTGGTCCATCCTGGTCACCAAAAATTATTTCATAAATTGCTTTAAACCATTCTCTCAAGTTTTCTTTATATCCATTATCTTTACCAACTGAATACACTATTGTTTGTATGGCCTCAGGGTCAGTTTGATCTTTACAGTCTTTAAGTCTTTTAACTAAATCTTCAAGAGCTTTTTTTTCTTTTTCATTTGGTTTTCGATATCTCTTTTTTAACTTAACTATATCTGTGTAATATTTCAAAGCATACTTGACCAAACTATCTAAAATTGGATGTTCTGAAATTTTAATATCCTTTTTATATTTTTTTATAAATTTCCATAAAACATCTTTATCGGTAGCATTGCTAGTTCCAACTAAATTTAATAACACCGAAAATGGCATAATAGATTTTTCTTGAGGAGGGCTGCCATTATGAATATGCCAAACAGGATTTAATAACTTTTGTTTATCATCTTGAGTATTAAATTTGTCTATATTTAATAAATATTCATCAACAGCTTTAGGGACTACGTCGGCATATAATTTTTTTGCCCTTTTTGGGTTTTGATACATATACAAAGATAAACTTTCAGGTGAAGCATATTTTAACCATTGCTCAATAGTTATTCCATTTCCCTTAGATTTAGAAATTTTTTCACCTTTTTCATCTAAAAACATTTCATATGCAAAACCATTAGGACTCTTTTTTCCTAATATTTGAGAAATTTTACTAGAGAGGATTGCGCTCTCAATTAAATCTTTTCCATACATTTCATAATCAACATCAAAAGCGTACCACCTCATCGCCCAATCTACCTTCCATTGTAATTTACATTTTCCATTTGTAACTTCTGTTTCTATTTTTTTATCACCATTTTGGTAAATAATTTTTCCTTCTTCCTTTTTGATTTCAATAATTGGAACTTCTAATACTTTTCCTGTATCGGGGCATACTGGCAGAAATGGGCTATAAGTTTTTTGTCTTTCTTTGCCTAAAGTGGGTAAAATAACATTTTTTATTTCATCATATTTTTTTAAAACTAAAAGTAAAGTATCATTAAATAATCCATTTTTATATATTTCTGTTGAGCTTTTAAAAGTGTAATTAAAATTGAACTCATTTAAAAACTTTTTCAACATTTCATTATTATGTTCTCCAAAACTTTTATACTTTTTAAAAGGGTCAGGAACACTAGTGAGAGGCTTGTGTAAATTTTTTTCTAAAATTTCTTTGTTTGGAACATTGTCTGGCACTTTTCTTAAACCATCCATATCATCTGAAAAGGTAATAATTTCAGTTGGTATATCAATTATTTGATTAATTGCATTTACCATCATTGTGGTTCTTGCCACCTCTCCAAAAGTTCCTATATGAGGCAAGCCGCTAGGACCGTACCCAGTTTGAAGAGTGATTTTCCCATTTTTTTCAAAAATTTTTTTTCTTTCTTTAACTAGTTTTCTAGCCTCCACAAAGGGCCATGAGCTAGTAGCTTGAATTATTGATTTATCTATCACGTTATTTAAGATTTATTAAATTTTATAGTTAAAATATACATATAATAAGTTTTTATTATGTTGAATTTCGAATATTTTTTAATAACCTCCGTTCACAAAAATGAATAATAACAAAACTGTTTTTTTTGCAATTGGCATACTCCTAATAATTTTAGGAATATCCATGCTTATACCATTTTTTGCTCAATTTTTATATAATGAGAAAAATAGTGCTTTTCTATCATCTGCCGCAGTAACAATATTTATAGGAATACTTTTAGTCCTTGCAAATTTAGAGGAAAATAGAAAACTTAACTTGCAGCAAGCTTTTTTATTAACAACCTTATCATGGCTAGGTATAGCGATCTTTGGCTCTTTACCTTTTTTATTGTCTGATCTCAATTTGTCATTAGTTGATGCTTTTTTTGAAAGCATGTCAGGAATAACAACAACAGGCTCAACCATCATTACAAACTTAGATGTTGCTCCAAAAAGTATTCTTTTATGGAGGGCTATATTGCAATGGCTTGGAGGAATAGGTGTAATTGTGATGGCTATAACAATACTTCCCCTATTAAATGTGGGGGGAATGCAGTTGTTTAAAAATGAACAAGCTTCAGATACTGCTGAAAAAATTTTACCAAAAACACGTGAAGTTACTTTAATAATTTCATCAATATATCTTTCTTTAACTTTGGCATGTGGAATAGCTTATTGGTTTGCTGGAATGAATGTATTTGATAGCGTAGCTCATTCAATGACAACTATTTCTACAGGAGGCTTCTCAACTTATAGTGGTTCAATTGGTTATTTCCAAAATCCAAAAATAGAAATAGTCTCAATAATTTTTATAATACTAGGAAGCATTCCTTTTATAGCCTATTTAAAATTTGTAAAAGGGGATAAAAAAATTTTTATCAAAGATTCTCAAATAAAAGGGTTAGCATATATTTTAATCGCTTCTATTTTATTAATGTTTTTCTACTTATTATTAAGTAATCAGGAATACCGTTTTTCTGAAAATTTAAGAATATCAACTTTTAATGTAGTTTCTATTTTATCTGGCACCGGATATGTGACTTCTGATTTCAGTTTATGGGGAAAGTTCCCTTTAATATTTTTTATTTTTTTAATGTTTCTTGGTGGGTGTGCGGGATCAACTACTTGTGGTATTAAAATTTTTAGATTTCAATTGCTTGGTTTTTTTATAATAAATCAAATTAAAAAGCTTGTTTATCCTCGTGGCATTTTTTTTATTAAATATAATAATGAAAAAATTAGTGATACTTTTATGTACTCAATAATAACATTTATATTTTTATACTTTTTTATTTTTTTTATTTTAGCAACACTTTTGTCATTAAATGGATTAGATTTTGTAACTGCTCTGTCAGGATCCGCATCAGCAATTTCTAATGTTGGGCCTGGTTTGGGTGATGTTATTGGGCCAAATGGTAATTTTAGTAGCTTACCCATTTTTTCTAAATTAAGTTTGTCTTTGGGTATGCTTCTTGGTAGGCTAGAATTATTCGCAGTATTAGTTTTGTTTTTCCCTTCTTTTTGGAAAAATTAAAATTTTTTTTTGTTAATTTATGGAAATTGTCAAAAAACAAACATTGTCAGAAACGTTTTCTATTTATTTAGATAGAAGAATGGTTAGAATTCTTTTGCTGGGAATTATAAGTGGATTTCCCTGGGTTCTTATTGGAAGCAGTCTTAGCCTCTGGCTTAAAGAAGATGGTCTTAGTCGTAGTACCATCGGTTGGGCTGGATTAATATTTGGTGTTTATGCAATCAATTTTCTTTGGGCGCCACTAATTGATAGAATTCGTATCCCGTGGTTAACCAATAAAATTGGTCATCGTCGTGGCTGGATTGTAACCATGCAATTTTTTATTTTAGTTAGCTTAGTTTGCTGGAGTACAATTGATCCAACAGCAAATCTCTGGGCGGTAATTGCAATTGGCTTAGTGATTGCTATTGCTTCAGCAACCCAAGACATAACCGTAGATGCATTAAGAATTGAACAAATTGGAGAAAACGAAGGTATGTCAATGCAAGCGGGAGCGGCTATGGCCGTTGTTGGTTGGTGGACTGGATATAAGTTGGGAGGAGTAATAGCTTTAAATGCAGCACAATATTTTCAAAATGCAGGAATTGAAAATTACTGGCAAACTACTTTTTTGGTTCTCGGTATAATTATAATTGCTTGCAACATCGGCTTAATGTTCGTGCATGAATCACAACCCACAGAAAGACAAATTGCCCAAAAACAAACTGACCAGATGATAGAAGAAAAATTAGGATCCTCTGGAGTTTTTGCAAAAATAGTAGCATGGATTAGTGGAACAATTGCTGGTCCTATTTTAAGTTTCTTCAAACGTAACGGTTTCAAAATTGCTTTATATATTCTCGGATTTGTATTTCTTTTCAAAATTGGAGAAGCTTTTCTTGGACGTATGTCCATTGTCTTCTACAAAGAGATGGGATTTTCTAAAGGTGATATTGCACTTTATTCTAAAGGTATAGGGTGGATTACAACAGTCGTATTTACACTTCTGGGAGGATTATTTGCGATACGTTCCGGAGTGGTAAAGGCAATGTTTGTCTCGGGAATATTAATGGCATGTACAAATCTTTTGTTTGCTGCCCTCGCCTGGTCAGGAAAATCTGAGTTACTTTTTGCTGCTGCTGTATTATTAGACGATATCGCTGCAGCGTTTGCCACCGTTGCTTTTGTTGCTTTCATTTCATTATTGGTAGACAGAACATATACAGCTACTCAATATGCATTACTTGCTTCTATAGGAACTCTCGGTCGAACGACATTAGCAGCTTCATCTGGAGAGCTAGTTGACTGGTTAAACGGTGATTGGGGTATATTTTTTGTAATCACTACAGTTATGGTAATACCTTCCTTAATTCTTCTGTGGTTTATTCGGGATAAACTTAAATTGCAGTGAGAAGCAATCTACCCTGTATAAACGTTTACAAAAAAAAAAATGTAAAGTCAGAAATCGTTACACAGCTTTTATACGGAGATATATTTAAAAAAATTAAAAAAAATGGACCTTGGCTTAAAATTAAAAATGATGAAGATAATTATAAAGGTTTTATTAAAGTAAAAAAATTCCCTCAAAATCAAAAAAATAGCCATAAAATACATAAACTTTTTGCAAATTTATATTCACAACCTGACAAAAAATATAAAATTAAAAAAAAACTTAGTTTTGGTTCAAAAATTAAAATTTTAAAAAAAGAAGGGCAATTTTATAAGTTTGATAATCTATGGTTAGAAAAAAAGGACTTAAAAAAAATAAATTATAATACAAAAGATATTTTTAAAAAAATAAGAAATTTTATTAATGTTAAATATAAATGGGGAGGAAAATACTATGGTGGAATTGATTGCTCAGGTCTTATACAATTATATTTTAATTTTAATAATAAATTTTGCCCAAGAGATGCAAAAGATCAAATTAAATACTTTAAAAAAAGAATAAAATTAAAAAACATTAAAAAAAATGATTTAATTTTTTGGAAAGGGCACGTTGCTTTAATAATATCTAGAAAAAAATTAATACATGCTTATGGTCCTTATAAAAAAGTAGTAATAATGCCAATTAGAAAAACTATTAATTTAATTAATAAAACTGCAAACTTAAATATTATTGGAATAAGAAGAATTAATTAACATGAAAGAAACAAAGCTTATAAAAATTGATTGTCCTATTTGTGGAATAGACACTCCATACGATGTTAAATATGAAGCAAATTTTAAATTAGATTCTTTAGATTTTGCTGCAAAAAAAACATCAAAACATATGTATTTTAGAAATGTTAAGTGTAAAAAGTGTAATCTAATTTATTCAAATCCTATAATTCCCTTCGAGCAAATAAAGAAATTTTACCAAGTAACTTATTTTCTTGAGTTAAACCAATTAGAAATAATGGCGAACGATTATGAAAAACTTTTTTACAAATATGTACCAAATATTTCCGAGATTACTAATGTGTTGGAGGTCGGTTGCGCTAATGGCCTTTTTTTAAAACGTTTAGAAAAAAGAGGGATAAAAAAATTTAAAGGTGTGGAACCAAGCAAAGAAGCATATTCGGTAACAGATAATATCATCAAGCCGCATATAATTAATGACTTTCTTGATAATAATTTATTTGAAAATAATTCTTTCGATGTTGCTTGTTCCTTTCAAACTTTTGACCACGTCCTTGAGCCTAATGACTTTTTGCAGAAAATTTATAAATATATAAAACCTGGTGGCTATTTTTTACAAGTCCATCATAATGTGAATTCTTTGTTGCCAACACTGTTGGGTTCAAAAGCTTCTACTTTTGATGTGGAACACATACATCTTTGGTCTCCTAATACGATGAAATTAATTTTAGAAAAAAACGGATTTGAAATAATAAAAATTAAAAATATAACTACTGGATACTTATTTGGGCATGCATTAGAGCGCCTCCCATTATTTCCTTTTTTAAAAAAATATTTAATAAAATTAACCAAATGGTTGAAGTTAAATAAATTAATAATAAGATTTCCCGTAGAAAACATGGTGATAGTTTCTCGAAAAAAAATCATTTAACTTATGTTCTTCTTTCTATATAATTAAAATATTAAACTAATAACAAAGGATGATTTATGATTTATTTAGCAGGCGCAGTTCTAGTTTATTGGTATTTTAATAAGTAATTAATTTACCAACAATTTCCATATACATTTATAAAAATAGATGTGTATGGAATTCTGTTATAATTAAAAAAATTTGCATCAAAATAGGATTTAAATTGAAAGAATCCTAACATTGTATTATTAATAACTTTATGAATATAAAATTATTAAATAAAAAAAGGAGATTTTTATGTGGACTGTATTAGCAATAGTTGCTGTACTATACGTAATAGTAAGTAATTAATTAACAAATCTAAAAGGTGGAGCGCAAATCACGATAAGATTTCACGTATAAAACTTTCTGGGTGCGCGTCTTGAATTTTCGTGCGTGATGACAACGCTTATTTAAACACACAACTATAATAATTGAGTTTGTTTCGATTGGATTGTGGAATCAAAAGTGATCGAGGACACTACTTAAGTTTTCTGAAAAATTTATTTGCTTTGGGCCTAAATTTATTATTTCTAATGTTATTTTTGTGTTTTTGAAAAGCCAGCTTTTGCATTTGTTTCATTGCTTTTTTAGAAGACATTTAAACTTGTCCTAACGGTCGATATAACCACATATTTAGAACCAAGATCCCTAAAAAAATTTTCATAATTTTTATCTCTACGAGTGACACTCGAGCAATCAAAACAATCTTAACATCTCTTTAAATTCGAATCCAAGATACGATTACTCATATATACACCTTACGAGCGTGCACCGAGAGCTTTATTGATGTTCTACCTGGGGCATAAACTAATATTATAAATATTTTTAATTCCTGCCCCAAATGTTTTTGAAATTTATTGAAATACGATTAAGCTTTTTGCAGATTAACTGCGGAAGGGCCTTTATCACCATTCTCAACATCAAATGTTAATTCTTCGCCTTCGTTTAACTCCATATTAGCTGCTTGAGCTGCAGAAGAATGAACAAAAACGTCTTTTTCTTTGTCTTCACGTTCGATGAAGCCATAACCCTTAGTTGGGTTAAACCACTTAACTTTTCCTTTTATACTCATGTTATTTATCTCTCTTTTTTAGTTTAATTTATTGTTAGAAAAAAACTAACAACAACACACTTTAAAGTTTATTTAGAGAGAAATGTCAAATGAATAAATTATTAATCAAAAGGTCAAATTAATGGCGGAGAAAGTGGAATTGCGACCACAGTGATTCAGGATTCTTGACTCAAACTTGATCACAAATTGTAGTAGGATTAAAAATAAACAAAGGAGGAATAGATATGGGCAAAGGTTATATAGTTGCGGATATACACGTACGTGACAAAGAAGGTTTTGAAAAATTTTAGGGATCTTGGTTATGGGTTTAATCTTGGTTATGGGTTTAATGTTGTGTAACAACATAGTATTTTCTGTGGAGTCTTTAACAGAAGGCCAAATATGAGTATATGGGGTAGTCTTATCGGTGGCTTTGTTGGTTTTTCATTTGCCGGGCCTATTGGAGCTTTAATAGGCTCAATGGTTGGAGGCAGAATCTCGTCAGCTCGAAGATCAGCTTTTCAACGAAGCTTTGCTCCTCCTCAGCAAGTTTTTGCCATTGCTCTTATTATTCTAGCAGCAAAATTAGCCAAAGCGGATGGACATGTTTCAAAAGAAGAATTAATTGCCATAAAAGATAAATTAAAAATTCCTGAACACGAAATGGATCAGGTTGGAAAAATATTTAACAAAGCCAAAGAAGACTCACTTGGCTACGAACCTTACGCTCAACAGATAGCACAAATTTATAGGAATAATCCTGCAGTTCTAGATGAGGTCATCAACACATTGTTCTATATTGCAGAAGCAGACAACAATGTGTCTGACTCTGAAATCACAATGATAAGGGGTATTGCAAAAATTTTTGGTTTAAGTGAAAGTCAATTTGAGGGGATTAAAGAGTCAAGAAAAAGTTCTGATAAGTTAAATCCTTATATAGTATTAGGTTGTA
>Ga0114993_10001597_pt1 | contig 25896 bp, 26 predicted proteins | sample ArcticOcean_MG_C_FD_87042 | JGI IMG/M metagenome (GOLD analysis project Ga0114993, IMG submission 87042) | Marine microbial communities from western Arctic Ocean - ArcticOcean_MG_CB2_150 | ecosystem: Environmental > Aquatic > Marine > Oceanic | place: Arctic Ocean: Canada Basin | collected...
CATCGACATAGCGATCAGCGAGTAAAAATATATTGTTGGTCACCGACACCAATGATCCCTTATCCTGTACTGGAATATCTCGATTCGATCCTTAAACTCAATGCGCACCGTCATTAAGCGGCATTGTGACATGCTGGGCATTACCGTGGTTATTGCCTACACTCAAAGTGTCTATCCCTGTTGATAGGTCCTATCCGGCCCTTACTGCTCGGTAACAATTATTGGAAACCGGTGATATTCTGGTTGTAGTCGGTGCATTTTTCTTCGCTGCGCTGGTCAAAGGCATCACCGGGCTTGGATTTTCGACGACCGCGCTGCCGTTTATCGTCTATGCCATCGGGCTAAAAGAAGCGCTACCGCTGCTGATTGTGCCCTCGGTCGTCAGCAACCTGATTGTGATGCGTGATGCCGGGCATTTTCGGGCGACGCTGATGCAGTTTCGCCTGATTTATGCAGCAGCACCGGTGGGGATTTTCATAGGACTAGCCCTGCTGATGTGGCTCGACCCGGTCATCTCTTCGGCAATGCTCGGCCTGGTACTGATCATTTACTGTGTAATTACAATCACTCAACCAGCATTCAGGCTGCCAACAGCGCTCGCCAGGCGTCTTGAAATACCGGTCGGTTTCACAACGGGGCTGGTTAACGGTGTCACCGGTTCGCAGGTGATGCCGGTATTACCGTACCTGTTGTCGCTACACCTTGACCGCAACGTTTTCATTCAGGCAATCAACATCTCGTTTACGATTTCAAGCGGGGTGTTTGCCATTGGTCTGGCCTGGGTTGGTCTTTTCACTTTCGACACGACACAGCTATCGTTTGTCGGGCTAGTGGCAATGCTGGTGGGACTTAAACTTGGGATACCTATTCGCCGCAGGCTGTCTGAGAGCAGTTTCCGCCGGGCAGTGCTGGGCCTGCTCATGCTACTCGGTGCAGGACTGGTCCTTCGGCCATTGCTCTAACGTTGGCCTGTCTGCAACACGACACAGTCAGTTAGCGTCAGCAAGTGACAGGGGCAGTGCGGCCGCAAATGCATCCAGTTCATGATCGAGCCCAGCCGTGATGCGAATACAGCGGTTGAGTGGTGGCACACCTGGCATCCGAACAAAAATACCGCGTTCAACCAGGCTATTCAATACGCGGTTCGCGAAATCCCCGTCGTGGCCACAGTCTACAGCCACAAAGTTTGTGGCTGAGTCGACAGTCGTCAGTCCGTTGTCTGACGCGATCTCAACGATCCGACGTCGCGCTGCCTTAACCTGATCGATCACCCAGGCGAGATGGGACTGATCTGCCAATGCAGCCAGGCCAGCTGCCTGAACAACCCGACCGACCCCGAAATGATTTCGGACTTTGTTGAATTCGGCCACCAGATCTGCGTTGCCGATAACATAGCCCAAACGGATCCCTGCCAGCCCGTAAGCTTTTGAGAAGGTTCTAAAGCGCAGCACCCGGTCACTGGATACATCAATCTCCGGCAGCGTCCCCGGTTCGGCAAATTCTCCATAGGCTTCGTCCAGTACCAGTAGCGTACCCGCGGGTACCCTAGAAATAATATCGTCTACCTTCTCGGCGCCCCACCAGGTGCCCATCGGATTGTCCGGATTTGCCAGATAGATCAGCTTGGCCTGACACTCAGCAGCCGCTGCCAGTAAGGCATCCCCGTCCTCCCGGTCATCACAGTACGGCACTGTGACCAGTTGACCGTCGTAACCGACGACATGATAGTTGAAGGTCGGGTAAGCACCCTGCGAGGTCACCACCGAATCACCCGGCTCCACAAACATACGAACAACGTAACCAAACAGACCATCAATCCCCTCTCCTACCATGATGTTAGCGGGCTCAACTCCATGGTGCGCTGCGATCGCCTCGTGAAGCGTATGAATTTCCGGATCACCGTACATCCAGGCAGCACTGGCCGCCTCAGCGATAGCGGCCACTACCTTCGGAGACGGGCCAAAGACGCTTTCGTTTGCACCGATCCGGGCGTCAAAAGGCCCACCGCGGGCCCGCTCCTGCGTTTCCGGTCCGACAAACGGTACCGTTGCCGGCAGTGATTTTGTGAGCTCTGCAAGTCGATATTGCGCCAAAGCTTTTTCCTCGTAAGGGTGCCGTCTAACAGAGATCATGATATCAGACAGGGTGGCGCCGTACCTGTACGTAACGGCGCACATTGACCACTGTCAACACGGTCACCAACAGCATACTTCCAATGATATAGAAAACCACGGGCGCTGATCCATAGTCAAGCACCCAGCCCAGAATCAGCGGGATCAGGCAGGACCCCAGATCGAGCCCGGAGTAAACGAATCCAAAAACCCGGCCGGATGCACCCTCTGGCGTCACTTTGCGCACCAGCATATCGCGCGACGGCGTAGTGGTACCAGCGACAAACCCGGCGATAATAAGTGCCGGAATTAACATAGTGGAAGAAATCGAACTGGAACCAATTACAAAAAATATTATCGCACCAACGGTCATGCCCAACATCGTGATGACGTCGTGCCGATCAGTCCAGTCAGCTGCAAACCCACCGCAAACCACACCGACACCTGACGCCACAAGAAACAAGGTCAACCCAGTGGTCGCCAATGTTAATGGCACCGAATAGATCTGAACCATCGCTGTGACGCCGAACGTCTGAATCCCGATCAGCGCTGTAGATAGAAAAGTAAAGTAAAGAAAACAGGACACCACTGTGGGTGATAGCAGCATTCGGACGTTCCCACCAGCGGTGACTTCTGGACGCCGCGTGCTGACAGCATGCCGTGCCGACTCCACCAGTTCGGTACCGGACAAGAGCAGCACCAGCAACACCACAAAACCAACGCAACCGGCCAACACCAGTGCGGTCCGCCAGTCACTGAACTGTACCACCGTCATAATAAACACTGGTGCAGCTGCCCAGCCTATATTGCCCGACAGCGCGTGGATACCATAGGCTCGGCCGAGCCGTGGCCGGCTGATCTTATCGGTCAAGATGGCGAGATCGGCTGGATGAAAAACACTGTTGCCGATGCCGCCAACAACAGCGAGAGGAATCAACATCCAGAACTCTGACACGAGCCCGCACAGCAGCATGCTGATCGACAGCAGCACCAACCCTGCCAAAAGTACGCGACGCGCTCCAAACTGATCTACCAGAAAGCCACTGATAATCTGCATCACACCCGATGCTGCAAAAAACAATCCCGGCAAAAGGCCGAGTTGCGCATAACTGACATCGAACTCCTGCTTGAGTATGGGAAACAGTGGCGGCAGAACCAGATGGAAAAAATGGCTGGAAGCATGGGCCAGGCCGACCAGACCCATAACTTGGGTATCTCGCCGCAGAGAAGGTGCCAACGCGCTCAAGGCAGACTGCGGATCAGGTCCAGCTGAAGCCCGGTGTACGGGTGTGATAGTGGAGCGCTTCGTCCTGGAAGATCAGGCATTCCATCCGCTCCGATCCACGATTGTGATGGGAATGAAGCGCTGCGGGCGGTGTGATCTGTACACCAAAATCGATCCAGTCGACCCGCTGATCATCGATCTGCGAGTAAACACCCTGACCACGGATGCACAACGTGACCGCGACACCGTTGTGGCGATGAGGGCGCTGGTCTTTACCGCTCTCCAACGTGTTCAGCGCACAGTTCACCGTGGGCAGGATATTGGTGCTCCCGCCTAGGGCGCTGCTCGAGAACAGCACCGCATGACCGGAAGTCTTTTCAGTAATCGGCCGCCTCAGGACCGGCTCAAACTGTCGAGTGATCTCGTCTGCTGGCCAGTGCACAGTCTCAACTACCGCCTCGGCCGGTGGTGGTGGACTCAGCCGATCAATACTGAGCAGAGGCTCGTTGGTGGCCAGGAACAAAAGACTGTCACGAGCGCCTGCCTGGTGAACGGTCTTGCCAGCACCGGGGAAACAAAAGAGATCCCCCGCGCGCCACTCGATAACATTGTTATCTTGCGTTGAACAGCCCTCACCTCGAATAACGTAATACACGGTACCTGCCGCCTTGAACGAAACCGATAACGCCTCGTCAGCACAGATCTTGGCGTAACGCGTCAGTAGGGTTGGCGTGGTGGCGGGATAATCAAGGCCCAGCACAGCTCCCAGATCCAGCGGTATCAGTCCGGTCGGGGTATGCTCTGCCAACGCCCGGTCGCGTTCTTCAACGAACTGGTGTGCCGGTACTGCAGGCCAGGAAAATTCAAAATTGTTTTCACTGCTGTGGTAACGGGCACGTTGACTGAACAGCGTCTGCGAATGCTGTTGTTCGTTTGGGTCTGCGGCCATGGATGATTCCCCGGGAATAAGGTCGGTGGCAGTCTAGCAGAAAGGTCTATCCGACCCTGCCAATCACTTAACAATCTACCCACAAGCGTTCGACCTGTAAGGCCCATGCCAATAATTTTTCGTCACTGCCCGGCGCACTCATCAGCTGCAGTCCAGCCGGCCGGCCCCCCTCGGGCGTTAGGCAGGGAATAGAAATCGATGGACAACCAGCGGCGTTAGCCAGTGCTGTGTAATCGGCCTGATTGACAGGCGCCGATGTATCACTGGCAAAGGCTGTCTGAGGGGCCGTCGGCATCAGAATGACATCAACTTCGGTGAAGCACGCGATCAGATCCGATTTACTTTCAAGAATACAGGTTTGTGCTCTGGCCAACCGGTCGGTGCTCGCTCCGCGACCATACTGCAGCATCGATTTCAATCGGGCTGAATAGGCGCTGGACGGATCGGTCCAGTGACAGGCAGCGTGATGTTCTGCCAGTAACAATCCCGAGCGACGCAGTATCCCGGGATCCCAGTGGCGAAATGTCACCGCCTGCGGGCGCACGACAGCAGACAGATCCGCAAGCGCGGCCTCAAACGGCACCTGGACATCCACATCAAGTTCTTCCTCACTGAAACTATCCGGCACGCCCCAACGCAACCGGCCAAGTGGAGACTGTTCGATCGACACGATCCAGCCGCTAATCTCTGTCATTAGGTGAACAACATCGGCAACCGACCGGGTGATGGGTCCGACTGCATCCAGTTCAGGCAGCAGAGAAATAATGCCTGCAGTCGACAGACGCCCGTGACTTGGCTTGAATCCAACCAGGCCGCAGTACGCTGCCGGCAACCGGACCGAACCCAAAGTATCCGTACCAAGCGCTGCACTGCAGAAACCAGCAGCGACCGCAGCAGCCGACCCACTACTGGAGCCTCCGCTTGAATAGCCTGGATAACCCGGGTTCATGATGCGGCCATGATGAGGATTGACGCCATCGGCAGCCAACGCACCTTCGTCCATATTAGCGCTGCCGAGAATCACCACGCCCTGTCGACGCAGGCGGCTCACGATATCGGCATCTGCACTGGATGTACGCTGAACCGCCAGGCCATTGGTCATAGGCCACCCGCTAACAGCAATGTTGTCTTTAACCACGATTGGCAGGCCATCGAGCAGACCAAGCGGGCGCCGAAGGGTATAGCGTTGCTGCGCTTGGGTCGCTTGCACAATCGCAGTTTCTGGATCGACAAATACCAGCGCGTTTACTTGATCGTTAGCTGACTCGATCCGGCCCAAACAGCTCTGGGTCAGTTCAACCGGACTGACCTTACACCGGGCCAGAAGTTCGGACACTTCAGTCAGCGGCAAAACCGGCAGAACGTCAGCGGTCATCAATCAGTCGTCGAGGTTTCTGCCGATCTTCGAGCTCAGTTAAGGCAGCTGTCTCATTCTGGCCTACAAGTTCTATGCCGATCCTGACTCCCAGCTGTTCTCTTAATGACTGCGCCAATGCCTCCTTAAACCCGGGATCGCTACCGACATATTCAACGATAACGGTGAGTTCGTCGTGATCATTCGAGGCATGCAGTCGACAGATGTATTCACCGGTAGTGCCTTCAAATTCATGCAGCAATCTGCCGATGGCGGTTGGATAGACGTTGACACCGCGGAGCTTGACCATATTGTCACTGCGGCCGGAAAAACCCGTGATGCGCTGAAAGTTGATGCCACTGGTCGGATCGGGTGGCAAAAGGCTGGACACATCCTGTGTGTCAAAACGTATGATGGGATAGACCGTGTCCTTAAAAAGCACTGTCACGCAGATATTACCGGGTTCGCCAGGGTCGACTGGCTTTCCTGACCCGGGCGCCACGATCTCCAGAAAGTGTGCATCCTCCCAGACGTAAAGACCTTCCTGACAAGGCCCTTCAGCAGCGATGATCCCGGTATCACCCACACCATACCAGTCGTAAACGGACACACCGCCGCCCCAGGCACCTGACAATGCATCACGGGCATCATGATCCAGATGACCGGAAATCATCCGCAGTGGAATATCTGTGCCGGGCGTCAATCCGATATCCTGCGCTGTCTGAGCCAGCCTCAGCATGTAATCAGCAAATCCCACCAGCACAGTCGCACCAAATCGATGCATCAATTCAACCTGTTGACGACTGCGTGTTTCTGTCCCCGTACCGGCCGACAGCAGCAGCGAATCGGTATGGTGAAGAATCGCTTCGCGAATATAGTGGCCGCCGTTGACCATGCCAAAACCATAAATGGAGTGCACCACATCGTTCGGTTTCAGACCCTGTAGCAGGTAGGCACGGGCGAGAAGAATATTCTGGACTTCCCGATCGCGGGCACCGAAAAAAAGTGGTTGTGGCGCTCCGGTGGTCCCACTGGTAGTCTGTAAGACAGTGCGATAGCGCCCACCGTCGGAACGGGTCATGCCGTGATAATCCCCGTAAGGCGGCACTGCTTCAACACTCGCCATCAGGTGTTCCTTGGTCACAACCGGTAATCGCTCGAGATCATCCAGGCTTGTAATATCACCGGGTTCCGCGCCCGCTCCGCCCCAGTGCCGGCGATAGAAAGGAATTTGCCAGGCGCGCGCAACGACACGGGAAAAGCGATCCTCCTGCAAAGCCCGCAATCGCTCAGGATTGAATTGTGCAGGACCCGACAGAAAAGCGTCGCCGATAGGAAACGCCCTGTTCAGTTCGGGAAAATCAGCCTGTGTGAAATAACGGCTCACGGTACAAGGTCATCGATGATCCGCGCCGTATCGGCAACAACCGGCAGATTTTCCACCTGTTCAATGACGCGTTCACGGGCATCCTCACCCAGCGCAACGGCTGCGTGTTGCCAATTACTCCGGAATTTCTCCAACCAGTCTTGCCGCGTCATCGGATTATTGGGATGACCGTACACCGTGTCGACAGCTATTTCATGATGAGCCCCATCGAGCGTTTCAATCTCGACTGTTACAGGTGTTAGTGCGTTGGGATCAGGGTTGTCATCGACAATGATCTGGACTTTCTCGGCCAGGGTGAGCGTGTCGGGATCGCTGCGGCGACTGGGCGTGAAATCCTCAGTCACCAGGTCACCGGCAATCAGAATACGGGCAGCCGCGAACTGAGCACAGAGGCGAGCATAGTTGATGTCCATGTCCACCAGGGACGGCCGGCCCACGAGGTGATGAATCAGCGGCGGCACTCGAGCGCTCACGCGGGTGATGGCCTCAGGGGGGATATCGTGTGTGCGTCGCAGTGTCATGCAGCCGTCGACAATTCCGTGTGTCGCACGGCCACTGGGAAACGGTTTGTGCGCCATCTCCGTGATTCGCCACTGCCGACCCAATTGGGGCAGAACGCTCGCCAAATCGTGGCTCGATTCAAACAGAGCAAAATAACCGAAAGGGCCTTCCAGAACATTGCGCGGTCCGGGTACACCTCGCTCAGCCAGATCACAGGCCAACACGGCATTACGCGCATTAAACCCCATCTGCATACCGAGCAAAGGAGAGCCCTCCGTATGTGCCTGCATGGTCCCGCACAACTGGGCGTGTACGATGCCGAACGCACTGACCAGGCTGGCCGTATCAAAGTCACGCAATATCGCGAGTGCCGCCGTCGCACCAAATGCGCCGCAAGTCCCAGGACGGAAAAACTTAAGGCCGCTGGTACTGGCGACACCCAGATGACAGGCGACATCCACCCCCAGCGCAATAGCGCGGATGAGTTGCTGGCCGGTCACCTGTTTACCCGCATCAATGTTCTGGCGATCGACCTCGGCCAGAGCTACCGCCAGGGGGCACGTCACGGCATGCACTACTGCACCTTCGTGCACGCAGTCGAACTCGGAGTTGTGCATCTGGTAGGCATTACACAGCGCAGCCGACGCAGCCCCGAGCGTCACTGATCTGGCAAACACACGGGCCACCCCACTGGTCGGTGGACCACCCTGTGCCGAGATCAACTCCTCGACCCAAGGACCGCTGCTACCGAAAATACCTACGCCCAGCGTATCGAGGATGAATTTGCAGGTCGCTTCAACAGCATCTTCAGGAAGATCCGCAAACCTGGTCCCGATCACGTGTCTTGCGATCGTATCGATACTGTCCACAGCTAGTTGCTCAACGGGTGATGTTCTGACCACCATTTCGCAATATCAATCCGCCGGGCGAACCAGACTGCCTGATGCGATCTGACGTGTTCAAGAAATTGCTTCAGCGCACCGATTCTGCCTGGCCGTCCGATCACACGCAGATGAAGTCCCAGTGACATCATCCGAGGCTGAGTCCGGCCTTCTTCATACAAGCAGTCAAAGGTATCGACGGCATACCGCAACCAGTCAGACGGGCTGTACGCCGGCGTGGTCCACAACTTCATGTCGTTGGTGTCCACAGCATACGGTAGAACGAGGATCGATGTATCACCATGACGTTGCCAGAAGGGCTTGTCGTCGGAGTAGTCGTCCATGTGATAGAAAAATCCAGCATCGGCAAGCAGGCGGGCTGTATTCTCTGATGTCAGGTAACGGGACAGCCAGCCATCTGGTCGCTGACCACAACTGTTGAGAATCGAGTCGCTGGCTTTTGCGATAAATACGCGTTCGTCTTCCTCAGACATCCGGTGCTGATAGGTCCAGCGCCAACCATGCGCGCAGATCTCATGACCCTTGTCAACGATTTGCCGGGCAAGCTGTGGCGCCCGCTCCAGGCTCAGGGCAGCACAGGTGAACGTCGCTGGCACCCCGTATAGCTCGAGCATATCCAGTACTCGCGGCGCGCCGCGCTGGATGCCATAGCGGTAGTTGCTTTCGTTGGAAAAATTTCGGACCTCACCTTTCAGCGCGATACCCAGTTCATCGACCGGCTCCGGACCTGAATCACCATCAGCAACCGAACGCTCTGCACCCTCCTCAACATTGACGACAATAGAAAGCGCGAGCCGGGCGCCTTCCGGCCAGGGGAATGTTTGCCCCGTGGCATCGCTGCGCAGTTCAGTCAAAACTATGTTCCTTTAGGTCACAGACGGTCATTGCTGAGGTGGGGGTGTCAGCCCTTCCAGGACGGCCAGTAAATTGTCATCGCGCCAACTTTCCAGCTCTGCGATGGCTACGTGTCCCCATCGACGCTCGACAGCCTCGATAAATTCGCCCTCACCCCCGGCTACCCCGTTCCACCCAAAGTGGTCGATCATGTGTCTTACCCCACCTTTACCACCACCCAAATGACGATGCAGCACAGGTCCCTGCACTGCCCAGCGCAACCCCGGACCCCAGGTCACTGCATCATCGATATCGGAATAGTCGCATATACCTTGTTCCACGAGACTCAGTGCCTCGAGATAAATGGCATGTTGCAGTCGGTTTGCAATATAGGCTTCGATTTCTTTTTTGAGTTTCAGCGGTCGCTTACCCACCAACCGATAAAAGTCCACAGCCCAATCAAGAATCTCTGTAGGTGTCAAGGCGCTACCCACCACCTCGACCAGTGGTACCAGGTAGGCGGGAACGAATGGATGACCGACGACAACGCGTTCCGGATGGCTGCACCCAGAAGCGAGTCGACTGGGCAGGAACTTGGAAGATGAACTGGCAATCACCACATCGGAACGACAGGCCGCATCAATCTGTCTGATCAGCTCAATTTTTAGCGTCTCATCATCAGGCGCGCTTTCCTGGATGAAGTCAGCATCTGCTACCGCTCGCTCAACATCTTCAGTAAAACGCAGCCGCTCGCGACTGGCACCCGGTGAAAGTCCTAACCGTTCGAGTTTTGGCCAAGCATCGTCGATATTATTCCGTAACCCTGTTTCAGCGTCCGGCGCAGGGTCGGAGGCGATAACTTCCATCCCTCGTGACAAAAAATAAGCGGCCCAGCCGGAACCGATTGTTCCGGCACCCACACAGGCAACTTGCCGGACATCTTGTGGCTTGATCGTATTCATCGTCACTCACTCCTCGAATTGGGTTTAACGACTGCGTGAACTCGAACGCAACATCACCCGGTCGGGTTCAAATCGGACCATACGTAGTTCATATTCAATCGCTGCGTAATAGTCTTCGGTTTGCTGCGCATCCATATAGCGCAGAAAAATTCGCCGCACTTCGGCTTCGTCCTTATTATCGACCTGTACCCGACCCTGCATGACCACGGCCTGGTAAGGAGGACCGTGCTCGGCGACACAGAAACTCGATCGGCTGTCGTTGATCAGGTTGTTCACCCACACCGAACTGCTCGCCGTCGTAATGTGAATGACTTTGCCGTCCCAGCGGTACCAGACCGGTACCGTACGCGGCATTCCGTCAGTATCCGCCGACCCAATAAATCCGATCAGGCTGGGCGCTTCAAGGAGTAGTGTGTGTGCTTTTGAATTCATTTTCTACTTGCGGCCCTACCAGCATGCAGCCCGACACAGTCAACCTCAGATTGTCTCAAATTCACCGTGCCGACCTCGGCCAGACGAAAACCGGGTTGCACCGGCAAGCCCTTCTTGGCTGAGCGGTGTCTTACCGCCGTCAAACTCGTTGCGCATGGCCTGCTCCAGATCCAGTCCATACTGAGCGTAAACCGATGCGCGGTCTGCGCGGACACAAGCCTGGGGAAATCTTGCGATATCTTCAGCCAGTGACTCCGCTGCTGCCCGTGCACCGCCTGATTCAACAACCCGTTCACAAAGACCAATCGCAAGGCATTCCTGCGCCGTGACCTTTCGTCCCGTCAGAATCAGGTCCAGTGCTCGACCCTGTCCGATCAGACGCGGCAACCGAACGGTACCACCGTCCAGCAAAGGCACACCCCAACGGCGGCAGTACACTCCCATGTAAGCATCTTCGGCCATCACCCGCAGATCACACCACAGCGCAATTTCCATGCCACCCGCAACCGCGGGGCCCTCAATCGCAGCGATGACTGGTTTTGACAACTGTAACCGGGTTGGACCCATCGGCCCTCGGGGTACAGCGTCTGTCGCACCCTCAGCCGGATAGTCATAAGGTGAAAGTGGATCGGGTTGCCCAGAAAGCTCTGCGGCAAATTTTAGATCCCAGCCGGCACAAAACACACCGCCGGCACCCCATAACACCGCAACCGCTACGTTGTCGTCACTATCAAAATCTCGCAGGGCGGCCTCCAGAAGATCGCCACTTGCCGGGTCCATGGCGTTGCGTGCCTCGTACCGATCGTGAATGATGGTTCGAACAGAATTACAATCTTCGGTTGTTATCGCCATCTCGTGCTCACTGTGTTGCAGAATTGTTAACCCGACCCCTGGTCGGGTGTCGGTTCACTACCCGAGCCTCGAAGACCACTTCATCTTGGAATCGACTGTGCGACCTCGACGAATTCCCGGCTTCTCGCAATCCGATCTTGCCAATTTCGATCAAAATCAGCCCGCATGGCCTTCATGGCATCGGAATCTCCCACAGACTTTGCCTCATCCAAGGTCGGAAACTCATAAAACGCAAAATGAACCACCGAGTCTTCATCACTCCAGCCACGCCATGCGCTTACAGCGTCGAATGCAGACAGTGCTTCCGGCAGGTGAACATCCTGATACCACTGGTCGAATTTTTCGCGTTCCGCTTCCGGTACCACTGCACGAACAATTAGGTAAGCTGCCATTGTCACACTCCAGGTCGGGGGTAAACTCCAACCTTAACGCAACGAGCGGTCCGGCTTCCACAGAAACCTTAGTCCACGTTTAACATTCACGGTCGAATCAGGTAAGGTGACCTGAATCGATACGACAGGTTGCGTAGCATGGGTAAACACCCGCGTCCAACAAACATTCTTCTGCACAAACAATCCCGCGTACTGGCAGTGGATTTTGATGACGGCAGTCACTTCGACCTCCCGTGCGAATATCTGCGGGTATTCTCGCCCTCTGCAGAAGTCCGGGGCCATGGCCCGGGCCAGGAGGTACTCCAGCACGGCAAGGAAAACGTTGGCATCGATCAAATCGAACCCCAAGGCTCGTATGCCGTCAGATTGTATTTTGATGACGGCCACAACACCGGTATCTATTCATGGGAAACCCTGTACGAACTGGGGCAGAACTATGATGAATTCTGGCAGGCATACTTAAACCGACTGAGCCAGGCCGGCCGGCACCGCCGTCCGACAAACACCGGTATCACAGTGACCGTGACGCCACCGACACCTAAAATACCGGGTACCTGACCGGCTATGCCGGATGTCGATTCTGAGAAACAAGCGCTTCTGCACCGGTTCGGGAAGGCGCTGAACACTAACGACGTAGCGACCGGCAGCACCGCCGCCACCGACGACTTTGTTTGGATCTATTATGAGGGCCCCGATCACCCGGAAGGTCGGATCATTCGCGGCTTCAAGGCAGCCTGTGAGGCGGTGGTCGAGCGCGCCAACCGCCTTAAAACCCCTATCGTCTTCAGCGAATCGAACGAATTCCCCAGCGGCGACAAAATTTTTGTCACTTATAGGGTCAGCGGGGAATTTATCGACACCGGCCCCTTCGACGTCCGGGCCATCGATATCTATTCGTTTCGCGGCGACAGGGTATGTTCCAAAGATACCTACTGGAAAATCATCACTGCTTAATTATTTGTGCCTTCTGCTCGACAGTATCAGTGGTCCCGCAAACAGAATAGGCAGTCCCAGCCAGTGCCAGTTCAGGTATTGTTGAATTCCACTACCAAATGAGATCTGGGCTCCCACAACATCAGTCGGTAGAAACAACGTACTGAAGTAAAGCCAGAACGGCAACCACAGGATGTACCAAAGAAATGTCCACGCCGTCACACTGATGCTCTCTGTATCGGATCCAGAATCAACCTATTGAACAACAAAGCCGTGACCACATCAACAGTCGTCGTATTTTCACCCAAACCACTGACTGTTCAGCACGGCGGCATCCGAATTATCTTTCACGGCGATTCAGCCGGAAAGTCAGACACCCAACCGGGCACCGGTCCATTCATGAAATGCAACGGTGGCACGATCCATTAAAGGCGACAGCACCCCCCCATCAAATCCAGGCGAAGCCCTGCCTTTTTGCATGCCCATCACGGCACTGAAGTCCTCCTGGAACACTCGCGTCCAGAATGCATACTGATCTTGCCGCATGGCCTGGTATCGCTCCGTCAATGATTCATCGCCGACACAGTACAGACGGATCTCTTCGCGGGTACGACCATATCCCAGCGGAATGACCACCATCACAAACAGGTGGTCCGCCTGCAGGCCGAGCAATGTGTTTGGAAATAAAGCGGGGTAATCCGCCTCTTGGAGTAGTTTAGATGACCAGTCCGGGAAAATCGGCAGGTGATCTTGACTGCCAGCACCCAGTTGATAGCAGTGAGATACCTGACCGGCAAATTGCTCCGAGATATGGATCTCATGATCCTGCAGCGGCGATATGCGGTTTAATTCTGGGTGTACGGTGGGCAGGTGATAGGCTTCAAGATAGTTTTCTACCGCGAGCTTCCAGTTGGTCTCAAGGTCAAATGCGATCGAACCGTAGTCGTCTGGTACCCGCAGATGGTCCGCACCGGTTTTGCCCCAGAGTTTTGACCAACGTTTTTCCAGTGGTTCTATAAATTTATCGAACGAACCGGCTGACCCATCCAGGTTGATAAATACGAGGTCATGCCATAACGCACAGCGGACCTGTACCAGCCCCAAACCGGTGAGATCAAAACCTTCAACTTGATGTACGCCCGCACCACCTATATTCGGCGTTCGGATCAGCGACCCATCCAGTGCGTAGGTCCACGAGTGATACGGGCAGCGTAGAGAATGGCCCAGCTGGCAAGGTTCGGCAACCAGTAGATGGCCCCGATGGCGACAGACGTTATGAAAAACCCGCACTCGACGATCGTGATCGCGCACCAGCAGCAGCGGCAGTTCCATGAATTCAAGCGGAAATACATCGCCGGGGCCGGATACATCATTGGCGAATCCGATGCAAACCCACATGGGTGAGAAAATTTTCGCCCGCTCGACCAGAAAGTCGTCCCGGTTGTCATAATACCGGTTGGGTAGACCCCTTTTTATATCGTGATTCATTAGCAATCCCGGCTGCTGGCTGTCTTAGCCAGGCGACACCGTCAAGGTGTCAGAATGACCTTGCCGACCGCCCGACGCCCCGATACCTCGCCAAAGGCATCGAGAAACTGTTCCAGCGAATACGTGCTCGAGACATGCGGCTGAATCGCACCTTCAGTGAACAACTCAAACAGTTCAGCCATGTTCTGCTTGTGTACTTCGGGCTCTCGCTTGGTCCAGGCTCCCCAGAACACACCCACGGCAGCAGCGCCTTTTAACAGCGGCAGATTCAGTGGCAGCTTGGGAATGGTACCCGAAGCAAATCCAATGACCAGGTGTCGACCTTCCCAGGCGATACCCCGGAATGCAGCTTCTGCCAGCTCCCCGCCGACCGGATCGTAGATCACGTTGGCCCCGGCCCCTTCGGTGATCTCCTTGATCCGGTTTTTGAGATCTTCCGTTGCGTAATTAATGCCGACTTCTGCCCCGTGCTCAGCAGCGACGGCCAGCTTTTCGTCGCTACTGGCTGCTGCAATCACCCGAGCGCCCATCGCGGCACCCAGCTCGACAGCGGACAACCCCACGCCGCCCGCGGCTCCCAGAACCAGTAGCGTATCGCCGGACTGAAGACCCGCACGCTGCTTGAGCGCGTAATAGGAGGTACTGTACACAACGGTCAATCCTGCGGCCTGCTCAAAAGGCATACTGTCGGGGATCTGTGTAACAGCAGATGCCGAGATCGCGATCTCCTGCGCAAACGCACCGCTCAAACCGTTGAAACAGACACGATCGTCGACCGACACACCAGACACATCTGCGCCCAGTGCCGTCACAACACCCGCACCTTCGCTGCCCGGTACAAACGGCAACGGCGGCTTGAACTGGTATTCCCCGCGCACACACAGAAGATCGGGGAAATTAAGACCCGCTGCCTCTACCGACACCAGAACTTCACCCGCGGCCGGGACAGGCGTGTCTATCTCTTCAACAGTAAGGTCGGTCTCAGGCCCGAAAGCCCGGCAATACAATGCTTTCACGATAACACCTCAAACAAGCCTGCGGCACCCATACCACCGCCAATACACATGGTGCAGACCACATACTTGGCGCCGCGGCGCCGGCCTTCAATCAGGGCATGACCGACCATGCGCGCCCCTGACATGCCGTAGGGGTGCCCGATCGAGATCGAACCCCCGTTGACGTTGAGACGCTCATTCGGAATACCCAACTGATCTCTACAGTAAATGACCTGTACAGCAAAGGCTTCATTCAACTCCCAGAGATCAATATCATCCATGCCAAGACCGTTTGCTTTGAGCAGCTTAGGTACCGCGTAAACAGGCCCAATACCCATTTCATCGGGTTCAAGTCCGGCAACCGCCATACCCCGGTATACCCCGAGCGGCGTCAGGCCTCGCTTTTCAGCTTGCCTGGCATCCATCAGCACCGCTGCCGAGGCACCATCGGAAAGCTGAGATGCATTGCCCGCGGTAATAAAGCGACCCTCGTCGACTTTCATGCCATCTGTAAACACCGGCTTTAGCGTAGAGAGGGTCTCGAGCGTTGTACCGGGCCGGTTACCTTCATCCTTTTCAAGTGTTACCTCGACATCGGTCACTGTACCGGTTTCCCGGTCAACAGATTTCATGATCGAGGCAAGCGGGACGATCTCGTTATCAAACCGGCCTTCGGTCTGTGCCTGGTGAGTACGATCCTGCGACTGCACGGCGTATTCATCCTGTGCCTGCCGACTGATGTTGTAGCGTGCAGATACGATCTCAGCCGTTTCAAGCATCGACATATACAAGGCAGGCTGGTTGGTTTTAATCCAGTCATCACTGGCCCGATGACGGTTCATGTTGTCATTCTGAACCAACGATATGCTTTCCAGACCCCCCCCCACCGTGATCGTCATACCGTCGGCGACAATCTGTTTAGCTGCCGTCGCGATGGCCATCATGCCGGAGGCACACTGCCGATCAACTGACATCCCGGCTACAGTTACCGGCAATCCGGCACGCATCAGCGACTGGCGGGCAATATTCTGGCCCGTGGTGCCCTGCTGCATCGCGGCCCCCATCACCACATCGTCGACTTCAGCGGGGTCAATACCCGCGCGAGCGACAGCATGTTTGATGCAATGGCCACCTAGATCAGGACCCGAGGTATCGTTGAATGCCCCGCGGTACGCTCTGCCGATCGGGGTCCTCGAGGTGGACACAATGACTGCTTCACGCATGATGCTGCCTCCAGTTATTGGGTTGTCCGGTACCAGACGATCTGCTGGGTAGAGACCAGCAGCCGTCCATCCCGACTCCATATTGTCGCATGTTGATCATAAAACCCTCTGCCACCACGGGCGCCCCGCGTATCCACCAGCAGATAATCGTCACCCACCGCGGCATAGTCTGCAGATATTGCATGCAGGTACACAGTCATAGAAACCGTCGCCACCGGCTCTGGTCGCCCGATCACCTGAAACAGCCGCGGCATGGGCGTGTCTGCCAGTGCAACCAGCGCAATGCTGTCGAGCTCTCGCCCTGGCGTAAAACGAACCCAGGCCGAAAAATTGGTATCCCGATTAATAGACATTGGAAGATCCACGGTCGGCCTGATTTCGATGACCCGACTCCAAGCCATGGGCAGGTCGATGGTCTGACAGTCTTCTGGTGACGGGACGTCAGGGGGGCTGCCTTCAGTCCACTCGAGGGTGTCCCGGCGGCGCGCAAGAATGGCGATTGCCCGGTTGGCGGGACTCGTGTCGGCTCGACCGGTGAGGACGGCGCGCCAGAACTCAGTTCCGCGACCCGACCGGTCGCAGTCCACATCGATCTGCAGCCGACCACCGGATGGAACCGACAGATAATCCGTTGTCAGCGAAACCAATTCCAGTTCGGAATCACAAGCATTAAGAATTGCCCGGGCCAATATCGCAGCGCTCCAGCCCCCATAGGGATCATTGATGTTTTTGAACGCCGGATGCACCTGCCCTTCGTAGGCAGCCCGATGATCTGTGGTTTTCACCTGCGTAAGGGCGAGCGCCTGATCGAACAAGTGAGCACCCGACTGCTGAGCCGAGTCGGCTTCAGATCCGTCAGCGGAATCAGCATGGCTCCAGATAGGCTGGACCACGCTAGAGGGGTCGTCCACGTTCACTCATCATCTTGCGACGGAACTTGCGCATTCCACCCAGCCAGCGATCACGCTGACCCGTGCGCATGGTCTCGTAGTCGGCCACATTGGGATGCGGCAGGGCAAAAAATGTTTTTTCCTCGATTGCGGCAAGCGTCACATCGGCTACGGCTGATGGTTCAACAATACCATCGACGCCGGCGATACCACCGTCGTCGCTGTCGCCCAGCATCACTGTACGCACACCCTGTGGACAGACACAGACCACCTGCAGGCCGTCATCCCCATGGGCAATTGAAAGGCTCTCGGCAAACGCAACCGCTGCATGCTTTGTAGCTGTATAGGGAGCGGCACCAATCTGTGCCAACAATCCGGCAGCCGAGGCAACAATCACAAAGACACCGCCACCGCGTTCACGCATCCCCGGCCAGACATGACGTGCTCCCCGGACCGCACCCATCAGGTTGACCTCGAACGCCAGTTGCCAGTTGGCATCTGTCGCACCGGCCGCATCCCAGCTGGGCTCATCGGTCATCAGCACACCGGCGTTTGACACGTAGACATCAATAGGACCCAGCACAGCCTCGGTTTTCTGAATGAACTCAGCGACCTGACCGTCGACGGCAACATCTACTGTCATTCCCAGACCGTCGAAGGTTTCGGCCGCAGTCTCTGCCCCATCCAGATCTGCCAGTGCAATTCGTGCACCACGAGCATGAAACGCCTGGGCCATTGCCAATCCAATTCCCCGTGCACCGCCGGTAATCGCAACCACCTTGTTCGCGTAATCCATGGTTCCTCCTAATAATTTCGCATACGGGCAAACTTATCGGCATGAAAGTTTGCATCGCCATACAACGCTTCAGCGACCCGCACGCGCTTTAAGAAAAACCCGATGTTGAATTCATCGGTCATCCCGATGCCACCGTGCATTTGTATCGCTTCCTGCGTCGCCAGTTGTGCAACCCGCCCAACCTTGGATTTGGCGACGGACACGATGAGCTGTCTGTCTTCCGAACCTGCGTCGAGTGCCTGCAGCGCCCGCATTACGGCTGACCTACCGATTTCAATTTCTGCATAAAGATGCGCCGCGCGATGCTGCAACGCCTGAAACGAGCCGATGAATCGGCCAAACTGGCGACGGGTGGAGAGATAGTCGATCGTTTGTGCCAGACATTCCTCGGCTGAACCCAACATCTCAGCAGCAAGGCAGGCACGACCGGCATCGAGCACATGTTCAAGCGCTGCGTAGCCTTCACCTGCTTCACCGACAAGCGCATCGGCATCAACCTCGACTCTGTCAAACTGCACTGTGGCTGAATTTCGACTGTCCACCATCGTCTGTCGCTCGATGTTAAGGCCTGTGCAGTCTCGGGGAACAAGAAACAACGAGATCCCGTTCTCGTCTTGAGCGCCGCCTGAACTTCTGGCGGACACCAGGATCTGATCCGCCACATGACCATCTGCAACAAATGACTTGCTACCGGAAATCCTGAAGCCCCGGTCGCTGGGCTGTACTGTGGTGGACACCAATGCCGGCAAGTGGCTGCGGTTTTCGTCTATGGCCACGGCCACGTTCATCGTGCCCTCTGCAATTTTGGAAAGCCATTGCTCACGCTGTCCTGTCGAGCCATAGCCGGCGACCGCGATAGCTCCCATTACGGCTGTCGAAAGAAAAGGTGATGCCGTCAACGTACGGCCCATTTCTTCAGCAATCACGCCAGCGGCAACATGTCCCATTGCCACGCCGCCGTGATCTTCCGGAATCAACACCCCCGCCCAGCCCATTTCGGTCATCGACTTCCAGGTATCGCGGTCATACCCGTCACTGCTGGCTTCATCGCGCAACCGGCGCAGTTGATCAATGGGTGCACAGGCCTGCAAGAACCCGCGCGCAGCATCACGCAGCATGTTCTGTTCGTCGGTTAGCAGCATCACCATGAGTATCGTCCTTGACGCTCAGTTCAGACCGACGGCAGGCCAAGAATGCGCTTCGCAACGATGTTCAGTTGAACTTCGGAAGTACCGCCTTCGATCGAGTTTCCCTTAGTTCGTAACCAGTCTCGTGCGAGATGATCTTCGCGATCAAGTGTTAGTGCATCGTGTCCCGCGCTGTACATCATCAATTCATAACGCCGCTTGTTCAACTCAGTGCCATAGTATTTCAGCATCGCCGACATGGCTCCAATACCTTGTCCTGCTTTTGCTTCGTCTGCGACACGTTCGGTTGTCCACAGAAACGCCAACGCATCGATTTCAGTTCTGGCCACATCAGTCCGCAGCACCGAGTCCGAAAGAACGCCAAGCCCGTTTAGCCCGACCTGTTGTGTCACAAACTCACTGAGCGGTCGCATCGCCGCACGACCGATCGCCGATCCGCCGATCATCTCACGCTCATGGGTCAACAGATACTTGGCCACCGTCCAGCCCTGGTTGAGTTCCCCGACAACGTTATCAACCTCGCAGCGTGCATCATCGAAAAAGGTCTCGCAGAAATGTGACGCGCCCGAAAGCAGCTTGATCGGCCGAGTGGTCACACCGGGTTGCGCCATATCGACCAGCACCAAGCTGATTCCATCGTGTTTCGCAGCCTCAAAATCCGTCCGTACCAGGACAAAAATCCAGTCTCCCTTGTGGCCGAAAGATGTCCAGGTTTTCTGCCCGTTAATCAGGTAGTGATCGCCGTTGTGTTCACAGCGTGTCGACAGCGATGCCAGATCCGACCCAGAATTGGGTTCCGAATAGCCCTGCGCCCAGCGAATCTCACCACGTGTGATCGGCGGCAGGTGTGTTTTCTTTTGTGCTTCAGTACCGTATTTCAGCAGTGCCGGGCCCAACATCCAGATCCCGAAAGACATCAGGGCCGGCCGGGCAGATATCGCTTTCATCTCTTCACGCAAAATCTTACCCTGCGCTTTTGATAATCCACCGCCGCCAAATTCCACTGGCCATTCGGGTGCCGTCCAGCGTTTTTCGACCATCCGTTCAAGCCAGACTTTCTGCTCGTCATTCTTGAACGTCGGTTGTCGACCGCCCCAGACGGAATCACCTTCGTCCCGGAGCGGCTGGCGCATCGTGGGTGGGCAGTTACTCTCGAGCCACGTCCGGGTTTCGCGCCGGAATGTATTCAGGTCAGCCATTATCGTTTCGGAATCTATTCGACCAGCAGTTTAATTCTGCATCAGGATCCTGATGCAAAGTTTACCACCCAGGTCTCCGACGTCGCGTCGGAATTGAGTCACCCACAGAAGCCGACCGGGCTCAATCTGTTTAGGCAGGGTGTTGTGGGTAAGGCGGATCGTCCGCCTTGCCTGGAATGCCCCGTGACCAACTCAAACAGTTGGTACGTACGAGATCAGGCGCTACCCGCCGCTGACGCGTCACTCTGAAGCACACGGTCCAACACCCAGTTCGCCAAATGGTGAACCAGGGTCTCCTCGCTCGAGAAGCGCCCCGCCGGCCTTATTTGCACCGCCTGTCCTGCCTGCTGAGCTTCACAGACCGCATTGTCTTCCGGCGTCGCCGTGTCCCATCGCTGGTAATAGGCTTTTACCTGTTCACTGAAATCGGGCCTGGCCACCGAAGAACCAGGGAAACATGATCCGAGCACCAGGCTGCACTTCTCCGGCCCTCTCGGTTCTACCGATAGCCACCACATACAGTCAGGCGCAAATACAAATTGGGTACACGGATGAATGTTAGTAAAAAAAGTACCTCGGCTGCTCTCACCCAATAAGTTCGGGTTCATCGGCAATGAAACACAGCTATCCGGCAGTACCGACACCGACTCTTTTCCATCGATGTGCACAAACAAACACGACCATTCACCGTGGGTAGCAATCGGTTTAGACTGCTGACGGCCCAGGGTTGTCGGATGTACGGTCCCCGTGTGGTAGGCCTCTAACGCATTTTCGATCAGCAATTTCCAGTTACACCCGACATCAAACCGCTTGCGCCGTATACACTGCAGGTTCTCGGGGCGATGATCAGCAAAAAACTGGGGCATATCGCCCAACCAGTCCTTCAGGTCAGCTGGCTCATCACCATAGTGGATAAACAGGAACCCGGCCCAAGACTCTAAATGTACTGGCAGTAATCCGTGATCCTTTGGATCGAATCCGGAGACTGACGTCATCCCAGGCGCACGGATCAAACGCCCGTCACAGGCATATACCCAGCTGTGATACGGACAGACAATGCGCGGTGCTGAACCCTGGTCGTTGAGCAGTCGCGTCCCGCGGTGCCGGCAGGTGTTGTAAAAGGCTTTAATGTCCCCGGCTGGCGTCCTGATCACGATGACTGGACCGCCTACCCCATCATAGATCAGATAGTCTCCAGGTTCTGGCAGTTCCTCTTCACGACCCACGAAATGCCAGCTTGGCTGGAACACCCGCCTAACCTCACGTTCATAGAAAACCGGATCCGTATAACACCAACCGGGCAGCGTGCTGGCTTCAAGCAGCGGTTGACGGACCTGCTGATAATGCGCGGGGTCAAAAAGATCGTCCGGTCCCATCGGCACAGCATAGCAGATGCGCTTTGGACAACGGATCTTCCTACGCCCTGTAGAGAAATCAGCCGGGTACTGGTATAAGTCATTGCTGCAACTCCAAGCGTCGACTCGAACCCTGATCATGACCCTACCCCAGTCTCGTCGCCTTGATTTTTCAGAGATCCCGATCCTTGACGTCGGCTCGTTGGTTGCTGGCGATGACGACCCGACGCTGATCAACGCTTTGCACCGGGCCTGTGCTGATGTGGGTTTTCTGTATGTACGCAACCATGGCGTGTCCATGGCACTCGTCGAGACGCTAAAAGAATCAGCGGCGACGTTCTTTGCGGCACCACTGGCAGAAAAGATGAAAATCGCGATCGACCCACGGATTCAGGGCTACCTGCCTTTGGGTTATCGCAGTTACGAAGGTGAGGATCGAGCAGGCACCAGCCATCAGGAAGGCTTCTGGATCGGCCACGACCGTCCTTTGAATAACGATGCTCTGTTGGATGGTCCGAACCAGTGGCCAGACGGCCAGCCTCACCTCAGGCGGGCGATGCTGCTGTATTTTGATGCCGTGGAAAGTCTGGCTAGGGTTCTGATGCGGGGATTTGCTCTTGCACTCGGACTTGACGAACACCGCTTCGCAGACTTCTTTAAGAAGCCGCTGACCCGATTAAAGGTCAACCACTATCCTCCACAGAATACCCCGACAGCCGATAACGACATCGGTGTGGTGCCACATTCCGACTCTGGTGGCTTCACCATCCTGTGGCAAGATAACTGCGGAGGCCTTGAGATCCAGAACAAAAATGGCGAATGGGTGGGGGCACCACCTCTTGAGGAGACCTTCGTCATCAACCTCGGCAATATCATGCAGATTTGGTCGAACGGGCGATTCTCATCTACTCCTCACCGGGTGATCAACCGCAGTAATCGCGATCGTTACTCCATTCCGCTGTTTGTAAATCCCAGTGCCGACATCGGTATCAGACCGCTGATCGATTTCGACTCCAACCACTCGACCACATTCAACTATGGGACCTATCAGCGTGACCTCTGGCGCCAGACATTCCCGGTTGCGAAAATCCCTGCTTAACCCGATACACCCGGGCACAAGCAAAGCTTGGTTTATAATCCAGATGTCCATCCGGCAAACACGCTGTCGCCAGTGATAGCACTGCCTGTGTTCTGATCACGCCTGTATCTCAGCCGAAAAACTGACCCTTGTATTTGATCACACCTGCTCTATGACTGACCCCGCACCCGACTCGATCTTTCTGTATAACAGTCTGACTTCCCGCAAGGAGCAACTGGAAACACTGCAGCCAGACCGTGTCGGGATGTACGTGTGTGGGCCAACGGTGTACAACCTTGCACACATTGGTAACGCGCGGCCTGCTGTAATTTTTGACGTACTCGCACGGCTGCTGCGTCTGTTCTATTCTGATATGACCTATGTACGCAACATCACCGACGTTGACGACAAGATTAATGCGGCATCAGTTGAAACCGGCGAGAAGATAGGCCTGATCACTGAACGTTTCACAGCTGCCTACCATCAGGATATGGCAGCGCTGAACATCGCTCAACCGGACGTGGAACCTCGCGTCACTGATCATATCGAACAGATTGTTAACATGATCGAATCCCTCGTAGAACGCGAACATGCTTATCTGGCTGAAGGGCATGTTCTGTTTGATATCAAATCATTTCCTGAGTACGGTGAACTGTCGGGCCGCAGCACCGACGACATGATTGCCGGTGCCCGCGTTGAGATCGCACCCTACAAACGCGATCCCATGGATTTTGTGCTGTGGAAACCGTCAACGTCTGAACTGCCTGGCTGGGAAAGCCCCTGGGGACGCGGTAGGCCCGGCTGGCACATCGAATGCTCTGCGATGGCCGAATCCCATCTGGGTGACACCTTCGACATTCACGGCGGCGGCCGGGACCTGATCTTCCCCCATCACGAAAATGAAATCGCACAAAGCGTCTGCGCCCACGGTGGATCCCCTTACTGCCGAATGTGGGTGCACAACGGGTTCGTCACTGTTGAGGGGCAGAAAATGTCGAAATCCCTGGGCAATGTACAGCTGGTCCGCGACCTACTGGACCAGGCCCCCGCTGAAGCGATTCGATTAGCGCTACTGTCGACCCATTACCGCGCTGCCCTGGACTGGACAACGGTCCGGCTCGACGAAGCCAAACGGACGCTGGTTAAGTGGTATCGAGCCCTTGAAGGCTGTAACACGGATTCCTTATCAGGCGAGCCTGTACTAGACAGCGAAGTAATCTCTGCCTTGTGCGACGACCTCAACACATCCGTCGTTTTTGCCCGAATCCACCAACTCGTTGGTGACCTGGGACAATCGTCTGATCCGGCCGAACAAGCAAAGCTCAAACACACTATTGTGGCCTCCGCTGATGTGCTCGGACTGTTACAGCAGGACCCAACTACCGCGCTGGCCGCCTTGACGGCATCTTCACTTAAACGCAATGACATCGATGCTGTCTGGATTGAACAGCGCATCGAAAACCGGCGCTTGGCCCGGATAAATAAGGATTTCGAGCAGGCGGATCGGATTCGTGACGAACTGTCTGCGGCCGGTATCCGAATTGAAGACAGTGCCGATGGCACGACCTGGCATCCGCTTTAAACCATGACATTGTCCTCGGAAGACCGAGAAGCGTGGCTCGCCCGCTGGCGAGAAGGCCGCACACGCTTTCACCTTGACCAGGTCCACCCGGCCCTGATGCGTTACATCAGCCAACTGCCATCGGGCGCACGCATTTTGGTTCCCTTGTGCGGCAAGAGTCTTGATCTGGGCTGGCTGAAAGACCAGGGTTACAACGTGGTCGGCGTTGAACTCGCCGAACAGGCCGTGTCCGAGCTTTTCGAACAACTTGAAGTTGAGCCGACCCGAACGCCGGATGGTCCGTTTGAAATCTGGGAATCACCCGGCCTTTCAGTGTACGTCGGGGATATTTTTGAACTCACCGCGGACCTTGCCGGCACCTTCGATGCCCTCTGGGACCGCGCGGCGCTGATTGCGTTGAATCCCACGGACCGCACCCGTTATGCACCACACGTTTCCAGTTTCCTCAAGAAAGACAGTTCAGTTCTGCTGAGTGTTCTGCTCTACGATCAGCAGAAAATGAGCGGTCCACCGTTCAGTGTCACCGACGACGAAATCTACCGACTGTATGCTGCCTGTCAGTCGCTGGAGAAGCTGCAAAGCAAAAACGTAACCTCGCGCAACCCGATGTTTATTGAAGCAGGCCTTGATACCGTGACAGAAAATTTATGGCTCATCAAATAGTCGATCGCACCTCGGTATACTTGTTTTCCACAACCCGTAATTCGGACCTGTAACATGACCAACACCTCAGGGATGGACCCAGCACGGATTCGACGCCTGAATGATCCAGAACGGCTTGAGCGCGTAGACCCCAACCATATCTGGCAGGTACTTGAACCGTTCTCCGGCCACACCATTGCCGATATCGGCACCGGTACCGGTTATGTCGCGCTGCCTTTTGCCGCCCGCTTTCCGGCTGTAACCGTCTATGCCTGCGATATTCTGCCCGGCATGCTGGCACTGGTGCGGGAAGCGGCAAGAATGCAGTCACTGGATAATATCACCTGTGTAGAAATGACTGAGTCATATACCGCGCTGCCCGAATCGAGTATCGACCTGGTCACGATGCTGCAGGTTCATCATGAACTCGCTGATGCCGAAGGTTTAATGGCCGAGTGTTTCCGTATCCTCAAAACTGACGGCACGCTGGTGATCATCGACTGGAAACACGAAGATGACGGTGGGCCACCTTCAACCGGGCGCCGTGCGAGCAGTCGCCAAATTCAGACGCACCTCGAAGATGCCGATTTCAGTGACATTCGCACCCACGCCGCCTACGAGCTGCACAACCTCATCACAGCCAGACGCTAATAGCCGACCACAGCC
>Ga0114993_10001601_pt1 | contig 25861 bp, 22 predicted proteins | sample ArcticOcean_MG_C_FD_87042 | JGI IMG/M metagenome (GOLD analysis project Ga0114993, IMG submission 87042) | Marine microbial communities from western Arctic Ocean - ArcticOcean_MG_CB2_150 | ecosystem: Environmental > Aquatic > Marine > Oceanic | place: Arctic Ocean: Canada Basin | collected...
AATAGCAGACTCACCGACATTGGCTATGTATGGAATTTGTAAATACTCCGAAAAAACTATATTTCCAACAACATAACAAATTAAAGTAAATGATAATGCCACTAACATTACTGGCACAGTAGCTAGACCATCTAAACCATCGGTCAAATTCACAGCATTTGAAGATCCAACAATTATAAAAAGAGAAAATGGAATAAAAAATAGACCCAAATGAAGAGCAAAGTTTTTAAAAAAAGGGAAATATAGATTTTTAAGATGCTCGTTATCTCCAAATTTCATTAATAAATATATTGCTACCAAAGAAAGAATAATCTGAAATATAATTTTTAAACCTGAAGATATGCCTCTTGAATTTTTGTGCTTTATTTTCAAGTAATCGTCAAAAGCTCCAAGCAAACCAAAGCTTGTTGCAACAAATACCAAAACCCAAATGTATGGATTCTTTAAATCTGCCCAAAGCAAGGTACCAAATAATATTCCTATTAAAATTAATATACCTCCCATTGTTGGAGTTCCTACTTTTTTAATTATGTGGTCTATAGGACCATCTTCTCTTATAGGACCTGTAATTTTATGTAACTTAATAAATTTAATAAATGGACCCCCAATTAAAAATACTATTCCCATAGAAGTCATCACTGAAAGTCCTGTTCTAAAAGTTAAATATCGAAATACATTTAGTGCAGAAAATTGATCGACTAAAGAAATTAAAAAACTATATAACATTCATATTCCCTTTTTTAAATTTTTTTGAAAATTGATTTAAACCTGTAGCATTTGATCCTTTTACCATAAGTAAATCACTATTGTGTAAAATTTTACTAAAATGTCTATACGCATCTTTGAGATTGTTAAACGCTATACCTTTTTTGCTTTCTGTGAGGTAATTAAAGGTTTCTTTTATATGTTTTCCATAAACAAAAACTTTATCAATATCACTTTGATTTATTACGGTAGATAAATTTCTATGCAATTTTTTTGAACTTTTTCCTAATTCAAGCATATCTCCTAGAAAGACTATTTTTTGAGCATTACTTACTTTTTTATAATGTTTCAAATTATTTAAAGCAGAAGTCATAGACAGGGGGTTTGCATTATAACTCTCATCAATAAATTTAAATTTTTTATTAAATTTTTTGATAAATGTGATATCCCCTCTTCCGCTGGGGACATAAAAATTACTAAATAGACTTTTTATATTTTTTAAATCTAAGTTTAAAATTGATAAAACTGTTATGCATGCTAAGATATTATTGAGAAAATTGTTTGTTACATTTTTAGTAGTAAAGTAAAAAAAATTATTCTTTATGGATATTTTTAGTCTATAGGTGTTTTTAATTTTTTGAATATTGACTAAAAAAATATCTGCTTTTTTTGTCAATCCAAATGAAGTTATATTTATTCTTTGCTTTCTAGCTAAATTTGATAAAAAATTAAAAAATTTATCATCCCTGTTTAAAACAATATTACCATTTGTTGATATGTTATTAATTATCTCGGCCTTAGTTCTTGCTATATCTTTAATTGTTTTAAAATATTTTAAATGAGCTTCAGATATGTTGGTAATAATTGCTATATCTGGTCTTACAATTTTAGATAATTTATTAATTTCTCCTTCTTTATTCATACCAATTTCAAATATACCAAATTCAGTATCTTTTTTTAAATTAGATAAACTTAGGGGTACTCCAAATTTATTATTATACGAATGTGGGGAATGATAAACTTTTCCATATTTTTTAAGAGAAAAACTAATAAGATTTTTTAACGTGGTTTTTCCAACGCTTCCAGTAATACCTATAATTTTTGCAGAAGAAATAGATCGGGATAATTCTGCCAATTTGTTTAAAGAGAAAAAAGTATTTTTTACATTTATAATTTTATTTTTATTATTTTTATTTATTTTTTTACTTATCACTGCTTTTATGGCTCCTTTTTTAATAGCTTCTTTTATAAAGTCGTGCCCATCCATTTTTTTCCCACGGATCGCAAAAAATAAATTATTTTTTTTTATAGTTTTTGTGTTAATTGAAACTCCACTATAATTAAATGGTTGTTCATTCTTATTAAAAACTTTACTAATTAATAATTTTTGATAGCTCATTTTTTTTAAGATATCTTCATTCAGAATTTTTTTAATTATTTTTTTGTCTGAAACATTTATAACTTTTTTACCATAATCTTGTGTTACTTCGTGCCCTTTGCCAGCAACTAGAAGTACTTCGTTTTGATTTAATTTTAAAATTGCATTTTTTATTGCTTTTTCTCTGTTGGCAATGTTGGTCGCTAATTTTCCACAACCTTTAATAATTGAATTCCTTATTTTTTTTGGATTTTCATTTCTAGGATTGTCGTCAGTTACATAAATTTTGTCACAATATTTTTTTGCTACCTGACCCATTATAAATCTTTTTTTCTTATCTCTTTCTCCACCGCAACCAAAAACTAATGTAATTTTTTTATTAAATTGTTTTTTAAGCGAAACTAAACTTTCCACTAACGCTTCAGGAGTATGTGCAAAATCTAATAATATAATTGAATTATTATTCAACTTTGCAACACATTCTAATCTTCCTGGAACTGCTTTAATTTTATGTATTTTGCTAAAAATTTTACCAAAACTTAATCCGGTAAGTGATGCAGCTAATACTGCCATAAGTAGATTTTTTATTTGAAAATATCCTATTAAAGGAATTTCTAGTAAATATTTTTTTGAATTTACTAAAATCTTAACATATTGTTTATTTTCTTTATATGTATTATTTAAAATTCTTATAGTTCCAGATGAAGTTCCAATCGTATATCTTTTAAAATTTTTTTTTATAGAAATTTTTTTTATTTTTTTAAACACTTTGCTTTGTTCATCGGTAATAATTTTAGAATTTTTTATTAGTAAATTATTAAATAAATATATTTTAGAATTAAAATAAGATTTTATATTTTTATGATAATCAAGATGATCATGGCTAAGATTCGTGAAAATTCCCATACTTATTTTTAGATTATCTAATCTTTTTTGGGCTAGTCCATGACTAGAAGCTTCTAAAATCACATGATCAATTTTATTTTCTTTTAATTTTTGAAGATTTTCATGTAAAGAAACCGGATCTTCAGTTGTTAGTATTGTTTTTTTACTATATTTTTTTGAAAGCACGCCCAGAGTTCCTATGGAGGCTGCTGATATCTTATTTAAACTTAATATTTGATAAAAAAAATTAGCGACTGATGATTTTCCATTTGTTCCAGTGACCGCCGATATATATTTAGGTTTTTTTTTATAATAATTAGCACAAGCTTCAGCAAGGCTTTTTTGAACATCTTTTACTTTAACTATTGGTACACTGACATCTTGTTCTTTATTTTTTTTATCAACAATAATAACTGAAGCTCCTTTTATTATTGCACTATTAATAAATTTATAACCAGATAATTTATTGCCCAATATTGCAAAAAAAATATCTCCTTTCTTTATTTTTCTACTATCAAAGCAAACACCATTTACAGGTATTTTTTTGTATTTTTTGTTTATAGATTTTAGTAAATTACCTAAAAGCATTTATTAATTTTTTGAAGCTTGTAAGCTATTTATGGCTAAAATAGGACCAATTTTTTCTATTATTTTGCCAGCAACAACAACAGTGTTCCAGCCTGAAGTATTGCGTTTTTCACCTTTGTGTTTATATCCATTAGGAAATTCATATACATATTCTGGTGCTGGCTTAGGTTCATCTAACATTACTAATAATACGTACCTAGGTTTTTGAGTTGGAAATAAAGATATAAAAGTATTAATTTTTTTATTCGTGTATATTCCATTAATGGATTTTAAAGCTGTTCCTGTTTTTCCGCCAACATCATAACCTTCTATATTGGCAAAGTTTGCTGTTCCTTCTTTATTTTTCACCACTTTTCTTAAAATTGAATTAATTGCTAAACTAGTCTCTGTAGAAATTATTTTTTCTTTTTTTGTTTGAAGATTTTTTTCTTTTTTTATAATTGTTGGTTTAATTTTATATCCTCCGTTACCTAGAATAGCATAAGCTTTGGCCAGCTGTAGAAGTGTTGTTGTTATTCCATGCCCAAAAGAAGCTGTAGCTAATTTACATTTTCCCCATTTAAATGAAAGAGGAACTCCAATTTCTTCAAGATCAAATTTTATTTTGTCAAAAAGTTCTAATAAATTTAAGAAATCATTATATTTTTCCACACCAACTTTTTGAGCAATACGTATTGCTCCAATGTTAGATGATCTAATCAGTATTTGTTCGGCACTTAAATTATTTGGAAGTTTATCATGTTCTGAAATCTTTCTACCAGCACAATACACATGGTTTTCTAGATTTTTAAAAACTGTGGTGGTTTTAATTTTTTTATTTTCTAAAGCAGCCGCTATAGTAAATGTTTTAAAAACTGACCCCAGCTCATAAACATCTTTTGTAATTTTATTACTGAATACATCACTAGATATTGAAACTCTTTTATTAAGATCGTAGTCAGGCAAAGAGACTAATGATAATATTTCACCTTTATTTATATTCATTAATAAAGCTGCGCTTCCAATCTGATTAAAATCTTTCCTAGCATTTACAAGCTCTTGTCTGATTAAATGTTGCAAATTAGAATCTATTGTTAAATGTAAAGAAGAATTAATTATTTTTTTGGTTTTTAAATCATTATCAAAAAATTTTTCTACTCCTGAAATTCCAGTGTTATTATCATCAATTTGTCCAAGAACGTGACTAGATAAATTTTGTTGAGGATAGATTCTGAATTGTTTTTTTTCAAATTCTATGGCCTTATTTCCAATTAACCAAAGTTTAGTTTTTTCCTCTTCTGTTAGTCTTTTTTTTATATAAAAGAAATTATTTAAACTTAATTTTTCTTTAATTCTTTTAGTGTCTATATTAGGAAAAGCAATTTTTAAATTTAGTAAAAGTTTTTTTTTATTTTTTACTAAATTAGGTCTAATTCCCGCAGAATAGATATCAATACTTCTTGCTAGAATTATTCCATTTCTATCTACTATATCTGCCCTTTTTTTAATTAAGTTATCAAACACATTTTCTGATTTTAATTTTTGTTCTGGAAAAAGTGATAGATAAATTATTTTTATACTAAAAATTAATATTAAAAAGAAAAAGAATGAAAACAAAAAAGAAATTCTATTGAAAGAAATCTTTATTAATTTTTTATTCGTATCATCAAAATTAATATCTTGTTCATGATAATCTTTAAAAAAAAAGCTTTTTTGTTTAGCCATTTTTTTTTTATCTTGCATTATAATTATCTTCCAGGAACTACAGGAATTCCAAAAAACAACTTAGCAACCTGAATAACTGCCCATCTTTTTATTTTTTTATTTTCTTCAGTTCCTTTTGGATTTTCGTATAATGCTTTTATATCTTTTTTTGTTTTTGCAATCCTTTTAGCAATTTCTATTTTTATTGAACTTGGAAGTTCTTTTGGATTAGAAATTTTTTTTTGTAATAGAGTTAATTCTTTCTTTTTAGCTTCTATTTTGGCGCTAACTTTATTTTTTATTTTAGATATATTAGATTTATTATTTTTTTTAACTAAATTTTTTTCAAAAATAATATCTTCTTCATTTAGCAATTTTTTAATTTGTGATTTTTTATATGGATTTAAATCTATTTCTAAATATTCCTTTGCCAAATAAGATAAATTTTTTGGAGATGTTAATACGTCATAGTCCAGCGTTGCTTGATGAAGATCTATTTTTAATTTTTTATTAAAAACGTTTAGACTATTAATTTCTTTTTGCAAATTTCTTGTTTCGTTTTTAATTACAGAAACTGCAACTATTCCAATAATAAAAAGAACTGAAATTATAGAGTATATATTAGTAGAATTAAAAAAACTTTTTTTATTTAATGTCTCTATCCATTTTTTTTCATTCAATAAATTATTCTCTTTATCTAAATGTAAATTATTTTTTGGAAGGCTGTCTATCCATTTGTTTGGATTTACACTCATAACTTTATGTTTTCTAATTCAAAATATTTATTAAATTTATTTTTTAAATCCTCAGGTAAAAAAAAAGATTTATCATTTCTTATTACATGACGTAGTTTAGCTGATCTACTTCTGACATTATTAGAAATTTCATCTTTGTTTGGTTTTTGTGCTTTTTTATTTATTAATTTAAATAAAATTTTTTTATTTTCTGTAACAGGAAAATATCTAGACGGATTTGATTTTAGATTTGAATATAAATTAAAGAAATACTTAACAATTCTATCTTCCAATGAATGAAAGCTAACCACAACTATAATACCACCACTTTCAAGGAGTTTTGTTGCAGCTATAAGTCCTAAAATTAATTCTGTTAACTCTTGATTAACAAAAATTCTTATTGCTTGAAATGTTTTAGTTGATGGGTTTCTTTTGAAATTACCATAACTTTTTTTAGCTTCTTTTATTATATTACTTAACTCTTCTGAACTTGTAATTTCTTTTTTTTTTCTATAATAATCAATTTTATTTGCAATTAATTTTCCATCTTTTTCTTCACCAAAAACTTTTATAATATTTGCTAATATTTTTTTATCTAATTTATTAATAACGTCATATGCTGAATATTTATTAATACCCATTTCCATATTTAAAGATTCTTTAGAATGAAACGAAAAACCTCTTTTTTTGTCAGCTATTTGCAGAGATGATATTCCCAAATCAAAAATTATAGCTTTTGGTTTTAAACTTAATTTAACAAATTGTTCTAAATTACTGAATTTATCTTGAAAAAAATTAAATCTCTTAGGAAATTTTTTAATTAAGTTTTTAGCATGAGTTTTGGCTATATTGTCTCTATCTAAAGCATAAACTTTGGTGTTGGAATATTTTAATATAGCTTCTGAATAACCGCCGCCTCCAAAAGTGCAATCAATAAAAATGCCACCATGTTGAGGGGATATAATGCTTAATATTTGTTTCAGCATCACTGGATAATGTATTTTTTGATCCAATGACATAGTGGCATTCATAAAATTTTTTACTTTCTTCCATTTAATTTTTTTGTCTTCGTAAAAAAGCAGGTATCTCAAAATCCTCTTCTAAATCTGGATCACTAAACATTTCAGGCTCTTTTTCATTTTCATTAAAAATTGTATTGTTATCTGAATCCAATTTATCAAATGCCTTAATTTCTTCTTTTTCTGTATTTTGATTAATTGATGTATTATATTCTTCATCTTGAGAAAAAAGTTCAGGTGTTGCCAATTCAATGCTATCTACTTCGAAGGTTGATGTTCCGTCGTCCTGTTTATTTTCTATATTATTTTGATTTTTGTTTTCACCTTCTTCCATGCTTTGCAAATAGTTAGCGTTTTCCATTGAAATATTTTCAATTGGGATTTCTTCAGATTGCATTGTTTTATTATTCACTTCGTTTATTTCTAAAGTTTGTTCTACTACATTATCTAAATCTAAAGCTGTTGCTCCATTAGTTGAATTTAAAACTGTTTGATTGTGTACTAATGTATTTGCGGTATTTTCACTGTATCCTGAATTTCTATTATGTATTCTATGAACCATGCTTACGACTGGTTTTATTTGTGGACCTTGGTTGTCTAAGGCTGTCGCTACAATAGACACTCGCATCTTACCTTGCATCTCTGCGTCTGTAATTGCACCAATTATCAACTCAGCTTCAGGGTCAACCTCAGCTCTTACTTTGTTTACCGCTTCATCTACTTCAAAAAGAGTTAAATCTTTTCCACCAGTAATATTTATTAAAAGTCCTTTCGCCCCTTTAAGTGAATACTCGTCGATTAAGGGATTTTTTAAGGCTTTCTCTGCTGCCTCTGAAGCTCTTGTTTCATCTTCTGCTTCACCAGTTCCCATCATGGCTTTGCCCATTCCGCTCATAACTGTTTCGACATCTGCAAAGTCTAAATTAATTAATCCTGGTCTAACCATTAAATCAGTAATGCTTTGAACACCTTGTTTTAAAACCTTATTTGATAATTCAAAAGATTCTTCAAAAGTAGTTTTTTCACTTGCAACTTTAAATAAATTTTGATTTGGAATAACTATATTTGTATCAACATGTTTTTTTAATTCTTCTAAGCCTTGTAAGGCTCTTTTCATCCTGCTTGGTCCTTCATATAAAAAAGGTAGTGTAACAACTCCCACTGTTAGAATGTTAAGTTCTTTGGCTGCTCTAGCAATTACATGAGATGCACCCGTTCCTGTTCCACCACCCATGCCAGCTGTTATAAAGACCATATTACTTCCTTGGATAAAATTAATAATTTCATTTAAAGACTCATCTGCTGAAGCTTGACCAATATCAGTTTTAGCACCCGCGCCTAAACCTTTGGTTAAATTTGATCCGATTTGAATTTTTGCATGTGCTTTATTAATTTTTAAATCTTGAGCATCTGTATTCACTGCAGCAAACTCAACACCTTCTAAACCATCTTGAATCATGCTATTTATTGCGTTTCCACCAGCTCCACCAACTCCTACTACTAAAATTCTTGGCTTTAATTCTTTTAGCTCAGCAACATTTATGTTTATTGTCATTTTTCCTCCTTGTTAAATTGTTTTTCCCATTTAAGACTAGCTCTATTCAAGTTAGCTTTTTTTCTAGCTTGTGCTTTGAATTTTTCAAAAAGTTTTGGTTCCCAAATTTGAAAAGTTTTTCCTTGACCCACAAAAAGCATTGTACTTTTAATTTGGGCATGACTTAATAATTTATCTGGTACAGAAATTCTACCTTCACTATCAAATTGAAGATTTACACTTTCTGATAAAACTGATGTAGCAAAAATATCGCGTTTTTCTTCAAATGGGCTCAATGAATCAATTGATTCTGAAAGTTTTTCAATTCTATTTTGTGAACACCCTTCTATAGAAGTGTTGTTAAATGATGGATAACAAATAACTCCATTATAACCCATACTACTTAAATAAGATCTAAAACTGGCTGGCACTGACACCCTCCATTTTTTGTCTAGTTTGTTTTCGTATATTGATAAAAACATATTTTTTTAAGTCAGAGGTGCCACCTAAGAAATCAAAGTATTTTTTAAGATTTAACTTATTTAACACCATTTACCCCTCCTATGGGAATATATGGGAGCATATGGGTTTTCAACCTATACGTCAATACTTTAATTTTTTATCTTTATGAAAAAAAACCATTATTTCCATATAAGTCGCCATAGTTGTAAATTTGGCACAGACTTGAATCACTTACGAATCAAAACGTGAACATCTTTAATTATTCAATCTAATGATGTTTTGAAAAAATTTACAGATTTGCCAGACAGTCTGTAAGCCGGGTTCTGTCATCTAAATTAGTTATTTGTCTGGGGTTAAATTCGCATCTAACCTCTAGCGACCAACCCAGGTAGCTAACTAAGAATTGTTTTCGGCCTATAAAGCCATGCTACCTCTATTTGGTCTTGCTCTCGGTGGGGTTTTCCATGCATTTTTTGTTACCAAAAAACCGGTGTGCTCTTACCACACCTTTTCACCCTTGCCTTGATAAGGCGGTTTATTTTCTGTGGCACTATCCCTAAGGTCACCCTCGCCAGATGTTATCTGGCACCGTATTCTTATAGAGCCCGGACTTTCCTCTCTTGTTTAATTAACAAGAACAACTAACCAACTGTCTGGCAGTTCACTTATAATCAAAAAAAACACATAAAATCAAGGGTTTATTATAGTTTTTTCGATAAATTTTTAGAGATTATGAGGCATTCTTTATCAATTAAGCCATTTACCAGTTCTTTTCTAAAGTGCCTTTGGAAAGCTTTTGTAATTTTTGATAAAAAGCCTTTTTTTTTAGAAGAAATACGGTAACCAATTATATTTAAGTTTTTAAAAAAAATATTATTATCCTTTTTTATCATAATTCTTTTTTTTCGATATTTTTTTAAAAAATTAGATTTATAATTATGCCAAATCCCAACATTATTTTTAGCTAATTTTTTCCAAGGAAATTTTTCGCCTGGATCTTTTTTTCTTAATGGAGCTATATCTGAATGACCTATAATGTTATTTTTTTTAACTTTATATTTTCTTATAAGAAATTTGCATAACTTAATTAAATTCAAAATTTGTATATTTGTAAAATTGTTGTAACCGAACTGATGCCCTTTATTGACAAGCTCAATCCCTATTGAATTTTCATTAAGATTTATATATTTTTGCCAACAGGATTTTCCTGCATGCCATGATATATTTAGGTCATTAACTAGACTCAAAATATTACCTTTTCTATTTATTATGTAGTGACTGCTAACTTTCGAGCCAGGGTTGCAAAGTTTTTCTATAGATTCAATCTCAGATTGCATTCCAGTATAATGTATAATTATATACTTTATTGCGCTTTTATTTCTCTTTTTTTCACTATAATTTGGGGAATAAATTTTTCTAATTTTCATAACAAAATAAAAAATTTTTAATAAGCTCAATACAAATTAACGTGATGCAATTTTGCACTAGTTATTAATGTTAGATAATATATATCAATGAGTATATTATAAACATCAGGAGATACAATGTTAAGAAAAATAGTCTGGATAATTCTAATTATAACTTTTTCGCATATTAATTTAGCGAATGCTGGAGCAACGGGAAGCGAATCGTTAACTGGAAAAAACAAAGATTCACAAAATGAATGCTTTGAGGGGGTTAGTAGAGCTATTTTTAAATTTAACTATGCATTAGATGGAGCGATTTTTAAACCAGTGGCAACAGGTTATAGAAAACTTCCTTTATCATTAAGAAAAGGAACGAACAATGTAGTTTCTAATTTACGTTCACTTTTAACTTTATCAAATAATATTTTACAAGGAAATTTTAGTGAAGCTGGGAATACAGCAAGTAGGTTTTTAATTAATTCGACAGTTGGCATTTTAGGAATATGGGACCCAGCAGCTAGTTTAGGATTTGATAAAAAAGGAAGAGAAGATTTTGGTCAAACATTAGGAATATGGGGTTCTCGACCTGGATGTTATTTTGTTTTACCAATTCTTGGACCAACTACCGCAAGAGACGCTGTGGGATTAGTGGGTAATATTTTTTTAGATCCAATCTATCAAGTGACACATAACACTGAAACTGATTTTTTAATCGGGAACGAAAATTACCAGGAACATAATTTTTATTTCTACAGAGGAACTGATGGTGTTGATTTTAGAGCAAAAAATATAGAATCTTTTGACAGCCTAGAAAAAAATGCGATTGATCTTTATGCATCTGTAAAAAGTTTATATCTACAAGACAGAAGTAAAAAAATATCTAATTCTCAATCCATAATAGAAACCCAAGATGATAGCGATTGGGAAGAAATAGACAATAATTAACTTTAAAAGTTATTAAATATTATGAAAAAAATATTTTTCATTTTTATTTTTTTTACGTGTAACTTATCTTTTTCACAAAAACAAAGCTATGCGTACAGTAGTGATCCTAAAGAATTTATTTCTGAAATTGTTGATCAAGCAAAAAAAATATTAATTACCTCAAATTCAAAAGAGACTAAAGAAAAAAGATTGTCTGAAATAGCTTTGGAGGTAGCAGATATCAATGGAATTGGTCTTTATTCTATTGGATCATATAAGAAAATATTAACAAAGGATGAATTAAAAAAATATAACGAATTATTTAAAAAATATTTTTTAAAAAGCTTTTCCTCAAGACTTTCAGATTATTCAGACCCAAAAATTAAGATTACTTCATTTAAGGTGTTAAGTCCTAAATACACAATTGTTAATAGTGTGCTTCTTGGAACAGACAAAAGACCTGAGGTTAAAATTGATTGGCGGGTATATACCAAAAATCCAGACAAACCTCTTATTAGAGATTTGATAGTTGAAGGATTAAGCTTAGCAAGAACACAAAAAGAAGAATTTGCTTCAGTAATTGAGAGTAATAATGGAGATATTTCAAAATTATTTATAGCGTTAGAAGAGTTTATTAATAAATAAATCATAGCAATTAGCTTGTGAAAGAAAAATCTAGAATTCTAAAAAAAGTAAATGATGACATTTCAAGACCAGTTTCGTTTGAAGATTCATTTGGTGGTAGCGAAAATCAATTAAGACTATTATTAAAATATCTTCCTGATGAAAATTTTAAAGATATTAATTTAATTTTAAATAATGCGAGTCATGATTTAATAGAAAAAAATAGAATTAATATTTTATGGATGCATCATTTTGTAAATCAAAAAGAAGCCCAAAAATTAGGTTCAAGAGATTTTACAGATAAATTAGATTATATTGTTTTTAATTCAAATTGGAATATAGAAAAATTTGTTTATCAATTTAAAATACCAGAAAGTAAATCTATTGTTATTAAAAATGCTATAGAAAAAATTAATTTTTTCGAAAAGCCCAAAGATAAAATAAGTTTAATTTATCACACAACTCCATGGAGAGGATTAGTCCACTTACTAAATGTCTTTAAAAAATTAAATATAGATAATGTTGAGTTAAATATTTGTTCTTCTACAAAAATTTATGGAAAAAAATTTGATGACACCTATGGTAAAAATTATGAAAAAATATTTAACGAATGTAAAAAAACTAAAAATGTTAATTTTTTTGGGTTTATTGATAATGAAAAAACAATTAAGCTTTTAGAAAAAATGCATATTTTTGCTTATCCAAGTGTCTGGCCTGAAACAAGCTGTATTGCTGCAATTGAATCTATGGCTTCTGGTTGTGAAGTTGTGTCCACAAATCTTGGGGCATTATATGAAACGTGCTCTCCATTTGGAACTTTTGTTAATTATGATAGAAATTTTAATAATATGGAAAAAAAATTCAGTGAAACTCTTTCTAAATCAATAAAAAATTTCTGGACAGAAGAAAATCAAAAAAAACTATATCTGCAGAGAGAGACAATAAATTCTTTTTATTCTTGGGACACTAGATCCTTGGAATGGAAGAATTTTTTTGACGAAGCTAGGAAATATAAGAAATAATTTTATAATATTATTTTTCTTATTATCTCTCCAAATTTACCTTCTTTAAATATATTTTGTAAATTTTTTTCATCTATAATATGGGAAAAACTTTCTCTTATTATAAAAATTTGATTCATTTCACTTCCCCATTTTTTTAAAAAAATTTTAATATACATTTCGTTTCTTTTTTTAGTTTGCTCTTCTGTTTCTATCGCCCATGTAGATTTGCCATGAAAATGTAATAAGTAGGAATCTAATATAAAATTAACTTCATAATTCTTTAGTGAACATCTTATTCTATAATCTACATCTTCCCCACCTCCAGTTCCGTATGAAATATCAAAATGTCCAATTTCATTTAAAATTTCGTAAGGTATTTTAAAACAAAAAAAGGGCATTAATAAAGTTTGGAACTGTTGGCCTTTTTTAAATTTTTTTTTATGTTTTTCAACAACCTCTTCCAGTGCATTATAGTTTTCATTAAAATCATTTAAACTCATCGTAGTTTTCAATTTTAAGTCACCCAAAACAGATTGATAATTAAATATTTGGTTGTTTGAAGGTATGGAAATACTTTTATTTTTTAAAAGTAAAGGGTCTACCCAACCTTTTGTAAAAATAATATCATTAGTTAAAAAAAAAAGATTTTTTTTATTTTTAATCGCTATGTCAATTCCTTGATTAACATTTTCAGCAAAATTTAAAGGCTTCAAATTTTTTAATATTTTAACTTTGGCAAAACTAGAAAATATATCCAGTTTACAATTATCATTATCGATTAAAATAAACTCATCATCATCATTTAATTTTGTATATTTAAAAAAAGATTTTAAAGCATGTTCTGTGTAAAAATTTGAACTTTTTACTGTAACCATTACAAATATATTGTTCATACTTTATAGTTTTAAAATTATTTGTGGTGGGCCCACCAGGATTCGAACCTGGGACCAATACATTATGAGTGTACTGCTCTAACCAGCTGAGCTACAGGCCCTTGTAATTTGTATGAAATTACAGTTAATTTGATACAATTTCAACTCTAAGGTAATATCAAAAAAATAATTCAATTAAAATCGGATTTATTATGAGAGATGTAATAATTAAGTCAATTAAAGAACTAAATGACCTGCTATCTAAGGAAAAAAAGCTTATAATTAAAAATTCTACACCTTTAGTAGACGAAAAGTCTAATTTAGAATCAATTGACCTTGTTAATTTATTTGTTAATTTAGAAAAAAATTTAAAAGAAAAAGGTAATTTTGTTTTAACTTTTGATGAAATAATTCAAAATACTGATAAGTTGAAAACAATAGGATCCCTTGAAAACTTTTTAAATAAAAAATTCAAAAATGGTAAAAAATAAAATATCTTTAAATATTATTTCAAGTTTTAATCATTCTAATTTCGTTGGTTTATTAAAAAATAATAAAAATTATAATTGGTTTGTAAATGAAGCTGATTATAATCAGGTATTTCAGACACTCTCAAACCGTAAAGAGAAAATATGGAAAAAAAAAGTTGATATTACTTTAGTATGGACAACACCAGAAACAATATCTGCTGAATTTAAGAAGCTATTGAGTGGAAAAAAAATAAATTCAAATACTATCAAAAAAGAGGTAATTGCTTTTTGTTCATATTTAAAATCAATTAAAAATTATAGTGATATAATTTTAGTTCCCAATTGGATCCTAAAACAACCTATTGAAAATAATTTGGCACTTTCATTTTCAAAAGAAAGTGGCTTGGAATATAATTTGTCATTAATGAATCATTGTTTATCTGATGAGCTTAGTGAAAATGATTCTTTTTATATATTAAATTCATCTAAATGGCTGGCTAATTGTGGTTCTTCAAAAACTTATAATTCCAAATTGTGGTACCTAATGAAAAATCCTTTTTCTAATGAATTTTATAAAGAAGCTATATCAGATTTTTTAAATTTGCATGACTCAGCAAAAGGTTCAGTTAAAAAACTATTAATTTTAGATCTTGATGATACTCTTTGGGGTGGCATAGTAGGTGAAGTTGGTTGGAAGAATTTAAGAATAGGTGGCCATGATTATTTAGGCGAGGCCTTTTATGACTTTCAATCAAAAATAAAAGCGCTAAAAGAAAGAGGAATACTTCTAGCGATAGCAAGTAAAAATGAAGAATCTAATGCTGTTACTGCAATAAAAAAACATCCCGAAATGGTACTTGCAATGAATGACTTTGTTACTTATCGAATAAATTGGAACGATAAAGCAAAAAATATAAATGAAATTGTTAAAGAATTAAATATTGGACTTCAATCAGTTGTATTTTTTGATGATAGTCCATTTGAAAGAGAAAGGGTGAGAGAAATTTTGCCTGAAGTATTTGTTCCAGACTTACCAAAAGACCCAACTGAATATAGTAATTTTTTATCTAGACTTTGTTGTTTTGACACAACAAATATTACTACCGAAGATGTAGTAAGAGCAGACTTATATAAATCTGAATTTAAAAGAACAAAATTAAAAAAAAAATATGAAACATTATCCTCGTGGATTGAAACATTAGATCTAGAAGTATCTATTGAGAATATTAAAAGTGAAAATGTTCCAAGATCTTTCCAGTTGCTAAATAAAGTTAATCAAATGAATCTATCAACTAGAAGATTAAGTAAAAAAGAATTTAAAAACTGGATAAATAAAAAATCAAATTACCTATGGACTGTAAGAGCTAAAGATAAATTTGGAGATTATGGTATTATTGGGATATTAAGTATATCTCTAAAAAATAAAAATGCTCATATCGTAGATTTTATTATGAGTTGTAGAGTTGTGGGTAGATTTATTGAAGAGACTATTATTAAATTTTTAAAAGATTTTTGCCTTAAAAATAATATTAAAAAGATAAGTGGAACTTTTATAAAAACTAAAAAAAATGCACTTTGTTACCAATTTCTAAAAAAATTAAAAATTATCGATAAAAATAAAAATAATTTTGTTCTTTCTCCTAATAAAAATAAAATCAATTTACCTAATATTACTGTCATAAAACCTAAATTTAAGGATAAAATTAATGTACCCAAAAATATTATGGCCAAATAACAAAAAATTTGCTTTTACTATTTTTGATGACACGGATAGATCAAATCTTAGTGACAGTAGGAAAATATATAAATTTTTAGAAGAATTAGGTTTTAAAACAACAAAATCTGTTTGGGTTTCTGAAAGTAATAAAAAAGATAATGAAGCCGGATTAACTTGTGATGATAAATTATATTTGAATTGGGTTTTGGAAATAAAAAAAAAGGGTTTTGAGATTGGTTACCACAATACAACATATAATAGCTCCCAGAGAGAACAAATTAAAGATGGAATTGATAAATTTATAAAACTTTTTGGCCACAAGCCAAAGGTGATGGCTAATCATTCTGCTAATAAAGAAAATATCTATTGGGGATCTAATCGTTTATCTGGTGGTAGAAAAATAATATATAATATTCTTACGCTTTTTAAAAAATACAATTATTATCAAGGTCAAAATAACCTATCATCATATTTTTGGGGAGATATATGTAAAGAAAATATATCATATGTTAGAAATTTTGTTTTTTCAGATATAAATACATTAAAAAAATGTCCTTACATGCCCTATAAAGATCCACTAAAGCCTTTTGTTAATAATTGGTTCGCCTCTTCAGAAGGGAATAATGCAAAAGCTTTTAATAGGTGTTTGTCTGATTTAAATCAAGATCGATTAGAGAAAGAAGGAGGCGCATGTATTATGTATACGCATTTTGCTGATGGGTTTTGTAAAGATGGGAATTTATCAGAGAGTTTTAAAAAACAAATGGAACGTTTAAGTAAAAAAGATGGATGGTTTGTGGATGTTTCTACATTATTAGAATTCCTAAAAAATGAAAATACAATAGATACGATTAATTCACGCCAAAGAAAAAAATTAGAATGGAGATGGTTGTTAGATAAGTTGATTTTAGGATCTACATAAGATGCAATACCAAATAAGAGAGAGCAGTTCTAATGATAAAGATTTAATTCAAGAATTTAATAATGAATTAAAAAGCCATGGGTATAATTTTAAATTAACTTTGGAAAGTAATAATATTTCAAATGAAAATAATTTCATTTTTAAACGACAGTTCATTCTAACTGAAAGTAACAATTTTATTAGAGCTGGATATACATTAAAGTATCAATGGTTTAAAATTAATAACGAAACAATTCAAATTGGGTATTATTATAATCCAATCACTGCGGGATTGTTTAATAAAAAATATAATGTATGTGGAATATTACTACTAAAAGACGCACACAAGAAAAATTCTAATTTATTTAGTCTAGGTATGGGTGGATACTCAGAAGCGCTACCTAAATTATTAAAAGTAATGAGTTGGCATCTTAAAAAAGTTCCTTTTTTTTTTAAAATAATTAATCCATACACTTTTTTGCAAAATATTAATTATTTAAAAAAAAGTATATTTAAATCTTTTATAATTAATCTCTTTGCAAAATCAGGATTAGGCTGGATATTTATAAAATTAATTTTTTTTATTATTAATTTAAATTCAGTAAGATTTAAAAAAAAAATAATCACTGTGAATGAAGTGGAAATTTTTAATAAAGAGGTTAATGATGTTTGGGAAAACACCAAAAAAAATGTTTATTTTTCTGCAGTTAGAAATGAGGAATATTTAAAAACACTTTATTCTGATAAAAAGTTTATTAAATTAAGATTCTCTAGTGGCGGCGAAATTGTAGGGTGGTCTATCTCTTTGTGTAATAAACTAGAAAAACATAAATATTTTGGACACATGAAACTTGGGTCTATAGTTGATTGCCTATCAGTTGAAGGTTATGAATCAAGCATTATAAATAAAACATCTAATATATTAAAAAAAAAAGGTGCAGATCTAATTGTAAGTAATCAGTCACATTTATTTTGGCAAAATGCTTTTAAAAGAAATTCTTTTATGAATGGTCCTTCAAATTTTATTTTTGCAAGTTCAGAAAATCTCTCTAAAAAATTTAAAAATGTAGAAAATGAGGAAAAATATATTCATGTTACTCGCGGTGATGGAGATGGTCCTATAAATCTTTAACTACACATGTATAAAATTTATTTTTTAAAAAAAATTTTATTAAAAAAATTATTATTATTTTCAATTAAATCTCTAAAGTTTGGCAACTTTTTGCTAATCAAAGATAAATTTTGCTTTGTATTTATGCCAGGAATTTTTAGTATGTTTATTTTTGTATTAATATTTTTTAACTTTTTAATACTATTTTCCGCCTTCAATTTAATTAAGAAATAAGGTGAAGAAATATTACTATAAGTAGTAGATGGGTAGAAAAATTTACATGAATAGTTATTTGAATATTTAATAATTTTTAAAGGAAGTTCAATAAAATGCTTCTTGTATTGTTTAATAATTTTCTTATTTTTTATACCTTTAAATAAAATTTTTGGTGTTGAAAAATAATATATTATAAGCGGACTATATTTGCTAATAATTTTAAATATTAGGGATAAGTCTTTTTCTATATTTATTTTTTTAATTATTAAATTTTTTTTACTAATAAAGAGCTTATTTTTATAATATGAGGCAATAACTTTTATTTTATTATTATTTAAAAATAACTTCAATAAATCATTACCTATTCCTGAACTTGCTCCAATTATAAATATATTATCTCTAACTAGTTTAATTTCTTTTAAAACTTTTTTACTAGGTCTTTTAAAACTTACATCTAAAGTAGGTCGAATTAAGGTTTTAAATTGAATTTTGTATTTTTTGTATACAAGTCTGTTTTCAATTACAGGAAAACCTTTAGATATTAATGAAGAATCTGAATTTATTAAAATATTATTATTATTAGATTCATTCATGGATATATTAACTTCTGAAATTAATGAGTTTTTGCCAGGGTATACTGTTCCAACATATTTTGTTAATTGACTTAACGATTCTACTAAGTCTTCAGGAACTCCTTTTGGAATAATCTTACTTTTACTTTTTTTTGATTTTTTATATTTTCGTTTTAAGGATATTTTATTTAAATTTTCAATTTTATACCTTGTTGGAAAATAGCCAATTTCTATTTTTGCTTTAATATTGCTTTCCTGAACCAACTGATATGATTCATTGTTTTGGCTAGTTGATAGCTTGTGAATTTTTATTTTATCATTATATTGAAGGCCATCTATAAATATAATTTTAATATATGAATATTTACTTTTAAATTTTATTTTTTGCAAAAATTTTAATATCACAAAAACCCCATGTATTATATTTTTTCCATAGATTGAGTTATGTCCTGCAATTTCATCTATATGTACAAGATTATGATCTCCAGTATATTTTGCAAATTTCAAACCCTCAGATTTTTTTATAGTAAAACTATTTAAACTCATATTGCTATTAATTTTTTTTCTGATAAATGCCTGACATTTCTTCTTTTAAGGATTTTATCGTGGTTAATCTTGAGTTCATATCTAAAATTTTTTTGCTCAATTCTTTGTTGTCTAGAAGCTCATATATTTTACTAAGTAATTTATAAACTTTTTCACTTTCCTCAAATTCTAAAGCTATTAAAAGTGTATCAATTGCTATGTAATAGAGGTTATTTTTATAAAATATTTTGCTTCTTAAATATAAGTACTCTGGATTTTTATAGTATTCATGTCCAAGTTTTGATATCTCGAATTGAGCTTCTTGTATTTTTTTTTTATCAATTAATTGAGTGATTTTTTCAAAGATTGTTTTATTCATAATTTATTTTCTCTTTAACTGTGCTTTGGATTTTTTCTTTATACTTTTTCCACCATAAATTACACTCTTCCTGTTTTTTTTTAATTTGCTCATCTGTCCAATTCTCAATTATTAATTTTGCTTCATTCCATTTATCAATTTTTAAAAATGGATTATTTGGAAATAGTCTATCGTAATATTTATAAGTATTTTCAACAATTGGTATACATTGACATTCTAAAGCTTCGTATAATCTATATGTTTCTGGATGAACAAATCCATTTGGGCACGGGATAAAATTAGTAGTAGATAATATTTTATTCAGTTCATTGGTATCTAAAATATTTATATTAAACTCTTTGGTTCTGAAGATAAATGATGGATTTATACTCTTAAGTTGAAATAGTAAGTCTTGCCTGCTTGATTTGTGTGCTGTACCAGTAAATGCCCATCTAAACTTTCTTTCATTATTTTCTTTATTAAGCATAACTCCAGATTTATATCCGATAGGTAGGCAGGTCACTTTACTGTTTTTGAAATATCTATTTGAGCAAAATGTTCGCCAAGTATAATCAAGGGAGTTGTATATAGGCATAAAATTATAAGCCCCAGATTCGTCTCCTAAATGGATTAAAAATATTTTTGAACATAAGATTCTTAATTTTGAGTAAAAATCAATTTTGCTTTCAATATTTGAATCAATAATTATTAAGATATCATTTTTTTCTAAATATTTTTCACTATCAATTATTTTAAACTGAATTTTTTTTAAAATTTCATAGATCCACTTATTAGAATTATTTTTATGATACAGGCCCCAAACTACATTTATATCTTTTTGATCGCTTGTTTGATTGTGAGTATTCCAGAATAATTTAATCATTTAAGATTAAAAATTTATTTCTCTAAGAAACTTTTTAAATGTTTCGATCTACTTGGGTGTTTAAGTTTTCTTAAAGCTTTTGCTTCAATTTGTCTTATTCTTTCTCTCGTTACAGAGAACTGCAAACCAACTTCTTCCAATGTATGGTCAGTATTCATGCCAATACCAAATCTCATTCTAAGAACTCTTTCTTCTCTGGGTGTTAGCGTTGCTAAAATCTTAGTTGTAGACTCTCCTAAATTTGATCTAATTGAAGCATCAAGCGGTTGTAGCGCATTTTGATCTTCAATAAAATCTCCAAGGCTACTGTCTTCTTCATCTCCTACTGGTGTTTCTAAAGATATTGGTTCTTTTGAAATTTTTAAAACTTTTCTAACTCTCTCTAATGGCATTGCAAGCTTTTTTGCTAACTCTTCTGGCGTTGGTTCTCTTCCCCGTTCACTTAAAATTTGTCTGGATGTTCTGACAAGTTTATTAATTGTTTCTATCATATGTACAGGTATTCTTATTGTTCTAGCTTGGTCAGCTATTGATCTCGTTATTGCTTGTCTTATCCACCATGTTGCATATGTAGAAAATTTATATCCTCTTTGGTATTCGAATTTATCTACAGCTTTCATTAAACCAATATTTCCTTCTTGAATTAAATCAAGAAATTGTAATCCTCTATTTGTATATTTTTTTGCAATTGATATTACTAATCTTAAATTAGCTTCTACCATTTCTTTTTTTGCTACCCTAGATTCTCTATCACCTTTTTGAATTTTGCTAACTACTTGTTTATAATCGCTAACTGGAAGTTCGATCTTTTTACTAAATTCAACTAATCTTTCTCTAATTTCGTTAAACTCTTTCTTTTTCTTTTTAAAAAAATTTTTCCAATTATCATTTCCACTAAGAAATGATTCAAAGTTAGGATTTATTTCATTGCCTAAGTAATATTTTAGAAACTCATTTCGTGGAATTTTATTATCAAGCGCCGTTCTCATTAAAAGGCCTTCTAAAGATAATATTTTTTTATTCTCATCATAATGGGATTGAACTAAATCTTCTATTATTGGTTGGCTTAATTGAAGATTTTTTATCTTTATAACTATTTCGCTAAGAATTTTTTGGTAACTTTTTTCTTTAGATTTTGAAAACTCTTGCGCATTCAAGGCACAATCTAATTTTTCTTTCTGGTATTTGATGAGCTTAGTATAAGTTTTGTATAAAAAATTCATTACAGAAATAACTTGAGGTTTTATCTCCTCTTCCATTACTGCTAGTGAAGGGTTAAACTCGTCCTCATCAGAATCAGAATATTCGTTTTCTTTTTCCTTATCTTTATCTTTGTTTTTTGATTCTGTATTTGACTTTTCTGATTTATCAGTTAACTTTTTTTTATTTTTTTCTGAAGCTCCTGTTTCTTCTGAATCTATATCAACATAACTTGAATCTATATCAATTATCTCTCTAACTAAAAGTTCATTACTTTCTAATTTGCTTCTCCATTCAAAAATTTTTTTTGCTGTTAAAGGACTCCTTGCAAGAGCTCCTATCATAACATCTTTTCCTGCTTCAATTCTTTTTGCTATAGCGATTTCTCCTTCTCTGGACAGAAGATCTACTCCGCCCATTTCCCTTAAGTACATTCTTATAGGATCATCGCTCTTATCACTTTCTGTGCTTTTGCTGGCATCAGAAGCCGAAGACTCCTTTTTTTTAAAAGAACGATAATCTTTTTTTTCTTTAACTAAGCTAATTTTATTATCAAAAATATACAAAAAAGCTTTTTCTATATTTTCTTGACTATAATTTCTTTTTCCTAAAGATTTTCCTAGCTCCTCGTAAGTAATAAATCCTCTGTGATTTCCCTTATCGAGTAATCTTTTAAAAGATTTGGTAATTAACTTTTCTAGTGTATTTTTCATTTTTTTATAAGCATTAATGGAGAGATATATATAGTAATTAAAAAAATAAAATCTATAGTTTATTTACCCACCTTTTAATTGGTTTCTAAGAGATAAAAGTTGTGAATATAACTTTTCGTCTAAATTTAAGGAAACTTCGTCTTCTAATGACTCAATCTTGGTTTTAAGATCTATTTTTTTAATCTCATTAACAACTTCGTTAAATAAGATCATAATCTCATCCTCTTTTTTGTTAATGGTGATAATTTTGACGGGCGCATTCGAATTAATTGTATTTATTAATTCAATATACTTTTGATTAAATTGTTCTAAATTTGTCTTATCATTAAAATCAAAATCTTCTGATAATAAGTAATTAATAAGTTCTTGCTTAAAACCTTCCATTAACTCAGAAGAAAAGTTTATTTCAGATACTAATTCAATATTTTTTCTAAAAATTTCTAAATTATTTATAATTAAGTAAAATATAGAAAACTCTTTTAATTCCTTTTCTTTAAATTTATTTCTACGTTGATATATTTCTCTTGTTTTTTTTAAAGGATTGTATGATTTTTTATAATTTATAAAATTATTTTTTCTAGAGGTTAGGTTAGGAGTCAGTTCATTCAACCTCTGAATAAAATTTTCTAAAAAATATTTTGCTAATGTTTTGTCCTTAACTTCACTGCAAATTTTTTTTATCTTTTTTTCAAATAAAGAAAGTGAATATGGGTTATTTTTATCAATATCATTATAGTAAGAATTCCAAACAAAATTTAAAATATCAATTTTTTTATCTGCAAGCTTTAAGAATGAATCTTTTCCATTCTTATTTATATAAGAGTCTGGGTCAGAATTTTCAGGTAGTTTTAAAAAATATATATTACAATCTGGTTTCATTAATGGAAATATTCTTTCAGCAGCTCTCAGGGCTGCTTTTTGTCCACTGATATCCCCGTCTAAACAAATTATTATATTGCTAAAAAATCTCCACGCTAAATCAATTTGTTTTTCTGTCATTGCTGTGCCAAGGTTCGCTACAACATTTTGAATTCCAAACTTATCTAAATTTACCACATCCATATAACCTTCCACTATATAGACCTGATCTTTTTTATTTCTATTTTCTTTAGCGCTATTAATATTATATAAATTATTTCCTTTTTTATAAAATTCTGTTTCAGGAGAATTAATATATTTAGCAAAAGATGTTTTGGAAATGGTTCTGCCTCCTAAAGCAATTGTTTTTTTATTTAAATTTTGTACAGGAAAAATTATTCTGTTTCTGAATCTGTCTACAAATTTTTTTTTATTTTCATCTAAATAATAAATACCTGAAGAATTGATTTGTTTATCATCAAAATCTTTTTTTAATTCTTCAAAAAAATTATTATTTGTTGATGCGTAACCAATTTTAAAAAAAGTAATTTCTTTTTTTGTTATTTTTCTTTTTTCTAAATATTGTTGTGCCTCAAGGTGTTTGTTTGAGATTAACTCAGAATGACAGAAATTTACGTATTTCTCTAAAATAATATTATAAATTTTCCATCTATTTTCTTTTTCTTCATCAAATTTACTAAATCTGTAAGGTTGCATTCCTGCACTTATTGCTAAAGTTTTTACTGCCTCACCAAATCTTAAATTTTTTGTTTTCATTATAAAGTCAAAAATGTTTCCATGTTCAGAGGAGCTAAAACAGTGATAAAAACCTTTTTCGTCATTAACAGTAAAAGATGGCGTCTTTTCATTTGAAAAAGGTGACAAGCCAATAAATTCCTTGCCTCTTTTTTTTAATTTTACTGCCTGCCCCACAATCTGTGAAACTTTTAATCTTAATTTAATTTCATCTAAATATTCTTTTGGATATTTCATTTTTCCAAAACTTTTTTAACAATTATTCCAACTTTAGAAAAATCTATTACATTAGAATATTTTTTTTTTAGCTCACCCATAATTTTTCCCATATCTTTAATACTAGTGGCTCCCATTTCTTGAATGATTTCTTTACAAATTTTTTGAGTTTCTTCATCACCTAACTGTTTAGGCAAAAATGAATCAATAACTTTTATTTCATCTTTTTCAATATCTATCAGCTCTTGTCTTCCACCTTTTTTATACAACTCTATGGAATCTTGTCTTTGCTTCCTCATTTTTTTTAGTAAATTTATAATATCTGAATCTTTAGCATCTTCTTTATTAGAGCTCAGTCTATTAGCTATATCATAATCCTTTATACCAGCTAAAATTAACCTAAAAGTAGAAGTTAAATTTTTATTTTTACTTTTTAAAGCTGTATTAAGTTGCTTATTTATTTTTTCTCGCAATGACATGATTTTTTAAAATATTAATTTAATGTAATAGCTGAACTTCTTCAAAAGAAAAAGTTATTACATAGGGGATAAAATATTTTTCTTATCTTGCGCAAAATGATGTTTTATTGTAAAAGCCTTTAACTCATGAGTTGCATTTGGCGGTAAAAACAAATTTAACCCATTTTTCAAAAAAAAATCTTAAAAAGATTAATGCTACTGCCGTTTTAGTTTTGGATAATGGCTTTTTTTTTAAAGGTCTCGGGTTTGGCTTTGAAAGTACTGCAATAGGCGAAGTTTGTTTCAATACTTCTATAACAGGCTACCAAGAAATAATATCAGACCCTTCATATGCAGGACAAATAATAAATTTTACATTTCCTCATATTGGTAATGTTGGAGCAAACAATGAAGATCTTGAATCTAAAAAAATTTGGACTCGGGGAGTAATCCTTAATTCTGAGGTTACTAATCCATCAAACTACAGAGCATTAGAGTATTTTGATAAATGGCTAAAAAAAAATAAAATAGTAGGCATTACTGGTCTTGATACTAGAAGTTTAACTAACTTTATAAGAGACAAGGGTGCTCCAAAGGGAGCTATTTCTTTTTCTAAAAAGGGAACATTCAATATCAATAAGTTAAAAAATTTATCTAAGGGATGGAGTGGTTTAAAAAATTTAGACTTAGCAGAAAAAGTCACAACTACAAAAAGTTATAAATGGTCTGGATTTAAAACTTGGAGAAAAGAAAAAAAGTTAGTAAAAAATAAAAAAAAAAATTTTAATATTGTGGCGATTGACTATGGAATAAAAAAAAATATTTTAAGATATTTTTCCGATTTTAAATGTGAAGTAAATATTGTGTCATGCAAAACAAGTGCAGAGCAAATATTAAAAATGAATCCTGATGGCATTTTTTTATCTAATGGACCTGGTGATCCAGCAGCAACAGGAAAATATGCAATAAAAATAATTAAAAAATTAATAAAAAGTAAAATACCTATTTTTGGAATTTGTCTTGGCCATCAAATACTTGCATTAGCGCTTGGAGCAAAAACAAAAAAAATGAAACTTGGTCACAGAGGTG
>Ga0114993_10001602_pt1 | contig 25850 bp, 15 predicted proteins | sample ArcticOcean_MG_C_FD_87042 | JGI IMG/M metagenome (GOLD analysis project Ga0114993, IMG submission 87042) | Marine microbial communities from western Arctic Ocean - ArcticOcean_MG_CB2_150 | ecosystem: Environmental > Aquatic > Marine > Oceanic | place: Arctic Ocean: Canada Basin | collected...
GACAGGCCGGTCAGGTCGGCAATGCGAGTCGTGATGCGCGACTGTTCGTCGGCCGACAGGCCTTCGCCCTGAGACAGCCAGCGTGGCAGTTCGTTCGTCGCAAACGATTCCGCCATGGTCATCAGGTCGCTCTGGCTGATTCCATCCGGCACGTTCCTCACCATGCCATGCTGATGGGCGGCGGCGACCATCGACGGAAAGACCTCGGTCCAGTGGGTCAGGTTGTAATCCGATCCAAACAGTCCATCGAATTCGATCGCCGGAGAAATCAGCAAGGCACCACACAGACCCACGCCGTAACTCTGTTGCAGCGAGCGAGCCATCTTTGCGACGCGGAAGCCGCCATAGCTTTCACCGGCGATGAATATTGGCGAGGTCCAACGGTGATGCTGTGACAGAAAGCGGCTGATGAACTCGCCCAGCGAATCCAGGTCGCGGTCGATTTCCCAGAAGTCCGGATTCTCCTGCGGGTCCGTCGATTTTGATTCACCGTCCGACGAGCCCGATCCACTCGACGTCTCCTGAATCGCCCGGCTGAACCCTGTGCCGATCGGATCGATAAAAACGAGGTCCGTGAATTCCAGCCACGTTTCCACATTGTCGACGATCCGAACAGGCGGGGCGGGCAGGCTTCCACTCTCTCCAAAGGCGACGCGTTGAGGCCCCAGTGCTCCCATATGCAGATACGCGGATGCGGCCCCGGGACCTCCGTTAAAGACAAACGTCAACGGCCGATCCTGCCCGTCGTCCGACTCGACGAGATACGCCGTGTGAAACACGTGGGCAATCGGCTTGTGAATCTTCCTGAGCGTCGTCCACTCGGCGATCGCGCGATACCTCAACTCGCCATCGGCTAAAGGCAGGGTGTGCTCAGACGTCGATCCAGTGGTTCGCAGGCTGCCTGTGTCATCGCTATCCGGTACATCCGGCATTCTGGTCTCCAGGTTGCAGTAGGTTGGGACTCCGTCCCGACCAATCGACCTGGTCGGGACAGAGTCCAAGGGCTGTCCCGGTCTTAGCCATGATGCGTTGAGCAGGGACGTACTCGTGTCGATCGCTGTATTTCAGGGCCAAAGGCCCGTTTGCTTGCCTGGCCCAGCCCATCGGGCTGGGTAATTTGGTGCCGTAAGAACGCGTGTGAAAATCGAAAAACGCTCCTCGAAGAATCGAACAGAAGTCTGCTCCAGCGTCGTTATTCCAGTGGCAAACGGAATTTCACGCCCCATCTCCGAGGAACGAACGGATGCGACAAGCCTTCTCGGAACAGCAGCAGTTCGACGCGCCAGCCATCAGGGACATCCCGCTGAACTTCGAGTGCCGGGACGAAATCGTCCCCCTTCTCGCCGCACTGCAGCATGTCTATTCGCAGCCGGGACTCCGGGTGCAAATCCTCGACCTGATTGAGGCCGACGTCAATCAACACACCCGCTCGGATGTCGGCCGCGGGCCGCGATCACTGGTTGCGACTCATGCGGAGGTGCTGTGCCCTCCGAGGGCTCAGGAATGGCCGGGAGTGGCCTCGGCAGCAGCGGCCACTCCCGGGCTCGATGTCTGCGGATTCGCGGTCATCCAGGCGGTCGATCAGTTGGATCGCCGACTGATACCGATCTTCAGGTTTCTTCGCCATCGCCTGCAGGCAGACGGCTTCCAGTTCCGGATCGAGGTCCGCGCGCAACGTGGAAGGACTTTCGACGTCGCGGTCGACGATCTCGGCGAAGATGCGCGTGACGGGTCCGGTGAAGGGCAGCTTGCCGGTCAGTAGTTGGTACAGCACGACTCCCAGACTGTAGACATCGCTGCGGGCATCGGCAGCCGCGGCTCCACCTTCCGCCACCTCTGGAGCCATGTCGGCCGGTGTGCCCAGCAGCGATCCGGTCCGCGTGAGCTGCGCGTCTTATTCGAAGGCGGCCAGACCAAAATCCAGCAGCAGCGGCTCGCCACTGGTCCGCATCATGGCCAGATCCGGTCGAGGATATTGCCGCCAGGCTTCTTCGAGCGCTTCGACAGCTTCGGACAGAACAGGCCAAACACCGCTATCCGCTTCGCGGCCGGCGACGTGTTCGACGACGCGCTGCACGGTGCGGCGCGTGCAGCCGACTCGTTCGGCGATCTGCGTTCTCGGGAGGTCGTCGGCTACGAGCTACAGAATCCACGTGTCGCGTTCACTGAGCCCTTCAAGAACGTGGGTCAGCAGGGTGTTGCGCGTTTCTCGGATTGAATCCTGTCGCACTCATGCTGAATCACGTCTCAACAGGAGGAGCAGTTAAACGGAAATATGAAACCACACGATCGCTCCGATGGCGATCAGCAGCATGGCGTTCATCAGAAGTAACACGTCGCGCAACGACTGAAAGCGATTGTCCCGCTGGCGGACTTCGGATTGCCAGTCGAGTTCGTTGAGTAACTCCATCTGGCGGGCAAACACGCTGGGGACGAAGACCTGTTGATCATCACGCTCTCCCGTGGCCACGAAGTAGCAGCCACCGAACAGCAGCGCGCGTTCAGACAGATTCTCACGAGCGTATCCATTCACCAGGACGCGCTGTAGCCGTTCCGTCACGTGGCTGCGGATCAGACACAGCAGTGAGTACAGCTTGGGATTTCCGTGATGTTTCAACTCACGATCCTCCCGGAACAGCGTGTAAACCCAGTCCTCGAACTGGCCACAGGCATGCTGGGCCAGTGCAGCGAGCTGGTCGGGCACTGGCCGGCTCCAGACGTCGAATCCACGCCCGAACCGATTCTCTGTCGCGCGTTCCCGTCCGACTCGCCGAACCAGTTCGCGGAATCCCGTGTAAACCTCCATGCCGCTCACGACGCACAGCACCGGGCAGCGAATTGGTAGATGCCGCGCCAGCGTTTCGGTGTCAGCACGGAGCGATTTCTGGAGCTGCTCGGCCTGGTCCTCGCTGTGGACGATCAGTTCGAATGGTAAGGATGACAGGATCCCGTTAAGCGGACAGTACGGCTGCCGCCCCTCGCGAAGCAGACGGCAGAGACAGGCCAGTCTCTCGGTGGCTTCATTCTCCTGTGTGCTGCTCAGCCGTACGACAGAGGTTCGCGGCCGAGTGAGGGAACCGGGTGTTCCGGACGGCGTAACGGCGCCCAGCGCGTCCATCGTGCCTCCGTAATTCGGAGTCGCCAAAGGAGCCTCGTCCACCGAATCATCCAGCCCGGCGGCGGCCTGCACGATTCCATCTGATCCAGCAAACGCGCCGCGGGCCAGCGCACCAAGTGACGTTCCCTGACTGGCGTCGAGCGACTGCGCGAAGATGTCCTGCCCAGATTCGGCCGATGTGTTGACCGGATGAGCCCCGCACCTCGACAAAGTTGCCACACGACTCGTTCCGGGGCACACAACAAACGCCGCCACAGTCCCGTCGGTATCGCGGCTCGCATACCAGTGCAGCGCTGCCGGACCTTCGGGAATGCCGTTAATAAAAAACTCCTGGTGTGACGCCTGCATCAAAGTCCTGGCCTGTTTCTCATCCTGCGGTCCAATGACCAGGAACAGCGGCATGCTGGTCAGTTCATAACCGTGTTGCCGCAAGGCTTTGACACCGGCGTGCCAGGCATCATCCACGTCTGGAAAACGTGAGGAGTCGCCTTCCATCCACAGTCGGACGATCCAGTAGCAGACAAGCGGAATCACCAGTAGCAGCGTGGCAAGCCCGATCGCGTCGGACTTCGGCTCCACCCAGCTTTTCCAATGAGCTGCCTGCTCGTCCGACATCGTGAAGTAGCACAGCGTTGTTGTAATTGTCAGTAGAAACAGAAACGTAAACGCGGCGACACGCATCGGCAGCGACATTCGCAGCCTGCGCTGGGGAGACGACAGCAATGCCAACGGCGACCAGAAGATCGCACGAATGGGAAAGGCCAGCCAGGACAGGGGCGCGCGCAGCCAGTTCATACGACACCGGCCCCTTTCAGTATGCCGGGCAACAATCGCCAGCCGATGATGGCTGTTGTTGACGCCAGCACGACAAACCACAGCAGCGCGCCCAGCAGCTCGAATCGGCCACGTAACGGCGGAGCACCCAGGCCTTCGAATGGTTCTTTGGCCAGCGCGGGCCGGCCCTGCCCAGGCTGTATGGACTTTGCAGTACGCCGCGCCCATTCACCGGTTGACGGGGGCAGTTTCATGGAGCGGCAAACTTCTTTTGTCGGATTGTCCGAATAGAACCCCTGGAATCCAAGCACTACTGCGAGGTAGTAGACTTCCAGCGCGTCCCGACTGCCGCGGTCGGCTGCTTTTCCGGCGAGATCGAAGAACTGTCGGCTCGCGTTTCGTTGGCCAGACACACGCGTCTCAAGGCAGTTGTCCTTCCACCACTCACGGCCATGCCATGGAGCGTCCAGCATGACCTCATCGATCCAGGCCACGAGTGCGTATCTGGCCAGTCGGCCGTCCGGTGTATCGCCCAGCGCGCCCTCAGCCCGTTCCAGAGCAGTTAAGAGCCGATCCTGTTCCTGCTTCGCGTCTGGCTCGTCGCCTTCCTCGATTTGCGCCAGAAGGCCCAGCACGTACTCGAACACTGGATCGATCGCCGCGGCAAAGTGAGGAGTCATGCGACAGATGTCCCCTGATGTGCATTCCGGGTTGCGAGTGTATTCAGATGCAATAGACGTGCGAACATACGCCATCTGTGCCACAATCTCAACGACCGCTATTGGCCGGATTCCCCGCTAAGTAATGCGTTCAAGACAGGTTCCCGTTCTGCCACATCAGGCGAGCGGTGGGCGTCGTCGGCACAACGTGCGTGCTGTTCGGCCAGCGTCGGTCGGTACTTGCGAAGCACGCGGTGGTGGAGGTGAAGCAGGTATGCCGCAAAGTCAGGTCCGGCAGAAGTGGAATGATGAGACGGATTCGGCTGCGCCGAACTCGCCAGCTTCGCGCAGGGTTCGACGCATCTTCGCTGTTCTGCTTCTGGGAGCTCTTTGTCCCGCCTTGTTTCAGTACCTGAACCCTGTTCCGTTGCCGGCGACACGGTTCGCAACAATTCGCGTGGCTGACTACCGCCCGCTGACCATTTCTCCTGTGCCGTTTCTGCGACCCGATCTGGAATCGTTGCGCCAGAATCTTAAAGCAATGCCAAACGGGCTGTTCACGGTGGCACCGCCGGCCGAACTTGAGCGCGACGACCAGCTCGACCAGCTCGACCAGATTCGATCCAGCCTTGCCAGCGTGGTCCAGAGAGACAACGACCGTCTCATTGTCTACGTCAAAGCACACGGCGTTTCCGAACTCGATGAGACCGGTCAGATCCGTGCACGATTGTTGTGCGGAGAATCGTACCATCCCGATCTTCGCTCCGGCCGGGTGGACATCAGCGAAGTTCTGTCGGCCGTGAGTGCGATCCGCTCGCCACTCAAGCTGGTGATTCTGGATTGCAATCACATCGCGTCCGACGTTCGCCTGGGCATGGCGGCAAACGAGTTTCCGCGTCTGACCGGTGAACTGCTCGCGGACCTGCAGGATCAGCAACTGTGGGTCCTGCTGGCCGGAGGCACTCTGCAGGTCTCGACGTCAGACGTGAGCAGGCAGCGTACACCGTTTGCACAGAGTGTATCGCAGGCGTTATCTGGCGAGGCTGACCGAAAATCGAATGGAGGCAACGGCAATCGTCAGCTCGAACTGCGTGAGTTCTACAGCTATGTGTTGAACAACGGCGGAAGCGAACGGCATGTACCAATTCTATTGCGTGGCGGACACAACGAGCTGATCACTCCAGACAGCATTTCACCTGGCGACGTTCTGGTGTCGCAAGTGTCTCCTTCCCGGCAACCGGTCCGGTCGAATCCCGAAGTACCGGATGATTCCGATCACGTGGCCGACGTCGCCGCAGCGGACATCTCAACCGGAGACCTGCTCCTGGATCGAGCGTGGCTGGCCCAGCGACAATTGTTTCACAGCGAGGCACTAAGTGCGTCCGGGGACGAAAGCCGTCTGTCGCCAATTGCACTCATACCCCAGCGCCTGCGACTGCTTGAGGAGCGTCTGGTGGCGTTTGACGTGCGTCGTCGAGTCGGAGGATCGTCCGGCACTGGTTCCAGTGGTCTACGAGAACTCGCCGATTCGCTTGAAGAGTTTGCCCAGGCCGATCAGCCCGGCACCACGTCCGACGCGATGACCGACTACATCGCACACGTTCGCGAAGCATGGCGGCGGACACAGGGAATTGAGGCGAAGCAGCAAACGCTGCGACAGGCGATTCGGGGCTGGGACGTGTTCCTCACGACGTTGTACCGGTTACCGACCTGCGTTGCGTGGCACGATCGAGCGAGTGTGAACTCCCGGGAAAAACATCCGGGCTTCGACATGATCGAAACGCTCATTCGCAACATTCTGGTACTGAAGACCGAACTGCTCAGGCTGGACCCCAGCGACATGCGGGACACGGACCTGCAAGACATGACTGTCGCGAGCCATCGCGTACTGAAGGCTCGGTACATTGTCGAAGTTCAGGTATCGGAGTCGCTTCGCTCGGCAGAATCACCCGAAGTTGAGGCGGCGCTGGCTACTTCCATCCCTGAGATCCGCGAGCGTGCCGCGGCGGTCGCTCGCCTGGCAAAGTTGTCAGGCGCTGTGTCGTCACCAGACTCCGATGTGGAGCAGCGACTTTCCGAAACGCTACTGGACGGGTCCGCCTGGCAGCGAAATCGCGCACTCGAACGACTCAAGCTGCATGCACTGCTACTGAGTCTTGTCGGCAATGAGAGTGGACCGTTGAAACCGGTAATTGACTCGGATCAACTGCAGGCGTTGCTGACACAGCCATTGTCCGAAGCCGCTGCCGACGCTTATCGGCAGTTGCGTGACATGGGCAGGATCGTGCGGGATGCTTATCACGCTGTGCCGGATCAACTGGCACGCACCGAATCAATCGCGTTACTAAATCCCGCGGAGCCTCCGGTCGGATCCGAGGTCGAAGCACAACGCAACCGAGCCAAAGATCTCGAAGCCGAAGCCGATCTGGTGGAAAAGGAAGGTAATCACCTGCGCGCGCGGCGGCTGTACCTGGATGCGGCCGACGTGTGGCGCGGGGCAGGTTTGATCGATCCGGCGGCGGCGGCTCTCGACAAAGCTGAGCAGCAACAGAATCAGCTCCCGGAGATCTGGCGAGCGAAACTTGCCGATCAGTTTGCGAGCATCGAAAAGACCCTTGCAAGTGTTCGGGAGGACCTGGCCAGTGATCGCGAGGAGGCCGAGTCACAGCGGGCAGCACTAAGGGCCCTGTGCGACACTCCCGCGGGCCAGACCGATCGATTTGCACTAGCCGCACTGACGCTGGCGTCCAGCATCGACCAGCGAACTTCGACTGATCCCGCACTGGCGCCACTTCATTCGCCTCTCCGACTGCCGCACTTTCGCATCCCAACGAGGATCCAGATTGCGGCTCAGCCCGCCGCTGTTCCACTCGTTCTGAATCAATCAGTTCCCGTCAGGTTTGTCCTGACACGCACCGGGGATGAGGAACCGCAGTCCGCGACGCGTGTGTTGTTTCAGTTTTCGAATTCCGCTCAGGACGTCGAGGTGCGTCTGGATGCCACGTCGGGCGAGCCGCACTTGTTGAAAAGCAGCGAATCGGTCGATGTCACGTTTGATAACAATGACCAGGCAACGATCACGCTGCTGCTGACGGCGACTGAGTTTGCCAGTCCGTCAGATTCAACACGGCAGACCGTTCGCATTCGCGCAGAGGTCGAAAACTCGACAGAACGCTCGTTTGCCATATGCGATGGCCGGCTGCCGGCAAGTGATATGGTGGCGTTGAGTGTTAACACGGTCGACGCGCTGCCACCGGGAGTCCAGTCGGGCACTCATACGCTGCGACTATTCCCGAATCGGACGACGCATTACAGGTTGTCACTGGTCAATCAAACGTTGCAGAAGCGCTACGTGCGCGTGCGTCTGTTCAAGGCCACTCGTCCCCAGACGGCCGATTGGGCACCGGGACTTCTCTACTCCGATGATCCCTTCCTGAATCCAAATCCTGAACTCTTCGACGGTTTGCTCGCTGGCCTGGAACGCAGTCGTCAGGTTCAACAGGCACTTGCTGAGTCGTCGGAGCTTGAACTTCCCAGCAACGGTCAACCGGTGCCCATTGCGTTCAAAGACGTCTCACCTGACGCCGACGTGCCATCCACACCGATCGTCATACCAGTAGCCAATGTGACCGACGGCCTGATCGCTCTCGTCACCAATCTGCGGCGTGAAGGCGACACGTTTGTTGAGACTGACCAGGAATGGTTGCACTGGGTCGAACTTGACCCCATCCATCCACGCCAAATCTTCAACTGCACGGCCGAGTGGTCTGCGGTGCGCGGTGTTGTAACCGTGCAGTTGACCCCGAAACTGCATCTGCCTCCGGGAGCCGAACAGAAACCGCCAGCGATGCGTTGCACGCTGGTCACAGAGGACAACACAGCCCCACTGGCCATCTCTCGAGAGTACGGTCTGGCTCCGGCGTTTCGCTTCGAGAACCTGCCGCCCACCACAATGCCCCGTCGAATTCTGCTCGATATCGACGGATACCCACGCGCGTTTGTGTTGAGCCTCGAATGCCCCGAGTCCGTCAACCGTCAGGCAACCATGTTGGCGAATCGAACTCATGTGCAATTTCAGTCTGTTCGGGCTGCCGACGGAGGCCAGGTGTTCTCTCGGGTAAGCCAACCTGCTGACGGTTTCCGAATCGTTGAAAGAGAACTATCACCGGATCACGTGCCGTCGCCTCTGATGAAACGACCGGTCTTTAAGGGACGCGCCGCTGACGATTCGACGCCGAGACTCAGCACCGTGCTGTCTGTCGATGTTCCAGATACGTTTGCGGGTCGAGGCCAGACGCGGGATGCCATCATCGTCTCCATTGATGGAGAGACGGCTTCCACTTTCCATCGTGAACGCGGCACGCGAATCACGCTGGAGAACGCTTCGCCCCAAGGCGTGCTCGCGATGCACGCGAAGGTGTCAGATCACGTGATTTCGTTCCGACCCAATCGTTCGAATGGTGAAATTGCACTCGAAGCCATTGTCCAGTCCAACCTCACATCGGAAGGCCAGACACGTGACACCATGATCGTGTTATTAGATGACACGCCACCCAGAATCGAGATTGAGATTGGAGAGCCCAGCGTTACCGTTGGAGCACCAGTCATAGCAACGGTCACGGCGACTCTCGAGAAGAACGATGCGCCACTTAAGTTTGTGGAATTTGGAATTGACACCAATGGCAACGGAAAGCTCGACCCGAGCGAATCGTTCGAACGTCGGGTCGAATCGCCCGGTCAACTGAAATACACAGTTTCGACGCAGAATATGAACCCCGGCAGTTACACGATTCTGGTGCGTGCCACAGACACCGTGGGGCAAGCGTCCGTCACTGCACAGGCCAGCGTTCGTCTCATTCCCGCTGTCGCCGTGAAGAAAAAGACCGTCCCAATCCCACCAGCTCGACCGGCACCGGTTCCAGTCGAACCTGTTCGACCAGTGGTGCCCGCTCCGGCACCAGTCGTGGCTCCAACAGTCGTGGCTCCAACAGTCGGAATCGTCCGTATTCAGTTCACCCATAACAAGCGCAAGCTATCGAGAGTGGTCAAGCTCACAGCCACTCTGAATGGCAACTCACGCGACGCGAAGACCGGTAGTGTCGAATTCGTCGGCGTACCGTTGGACAGGAATTTCAGATTGCGTCTATGTGGACTCATCCAGTCCGACATCGTCGAGCAGACGTTCACAGTACGGGCACAGCCGGCCAGCAAGGCGACGACAATCTCGCTTGATTTTTAGGACGCCATGCCTGGAGTGGACCGGCAGCACGTATTGTGAGCGAATGAAAGTCTCGACACGGTTTCTTTGGCTTTTGCTCTCTGATACCTTCCCGCCGCTGACGTAAGCCCCTATAGCTCAGTTGGCAGAGCATCGGATTCTTAATCCGCAGGTCGTAGGTTCAAATCCTACTGGGGGCATTCCTTTGAGGACAACGACTTAGGACGAGTTTTCTTGAACCGGAAAGTCCTCGGGTACAGACAAAAATGCTGCGTGCGCCAACACGGGCCGGCAAGCCTTTCAGCCTGTTCTTTTCCTTGGGCTCATCTTGAGGAAAGACCCAACGGGCGTGTGATCACCTGCGGGATGTCGAGTGATCTGTCTCCGGTGGCCGAACCGAGAGGCCAGTACGTCTCGAATTCATTCAGGTCACCGGCTTGAAACCGGTCGATTACGACATCTGGAGTCGCCTGGGCGAAGAGTGAAACCACCGTCGAAAGTGTGTCCATCAAATCACGGCCATGAAGGTCCGTCTCTGGTGGATGCTCTCGTGCGGTCAGAAACGCATCGAAGCCAGCTTCCCCGGCCTCGACGAGTGACTGAATGGCAGCAAGTCCCTGAGCTTGATAGTCGCCATGCTAATAGATGGCCTGAATGGTTTCAGCAAAGTCAGGCATGCAGCAACCAGTTTCGTGCTCGTTCGACCAACATCTCGTCCCGCTTCGCATGGCCTGATGGAACCAGGTAGTCGCCGAGCTGATTCTGTCCGAAAAGCTCTTTGACTCTGGCAGCGAACGCGGGAATCTCAGCCTCAAAAGTGTCGTCGGATCCTGCAGTTTCGAGGAAGTCCAGAAACTTCTCACCCACGAGATAGTGCAGAGCCGGCTGGACACCGAAGTTGTTTTCGATGTTGGCCGTGGCATCGCACTGTTCAATCCAAATCTTCTGCGGTTCCATCATCTGTCCCGTGTTCGAACTTGCTCCAGCCGATGTGCGGGAATGCCGTCGTGTCCGCTTGCCTGTCAAGGTTGCGACGTTTCGTTTTCCGGAATGAGAAAGTCGTATCGTAAGGGACTACCCAGACCGGACGAAAACGAAGACGTGTGTCCAGAAGTTGGACGTAAGCGCCTCACCGTTGGCAATGTGCTCACGCGATCAGAGTTTCGACAACGCCAGGATGCAAAGGAAGCGTGGCAGCACGCCGTCGAGTACATTATCGCGTCAGTTTACCATGGGTCTTCGCAGTGAGATCAGTGACCTGCCTTTGACTGAAAAGCCTGGCTGCAATGTCTGCTGCCCGACTCTCGGTCCCCAGACTGTTTCGGCAGGCTGAAACAGTTGCTGGTCAATGAACTGCACTTTTCAGCGAGACCAAAGCCTGGGATTTCCCCCCTCCCGGGTTGTGGCCGATTTCCGCTGTCCTGCTTCACCGCAGACAGCCGCACGGTACAAGCTGGCCAGAGGATGCAGATGACGATTCGACAACCGAGACAGTCAGCTCATTCTCTGGCAGTTCTTCTGACTGCGACTTTCCTACTGTCGTTGGCTCTCGGTCGGTGCCAGGCCGATGCACCGCCGTCCACTCCCGCGGCACCCGGGTTCACCGAATCAGGTCGGAAGTCATCCAGGTCCACTCGCAGGACTGTTGAACTGCCTGGCCTGGTGATCGACTTTCACCGGACATGTGTGGACCTTGACGGAGTGATCTGTCTTGAACGTGGTTTTCTGGAATTGATCGCGTGTACGAAGGGCAGCAAGGAGCACGAGTCGATCGTTGCTGTGTCGGCCCGCGCGATGCATATCCATACGGCACTACTGCTGCTCGGTGCCAACAACGGGCATCCGGCCATGCAGGTACCGGCGAATAAAGAGAAGACACGCTGGGCCCATGTTCCGCCGCGAGGTGATCCGATCGATGTGTTTCTGGTCACGACGGGCAAAGACGGAAAGCCGGTCGAGCGACCGATCAGCGAGTTCATTGTCCGGTCCCGGGAGCGAGTTGACGAGGTCGACGGCGCAGTTCTTGTCGCGCCCGGTGAGGCAGAGAAACTCACGGGCGACAACGGAAGGGACGCTCGTCTGCCTCACACGTTTCTGTTTGCCGGCTCACACCTTCAGGACAAAGGAACCGGACCCCGTCAGTATCTGGCTGACGTCAGCGGCAATGTGATTTCGATTGCAACCTTCGGAGACGAAGTTCTCTGCCTTCCGTTTCCTCAGACTCACGAAGACGGCGCGCTGATGTGGCACATCAAGCCAGAGTCGCTGCCCAAAGTTGGAACGAAAGTCACGCTGCGCCTCCGCCCGAAACGGAAGCAAGTCAAACCGGTTGTTGATTCAGCATCCGACGAGGATAAGGACAAAGTCACTCCATGAAATGCAAACAGTCTCTCTGCCTGGCAGCCATGGGCCTTCTATTGGCAATGCTCTTCGACGTGACGCCAACGAGTGCCGCTGACCGCGAGAACTTCACCGTCGCTGATCGCCCTGCGTTCGTTCTTGAACCACCTGAGTCAGCTCGGGTCGACGGTCCGATGCCGTGGGTGTGGTACGCCCCGACGTTGGGTAACGGTCTTCCAGGCAGCGCTGAGCAGTGGATGTTCAAGCGACTTCACGCGGCGGGTATTGCCATCGCCGGCGTAGATGTCGGCGAGAGCTACGGCAGTCCCACAGGCCGTGCGATTTATCACGCACTTTACGAAGAGCTGACAACGAACCGTGGCTACAGCGAGAAACCGGTGTTGCTGGCTCGTAGTCGTGGCGGCTTAATGCTTTACAGTTGGGCCAACGAGCACCCGTCTCTGGTTGCCGGTGTCGCGGGCATTTATCCGGTCTGCAACATCGCAAGCTATCCGGGGATCGCCAGGGCCGCACCGGCTTACGGCATGACGCCACCGGAACTCGAAGCGAGGCTCGCTGAGTTCAACCCGGTCGACCAGCTGGAAAACCTGGCCGCCTGGCGCGTTCCGATCTTTCATCTCCAGGGCGATTCCGATGGCGTCGTCCCGCACGAAAGGAACACCGGCCTGCTGGCCGCGAGGTACAAAGAATTCGGCGGACCAATCGAAGTCGAACTCATTAAAGGCCAGGGCCACAACATGTGGCGCGGCTGGTTTGAGTCGCAACGGCTGACCGACTTCATGATCGCGAGAGCCCTTGGCTGGCCGAGCTTCGAACTGGGGACGCCGTTTGTCGATGGCGCCGTTCTGCAGCGCGAGATGCCCGTGCCAATCTGGGGCTGGAGCAAACCGGGTTCGCAGGTCACCGTCAAATTTGCTGCCCAGTTGAAGACTGTCGAGGCCGACAGCAAAGGCAAGTGGATCGTGACACTCGATCCCCTGAAGGCATCCAGCGAAGAACGAGAGTTGAAAGTCAACAGGGGCACCGAAGCAATCACACTCACCGGAGTACTCGTCGGCGAAGTCTGGTTTTCTTCGGGTCAGTCGAACATGGACTGGCTTGCTGGCAAGTCGAATTGTCGCGACCTAGCGAACACGCTCGCGCAGTCGAAAGACGAGCTTCCTATCCGCGAGTTCAACGTCGATATCGGCTCGTCGCTGTATCCACAGAGTCGCACAACTTCGAAGGAAGGCTGGAAGCGATCCAGGGCAGCAGGCGGATTCTCAGCATTGTCGCTGGCGTTTGCGTCGGAGCTTTACAACGAATTGAACGTGCCGATCGGAATCGTCCGCAGCACACATGGTGCAACACCGATTGAGACGTGGACGGCTTACTACGGCTTTGCGGGTCACTCGAAGCTGCGGGACATCGCTCTGCGCGTTCGCCAGAGCAATCCGTTGACCCGTGATGCCCAGGACGCCTTCGCGGCGTACTTCGACAATCTCAGAAAGTGGCAGAGTGAAAGTGAAAACCTGCTCAACCGCGGCGGTTCGGCGTTACCACGCCCGAACTTGCCGGGAATAGCGGACGACTGGAAAGGCGCCACGCGGATGTTCAATCAGAAGATTGCTCCGCTGATTCCGTATGCGATTCGCGGCGCGATCTGGTGTCAGGGCGAAAGCAACTCGAGTGACGGAAAGATTTACGCTGCAAAGATGGAAGCACTCGTCAACGGTTGGCGAAAACGGTGGCAACGCGCTGACCTGCCGTTCTACTTCACTCAGCTGCAGTGCTACGGAGAACCTGATCCAAACAACGTGGGTTTCGCTGATCTGCGGGAAGCCCAGACGCTGTTTTTTCTGAATTCGAATCACGTCGGGATGGTCGCGCAGCACGACCTGAACCCAGCGCGGCCCACGGGGATCCATCCGTTTAACAAACTTGATCCCGGCAAACGGCTGGCACGCTGGGCACTGGCGAATGAGTACGGCCGCGATATCGCCTTTGTCGGGCCGATCTACGAATCTCACACGGTCAAAGGCGACACGGTCCGTGTTCAGTTCGAACAGCGCGGCCCTGGCGGCGGTTTGATGGTGGGCAGCAAGGGACTTGAAGCCAACGCTAAAGAAAGTCCCGATGCCTTCGTCGAACCGGCGAGAGAAGCGCCCGGCGAGCGACTCAAACATTTTCGTGTAGCCGGAAAGGACAAAGTCTGGCACGACGCCGTTGCTGTGATAGAAGGCAATGAAGTCGTCGTCCGATCGAAGGCCGTCCCCGAACCTGTCGGCGTTCAGTATGCGTACAACAACAGTCCGATCGGCGCGAATCTTTACAACCGAGCTGGCTTGCCGGCGCTCCCGTTCGCTTACTTCGACGGCCGGCAGATGTTCAACGAAGACGACCCGGAAATCGTCGCCGCCGCGAAAGCCGAAGCAGAACGTCGATGGAGCAAGAAGAGTTACCTGTTGCCTTCGACGCTGTTCCGCGATCGATGCGTTCTGCAGCGGGATCTTCCAGTGCCGGTCTGGGGCCACGGAGTTCCCGCTACCGAGATCACGGTTTCCTTTGGCGGTCAAACGAAGAAGACCACGGTCGATGAATTCGAACGCTGGCGGGTCACTCTCGATCCGATGTCATCATCTTCAACAGGCCGCGACCTGGTGATTCGCAGCAGCGTCGATGAGGAGCGCACGATTCACGATGTGCTTGTTGGTGACGTCTGGATCATGACCGGCTCTCGACAATTGGATGGCCAGTTGATTCGACCTGACAAAGGGAAGGCTGTTGAACTGAAAGCGTTGCCGTTGGTGCGAGAGTTCCGCATCAAAACGAAAGCTCGCCGGTTCCGCTCACCGCGCAAACTGAGAATGGAAATCGGCGGAGGCAGATATCTGGCATCCTGGCAGCCCGCCGACTTCGACGAGGTTGGTGATCCGCCGTCCGTCGTCGCTTACCACTTCGCCGCACAAGTCCAGCAGCCAGGTATCCCAGTTGGAATCGTCACACTCGGTGCAGAGAACCCGCCGATCACGTGGGTTTCCCCCCAAGCCATGCAGACAGCCGCCGGTTTCGAACAGGAGCGAGACAATCTGAACCTCGGCTATCCCAACACCGACGTCAGCAAGCGGGCCGTCATCGAGTACATCGAGACGGTCAAACGCTACAACCGCAAGGTGGCGACTTTTCTGGAAGCAGGCGACGACGTTCCGCCACAACTCGCCGACGCCGTGTCGGCCTTTCCAGAGCCTTATTACAACCAATGGGCCAGCCGCACCGAGACGGCCATACACACCTGGAACTTCTGCATCAGTCCGCTGACACCGTTCGCGGTCCGTGGAGTGACCTGGATTCCCGGCAAAGACAACATCAGCGACGACGTGTCGAAGTACTCGCCGTCACTTGAGGTCTATGCGAGCAGTCTTGCGGAAACTTATGGCCAGGAGAGGGTCACGTTCATTTTCGCCCAGCCGACTGCTTCGCTGGTGGAAGGTATTGCCATGCCGAAGCCCAAGGATGCGTCAAGTATCGAATTCAACAAGTGGCCGAAGAGCCTTAAGGGAATTGCCACGCAGCTCGGAACACTCGCAGTGGGTCAACACGAGTGACCCTCGAGGTGAAGCCGTTCAACGAACGAAGTGGTTTGGCCGCTTTCACAGACCGTCCTTTGCTGGATACCCATGAAAACCACCCAACTTCTCACGATAGCCATCTGTTTCGTCTGCGGGTTGAGCACAGCCAATGCGCAGTCGTTTTATAAGAATCCTCGCGGACTGTTCTCCACCCGTCCGAGCGAGACGAAATCGCTCACCAACATTAAGCGATTCGGTCCGGTCGGGATGGGCATCGATCTGATTCAGCCCGCGTTCACGATGCGGATAAGCAACATCGAGGAAGGATCGCCCGCCGCAGCGACTGACAGACTTCAGAAAGACCAGATCATTGAATCGATTAATGGTCAGAAGCTGAAAGACATCGATCCGCGGATGCAGCTCGCTCAGATTCTGGGAGTCGCTGAGGCGACCGACGGTGTTGTCCGATTCACTATCAGGGGCCAGGCCGACAACGTCGTCGTGAAGCTTCCCGTTCTCGGTACTTACAGCGAAACCTGGCCACTCGATTGTCCGAAGTCGGAGAGAATCGTGTGTGGTTTTGCCGACTACCTCGCCAGAGCCGATTCACATAAGGGGTTTGCCGGCATTGGAATGTTGTTCTTGCTCTCGACGGGCGAGGATCGCGATCTCGAGCCAGTGCGCAAATGGGCGAGGAGCGTCGCCAATCGTCCGCATACCTACGCGTGGCACCTCGGTTATGGCGGCATTCCGCTGTGTGAATACTACCTTCGCACTGGCGACAAAGAGGTACTCCCTGGCATTCAGAAGTGGGTCGACAACGCAGTAAAAGGGCAGTACCTGGACGGCTGGGCCGGGCGCGGTGGTGTGCCGAGCGTCACGTATGGCAACGGGCACCTCAACGCAGGCGGCACTGCTGTGGTCACCTTCCTGCTCCTCGCGAAAGAATGCGGCGCCGATGTTCCCGATCACGCTTTGCTGGGCGCGCTGGTTCACTTCTATCGTTACGCGGGACGTGGTGGCAATCCTTATGGCGACAATCGCCCGGAGGTCGGCTTTGTCGACAACGGCAAGACGGGGAATCTTGCTTTCGCCATGGCAGCTGCGGCTTCGCTGACGCCCGAGGGCGAGCAATCTGTTTATGCCGCAGCGCGCGACGTCTGCGCGATGCCGAGTTTCTATACCACCAGTTTCATGCTCCACGGCCACACTGGAGGAGGGATCGGCGAGATCTGGCGCAGCGCTGCGATGGGGCTGCTCCACGAAAAGAAGCCAAAGCAATACCGCGAGTTCATGGATAATCGCCAGTGGCACTACGAGCTTTCCCGCCGCTTCGATGGCTCATTCGCCATCCTCGGCGGAGCGGGCTATGACAACGTTGAGTGGGGTGGCGGCTATGGCCTCGCTTACACCATGCCACGCAAGACTCTGCGTATCACCGGCGCACCACCCAGCAGGTATTCGAATAAGTACCAGCTTCCGAAGCTGCCATGGGGAACCGAAGCGGATAACACCTTCGTTTCGCTGGAAGCCGTGCCCGATTCCGATGGCAGGCAGCAGGACCTCTCCGGCGAAACTCTGGCCAGGGACTCCAGCATGCCCGTTCTGGTCCGGCTCCACATTTCGGGCGATGTGAGCGACGACCTGCTGCGACAGTACATCCATCACCAGGATCACAACATCCGCTTCATCGCGGCCAACAAAGTTGTCGGCATCAACAGCGGGTACATTGGCTGGCGGACGCCCGGTGGGAACGTCCGGACATCGCTGATGAAGGAGTTTCTTCAGGCGAACGACCCGCGTGTTCGGCGTGCCATGTTCTCGGCCGTTTACGAAATCCTGAGACGGGAAAAGCGAAGCTCGGTGCTCACCCGTGACGTCTTCGAGCTGGCGGTTCAGTCGGTGAAAGCTCCAGAGGAATCGTGGTGGGTCAAGGACGCTGCGCTGCATGTCATCGGTACCGCTCCAGCGGATTGGGTTGTGCCGCAGGTTGATCTGCTGCTGCCGTTCCTCAACCATGAGGACTGGTGGCTGCAGAATGCCACACTGACCGCGCTGACGCCGGTCGTGGCGGATGAACGCTGTTACCGGAAGGTGCTGCCGGCGATCGGCGAACTGGTCAGGACAAACCAGCGATCGGCCCTCACTCTGGGCTTGCTGGGAAGCATTCGAGCCAGGCTCAAGGAGGGTGGTCCCGCAGTGCACCAGTTGGCTACGGAGACTCTGAAGGAGACCTACACCGGCTATGCCGGCGTGAAAACTGCTCCGGGCGGCCAGGATATCTCCTCAACGTACGATTCGCATCTGGAATTCATTGCCGCGTCACTGGCCGACGTGCCGGGCGGATTGGACGTGCTCTACGAGATCGCCCGTGAGCGATTTCCTCAGCAGATCCTGCCGTACAAGCAATTCTTCCTGAATGCGGACCCGAACCAGTTTGGCCCGATACTCAAGCAGGCAATCGTTCCGATCATCACGGAAGAACTGATCCCCGAGTACGTCGGCAGGAACCGAGACGCATTGCGGAAACTGGCAACAGTCCAAGCGCAGTCGGCGTACGCCGGCGGTCATCGTGATCACATCTCGCAGCTCACCGCGCTCTACGAAAGGGCAGGCCAGGACGAGTTCGGCTGGCGCATGTTCGCCGACCTGCGGCAGGCTGAGTGGTCGTATCATTCGTTTGACCCGATCGCCGCCGAGCAGGTGCCTTTTGACCAACTCATCACGCGCTACCGCGAGGTGACTCTGCCCGGAGGCATGGAGACATGGTTCGCTCCTGCATTCGATCCCGCCAGTGCTGGCTGGAAGACAGGAAAGAGTCCCTTTGCCCACTATAAGGGTCAGCTTCCGCAGCACCCCATTCACAAGTGTTCGGGCAACTGTACGGGGCCGGGCTGCTACGGCGGCACGAAAGCCAACACGTTGTGGGAAAAGGAAGTCCTGCTGATACGCGGCACGTTTAACATCCCAACGCTGAAAACCGGTCACCGCTACCGGATTCGCGTGCACGATGGCAACCACGTCGGCTCCGGCGGCGGCCACATTGTCTACATCAACGGACGACCCCTGGCCGAAACCACAACCTGCACCGGTCGCGGCGGCGGCGGTCAGCCGAAGGGCGCGTTCATCACCAGAGACTTCCTCGAAGACTTTCAGGGCGGCGAAGTGACCATCGCCGTGAAAACATTCCTTCGGTTCAACGACAAGTACAAAGTCAAACCGACCGAACGGATTCCTCAAGGCAAGATCAGCCTGCACGTCGAGGAGATGAAGCTGCCGCCGATGGGTGACGACCTCGTGTTCAAGTCAGCGGCCATAGTGCCGATGCTGTCATCCGAGTGGCAGGCATTGCAGGATCCGGAAAACCGGGAATTGGAGCCGGAAGCTGGCAAGTTCCGCTGGGACGGCAAGTTCGCCGGCAATGCAAACATCCCAGGCAATTGGAGGGTTATCGCCGAGGTCACGGAGATCGCAGATTTCGATCCGTTGAAAATCACAAGACCCCGCCGACCGCTCTTTTCGGCGCTGACATTCGAAGAGAACGGCAAGACCGGCGATGCGACGTGGATCTGGTCCGGAGACCGGCTGATGGACCTGACGCGCTACCAGTCGCTGCGAATGCAGCTGAAGATGGTAAGCGGCGTCGAGTATCTGTTCGTTGAAGCCGGCGGATTCAGCAACAAACACAAGCCCGGCTGGCAGTCGCCATGGCTAGTGATGAAGAAGTAGAGACACGCTCGGAGATGTTGCCATACTTGCTGCAGCGAAAATCGCCAGGACTGTCGACCCATCACGCAAACGATCGAAACTCCTGGCGAGGTTCGCCGCACAGATTCCACCTGGAGTTAATAATGAATCCAATAACCCGATTAATCGTATTCACGCTGCTGTTTCCAGCCCTTCCCGCTTTCGCGGCCGACGTCCCGGCCGAACTCCCTGATCCAGACGGCAAGTCGGGCGTCGCGACAAAACCGGTCAAGGTCTACATCCTAGCCGGCCAATCCAACATGGTCGGTATGGGAAACCTCAGCGGGGCGAAGAACGTTTACGCAGGCATCTATCTCAGCTCGAATCCCGCCATCCCTGATGAGCCGCTTTCAATCTACCGCGTCGGCCATTACAGAACTTCGCCGCTCAAGGTCTACCTTCCGGACGGCACACCGACCAACAGACGTGTCACCAAAGGGCAATTCGAGGTACCGCACCACGGTGTCTATCGACTGCATTGCGGATTCCGCGAGAAATCTTTCGGGGTCATGCACGTCGACGGCAAAGAAGTCTACCGGCGCGCGCCTGGCGGCGATCCGGTCAAGCAGGATGTCACTCTCAAACCAGGCGTTCGCTATTCGTTCGAAATATTCGGCGTCGAGGACATTCCGCCGCGGTTCTGGATGGAGCAGACTAACCTGCCTGGCAATGGCGATCTCGACGCGGTTGCCAAACGAGAAGGAAAATTCCCGTGGCTTGTGGATGCTGATGGCAACTGGACCGTTCGCAATGACGTTTACTTCCAGGAAGCCCGGCTTGCGAAGGGCGGCAACGGCTCGCCACTGAGTGCCACCTCAAATGGCAAGTCCATCGGACCGGAACTCGGATTCGGCCACGTGCTGGGTACATACCACGATGAGCAGGTTCTGCTGATCAAGACGGCTCAGGGAAATCGCTCGCTCGGATTTGATTTTCGTCCACCTTCGAGTGGTCGAACTGACCCGGACAACGAGTTCGAATCGATCGAATACAAACTGATGGTCGAGGGTGTGCGCAAGACACTCGACAACATCGATAAAGTCGTTCCGGGCTACAAAGGTCAAGGCTACGAGATCGCCGGCTTCACCTGGTTTCAGGGTCACAAAGACAGCGGCACCGAGCAGTCCATCTCGGAGTACGAGAATCATCTCGTCAATCTGATCAACGATGTTCGCAAGGAATTCGAAAACCCGAAGCTGCCCGTCGTGGTCGCCACCGTCGGTTTCGGCGGACACAACATGCAGGACAAGTTCCTGAGAATCCTGAATGCGCAAATGGCAGTCAGCAATGCGAAGCAGCATCCCGAGTATGCCGGAACAGTGGCGTCGGTCGACACGCGCGATTTCTGGCGAGAGGTGGACGAATCGCCGGCCAACCAGGACTACCATTACCACCGCAACGCCGAGACCTACATGCTGATCGGCGATGCCCTCGGTCGAGCGATGGTCGGACTGCTGGGTGGCAAAGCAGAACCCCTCCCGCAGGCTCCTCGGCCAAAGCGTGCCGACCAGCAGCAGACTAAGACACAGACAGCAGAGGCCCAGGTCGACGCAAGGGAGGCGCTGATTCCGATTGTCCTTGATGGCATTGCGGCGTCTTACATCCAGAATCCGCGGTACAGCGAGGCGCTGCGACAAGAGGCCGCCGGCGAGCGACCACAGCGAGCGAATCAGTTTCTGCGTGGAGCGATGTATGGACTCGTCAATTGTTACCGCGCCGTCTGGTACGACGAGTATGACTGGCGTCAATTCGGACCGAATCTCGAACTTGTCAAGTGGGACTACTTCAGTTTCGATCCGCCAGAGACTCTGCCGTCCGACAAAGGCAACCGCTACCGGAAGGTGACGTACCCGAAAGGAATGGCGAACTGGGCCTCGCCCGACTTTGACGCCGCAAAGGCTGGTTGGAAGAAAGGACCGCAACCATTCGGGCAGATGGATGGCAGGCAGGCAGCGATCAATGAAGCCTGCGTCTCACCATTCTGCGCCTGCGGAGAGATGCCGCGAACTTTGTGGGAGAAGGAAGTTCTGCTGATGCGTGGCACCATCGAGATACCGCCACTCAAAGTTGGCCACCGCTATCGCATCATGCTTGGCGGCGCCGGCCATGTGAATTCTGGCGAAGGCTATGCGATCTATGTCAACGGGAAGCTGTTGGCAGAATCCACTCGCGGCGTTGCAGTACGACAGGGCGGCCAGCCGCGTGGGGCTCACATCTACAAGGACTTCCTCGGTGAGTTCAAAGGCGGCAAGGTCACGATCGCGGCAACCAGTTTCCTGCGCTACAACCACCCGCGCATCAAACCGTATCCCCCACGTGGCCATCTCTGGCTGTGGATCCAGGAACAGAAGTTACCGCCATTGGTTGGGGCGATTGGTGAATAGCGATCGTGTTTGGTTTGTAGTTACAGGACGTGCGATCCTGCCCCATATTGACGTCACCCAGCTGGCACGAGTGCCTGTCGTTCGCCAACCTGGAAAGTGACGAGCAAACGAGTCCCGCAATTCAGTCGCGAAGATGTGAGGAGTTCACCAATCCCTGGCTGACGCTCTGATCATGCCACGGCTCGTAATTCCGGGTCAGTTCGCCGGATGCAGTGGTTGCGTCAATGGCTCCATCGCAGATCGACTTGCAGTCGATGTCCGTTTCTCTCAGTTGCTCAACCAGGGTTGCGAGATGAACCGCAGTTCGACCAACACACGCCGCAGTTCCCCCTGCACGGTCGATTCGTGCATCGTCTGCCGCGTGCCGACGATCACGTCGCCCCGCTGAGTTGTCTTTGGGAACAGCAGAGTCGGGTGTTGATGTGTCTTCCAGTAGTCGCGCAGCACGTCGAGTGTCGTCGCCGGCAACGGCACAAACCGGTCCTTCGCACCCTTGCCGCGGTGAATATGCAGTCGCATCCGCTGCGAGTCGACATCGCCCACCTGCAGCGACAGAGCTTCATTCAGCCACAGACCGCACGAATACACCGTCCAGAAGTACGCCCGGAACCGTTCCTTGCGAATGGTCCCCATGATCCGCCGCACTTCGTCGCGGGTCAGGACACTCGGCAGTCGGGTCTCTTGGGAGATACGGAACTTGTCCAGGACGGTCCATGACCGGGGACACGTCTGCCGATAGAAGAACCGCAGCCCGCCAATGGCGATCTTCAGCGTTCCCGCAGCCGCGCGTTTCTCCGTGCGCAGCCACAGCAGATACTCCCTGACCTGTTGTTCGCTCAGCGAACCGGGGCTCGTCCCGTTGTAGAACCTGCTGAGCTGCCGGACCGCCCGCAGATACGCTTCCTGAGTCCGCTCAGCCAGCCCCGCCACCACAAGATCCCCCAGCATGCTCTCGTGCCATGTGCCTTGATCACTCATTGCGTTGTCCTTCCGGAAAGAGAAAAGAGATTCCGGAAGTACTTTGCTACACACTCGCGCTGATCAACCCGTGATACCACCACACACGCACACTACGATCCTCCCGTCGCGAAGCGGCTTCCTTGAACCATCGCATGCACCGGAGCGGCGGTGGCCAGCGGATTCTGAAATCAAAGCCAACTCCCGCCGCCCGGTGATGCGGGTCGTTATGTGGCACTGCAATGCGTAACTTATGGGCCACGTTACATGACCTTTTCGACACCGACGACGGTTCATTGCCAGATATTTTCATCGAGAACCTAACCGGTGATCAGGTTTCTGAAATCTACAGGTGGGTTCGGTCGAAGTGTGGCGTCTACTCCGATGAGTGGAATCCCACGTTCTGGGATCGCGTCGATGAACAAGACGTACCAGTCACTTCGGTCGATGACCCTGCAAGTTTGGTCGTGAATGGTCGCGCCGAGTCGTTTCGGCATGGCTTAAGCGAAGTATCTTCAGGTGGCGTTGTTGTTCCGTCTCTCACAATTGTCGTCTGGCCCAACTCAATCGAATTTGACTACAGAATGGGACCCGAGTGGGGGCCGACACAACTGGACGCTTTGTTCGACTTTCTTTGGGGCGTCCAACAACTGGCTTCTACTGCTACAATTAGTCATTCGTTTGAGGGATGCTCCGATCGCTCGACATCATTCGCTGACGCATGGAACAGATACAAAGTTGAAAAGAGCGCCACATAAATCGGGTAAGGGCGACCATCTCTGGCCGCCCTCCCCACACCACCTGGCATGCGGGTCCGCACCAGGCGGTTCAACCCGGCTTTGAATTTGCCAAACGGGAGCAAGTAACGCCCAGAGACTCTTCAGGCTCAGCAGTCCCTGCTCCTGCAGCCACTTGTTCGTCATTCCAACACCACTGGCAATGGTCTTTGCCATACGCCAGTAGCCCTTGCGGCTCTTCCCGTGACGGATCGCCTGACGACGCGATACGCCTAACGCATTAACTCCCGGCTCCGCGTGCGCGGGTAGCGCCAGCGTTTCCAGTAGCACATGCGAATTCGACGCCGAATCCACTGATCGAGCTTGTCGAACAGTTTCAGTTGCGCGCCCAGACCAAAGTAACCTGCCCAGCCACGGAAATAACTCCGCAGCTCGCTCAGTCGACGCTCCATCGAGACTCCCCAGCTACGGCCGGTGAGTTCTCTGATGCGACGCTCGAACTTCGACACGTTCTTCGACGACACGTTGATAGTCGCCCTGCGGCCCACGAACACGAAGCCGAGGAACTCGACCCCATCCGCGTCGACCACACGGATCTTCTCCTGATTCACGACAAGGCGAAGATGATCGGTCAGATACACAAATACGCGCTGTTACGGTGGCTGGAGCAACACACGCATGCGGGACTACCTAGCCCGCTGCCGCTAGCTGCTGCCTGAGGGCGACACACACTCCGCGGCCCTGCCTAACTCCGACCTCGACCTCAGTGCGGAGCCGGACACAGACAACACCGGCGTGGGCCTGTGCTGTCCGCACTGTGAAGGACCATTGCGTCTGGTGTCGTCGCAGCATTCCCCCGAGCTGGCGTGACGTCCTGAACGGCCCGCACCGTCCTCCGTGGTACACCCGCGGCAGTCCCCAAAAACGTCCCGCCCGGACGGGCGATGAGTTCCCGACCATGACCATCGACCCGCCCGCAGTTCAAGGTCCACCGCTACTCGCGTCCCGCCCGACCGCTGAGCGATCGACTGCTGCTGCGCCCACGCCGCACCACAACCCCGCAAGACGCCCGGCAACCCCACCCGCGAAAACCGTTCCCGACCCAGCGGGCCGACAAAATCGGCACCACTCCGGCAAGCGTTCCGCGAGCTCAGTGAAATGAACACATGACACGGTCTACCTGAGACAGTAGTCTGCTGAGATGCGGATCAGAAACCTGCATTGAAACCGCAAGGGCCAACCGCCCGCGAAGCGGAAAAGTTCAACGCACGATCTATCCGTCGACATCCATGTCAACGGATAGATCGCAATTCGTAAGGCTGCAGGGGACACATAGTGAGGAAAACACTGCTCACCTCAGACCAGCATGCGGAGATCGTTGCGAAATTTGCTCGCGACAGGTCGAATTATCAGCGGCTGGTCGACGAAGTTATATACTCGCTGTCGTCTCGGCTTTCAGATACGGGAATAGAGCCCGCTGCACTATCGGGGCGTGCCAAGACGGTTGACAGTGTTGCGGAAAAGCTGTCTCGCAAGTCATACACCGACCCGTTCATTGAGATTCCCGACTTCGCTGGCGTCCGCGTTGTATGCCTCTTTGAAGCTGACGTCAGTCATGTCGGGAGAATCGTTGAAAACGTCTTCGACGTGATTGAGCGTGTCGACAAGTTGGAAGGCCTTGGTGCTGATCGGATGGGATACCAAGGGACGCACTTTGTGGTTTCTCTCGGCACGGACTTTGCCGGGCCACGTTATGACCAATTGCAAGAACTGCTCTGCGAGATTCAAGTTCGAACAGTTCTCCAAGACGCATGGGCACTCATCAGCCATAAACTTGTCTACAAGCATGAATCCGCCATTCCGGTCTTGATGCGGCGAAGCCTCAATAACGTCGCCTCTCTTCTCGAAGTTGCCCAAAGCGTATTCGACACAGTCCAAGACCAACGGAAAGAATACGTCGCCGACATTCATGACAAAGAAAGTGTTCCAGAAGAATTCTTGGCACAGTCCATCGACTTCGACACACTTACTGCCTACACGCGGCGACGATACCCTGATCTTCCGATTTCTGAACTCTGGCAAAGCCAGTTGATTCGCGACATAAATCGTACGCGATATCGGACGCTGACCGACATAGAATCAGTAATACGTCGCGCGGAAGACGCAGTGCACGACTACGCTCAAGAGGTTCCAGAGGTTTTCAAGACCGGAACGGACTTCATCACAAAAAGTCTCAGCTTTGTCGATCCTGACTTTCTTGAATGTCACCCTGTGAGCGAGACGACGCGGCAGGCAGCACAAAGATTGAAACACAAAGTGAAGGCAGCCTAACTCCAGTGGATTAGAA
>Ga0114993_10001608_pt1 | contig 25771 bp, 23 predicted proteins | sample ArcticOcean_MG_C_FD_87042 | JGI IMG/M metagenome (GOLD analysis project Ga0114993, IMG submission 87042) | Marine microbial communities from western Arctic Ocean - ArcticOcean_MG_CB2_150 | ecosystem: Environmental > Aquatic > Marine > Oceanic | place: Arctic Ocean: Canada Basin | collected...
CAGCGATCCCATATCTCCGACTTCTGCTTACTCGTAAAATAAATCCGACTTCTTTGAACCATATCTAAACACTCCATCTTTCCAATTAAGATAAAGTGTTGCGTCGATCAATTGAGATCACCGTCAGAAGCAGACGTTTAGCCTAAATGACGGGAACGTCCGCTTTCGGGGGCAAAGCGGACCTCTGGCTGCCGGCGATTTTGCAATATATATTTTTGCCAGCGCAATATTCCGGCTCCGCAATTTCACCATAGGAGCCGAAATATGAATTTCTCACGCATGTTGAATTTCTCGAACACCGGCCGACCCGCCTGGAACAAAGGAAAATATATTGGGCAAAAGCCACCATTAAAACTGAAAGAGGTTTGGTCCATTCGGACTCACTTGCAGCTGGAGATTAATCATCGCGATCTAGCACTGTTCAATCTGGCAATCGATAGCAAATTGCGCGCCTGCGATCTTGTGAGCCTATTTGTCAATGATGTCGCATTGAATTCAAGTGTTCACTCTCGAGCCGTTGTCAGACAGCGGAAGACCGGTCGACCAGTTCAGTTTGAAATTACCGAGCAAACCCGCGAGGCACTTTCGGCCTGGATAACAAACTCCCGCCGGCAAAGTGCTGATTACCTGTTTCCAAGTAGAACCGACGGCACAGACCATTTGTCTACGCGGCAATATGCCCGTCTTGTTTCTCGTTGGGTCACGTTGATAGGGCTGGACGCCAAATTATATGGGACCCACTCTATTCGTCGGACCAAAGCGTCATTAATTTATCGCAAGACCGGAAACATCCGCGCGGTTCAACTCCTCCTTGGGCATTCCAAGCTCGAAAGCACGGTACGTTATCTTGGAGTTGAAGTCGAAGATGCATTAACCATTGCCGAACAAATTGAGGTCTGAATTTAGAGCTGAAAATAGGGAGCGATCGTCTAGAAGGCGGTCGCTCCATTTCTGGGGTAATCAACCGTTTTCAAACTACCTTTCTCAATTCTCGATTTGTAGGGTCTTGATTGATGCATGCCCCCGCAACCATCAAGCCCTTTGTTTGAGGGCCGAGCGCATCAAGGCGAAGGTGATGACCGCTGACAGCACCGCAGCCCAAGCCAGAGCCGGCTGAAATCCGACAATCTCCGAAAGCCAGCCGATACCGAGCGTTCCCAGCGCCGGCGCGCCGATATAAAGCGCCAGCAGGATGGCGACCACCCTGCCGCGATAGGCGTCGTCCACGGATTTCTGAATGAGCGTCGATGACGCGATGCCAATGGCGGTGAGCAGCCCGCCCAAGGCGGCGACCAATACGGCGCCAATCCATAAATCGGTGGTGTTGGCAAAAAGGAAGGCCGCCGCGGCCGCCGCGAAGGCACACACGATCAGGGTCCGGATTAAATCGAAACGGCCGGCCAAAAATGTCATGGCGCCGGCAACGATAACCGCGCCAACGCCGGAAGCCGCCAAAAGCGTTGCCAGCGCCGAAAGCCCTTCGGCGAATACGGTCTCGGCAATACCAGGCATAAGGTCCACGTAAGGCCTCAGCAGGACATTGGATAGAACATGCAAGGCCAGCACCAGCGGTATCAGCCGATGCGCGCCGGTATAGCGAAGCCCCTCCATGAGATCAGAGGCAAGGCTTGAAATATTCAATGACCGGGCCGGCGGATCAGCTTTTGTCCTGAGGCGCAAAAGGGCTTGCAGCATCGCTGCGTAAGTCAGCACGACGGCGGCAAAGCTGAGCGTTGCGCCTCCCAGGCTGAGCAGCAATCCGGCCAAAAGGGGCCCGGTGAAGGCGGCGGTATTGAACGCCGACCAATTGAGGGCCATTGCCTCGGACAAATGTTCCGGCGCCACCAGCGACGGCACCAAGGATTGGCGGCCGGGATATTCAAAAGCAACGAAGGTGGTCAGGATGGCGAATAAAACGATCAACAATATCGGCGTCATCAGTCCAGCCCAAGTCACCGTCATGATAATCGCCATCACCGGCAGCCCGCACGCCAGGGCGATGATCGCCATGCGCAGATGGCCAATGCGGTCGCCGACGGCGCCGGCGATTGGTGAAATCAGCAGGATCGGGATTGTCATTGCAAAGCCAATGGCGCCCAACCAGGCCGGGGAATGGGTCAACTCGAACATCAGCCAGCCGGCAGCGATGCGATAGAACCAAATACCCTGCATGTGGCCGAGCTGGCCGGTCCAGTAAATACGGTAGCGGCGGCTCGAAAGCGCGCGGGCAAATCCGCCGAAATAGCGGTCAAGTTTGGTGGAATTACTCATTGGGGGTTTCTCTCGGCCCAAATGCTAAATTATCTGATCCCGGCAATCACGCGAAGCGGGGGAAAAGCGCTTCGGCATTGGTTCTGTCTACGGCGGCTCGTTGGTCATCGGTAAATCCGTCCCAGGCGTCCAATCCCGCCGTTTCCTTGGTAACGATCTCCGCATTGACATAAGGATAGTCCGTTCCGAAAAGGATGCGTGATGGATCCGCGACCTCGGTCAGCGCCCGCAGCGTTTGGGCATGGCCGTTGGCGGCGGTATCGAACCAGAATTTGGCTATGGCGGCGGTCGTTCCGTTCGGGTAGTTGTCACGCTGTGGCATCAGCTTTTCGAAGGCCGCCAGGCGGTGGGCCAAAAACGGCAAAGTGCCGCCCGCATGGGACAAGATAAAACGGATATTGGGATAGCGTTCGACGACGCCTTGGAAGATCAGGTTGACGGCAACGCGCGTCGTTTCGAACGGATAATCGATCAGCATACCTGGAATGTCCCAGCCATTGGCCACCGTGCCCGGCGGATAGCAGGGATGGATGTGAACCACGGCGCTGCGACGATCAAGCTCGGCATAGACCGCTTCAAAATCGGGATGGCCGATATAGCGCTCATCGACACTGGTCAAAAGCGTGATGCCGTCCAGCCGCAGCTCGTCATATACGCGGGCGATTTCGTCAAGGCAGGCATCGTTATCCGGAAGCGGCAATATGGCAAAACCACCGAGGCGTTGCGGGTGCGCTGCGGCCTGTTCGGAAAGAAAATCATTACATTGGCGTGCAAGGTCTTTTGTCTCGCCCCGATCGCCATACCAGATACCGGGCGACGTGAAAGACAGGATTGCGCCCGCAATATCCAGCTTGTCCATCAATTCCAAAGATTTTTCCGCAGTCCATTCCGGAAACGCGGCATAGGACGAGCCGGTAATACCGTGCTCTATCTGGGCGTCTTTGTAGAATTGGGGAAGCGTATGGTGATGGACATCGATGCGGTTTCGAACGGTCATTATATGCCTCTTTCGGCCAACAATATTAAAGCGCGGCCAGGGCCGTCCCTAAAGGCCCGCAAGGAACGTATCCAGAGCGGCTTGAAAGGCCTCGGGGTTTTCGAGGGCGGTGATATGACCGGCACCCGGAATGACCACGTGTTTGGCGCCGGCAATTTTCGCCGCCGTTTCGGCCAGCACGTCCACCGGCGCGCCTTTGTCCAATTCGCCGCCCAATATTAATGTGGGCGCCTTGATGGCGGCAAGCTCGGGGCCGAAGGATAACAACTTCAAGGCTTCGCAGCAGCCTTCGTGGCCCACCGGATCGGTGGCGCGGACCATGGCGCGGACTTTTTCCACGGCCGCTGTGTTGGCTTCGATAGACGCTGGCGTGAACCAGCGCTCGACACTGGACTGGGCCAGGGCATCCATGCCTTCGTTGCGCGCCGTATCGATACGGTACTGAAAATAATCGGCATAGTCGGGCGGCGCATCGGGGCGGGAATCGCAAGCCGTCAGCGATAGCACCCGCCCCGGATGGCGCGCGGCCATGCCGTAGCCCATCATGCCGCCGATGGAAAGTCCGACCCAATGGCTTTCTTCGATGCCGAGCGCGTCCCACAGACCAATGGCATTTTCGATCAACATATCGAAACTGTAGGGGCCGGGAATGGCGGAGCTGCCGCCGTGGCCGGGATGATCGACGCGCAAGATGCGAAACCGGTCGGCAAGGTTATTGGCGACATCGTCCCATAGGGACAGATTGTTGGCGAGGGCGTGGGCGAAGGTGATCCACGGCGCGCCGTCCTTGCCTTGCCTCACGTAGTTGTAGCGGATGCCATTAATCTCGGACTGCCCGCCGGAAACTTGCGCGGTCAATTTCCGGCTCCTGCCGCGGCAACCTCGAGCGCGGCGGCCATGATGCCGGCATAGCCGGTGCAGCGGCAGATATGGCCGCCGACCACATCTTCAATCTGGTCCCGGCTGGGGCTTGGGCACCGCTGAAACAAATCGGTCAGGGACATCAGGATGCCCGATGTGCAAAAGCCGCATTGCAAGGCATGGTGTTTGCGAAACGCGGTTTGCAATGCGTTCAGCGCACCATCCGCGCCGGCCAGACCCTCCACCGTTCCGATCTCCAACCCCTCCACCTGGACCGCCAGGGTGAGGCAGGACCGGACTGCGCGGCCTTCGATGCGGACGGTGCAGGCGCCGCAGACGCCATGCTCGCAGCCCACATGGGTTCCGGTCTCGCCCAATTCCTGGCGCAAAAAATCCGACAGCAGCATGCGCGCATCGGCCCAGCCCGAAACCGGGCTGCCGTTAAGGGTGAAGCTCACCTTGTGGCGCGTGTCCTTCGCTAGCTTGAGCATGACTTGGCTTCCTCCAATACTTTGCGGCCAAGTTGGCGCACGATCTGCCGCCGGTATTTGGCGGTGGCGTGGATATCGTCCTCGCCTTCCATCTCCCAGGCGAACCGGTTGAGCGCGTCATCGAGCTGATCTGCCTCGATCTGCCATTCCCGGACCGCCGGCTTGCCGGCAACGCCGCCCGCGCCGAGACGCAATGTGCCGCCTCGCACGATGCCCGCGAGCCCAGCAATGGCAAAATCACCGCGCCGGCGCGTGACCTCGGCAAAGGCATAACCGGCGCCTTGTTCGGCCACCGGAAAGCGGGCCGCGGTGATCATCTCGCCGGGCTGGATTGCGGTGGCCAGCATGCCGGTTTGGAAATCGGCGGCGCATAGCGTCCGTGTCCCTGAGTTTGAGCGCAGTACCACCTCGCCTTCGAGGGTCGCAAGGCAGAGCGGGATTTCGGAGCTTGGGTCCGCATGGGCGATGGAGCCGCATACTGTCCCCCGGTTGCGGGTCTGAAAATGGCCCACATTGGGCAGCGCCTTGGCCAATAGCGGCTGGATTTCGGAAAGGCCGGGAAAGTCCAACAGCGCACCCTGGGTAACGGCGGCGCCAACCTCCAGATAGCCGTCCACCTCGCGGCACTCGGACAATTCTTGCAGGCGCGCGATATCGACCAACACGTCCGCCGCCGCCAGCCGCAGATTGAGCATGGCCATCAGCGATTGCCCGCCGGCGATGATGCGCGCATCGTCGCCATGCTCGCCGAGCAGGGACAAAGCCTCATCGACGCTATCGGGGTGGTAATAATCGAAATTACTGGGTTTCATTGGCCGGCCTCTGATGGGCGGGGCGGCTCGTCCTCGTCGATCAGCGCGTGCAGCCGTTTTGGCGACATGGGCAGTTGCGCCACGTTTACGCCGAGCGCATCGGAAACCGCGTTGGCGATGCAGACCGGCGTCGACATGCAGCAACCCTCGGCCATTCCCTTGGCGCCGAGGGGCGTGAACGGCGATGGCGATGTCATGTGCAGAATCTCGGGCACCGGCACTTCGGCCACCGTGGGAATTAAATAATCGGCGAACGTGCCGGTCAGGAAGTTGCCGTCATCGTCATAGAGAAACTCTTCGTGGAGCGCCGTGCCGATGCCTTGGGCGAACGATCCCAGCACCTGCCCTTCGGCGATCAGCGGGTTCAGGAGCTTGCCGGAATCGTGCATGGTGACGTACCGGTCGATACGCACCATGGCGGTAACCGGGTCAACCTCAACCCCGCACATATCGAAGACAAAGCCATAGGTGAGCGAGGTGTTGATGTGATCGCCGGGGCTGGGCGCCTCCAATTCGGGCGGCGTCCAGCTGGCGGTTTCGCGGACCCCGGCTTCCATCCCGTCCGGCAGTTCCGCCGGCGCCCAGTGCGCCGTGCCGGCCACCCGGCCGAACGATATGGCGTTATCGGGATTACCCTCGGCGTGGATCTTGCCGCCGGTAAATTCGATATTCTCGGCTGGCGTATTAAGGTTTTTGGCCGCGATCCTAGCCAGTTTTTCGCGCACTTGCCCCGCCGCCATGTGGGCGGCAACGGCGGTCCCCGGCGTGAAACGGCAGGAATAAGTGCCCGCCGCGATGGACCATTGGTCCTTTTGCGTATCGTGCTCCACATTGACCGTGATGTCTTCAGGGGCAAGGCCCAACTGGTCGGAAACGATCTGCGCCAATATGGTTTCGTGGCCTTGGCCCTGGGGCATGCAATCGGCGGTAATGGACACCGTTCCCATCGGCTCCACATTGACCGTCGCCATGGAAACGGCGCCGTTTTTGGGCCCCGATTTCTCCCGCGCTTCGGCGGACAATAAGGTCGACAGGTACCCCATATTGGACATGCCCGGCTCTACAATGGCAGCGTAACCGATGCCGTAAAGTTTCCCTTCGGCGCGCGCCTCGTCGCGGCGTTTGATCAGGTCTTCGAGCCGCCCTTCGCCGGTGGTGATCTCGATAGCCTTTTGATAATCGCCCGAATCCAAGAGCGAGCCGGCGGCGGCCTTGTAGGGGAACGATCCCGCCGGAACAAGATTTTTGCGGATCACATCCAGATGATCCATGCCCAGTTCGCCGGCGATATGGTTGGTCATCCGCTCCAACGCGAAATAGAGCTGCGGGCCGCCGAAACCGCGCACCAGACCGGCCGGCATCTTGTTGGAAACGACGATCTTGTTGGTGATGGCCACATTGTCGATGGCGTAGGCGCCGGTGATGGCGCCTTGCATGCGGTATAGCGGCCCCGGCATGGGCGCCCGCAAAAAAGCGCCGTAATCTTCCAACTGGTCGAACCGGAGCGCCGTGATGGCGCCATCCTTGGTCACCGCCGCTTCCAAGGTGGTGATCCGGTTGGGGCAGGAATTGGCGGCGATCAGATGTTCGTAGCGGTCCTCGATCCAGCGCACCGGGCGCCCCGTAATTTTGGACGCGACGCTCATCAGCACAATATAAGGAAACACCGCCAGTTTGATGCCGAAACTGCCGCCGGAATCCCTCGGCGTCCTGAGACGGAGGTGCGAGCCGGGTACCCTTAAAGAACGCGACATCACCGGATGGGTGCTGTAGGGGCCCTGAAAATTGGAAAGCACGTCGTAAGATTGGTCCTCGATCTTATATTCGGCGACGACCACGAAGTTCTCCATCGGCATGTAGGAATGGCGCGGGAACAGAGTGGTCATTTTGAAAGTATGATCGGCGCCCGCAAAGGCAGCATCGGGATCGCCATAGGTGAAATCGCGCACCGAAACCAGATTGGTGCCGGCCTCGACATGGACCAAGGGGGCCGTCTCGCTGGCCGCTTCTTCGGAATCGATGACCGCAGGCAATGGCTTATAGGTAACCAGCACCGCGTCCACCGCATCCTCGGCGAGGTAGCGGTCGTCGGCGATGACCACGGCCACCGGCTCGCCCACATAGCGTACCCGCCCAACCGCCAGCGGCCATTGGTGCAAGGGTTGGCGCAAGGCCACCAGGAACGGATCGCAATGTTGGCTCACATCCTCGCCGGTGATGACCGCGGCAACGCCGGGCATGGACCTTGCCTGGGCGATATCGATCTTTTCGATCTCGGCGTGGGCATGGGGCGATCTCAGGATGGCGGCGTTGAGGGTCCGGGGCGACACAGGCAGGTCGTCCGCATAGCGGCCGCGGCCGCGCAGGAGGCGAAGGTCTTCGGTGCGCTCAAGCGGCTGGCCCACATTCAGCGATTTGCTATCGGTCATGATGATCGCTTAGCGATCCACGCCGGAAACACCGGCGCCCTCGAGAACCGTAACGGCTTTCGCATCGAACCGGCGGGTCGGGATCTTGTTCAAATCGGCCCCGGTCACGCGCAGGAACCTGGCGCCCGCCGGAAACTTGATGGAATGGATGTCCCCCGGCTCAAACGTGCCCGCCATGGCGGGATCCAACCGGTAGGTCCTTTCCGGTTCCACTTCGGCGCGGGTCTCGTCGGAGCCATCGTCGGTGCGCCGCCAGACGGTCATGTCGGTATGATCGGCAGCTTGCCCGTAAATGGCCCAGGAATCGCCGTGATCGTGCGGCGGCGATTCTTTTGCCTCGTTATAGACGTGGGTCAGAACCTGAAAGCCGCTCTCTCCATGCGTATAGACCGGTGTGATTTTGGCTTCCGCGTCGGGGCCGAAATGCTCGGCAATGAAGGCCTGTTCGGAAAGAAGCTTCTCCATATTGCGCTGAATCTCGGCGCGGCCTTCTTCGCCGGCGGTCACGCTGTTGCGGCAGTCTTCGCAAAAGGCTTCCAAAGTATAGGACATGATACGGGCTTCCTTGTGGTGATTTTGGCGGCAGTATAATCCGCAGTATATGCCATAGAAAGGTCAATTACCCGAAGGGGCGTGTCTTGCCCGACGGAAAGGCGTGCATTACCATTCGCGCGCCTCAAATACCCTTAAATACCACTGGAAAATCGCATGCTCCAAGCTCCGCCGAGCCCGCACCAGACGTTTGATTTGACCATGACCGACGGTGCCATCATCCACATCCGCCGGCACGGCAATTCCGATGGCGTACGTTTGTTCATCTCGCACGGCAATGGCTTCGCCATCGATGGCTATCTGCCCTTTTGGGCGTTGCTGGCGAAAGATTTCGATCTGATCCTGTTCGACATGCGCAATCATGGCATGAACGCGCCCTGCGGCGCCGACGGCCATCATTACGCGCAGATGGCGCAGGATCTGGATACCATATTTGTCGGCGTGAACGAAAAGTTGGGCGCCAAGACGAATGTCGGCATATTTCATTCCATGTCGGCGCGCGCCGCCATGAAGCATGCCATCGAGATCGGCTGGCGCTGGGACGCGTTGGCGCTTTACGATCCACCCAACGTGCCGTTGCCGGGGCACGAACAGTATGAGCCCATGTGCGCCTTCGAGCGGAAATTGGTGGACTGGGCGATGATCCGCCAAAACCGTTTTTCCGATCCGGCAGAGCTGGCCGAAAACTACGCCAAGGGCGGGCGCGGCTGGGTGGATGGCGCGCACGCCCTTATGGCAAACGCGGTTCTCCGCAAAGATGGTGATGGCGGCGATTGGGTTCTGAGCTGCCAGCGGGAATTGGAAGCCAGTATTTATCTGGCGGCGATGACGCTGCATCTGTGGCCGCCGGGCGATGCCTATGGGGGGCCGGTGAAACTGATCGGGTCTGATCCGGAAATGAAATATGTGCCGGCGACGGGCCCCGCCAATCAGGCGTTATGCCTGGAAAACGGTTATACCTATGAGGTCATTGCGGGGACCGGGCATTTGCTTCAGATCGAAAAACCGGTGGAATGCGTCGCCGCCCTTACCAGTTTCCTGGAAGAAAACGGCATCACAAGTTAAGCGCCGGCCCAAACGCTCGCCGGGATCAGCACTTCACCCTGCATGATGCGCCGTGCCGTGCGCACGAAGCCGACGCGCTTGATGTCGGGGGCCAGGCCGATGCCGTCGCAATCGATGATGGTTTCCAGCCTTCCCACCGGATGTTCGATGACGATGCATTGGCTGGGCGCGTCTTCGGCATGGCCAATACCTTGGACGACGGTTCCTTCGATTACGCTGGCGGCGGCCAGGCACATTCCGCCGACCAGGGGGAAGGTGGCGTGACATTCGTGGGGCACGAAATAACGGGCGTTGATATTGCCGCCCGAGCGGGGCTCGGAAATGATGCAGAATTTGGGCACCACACGGCCCGTCGGATCGCCCAGGCCCATCGCATCGGAGGCTTCGACGCGGATCGTTTCCAGGCGCCCTAAGAAATCTTTATCGGCGTCCAGCTCGGCCTTGGTTTCGTAGCCGGTTTTTCCCATATCGGCAGCCCGGACGATGATCATCGGCACGGCCACATCGACGCAGGAAACCTGGATACCGCCAATTGTGTCGGTTGCCTGGCCGGTGGGCAGCAGTTTGTCGGTAATCGATCCCACCATGCGGGAGAAATAGAGCATGATCGGCGCCGCCGTGCCGGGGGCGCCGTCGATGGCCGTATCGCCTTCATATTCAACGCTGCCGCCCGGCGTTTGCACGGTAGCGTCGATGATGGCGCCGGTATTGACGTTGTGGATACGGATAGTTGTTTCCGCTTCGCCCGCCTGGACCATTCCGGCCTCGATGGCGAACGGTGCGACGCCGGATGTCATATTGCCGCAATTGGGCGCGAAATCGACAAAATCCCGGTCAACCAGCACCTGGCCAAAGAGATAATCCACATCGGCGTCGTCCCGGGAAGACGGTCCGACCATGGCGACCTTGCTGGTCAGCCATTGGGCGCCGCCGATGCCGTCCACCTGGCGCTCGTGCGGCGAGCCCATGATCGCCAGCAATACCTTGGCAAGGGTGTCGCGATCCTCGGGCAAATCAGAAAGCCGGATATAGGGGCCCCTCGATGTGCCGCCGCGCATGATGACGCAGGGAATGGCAGTCTGCACGGATTGTCTCCTCATAATCGCGGGCCTCGTTCGACAGCCGATATTTCCCAACACCAAGACAATTGTAAAGGAACAAAGATCATTTATGCTGGGCGTAAACCGGGGAGGTTGCGCCGAAATAATGACCGCCGAATATCATCACTTGATTTATGGCGATGAATGGAACGATTGGATTGATCCGGAGCCGCCCGAATATTTCAATCCGGTCACCCTCCTGCTCGATAAACATATGGGAACCGACGCCGAAGATAAAATCGGTCTGATCATCGACCGCGAAAGCTATAGCTATGCCAGCCTGCTGGTTGCGGTTTGCCGGGCGGCGCATGGGTTGCGCGTAGCCGGAATGCGCCCTGGCGAACGGCTGCTCATGTTCGGCACCAACAGCATTGACTATGTGGCGGCCTGGCTCGGCGCGTTGCGCGCCGGGATCGTGCCGGTGGTTGTTTCCGATCTTTATAAAGCGCCGAGCCTCCTCTATTTCATCGAAGATACAGCGGCCCAGGCAATGTTCATCGATGCCGAACAGATCGACAAACTGAACGAAGTTGCCGGTGAATTGCCGGCCAGCCTTGGCAACCTGATCGTCCGCGGCGATCGCAATTTCGAAGGCGCCAATCTTCGGGTGACAGGATACCAAAGCCTGACAAGCGGCCAGGCGGAATTCTTCGAGCCGGTCCTTCGCCACCGCAACGACGTCGCCTATATGTTTTATTCGGGCGGCACCACGGGTGCCGCCAAGGGCATCACCCATCTGGCCCACGACTTCGTCATCGTTCCCGAACGCCACGGCGCTTTTTGGGAATACGGCCCCAATGACATCGTACATGCCACGTCCAAAGCCTATTTCACCCACGGCCTGTGGCCGGGTATTCTGATCCCGCTATATTGGGGCGCCAAAAGCGTCATCAGCCGCTTGGCCCCAACGCCGGACAATGTCTTTGCAATCGTCGCGGCCGAAAAGGTGACCAAGCTGATCACCGTGCCGACGATCATCAAGAATATGACGGCTTACGCCGAGGACAGCGACCAGACGCCGGATATGGGTTCGGTCTCTCTGGTGGTCAGCGCGTCGGAAAAAATGCCGCCGGAAGTGTTTGAGCGCTTCGATAGTCTGTTCGGTCTCGAAATTCTGGATTCCATCGGTTCCTCCGAAGTCACCTACGAATGGATCGCCAACCGGCTTAAAGATTTCAAACGCGGCAGCCTCGGCAAGCCGGTGTTTGGCGTCGGCGTTAAACTGATGGATGACAACGGCGCCGAAATTACCGAGCCCAATGTCAGCGGCGAATGCTGGGTTCGGAGCCCGACCGCCTGTTTCTTTTACTGGCGTAAATACGATAAATCCCGGGACACCTTCATCGGGCCGTGGACCAGGACCGGCGATACGCTGTTGTTCGACGAGGATGGCTTTTTCTGGTTCGCCGGGCGCAGTGACGACATCTTCAAGGTTAAGGGGCTTTGGGTCTCGCCCATCGAAGTGGAGGCGGCAATCACCGAACACGCGAGCGTCCTCGAAGCCGCCGTTATCCCGGCCGAAGACAAAGATGGGATGACCGTGCCCAAAGCCTTCGTCGTCCTCCGCCAGGGCCAGGGCCCGAGCGATGCGTTGTCCGATGATTTGAAAACCCGGGTGCGCGCCGCCGGCGGCTACAAGGTGCCCGAGCAAATTGTCTTCGTCGATGAGCTGCCGCGCACAACCTTGATGAAGATCGACCGGCGCACGCTCAGAGAGCTGGAACGGGAAAAATGAATAGCGGCGGCGGATTATTCGTTGCCGTGGTCCCGCGCCCACATCTCTTTTAAATCGTCGCGGCGAATTTTGCCGCGGTCGTTTTTCGGTAATTCGTCGATCAAATAGGCCTGCTTCGGGCATTTGAATTGGGGCAGGATTTCGGCGCAGTGGGCCAGAATTTCGTCTTCGCCGAGGCTCGCGCCCGATTTTGGCTTCACATAGCAGACCACTTCCTCGCCATAGATATCGTCGGGCACGCCGACGGCGGCGGCTTCGCTGATTTTATCGAGCGCTGCCAAGACATGATCGATCTCCAATGGCGAAATATTGACGCCGCCGCGAATAATCAAATCCTTGGTGCGCCCGGTCACGGTAACGAACCCGTCTTCGTCCATGATGGCCAGATCGCCGGTGCGCATGGGCGCTGCCCGTTGGTCCTCCCACTCGCCTTCAGGGGTAATAACGAAAACGGAAGTTTGCGCACCGCCCACGGTCACCTCGCCCTCGGTGCCGGGCGGGCAGGGGTTGCCATCGCCATCGATGATCTGGAATTGCTGATGCTTGGCGGGCGCCCCGACGGTTCCCATGCGCCGCCGGTCCAGCCTGTTGCCGCAAATCCAGCCGGCTTCCGACATGCCGTAAAGCTGCAACAGGGTGACGCCGTACATGGTCTCGAACTTCTGCCATTGCTCCGGCGACAGGGGCGCCGTCGAGCAGGTCATGCGCCTAAGGCTGGGAATATCGTCGGCGGTAATTCCGAGAGGCTCACCCAGCAGCATGTTGACCACCGTCGGCACGCCGGCGGCAAAGGTGATCTCGTGGGCCTTGATCCAGTCGAAGAAACGGCTATGGGAATAGCGTTTGGCGAAATGCATGGAAAGCCCGGTTACGATCCAAGGCATGAGGCTCAGCACCTGCGCCGAATTCCAGCCGAAGGAGCGGTATTCGAGGGTCCGGTCGTCTGCCGTCAAACCCAGAAAATCGATGGTGTTGAGACCGTTGAGCCAATAGGCCATGTGGTTGTAGACAACGCTCTTGGGCTTCGATGTGGTGCCCGAGGTGCAAAAGATGCAGGAAATATCTTTCGCGCCGTTTTCTGTTTCCACTTCGGGCGCCGCCGCAACCGATGCCAACTGCCTGAAAAACTCTTCGCCATTGGCGGCGCCATATTCGGGGTCCCAGCCATCGAAACGCATGATGATACCGCCGACGCCCTTGGTCATCGCCGGGCCATCGATATCGGTGTGCCACAGGGTCAGCTTGGGCTCAATGGTCTGCAGCAGTTCCTGAATATGATTTGCGTTGATCTCGATATTCAGCGGGCAGACCACGGCGCCGAGGCGCCAGATGCCCATCCAGATCAGCAGCTTTTCCAAATTCTCGTCGGCCAGCAGCGCGACGCGGTCGCCCTTGTCGATGCCAAGCTGGCGCAAGTATCGCGCCGTGCGATTGGCGGCCTCGTGAAGCTGGGCATAGCTCGCCGATTTATCCTGATCCAGATCATAAAGCGCGCGCTTATCCGGATGGCGGGCCAGATTGTCATCGAGCACGGCGCGGATGGATTGAAACGGATAGGCCAGATCGGTTTCCTGCATGGCTGCTTTCCCTGCCCGGAATTACTTGTCCCGCTTGAAGCCGTATTCCTCCCAGCGGCGGTCGACTTTGTCCCGGTCCTCGTCCAAGGGAATGACCATGGGCGGGTAGCGATTGCCGCCATATTGTTCTTCGAGATCGAAATCCATATTGACGGTGGCGTCGATCAACATGCGCGTCCACTTGCCGGTGCCATAGAGCATCGGGTCCCGGTCGGCGAGGCGGGTCGACGGATCAAGCAGTGAGCCGAACGTGGACGGGAAGAAGACGATATCATCCTCGGCGGCATTGACCCGGTAGGCCAGCGCCCAATCGAGAGCGCCGTAGTCGTGGATGTCGATATCTTCATCGACCACCCAGATATTTTTGTAGCGCAAATGCGCCGCGTTGGAGCCCCAGATCGCCGCCGCCGCCTGTTTGGCCTGGCCGCGATAGGTCTGGTGCATCTGGATCATCAGCGAGGTGCCGTTATTGGCCGCCGGGCAATGGACATCAGTGATACCCGGCACGCCGGCACGCTCCAGCACGTTCCAGGCAATGCCGGCGCGCTGCACCGACGATGTCACCGAATTTTCGTTGAGCATTTTCGGCAAGGTGCCCTCCAGGGTGCCCCGGTGGATCGGATCATCCCGGTGGGTGACGCAGGTTACTTTTGTAACGTGCTTCGGCCCCTGATCGCCGCCGAAATAGCCGGTGTACTCGCCGAACGGGCCTTCCATTTCGAAGGTGGCCGGATCGTCGTCGATAAATCCCTCGATCACCATTTCGGCGTCGGCGGGAACCCAAAGATCATTGGTCTCGCATTTGACCAGCGGCACTGGCTCACCGCGAATGGCGCCCATAACTTCGTATTCGCAGACCCCCGTCGGCACCGGTGCGGACGCGCAGAAGCTCATCGACGGCTCCCACCCATAGACATGAGCGACGGGCATTTTCATTCCTTTCTGGCGCCATTTTTCGAAATGAACGCCCCAATGCTGGGCGCGCCACAAAAGCACCGGAAGGGTACTCTTTGTTTCACCCAGCATACCCCGGTAAAGACCCACATTATGAACCCCGGTGTCTGGGTCCATGGTGATCGTCGCCTGATAGGTATTGATGTAGCGCCCGCCATCCAACCGATGCCAGCGCGGCACCGGGATTTTATAAAGATCGATGTCGTCGCCCTGGTGGATGTTCTGCTTGACCTTGCCGGTCTCAACCTCGACGGGCGGTACGCGCTGTTCCAGATAATGCCGCACCGCCAGCACCATATCGCGAACCGAGGCGTCTTTTGGCAGGCCCAGCGTCATTGCTACCCGGGTGTAGTTTGACATGCCGCCGGTAAATACCTTGCGGCACCAGACATCATCGTCGGGCCCGTATCCCGTGATGTTGTCGAACAACAGGGCCGGTCCGTCGCCATTGCCAAATGCGCGGCGCGCGATGGCGCCCAGCTCGCAGTTCCAGTCAACTTCGGCCTCGATCTCGTGCAATTCGCCTTCGATCCTGAGGGCATCGATCCAGCCGCGCAAGTCGCCAAATGAGCGGGGCACCAGACGGTTTGAAATATCGGTCGCACTATCCACTTTTTCTACTCCTGACTTGGTCCTAAAATATTTCCATGCCCAGCTAGTCAGCCAGACCCAATTCCTTCAAGCGTGCCTCGACGGCGGCGCGATCTTCTTCGGATAGCCGCACCGATGGGGGTAGCGGTTGCCGTCGGCGCCCGGCTCGTAATCCAGATTGATGGTCGCGTCAAACATAACCCGCGTCAATTCCAATGATCCTCGATTATGCCATATAGGATTGACCGAAACCCTACGAGAGGAGCGTTCGCGAAAATGCCCGGCAAACCATACCGCGAGGTTATCACCATCCACGGCGCCAACGTGACCCTGGAACTTCCCACCCGGCCCTTGCGCATGTTCAATGCGGACGTCGTCAAGATCGATCTTTCCAAACGCAGCCATGAGGATATGGGCTTTTGCCACCGCAACGTGGAATACAACGAGGTCATATTTTGTATCTGCGGCGCCTTGCTGGGAAACCGAGAAGGCGACCGAGATTTTGCGCGCCGGCGAAATGATCCTGATCCTCAAAGGGATTTTCCGCCGCTCCATGCTGTGCGATTATTCGGAAGAGGAAAACATCTTGCTGGAACGGAAAATCCGGGATCAACTCACCTATGTGGGGGACGGCGAGCCAGCCACGGGATAAAACGAGGGATGAAATTGAGATTGTAAATGCCGGATGAAGAAACCGACCGCGCGGCGCTGGAAAAACTGGCGATCGATTTCACCGAAGCGTTCAACCGGGAAGATATCGACGCGGTCATGTCCTATTTCGCCGAAGACGCCATCTATGACGAGTTCCATGGCGGCCGGCATCAAGGCCAAGCGGCTATCCGCGAAGCCTTCGTTCCCCAGTTCCGGGGCGATTTCGGGCGCATGCGATTTCACAACGAAGATATATTCGTCGATGCCGGGCCGGGGCGGGGAGCCGGCAAGGCGCTGATCCGCTGGCTGCTGACCTTCGAGGAGGAGACCCGCGCCGGCGGCTGGCGGGGGCTCGATATTCTGCACTTTGTTGATGGCCGCCTGACGGAAAAACATACCTACGCCAAGACGCGCGCGCCGCGTGTCGATAAAAAATCGGAATCGTTGCGCGTTCGCCGCGCCATCGATGATGGGGTCCTGACCGACCTTTGATACCGGTGTCCCGCTAATCTTGGAGAGTTTCATGTCCGACAAAAAGCATAAGGTTGTCTATATTGCGCATCCGGCGAGCGGCTTGGCACGGTCAAATTTCCCCCTGGAATGCCACGTTGAAGATGGCGAGATTGTCCGCTCGTTGCCCTTCTATATTCCCGATGATGTCCGGCTTTATGAGATAAAAACCTCCCGGGGCAGCTTCACACGGCCCCGAAAAGAAGTGCAGATGCCTTTAGCATTCGCCGCCAAACGGCGCCTTAACACTGATGCGCGGGTCAAATATCCGCTGCTGCGCAACGATTGGTCGCCGGATAACCCCAACCCGGAGAACCGGGGCAAGAGCGGCTATACCCGGATCAGCTGGGATCAGGCGCTCGATATCGTGACCGGCCAGATCAAGCAAATCTACGAGAAATACGGCTCGATGGAACCTGTCCTGGTCCAGGCCGACGGGCACGGCCATAGCGGTTACATGCAATCCCTGCATTTCTGGGGGCACTATCTGTTCGATATGATCCGCGAGCATCTCGGATGGGGATGGTGGACCCAACAGGTGCGCAACCCGGACAGTTGGGAAGGCTATTACTGGGGCGCCAAGCATGTCTGGGGGTTCGATAGCACCTTGGGCGAGCCGCTCCAGGATGCGGTTTGGGACGACGTGCTCGAGAGCGCCGAAATGGTGATATTTTCGGGCAACGATCCGGAGGCAACCGGACTTGGCATGTCGGGATCGTCGGCCTTGGAGATGCCGAAATGGCTAAAGCGGGCCGGCATCAAGATCATCGCCATTTCGCCGGACCTCAACTATTCGGCCGCGGTGCACGCCGACAAATGGATTCCCATAAAGCCGAATACGGATGCGGCGCTCTATTTCGGCGTTGCCCATACCTGGATCAATGAGGGAACCTACGACAAGGAATATATCGCGTCCCACACAACCGGGTTCGATGCGTTTAAAAGCCATGTGCTGGGCGAGGATGACGGCGCCCCGAAAACGCCGGCCTGGGCAGAGAAGATAACCGGCGTGCCGGCGCACACCATCCGCGCCCTGGCCCGCGAATGGGCGGCCAAGAAGACCTCGCTATCGGTCTATTTCGGGGGGCCCAAGGTTCGCGGCACCTTGTCGCATATGGCCACCAGGCTGGAGGCGTACGTGCTGGCCATGCAGGGCATCGGCCGCCCGGGACGCCAATTCCTCAGGACCGGGGCGCCGTCGTTCTACAAGAAAGACCTCGCCCAGGTGCCGCGCTATCCGGACGTGGATTTCAAGGGCGTCGCCATGAATCCGATGATCGAATATGCCATCGGCAAAGGCCCGATCTCGCCGGTATTTATCCCCCGGACTTTGGCCGCCGAGGCGATCAATTGCGATTCCATCGAATGGCGAAGCAGCACCGCGGCCTTGGCCAAGACCGAAGACCAGTTCGAGCAATACCATTTCCCGCCGGACAGCGATCATCCCGGCATTCGCATGGTATGGAACGAAAACGGCAGTCAGCCGGGAAGCTGGGGCCATGGCTGGAATTGGCTGGAGGCGCTGCAAAACCCGAAAATTGAATTTGTCGTTGGCGTCCATCCCTGGCTCGAAAATGATATTCCCTATTCCGATTTAATCCTGCCGGCGCAGACCAGTTACGAACATGAAGATCTGATCACGGTGCAGCGCAGCGATATCCTGGCCATGTTCTATCAGGACCAGGCGGTCGAGCCGGTCGGCGAATCCAAGAGCGATTTTGAAATCCACAGGATGATCGGCCAGCGGCTGGGATTGGATGAAGCGTTTCCGCCGGTAGAGGAATGGCTGCAAGCGGCTTATGAGAAAACCCTGGCGGCAACCAAGCATGGCATTGGCTGGGAAGAATTCAAGAAGCGGAAATATTTCGTCTATGATTGCCCGACCTGGGACGAATGGGTGGATATCAAAAAAGAGCATGGATACGGAGAAAATGACGGCGGCATGCATTTGTTTTGGTCTTCGGGCGGCGGGCTGGATACGCCGTCGGGAAAGATCGAGTTTGTGTCTTCGATGATTGCGACGCGCGATCCCGACAATACCGAGCGGCCGCCATTGGCAAAATGGGTGACCCATGCGGAGCAACCGGGGCAGCCCAAGGCAGAGGAATATCCCTTGAGCGTCATGTCCAATCATTCGCGCTTTCGGTTCCACGTCCAGGGCGACGATGTGGATTGGATCAGGGAAATTGTTAAGGTCCCGGGAGCCGATGGATATCTCTACGAGCCCTGTTGGATCAATCCCGCCGATGCCGCCGCCAGGGATATTGCGGGCGGCGATATCGTCATGGTGCATAATGATCGCGGCAGCGTGCTCTGCGGCGCGGTGGTAACCGAGCGTATCATTCCAGGCGCCATTTCGGTCGACCACGGCGCCAAGATGGATTTGGCAACCCTCCATAACCGCCTGGTCGACCGGGGCGGCTGCATCAACTTGATCGCCCCAAGCCCCCAAGAAAAATATGGCGAGGGAGCGGAGATCAAGGTGCCGGAAATGAACGTCAGCGGCTATTTGGCCGAAATCCTTAAAGTGGACCCGGCAGACATCGTGGCAAATACCGGCATCGGCGAAGGGGCGACGGTGTCCCATGGATAATAAAATGATGGATAATAAAATGGCTGATAAAACATTCCTGATCGACGTGGATAAATGTACCGGCTGCATGTTGTGCTCCATTGCCTGCAAGGACGAGCATGTGGGCAGCTCTTACGAGCCCTGGACCAAACCGCAACCGGACACGGGGCAGTTTTGGATGAATGTCCGGCCATTGGAGCGGGGCAGCACGCCGAGGGTACGCATGAGCTATCTGCCGGTTCACTGCCAGAACTGTGCCAACGCGCCCTGCATCACGGTTTGCCCGGAAGCGGCCATCAAGACCCGGGACGATGGCTTGGTCTGGATTGACCCGGTTCCGTGCACCGGTTGCGATCTCTGCCTGGATGCCTGCCCCTACGGCGTCATATTCATGAACGACGATCTTGGCATTGCGCAAAAATGCACCGGCTGCGCCCACCGGGTTGATGAGGGCCTGGAGCCAAGATGCGTCGATGTATGCCCCCATGACGCCATCACCTTTGGCGAAGTGAAAGACACCAGTCAGCTTGAAACCTATCTTGCCGATGCCGGCGCCGCCCCCAGGGTCTATTGGAAAGGACTGCCGAAACCGTGGATCGCGGGCACGGTGATCGATGGCGCCACCGACGAGGTGATTCAGGGTGTAAAGATCACCGCCACCGATCTGGCCGAAGAACGATCGGTCAGCGTCCTTTCCGATGCCTTCGGCGATTTCTGGTTAAAGGATTTGGAGAAGGGCCGGAAATACCGGGTCGAGATCAGAATGGACGGTTTCGAAGATTTCGGCGCGGACGTCATAACCGATGCGGATCAGGACATGGGAACGGTCGTTCTAAGGCAATCAGCCAAGGAGAGCCATTGATGACCGATGAAGAACGCCAAGCGGCGGGAGCGGAAATGCGGCGACAAGTGCTTGGTGAGGCAAGTGCCGAGGCGGCGCGCGCAGCCCGAAACGATTTTAACGGTGAGATACAGGATTACATGCTCCGAGAAGTGTGGGGCTCGATCTGGAACCGGGGCGGCCTCGACCTCAAGACTCGCTCGTGCATGGTGCTGTCCGTTATGATGGCGCTCGGGCGCTGGGAAGAATTCCGCCTGCACGTCAAAGCCGGCTTCAACAATGGTCTCGGCAAGGATGAAATCAAAGAAATCATCTTGCAAAACATCGCCTATTGCGGCGCGCCCGCCGGGCGTCGCGGCGTGATCGAAGCCGAAGCCGCGTTCGCCGAAATGAAACTTTGAGCCGCCGATGACGGAAGGCGGGCGCGAATTCGATATCGTCGTGGTTGGCGGCGGTGGCGCCGGGCTGATGGCCGCCTATGCAGCCGCCTCGAGAGGCGCATCGGTTGTTGTGCTGGAAAAAGGCGCGGCGCTTGGCGGGACGACCGCCCTATCGGTGGGAACGCTGACGGCGACGGCGACGCGGCTGCAACGCAAAGCGGGCCTGGCCGACAATGCGGACGCGCATTTCGAGGACATGGCGAAATTTGCGGGCCCCCTTGTAGACCGGGACAATCTGAAGCTGCGCCGCCTTTTGGTCGACAATGCGGCGGAGACCATTGAAATCCTCGAACAACTCGGCATCGTCTTTATCGGACCCTTGCCCGAGCCGCCGCATCGCCAGCCGCGCATGCATGCCATCATTCCCCACTCAAAGGGCTTCATTCGGCAACTCGAAAAGGCAGCCAGGCGAAATAATGTCGCCATACGAACGGGCGCCAGTGCCGAAAGGCTGATCGCGGCGGACGGCAGGGTCCGGGGCGTCGAGATGGCGGGCGGCGAGCGCGTTATGGCCCGCCGTGCCGTCATCCTGGCGTCGGGCGATTTCAGCGCCGCCGATCACGCCTACAAATCCAAATATATGACCGGCCCGCTGCTCGACATATCCGGCGTCAACCCGTTGAGCACCGGCGATGGCCAAAAGATGGGCGAGGCGGTTGGCGGTGAGGTCATCAATGGTGATCTTGCATGGGGCCCGGAGATCCGCTTCAAGCCGCCGCCGCGCCCGAGCATCATCTCGAAACTGCCGGCTTGGAGGGGCCTCGGTAAACTCATATCGCTGGCCATGAAAATTCTACCCGATGCCGTCATGCGGCCTTTTCTGCTGGGTTTTGTGACCACCTTCCTGGCGCCCTCTCATTTGTTGTTCGACAAAGGCGCGATCCTCGTCAATTCCAGCGGCGATCGCTTTTGCGACGAACGCGATCGCCCGCAAGATCATATCGGCCGCCAGCAAGGCAAGCGCGCCTGGATAATTTTCGCGGCCGAGGTCGCCGATCAGTTTCGCAGCTACCCCAATTTCATCTCGACCGCGCCGGGCGCTGGCTATGCCGACCTGACGGACTACGAAAAGACGCGCCCGGACGTTGTTGCGAAGGCCGCATCGGTGAAAGGCTTGGCAGAGGCTATCGGCGTTAATCCGGGCGCGCTTGCGCGTACCTTACGAGCGTTGCAACAAGCCGGCGCAAACAACAATGGCCCGGGCGCCATGGCAATGGCGCCCTTTTATGCGCTCGGCCCGGTCCAATCCTGGATCGTTTTCAGTGAAGGCGGCCTCAAAGTTGATGAAAAGCTGCGCGTCCTGCACCGGGATGGTGGGCCGGTCCACGGCCTCTATGCGGCCGGCTCAGTCGGTCAGGGCGGCGTTCTCCTCGAGGGCCATGGCCATCACCTTTCCTGGGCATTTACCTCCGGCCGGCTCGCGGGCGAGAATTCGGCGCGCAGCGAGGTGTGATCGCCGCCAAGCCGCGTTCCCTTGCTCCGTCGTTTTTTCCGGATATAAATGATCGCCAAACCTTCTGGAGAGACAGATGCCAGCGCCAGAAAATTTCAACGTCATTTTTGCCGAAGACGATACCTTGTTTCGGCTGATGGAAATGGCCTTGCTGCGGCGCCTGACCCCTGGGGGCGAAAAGGCATTGCGGTATTTCTTTGGACCCGACTTTGGCGAACATGCGGAGCGGCTGACGTCGATTGCCGGCCGCCTTGGCTTGCCGGAAGATATCCAGGTCATCACGGCGCAAAATGAGGCGGCGTTCGATGCGGCCTTGCCCATCGGCGATATCATCATCCTCGAGACAACGCCGATGCCGGCGGTGCGCCTCGAGGCATGCGCCCAGCGCGCCAAACATATCCAGCAGTTCGGCACGGTCGCCCGGCATATTGATTTGGACGCCGCCCGGCGGCTCGGCATTTCGGTCGCCAACCTGCAACGCTTTTCGAGCCTGTCCTCTGCCGACAATATTGTCGCGCTGGTGATGGCGCTCGCCCGCAATCTCATCTGGGCGCACAATCAGGTGCTGGCCAGGCGGGATCCGGCGCTTGCCGGTTCCTTCGCAACCGATCCGCCGTGCAACAAATTCAATTGGGCCGGGGTTCGCGATATTCGGGTCATTGCCGAGCATGCTATCGGGTTCATTGGAATGGGCGAGAATGCCGGTCTGGCGGCCGGGCGTTTGCGCGCCATGGGAATGCCGGTCTTCTATAACAAACGCAACCGGCTGACCCCGGCCGAAGAAGAAATGTTGGGCGGCGTTATCTACGTGCCGCGCGAAGAGCTATTGGCGGAATGCGATTTTGTCACCGTTCATATCCCCTATGGGCCGGATACCGAGAAATACATCGACGCGGCGTTTCTGGGCCAAATGAAACCAGGCGCGTACATCATCAATACCTCGCGCGGCGGTATTCTCGATGAGGCGGCGCTGTACGATAATCTGAAGCGCGGCCATCTGGCCGGAGCGGCCCTGGACGTCTACCGGTATGAGCCGGTACCGGCAGACTGCCCGCTCCTCGATCTCGACAATATCCTTTGGACGCCCCATATATCCGGCGGCCGCCCGGAATTCATGATCCGCGAAAGCGAAGACGTGCTGGCCAATGTCGCACGGGTGCTGAATGGGGAGAAACCCCAGGGACAGCTCAGCCCGGAACCGCTTTAAGCGCCTATAATGTATTTCAGCCTGACTATTCGAATCTTTCCGCACCGAAGCCAATAATTTTATTCATATAATCATCTAAAAATAGAATAACATAAAATATAACCTTGAATATAACCTCATAAGGGGTGTAATACCATTTTAGAGAGTATCTAGAATGGATATACACTATAATAGATCATATGCCCCGGAAGAAAAAATCAACGTTCTCTGTCTGGGAGTTCGGTATGACTATTTGCGCCAATTTCGCGGCATCGTGGGAACGGCCGACCGCTTTTATTGCCATGCCATCAATGGCCAGGATGCTGACCAGGATCTATTCAAGAATTCCCACATAATTGTATCGGAGTGCCCGACCTGCAATTTGCGCGGAAATATTCTCTATAAACAAAACAGGGAGGCGATCGAAAAGCAGGGGACGCCCACCTTGGCGATCATCGATTCAAATTGCCCCGGAAAACCGGAAATATTTGAATGGGGGTTCACGGACTATCTGACCACGCCTTTTGTTGCCGGCGAAGTGCTGGCGCGTCTTAAGGCATATGCGGACGTAGTGGACTGGTTCAAGCGCCACGCCGAAGGCGGCAAGGGCTGCCAGACGGATATCAACCGGGCGCTCCGGAATATGTGGCGGGGAGGGAGGGGTGGGGAGATAAGTAATGTGTCCACATAATTATGTCCCCATAATTAATTGATACGGAAGGTGTCGGCGAACTTGGCTTGCGACATGCCCAGCGAGCGGCGCAGGGCCTTAACGTCCACCACCTCAATTTGACACCAATTACATCGACACAATACTTAATTATTGCAATAATATAACAATAATTAGATATGCTGTCCCGAAACAGGGCGCTGGTAATCACGCATGCGCTGGCGTAAGAAAACGCTGGCTATAAAACGAACTATTGGGAACCAACCCATGCCCGAATTCTGGCTCGAGTCCGGATACCGATTGCTGGAGAGGAACGATGACGGCCATCTTTTGGTGACCGATGACTTCCTGCGCGCCTATTTGATGCGCGCCGAATTGGAGCCGGTTGAGGAATCCTGCGCGCCCGAGCGCGCCTTGCATGCGCGCCTGTTAGAGGACCCGAGAAGCCCGGTCGCGCCACTTCAGATCAGCGCCATGGCCGATGCCGACGTGCGCGAAAATTACACCATGTTCCTGGACTTTCGCGCGCGGCTTTTGGCAGCCGGCACCCTGGAGAAATGTTATCTGGGACTGTTCAAAGAAACATCGGTCACGGTTCCTCCGATGTTTATTGCCCAGATCACCCAGATCATCTTGCGCAATATCCTCGGGACCACATTGTTTCCGCTGCGCGTCCGCTGCGCCGAGTTATTGTTTCGCGACCAGAAAATATCCCTGCAGGATGGCGGTGTGCTGGCCGCCGACGCCATCGTCGTCGATATGAAATCATTGCCTGGCGGGGCTTTAGGCTCGAAGCAAGGCGGGGCGCAGGAAAAGACCGTCGAGCTGGATGTGTTGAACGAATCCAACGCCGAACTTTACTGGGTGCGTTCCGATGCCTTTGATACCGCCCTCGATCTTCGCCCCTGGGGAGAGGCGAACGAGGCCTTGTGCCGGGTGCTCGAAGCCTGGGTCGCGCATTTTTACGGGCTATCGGCTCACATTCACCCGCTCGACGAAATCAATGACCAGAATTGGAAATGGCATATCGGGCTGGACGCCGAAGCCAGCAATATGCTCAACGAGCTTTACGAAGGCATAGCCATGCCCGAAGACCGGCGTGCCCGGTTGTTGTCGCTGTTCGCAATGGACATCGACGACAAGCAACTGATGGCCCCCGATATGGCGGGCCGTCCGATCTATTTGGGCATGGCCATGACCGAAGCAAAATTGCTGCGCTTGAAACCGCAGAATATACTTATGAACCTGCCGTTGGCACAAACCGCCTGACACGGGGTTGGGCCAGGTGCCGGCTGCCATGGCCAAGGAGCAAGCGTATGGATGACGATCAATTCAACATGAATATCCGCCAGTTTCTAAAAAAAGTCGGCATCACCTCGCAGCGCGAGATCGAAACCGCGGTCAGGAGCGCCCTAGATGGGGGCGCCATCACGGGCACCGAAACCCTGGACGTGCGCGTGAGATTGTCGGTGGAATCCTTAAGCCTGGATGTGGCCATTGACGGCAAGATCGGACTGGAATAGCAGCCGCGAAATCTCGGTGGGGCGGATTTCTTTATTCAGGACTCGTCTCGGTCGTCGGTATCATCGAGGCCATGCTCTTCCATGAAATCGCGCGCTTCTTCGCGCAAGTTCTCGCGCTCCTTCAAGTAGTCTTCGGTGGTTACAATTTTCGGCCGGGTACCGCCGACCATCGGCGTGTCGGCCTCGTCGAAGACGTCGAAGACCCGGCAATCGGGGCACATTTTGATCCGGTCCAGGGCCTTTTCGTCGGGGAACATGGAATGTCCGCTTAACTTTTCCACCATCTGATCGATCGACGATTTCACCCCAAAAGGCTCCCCGCATTTGATGCAGGCGAACGGCTCTTCTTCCTTGACGACCATCGCCGATCGGGCGTCGCCGGTGAAGTTCAAGCGCGGCACCAGGGTGATAACGCTCTCGGGGCAAATGGTCCGGCAGAGGCCGCACTGAACGCAGGTGGTTTCGGTGAAGGTGAATTGCGGACTGTCCG
>Ga0114993_10001609_pt1 | contig 25768 bp, 24 predicted proteins | sample ArcticOcean_MG_C_FD_87042 | JGI IMG/M metagenome (GOLD analysis project Ga0114993, IMG submission 87042) | Marine microbial communities from western Arctic Ocean - ArcticOcean_MG_CB2_150 | ecosystem: Environmental > Aquatic > Marine > Oceanic | place: Arctic Ocean: Canada Basin | collected...
AAAAAAAAAAAGTTAAATATTTTATTATTGATCTCTCTAAAAAAAATATTTTTAAGAAAGACAAACATTCACATAAAGTCACAATAGGCCAATTTGGAAAAATTATAAATATAATTAAAAGCAATAAGTGTAATAAAATATTATTTGCTGGAAAAGTCTACAAACCAAATGTTTCTAAAATTAAATTAGATTTTAAAGGGATTTATTATATGCCAAAAATTATAAAAAGTTTTAAACTTGGAGATGCTGCTATTCTAAAAGAAATAATTCATATATTTAAAAAAGAAAAAATAAATACTATTAATTCATTATCATTTACTCCTAAACTTACTTTAGGATCAGGAATTTATACTAAAGTTAAGCCAAACAAAAATGATGTTAAAGATATAAAAAAAGCAATTTACACCCTTAGCAATCTTAATAAATATAATTTTAGTCAAGCTACAGTGGTTAGAGAAAATAAGATTATAGCTGTAGAAGATAAAAGGGGAACTCAAAAAATGTTGAAAAAGTGTATAAAGAAGAAAGGTGAAAAAAAAGGTGTGTTAGTTAAATTTCCTAAGAAAAATCAAGATTTACGTATAGATTTACCAACAATTGGTTTTAAAACAATAAATGAATGTAAAAAAGCTGGCCTCAAAGGCATAGTTTTAAAGAAAAAGAACCATATTTTTTTAGAAAAATATAAGTGTATTAGCTTTGCTAATAAAAATGGAATGTTTATATCAGTAAAGTGAAAAAAATATTTATATTAACTGCCGAACCATCAGGCGACAAATTAGCCTCGAAAGTAGCAAGTCATCTTAAGAATTCAAGATCAGATATTGAATATATGTGCGTTGGTGGTGAGCATTTGAAAGCTTTGGATATTAAATCTATATATGATTTAAAAGAAGTTACTTACCTTGGATTTACAAGAGTTTTATTAAATATTTTTAAAATTAAAAAAAAAATAAACGAAACTGTAAAGGAAGTAATTAAATTTAATCCTGATATTCTATTTTCAGTTGACAGTCCTGACTTTACTTTAAGAGTGGCTAAAGAAGTTAAAAAGATTAATTCTAACATCAAGACAATTCATCTTGTGGCCCCGCAAGTTTGGGTCTGGCGTGAACAAAGAGTTAAAAAACTTAAAAACTTCATAGATCACATATTATTGCTTTTTCCCTTTGAAAAAAAGTATTTTGATAAAGAGAATATAAGTTCAACTTTTATTGGCCATCCTTTATTAGAAAATAATAATATAAGTAAAATTGATATTACCCAAATCATAAAAAATAATAAAAAAATCTTTTCCATTTTTCCTGGGAGCAGACTATCAGAAATAAATATGTTGATACCAATTTTGTTTAATTTTGTAAAAATAATGAACAAAAATCATAATGATTTATTTTTTGTTTTCCATTCGACAAAGGAGCATGTTAAAAAAATTCACAATTGGCTTATTAGAGAAGGATTAAAAAATTGTGGAGCAGTTTCAGACGAAAAAATAAAGTCACAGATATTAAAATCATCAATATTTGCTGTAGCTAAATCAGGAACTGTATCCTTAGAAATTTGTAATGCTAAAGTTCCATCAATTATTATTTATAAAATGAATTTAATAAACTTTTTTATTGTTAATATGTTAATAAAAGTAAAATTTGCAAACATTATAAATATTGCCGCAAATAGAGAAATAATACCCGAATTATTGCAGTCAAAATGTAACCCTAAAAATATTTATAATATTGTTAATAATCTTTTAAGTAATAAAGATAAAATAAAAAAACAAATACGAGATTTTAAGATTGAAGTTGATAAATTTAAAACTGAAAACCCTTCTAAAATTGCTTCCTCTATATTAATTGATCATTTTTAGTCTCTTAATAACTTCATTTTTATCTAAAGATCCAATTATATCATAAATACCTGGTCCAAACTTTGATCCAGTTAAAGCAATTCTTAATGGTTGCCCCACACCTTTAAAATTAGTGTCATTGCTGCTTATTAAATCTTTAATGATTTTTTCTAAACTTTCCTTATTTATTTTATGCATACACTCATAATGATTTGCAAAGCTTAAAATAATTTTTTTAGCTTTTTCGTCTAATAGCTTTAAGTCTGGGTCTGAAATTGTTATATTTTCATTGATAATATACTGAGCATTTTTGTAGATATCTTCTAGTTTTTTAGCTTTATTTTTTAAAAAATGAATTGAATTAATTAAACCTTTTTCATATTTATCTTCAATTTTTTTTTTATATTTTTCTGCATATATTTTTAAATTTTTATACAATTCTTTTTCATCAAGATTTTTAATATAGTGTTCATTAATTGACAAAATACGTTCCATATCGAGTCTTGAAGGTGATTTTCCTATACCTGTTAAATTAAAGTGTTTTATACTTTCTTCTAAATTGAATATCTCTTTATCTTTGTAAGACCACCCTAAACGAAGCAAATAATTTCTTAAAGCTTCAGGCAATATACCAATTTTAATATAATCAGTTAGTGTAGAGGCGTTATCACGTTTTGAAAGCTTCTTACCCTCCTTGCTATGAATTAATGGAATATGAGCAAAATCTGGCACCTTCCATTGCATAGCTTCATAAATTTGTTTTTGTTTAAATGCATTTATCTTATGGTCATCTCCTCTTATTACGTGAGTTATTCCCATTAAATGATCATCAACAACAGCTGAAAGCTGGTAAGTAGGTGTAGCATCTTTACGAAGTATTATGAAGTCTTCAATCGTAGAGTTAGAAATATTTACTTCACCTTGCACTAAATCATTAACAATAGTATTGCCTGCAATTTTACTTTTGAATCTTATTACTGGATCAATATTTTTTGGAATTTCTAAATCTTTACCATCTCTCCATTTTCGATTATAAACATAAGGCATATTTGATTTTTTAGCTTTTATTTTTTGCTCTTCAATTTCACTCTCAGAACAATAACATTTATAAGCAAAACCCTTTTTTAAAAGTTCATTAGCAATCTCCAAATGTTTATTAATGTTTTGAGATTGGATATATTCTTTATCATCATGCTCTATACCTATCCATTTTAAGGATTGTATAATGATTTTTAAATTCAGCTTTAGATCTAACTTTATCTGTATCTTCAATTCTTAAATAAAATTTACCTTTATTATTTTTTGAAAACAGCCAGTTAAATAGAGCAGTCCTAACTCCGCCAATATGTAATGGACCTGTAGGAGATGGAGCAAATCTTGTTGCTACTAAACTCATAAATTATTATTAGACTATTTTATTGAAAATTTCTATACAAAGATACGAGAATGCCTTGAACTTTTACTCTGTCTGGTCCAAAAATTTTAGTTTCATATCTTTTATTTGCACTTTCGAGAGCAACAATTTTACCTTTTTTTCTTATTCTTTTAAGCATAGCCTCATGATCGTCTATTAAAGCTACAACTATCTCCCCGTTATTAGCTGTGTTAGCTTTTCTCACAATTACAGTATCTCCGTCATTTATTCCTGCATCAATCATAGAGTCTCCAACTACCTTGAGTCCAAAATGCTCTCCATTCTTACTTAACTCTTCAGGAATTACAACTCTACTAACTTCATTTTGTATTGCTTCAACTGGAGTTCCTGCAGCAATTTTTCCTAAGACCGGTATATCATGCACGCTTGTTTTAGTATTCTCTTGGTCTAAACCACCCTTAATTACACTAGGTGAAAAAGAATTGTAAATATCGTTAGCGCTTGCTGTTTCAGGAAGTTTAAGAACTTCCAAAGCTCTGGCCTTATGTGCAAGTCTTCTTATAAAGCCTCTTTCTTCGAGAGCAGAAATAAGTCTGTGAATTCCTGACTTTGATTTTAGATTTAAGGAATTTTTCATTTCTTCATAAGATGGAGAAACACCAGTAGATCTAATCTTCTTGTTAATAAATATAAGTAAGTTTCTTTGTTTTTTTGTAAGCATAGAACAAATATCGTACATCTAATGTTCTACAAAAGTTCTTCTGATATCACAATAGCTTAAAAGTCAATGAAATAGGGGTTTTTTGATCAAAGAACTGAAAAAATAGAATTTTTGTCCATGTTTTTTAAAAGTGATTCACCGATTAAAAAGGTTTTAATTTTAGTTTTAAAATTAATGTCTAATACATCTTGTTTATCTTTAATTCCACTTTCACAAATCAGTGGTCCAGCAAAGTTTATTAATGCATTATTAATACTGTAAGTTGCATTAAAATCTGTTTTTAATGTACTAAGATTTCTATTATTAATTCCTATTAATGCTTCTTTAAATTTTAAAGCTCTTTCAGCTTCTTCGACAGTATGAACTTCAATAATTATAGACATATTTAATTTTAGAGCCTCTTCATATAATTCGTTAAGAAATTTTTTTCTCTCTTTTGGAAAGTAGTCAAAAGCAGAAAGAATAATTAATATGGCATCAGCACCTCTAGATCTAGCAAAGTATAATTGCCACTTGGTAACCATAAAATCTTTGCATAAAATGGGCAGTTTTATTCCAGCTTCTTTTATATGCTTCATGTGACTAAAATCTCCACCAAAAAATTTTGGCTCTGTCAGCACTGATAAACAAGTAGCATTATTTCTGTCATATATTTTAGCTATTTCTACAGGATTATATTTATCATAAGGTATTAGCGTACCCGCAGACGGACTCATGCGTTTCATCTCTGCGATAATTGATAATTTGATGTTATTAATGTTGTTTTCTATTTTACTTTTAAAATTAAAAAATAAATTTTTCTTTTCCATTTCAAATATTTGCTCTTTTAGTTCTTCAATAGGTGTACCCAATTTACTTATAAGGGATAAATCTTCATATCTATAAGATAGAATTTCATTTAAAACGTTAACATTATCACCATGATTAAATATTGCAGTTTGTAAAAGACTGTCAAACATAGAATCCCATTTTCTATATTTTTTATCCATTTTGAATACCTTTTAAATGTTCAAATGTTTTTCCAGATAGAATGTGTTCCCTCGCATTATTGTATGCATCTTTAAAAACTGAAAAATTCCCAGATACAATAAGACCAGCTGCGCTGTTTAAACAAACAGCCTTAGAAAAATCATTATCTTCACCTTTGAATATGTCAATCATTTTGCTGGCATTAAATTTAGCATCATCACCAATTAAATTATCAAATTTATCTGCATTTATATTTAATTCCTCAGGATTAATTATAATTTCCGATATTTTTTTATTTTTTAACTGAACTACATTAGTTTTAGCATAAGGTGATATTTCATCTAAACCATCTTCGCTATTTACAATCCAAGCACATTCTATGTTTAAATTATTTAATGCTTCTGCAAAAATTTTTAGTAATTTATTATCAAAAACCCCAACGACTTGTCTTTTAACTAACGCAGGGCTGCTTAGAGGACCAATCATATTAAAAATTGTTCTTCTTCCAATTTTTTTCCTAATAGGCCCAACATGTCTCATTGCACTATGATAATTTGGAGCAAACATAAAGCCAAAGTTATTTTTTACTATTTGATTTTCTATTTCGTTCGGTTCTAAATTTATATTAATATTCAATGATTCCAAAACATCAGCAGATCCACATTTTGATGAAACAGCTTTATTTCCATGCTTTGCAACTTTAACTCCCATACTTGATAATAGCAAAGCTGAAGCAGTCGATATATTTAAAGTATTTTTTCCATCACCACCAGTGCCACAAGTATCTACACAGTTATCAATATTAACTCTTTTCGATTTACTTCTTAAAACATAAACCCCACCGGCTATTTCATCTGCCATCTCACCCTTAGAAGATAAGAGAGTTAAAAAATTATATATTTCCTCATCTGAAGCCTTTCCATCCATCAATATTTGAAAGGCTTTTTTGCTTTCTTCAAAGGATAAATTTTCACTTTTTTTTAATTTTTCAATAAATGTTTTCATTATATTTTGTAGTTGATAAAATTTTTCAATATTTTTATACCAGAAGGCGTTCTAATGCTTTCTGGATGAAATTGAACCCCGTGTACATTATATTTTTTATGCATAATCCCCATTATTACTTTATCTTTAGTTTCTGCGGTTATAATCAAGTCTTTGCTAAGTGTTTTTTTTTGGATAATTAAGCTATGATATCTTGTAGCTGTGAAGTTGTTTTTAATTCCTTTAAAAATACCACTTTTATTGTGTTTAATTACACTAGTTTTTCCATGCATAATTTTTTTTGCTTGCATTATATTAGAACCAAAAACCTGCCCAATGATTTGGTGCCCTAAACAAACTCCTAAAATAGGTATAGTTTTATAAAAATATTTAACAATCTTTAAACAATTGCCCGCTTGGTTAGGGTTACCAGGCCCAGGTGAAATAACTATTTTTTTATAATTGTTTTTTTTAATATTATTAATTTCAACAAGGTCATTCCTTAAAATATCTACTTTGCATTTTAAAGAAGAAAGATAATGATATAAATTGTAAGTAAAGCTATCGTAATTATCGATTAATAAAATTTTCATCATTAGTTTAAAGATTGAATTAACGCTTTAGCTTTATTCACAGTTTCTAAATATTCGCTTTCAGGCTTACTGTCAGCAACTATTCCTGCGCCAGACTGAATATAAAATTTATTATTTTTAATTAAAGCTGTACGTAAAGCTATGCAAGTATCAAAACTGCTATTAGCTGAAAAATATCCTATAGATCCTGCATACATTTTTCTTTTATTTTTTTCTAGCTCATCGATTATTTCCATAGCCCTAATTTTAGGTGCCCCAGTTACGGTGCCCGCAGGGAAACCAGCAAACATAGTGTCAAGTAAAAGGTTTCTATTATCAAAATTTCCCTCAACATTTGACACGATATGCATAACATGTGAATACTTTTCAATCTTAAACTTTTCAGTAACTTTAATAGTGTTTATTTTAGCAACTTTACCTACATCATTTCTGCCCAGGTCTAATAACATCAAATGTTCTGATAATTCTTTTTTATCATTTAAAAGTTGTTTTTTATAGTATGCATCTTCCTTAAAATTTTTACCTCTCGGCCTAGTTCCTGCAATAGGTCTAATTGTAATTTTATTATTCCTTAGTCTCACCAATATTTCTGGACTACTTCCTATTATTTGAAAATCTTTAAAGTTAAAGAAAAACATAAAAGGTGAAGGATTTTTAATTCGTAATTTTTTATAAATTTCTAATGGAGTTTTTGTAAGTTTAGATTCAAATCTTTGACTTAAAACTACTTGAAAAATATCCCCTTTTTTTATGTATTCTTTAGCCTTCAAGATCATCTTTTTAAAATTATTTTTTGAAATATTTGATTTAACAGCATTATTTTTACTTTTGTTTCTTTTAATTTTATTATTAGCGTTGCTCTTAAATGCTAAATATTTAAGATTTTTAATTTTTTCAATCTGTTTATGATAAAAAATTTCGTAGTTTTTAATTTTTTCATCCGCAAACACATTGATTATAAAATATATTTTTTTAAGAATGTTATCGTGAATTATAATAGTTTTAGGTCTCATTAGTCGCACATCAGGAATCTTAAGATCATCAATGCAACTGTTAGGTATTTTTTCAATATACCTGATAATATCATAAGAAAAATACCCAACTAATAGGGAGCATAGAGATGGTATATTTTTTGGCAACGGAAATTTAAAATCTTCGATTAGCTTTCTTAAAAATGGATATGGTTTTTCATGAATCAACTTTTTTTTATTATTATGTATTAAGTTTATTTTTTGATTACTAAATTCCCAAATTTTATCTGGGTCAGCTCCAAGAATTGTATATCGTCCTCTTATTCGTCTTTTTTCAACAGATTCAAATATAAAACTATCTTTTTTTTTTAGGAAATTGCTAATTAAATTTTCAATAATTTTATTATTTTTACAATCAACTTTAAGAAAGATTATTTGGTTTTTTTTATTTTTGTGTATTTTTCTAAATTTCTCTGATGTTAAATTTATATTCATCAGTTGAAATTATTTTTTACAGCATCTAATGCTTGATTATTTATATTAATTTTATATTTTTTTTTAAGATACTTATCGTAAGTGTTATATAAATCTGTGGTTATTTTTAAATTGGCTAAATTCATATACTTTTCATAATCCTTAGAATTTGGATTCATTATAACATTTTTAACTTCATCAATATAAATTAAATAGTTCTCTGTTAGCCCAATATCATTTACAATGATAATGCTTTTTTCTGCAAAACTATAAATTTCATTAACTAAATCTTGTTTTAATATTTTACTATCATTTTGACTGTCTAATTTAATTTTTTTAACTTCTGCATTTTCTTCTTTTGATAGGTTGTCAAATGAAACCTTAGTAAATTCTTTTTTATTTATTTTGCTAATTAAATTTGAGACAAATTTTCTTCTAATTATGTCCTTTAGTCTATTTTTAATATCTTTTTTCACCGATATATCTTCATATTTTTTTTGAAGACTTTCAGTCTTTACAAGTTCAGTTACAAAATACTTTTCATCTATTTCTATCAAAGAAATATTTTCCGAATCGTTGAGATTTAAAATATGTTTAATCAGCTTATTAGGTAAATCTTTATAAAGTTCAGAATTTTTATCTTCGCCTTGAGCATTAATTGTCAGCATGCTAGATTTACCCAAGTTAAATTTTTCTATAATAAAATCTATTTTTTCACCTTGCACAATTAAATCATCAATTTCATCCAGCCTTTCAAAAAACAAATCTTCAAATTCGTCTTTCCCAGTTAAATTTTTTGGATTTATCTCTAGTAATTTAATTGTTTTATAAATCTCGATATAGTTTTCTTTGTTATTAACAAAATAAGAATTCATATTATCATCTGTTATAGAAATTTTATTTTTTATAATTTGGTTTAAATTTATTATTTGGATAATTCTTTTTTGATTAATTTTATTGTAAGCGTTATTTACTAAAAAGTTAGGAACATAAACGCCTCCACCAATTAGGTTAAGCAACTGTTTTTTTGTTTCAATTTTAAGTAAATTATTTTCAAAAGTTGTTGCAGTAATATTATTTTGTATTAAAAATTTTTCATACTCAATTCGAGAAAATTCTCCATTTCTTTGAAAATTCTCTTTATTTTTTAATATTTGTGCAAGAGAGTTATTAGATAACATAATTTTATAATGTTGAACCTCTTTATTAATTAACTTTTCACCAGCAAATAAAGATAATGAATCTTGTATGTCCTTAGATGTTATTTTTTGATTCGTGTTTATATATTTTCTCATAAAATTTATAAACTCTTCGGTTCTGTATTTATCATTATCTATTTCGATAATAATATTTTTGTTACCACCAGAAAACACACCCCCCATACCCCAAAACACAAAAGGTATAACAATTATTCCTAAAAGGATTTTTGCGTAAATCGATGTTGAAAATCTTCTTAATGGTCCTAGCATATTAGTTTAATTTATTATATTTTATTGTTATATATTAGATACTCTATAAATTAAATTTTAAAACATGACAAATAAATTAAAGTATTTTATTGGAAATTGGAAAATGTTTGGTGATTTCACGTCATTTAAAATTGTCAGCAAATTAAATGAATTTAAATATAGATCTAAAGATGTATATAAAACAAAAATAGTTTTGTGTGTTCCGAATACACTAATCTATTTTTTTAAAAAAAATCTGAAATCAAAACACCTATCTCTCGGTGCACAAAATTGTAATGAGTACGAAAAAGAAGGTCCCTATACAGGATCAGTTAGTTCAGCTATGATAAAAAAAGCTGGCGCAGAATATATAATTTTAGGTCACTCAGAAAATAGATCTGAAGGAGAAACTAATTTTTTAATTAAAAAAAAAATTAAATCTTCGCTACAGCAAAAAATGAATATAATTTTTTGTATTGGAGAGTCGCTCAGTGATAAAAGAAATGGTAAAACATTTTCAGTATTAAAAAAACAAATTGGCCAATCAATTGATATCAAGTTTGAACTAAATAAAATCATTTTTGCTTATGAGCCAGTATGGGCAATTGGCACGAACAGAATTCCTCAAAAAATAGAGTTAGAAAATACAATTAATTTTCTTAAGAGTTTTATTAAGAAAAAATTTAAAATTAAAAAAAATCCTAAAATTCTTTATGGAGGGTCAGTTAATCCTAAAAATATAAGTCAATTTTCCAGTATTCCTCAAATAGATGGTTTTTTAATAGGTGGAGCGTCACAATCGTCAAAAAAATTTATTGATATAGTAAAAAATTACTATAAATAACTCTTATGGAAAATATTATTTTAATCATTAATGTAATTTTAGCTTTTTTGCTAGTTATAGTGATTCTTTTTCAAAAATCTGAAGGCGGGGCCCTTGGATTGGGATCTTCGCAAGATAGTTTTGTAACCTCAAGATCCGCAGGAAGTTTTTTGACTAAAACTACCTCTATAATTGCAACATTTTTCATCATTACCAGCATTTCATTAACGGTAATGTCTAAAGATCAATTTTCAAACTCTTCAGTATTAGAACAAATAGATGAAAAAGAAGATTCCTCAGAACCTTCAATTCCCAAATCTGACTAATTAATTAACTTTAATTTTTTTTTTGATCCTGTATAATATCATTCCATGGCGCGATATATATTTGTCACTGGCGGCGTGGTTTCTTCACTTGGTAAAGGATTAACATCAGCTTCCCTGGCTTCACTATTACAACTAAGAGGATTTAAAGTTAGAATTAGGAAACTTGATCCATATTTAAATGTTGACCCAGGAACAATGAATCCTTTCCAGCATGGAGAGGTTTATGTAACCGATGATGGAGCCGAAACAGATTTGGACATTGGTCATTATGAAAGATTCACAGGAATTTCTGCTACAAAATCTGATAATATTACTACAGGAGGTATCTATAGCGATATTATTAAAAAAGAAAGAAAAGGTGATTACTTAGGTGGAACTGTTCAAGTTGTGCCACATGTAACTGATCGTATAAAAAAATTTATATCTAATAATGTTAAAAATGAAGATTTTATAATTTGTGAGATTGGAGGAACAGTAGGAGATATAGAAAGTCTACCTTTCCTTGAAGCGATTAGACAATTTTCAAATGACGTTAGTAGAAAAAATAGTTTATTTGTTCATTTAACATTGATTCCATATCTCAAAGCGTCGGCTGAATTAAAAACTAAACCAACTCAACACTCTGTTAAGGAATTAAGAAGCTTAGGTATTCAACCAGATATAATTATTTGTAGATCAGAAAAAAATATCCCAACAAATGAAAGAAAGAAAATATCATTATTTTGTAATGTAGATTACAAAAACGTTATTGAAACCATTGATGTTAAAACTATTTATGAAGCTCCAATTAGTTTTCATAAAGAGAAATTTGACGAAAGGGTGTTATCTTTTTTTAATATCAAAACTAAAAAAAAACCAAATCTTACAAAATGGAAAAGGATCACTTCTAATGTTTTGGGCTCAAGAAAAGAGGTAAATATTGGTATTATAGGCAAGTATGTTAATCTTAAAGATGCTTACAAATCTTTAGACGAAGCTTTAGCTCATGGAGGGATATCAAACAATCTTAAAGTAAAATTAACACGAATTGATTCAGAAAATTTAAAAAAACAAAATTTAAAATCATTATTAAGCAATGTTTCTGGTGTTTTAATTCCTGGTGGATTTGGAAAAAGAGGGAGTGAAGGTAAAATAGCTGCCATAAAATACGCAAGATTGAATAGTATACCTTTTTTTGGAATATGCTTTGGAATGCAAATGGCAATAGTTGAAGCTGCTAGAAATTTATTAAATATAAAAAATGCTTCTACAAGTGAATTTGGTAATAATTGTACTCCAGTTGTAGGCTTATTAGAGGAATGGCAAAAAGGTAAAAAAATATTTAAAGGTACTAAGAAAAATCTAGGAGGAACGATGAGGTTAGGTTCATATGATGCTATATTAAAAAACAACTCTTTAATATCAAAAATATATTCAACAAAAAGAATTAAAGAAAGACATAGACACAGATATGAAGTCAATATTAAATATAAAAATGAATTTGAAAAAAAAGGACTAATTTTTTCAGCTTTATCACCAGACGGCGCTTTACCTGAAATTGTAGAGTTGAAAAATCACCCTTGGTTTATTGGAGTCCAATTTCACCCAGAATTTAAATCAAGACCTTTTACACCACATCCTTTATTTTCGTCTTTCGTTAAGGCTGCAGCAAAAAAAAAGGAGACTGATTAATGGAACAAAAAATAGTCAAATGTGGAAAATTAATTATATCGAATTCTAAGCCTTTTACTTTGATAGCTGGACCATGTCAGTTAGAAAATGAAAAACATGCTATTGATGTTGCTGAAAAATTAAAAGAAATGACCAAAAAGCTAGGCATAGGTTTAATTTATAAAACTTCTTTTGATAAAGCTAACAGGACTAGTTTAAAAGGAAAAAGAGGCGCGGGCTTAGAAAAATCATTGCCAATTTTTGACAAAATTAGAAATGAATTACAAATACCAGTTCTTACAGACATTCATGCTATTGACCAGTGTGAAATTGTATCTAAGCACGTTGATATTTTACAAATACCAGCCTTCCTATGCAGACAAACAGATCTACTTATAGCTGCTGCAAAAACTGGAAAAATTGTAAATGTAAAAAAAGGTCAATTTTTAGCACCATGGGACATGGTTAATGTAACAAAAAAAATTGAAGATTCAGGTAATAAAAATATTTTAGTCACAGAAAGAGGGGCAAGCTTTGGTTACAATACTTTAGTTTCTGATATGAGGTCATTGCCTATAATGGCAAGAAATGGTTATCCTGTTGTATTCGACGCAACTCATTCTGTGCAACAACCTGGTGGCATGGGAGATAAAAGCGGAGGGCAAAGAGAATTTGTTGAATATTTAGCTCGAGCTGCTGTAGCTGTAGGTGTCGCTGCTGTATTTATGGAAACGCATCCAGATCCTGATAACGCACCGTCGGACGGACCTAATATGGTTCCATTATCAAAAATGCCAAATTTATTAAAACAGTTAATTGAAATTGATAAATTAGTTAAAAATGTCAAAAATAACTGATATTAAAGCTCGACAAGTTTTTGACAGCAGAGGAATGCCAACTATAGAATCTGAAGTAATTCTAGAAAATGGAGGAAAAGCTTCAGCTATAGTTCCATCTGGAGCTTCCAAAGGAACTCACGAAGCTTTTGAGTCCCGAGATTTTGAAGATAAAAAATATTTAGGAAAAAGTGTATTAAAAGCGGTAGAAAAAGTTAATGGAGAAATTTCAAAAGAATTGATTGGTTTGTCTGTATTAGATCAAGAAAAAATAGATAAAACTTTAATAAACTTAGATGGAACAGAACAAAAAAAAAGATTAGGTGCTAATACTATACTTTCAGTTTCATTAGCAACAAGTAAAGCAGCAGCTATTTTTAAAAAAATACCTTTATATAAAAGTATTGGTGATGGAAATATATTACCATTACCTCTGATGAACGTAATTAATGGTGGGGCCCATGCTAACAACTCATTAAGAATACAAGAATTTATGATACGCCCAGATAGTGCTAAAAATTTTAACCAAGCTATTCACATGTGTTTTTTAGTAATACAAAATCTAAAAATTCTCATAACTAAAAAAAATCTCCCCACAACAGTAGGCGATGAAGGTGGTTTTGCACCATCACTACCAAACAATGAAGAAGCTATTGAGTTTATTTTAACTGCTATAGATAAAGCTGGATTTAAATCAGGATCAGATATTTCGATTTGTTTAGATGTTGCTGCTAACGAGTTGTACAAAGATAAGAAATATGCAGTGAATTCAGCAAAATTAATTTCATCTGGTAAAACAATAGAATATTATCAAGATTTAATAAAAAAATATCCAATAAAATCAATCGAAGACCCATTCTTTGAGGACGATTGGGATACCTGGGTAAATTTCACAAAAGTTGTAGATAAAAGTGTTCAAATAGTAGGAGATGATCTGTTTGTTACAAACAAGAAACGTTTAATTAATGGAGTAAATTTAAAAGCAGCAAATACTATTTTGATAAAGCCCAATCAAATAGGAACAGTAACTGAGACTCTTGAAGTTATAAATTTGGCGCATAAGCACAATTTTAAAACAATAATTTCACATAGGTCTGGAGATTCTGAAGATACCTTTATAGCCGACCTTTCAGTTGCTACAAAATCATCTCAAATAAAAACAGGTTCGCTAACAAGGTCTGAAAGAGTGGCTAAATATAACCGTTTATTAAGAATAGAAGATGAGCTTGGAAAACTGGCAAAAATAGCTAAAGTTTAAAATAATGAGATTTATAGAAATATTTAATAAAAAAAAATTCTTTATAGTTAGCGTTATTTTATTTCTTTATGTATTTCTTAATCTTTTAGATGGCGAAAGAGGACTTATATCTTTTTTTGAAAAAAAAAATATAATTAAGCAGCTCGAAAAGAAAAAAATAATAATAGCTACTAATCTAAAAAATGTAGAAAAAAAAAATAATTTATTAACGGGATCAATTGATTTAGATTATCTTGAAACTTTATATAGAAGTAAATTTATGGTAGGTAGACCAAATGAAAAAATCTACATAGATTAAAAAATGAAAATAAGACATCCAGAAAAAATCAACAAACCTACAAATCCTATTAAAAAAAAACCTAAATGGATAAGAACTAAAATCGTAGATACACAAAACTATTTTAAAACGAAAAAAATTATAAACCAAAAAAATCTACATACAGTTTGTGAAGAGGCAAGTTGTCCAAATATTTCTGAATGTTGGAGTAATAAACATGCTACATTTATGATAATGGGAGACACATGTACTAGAGCGTGTTCTTTTTGTAATGTTAGTACAGGTAAGCCAACTTTCTTAGATCCGTCAGAACCAACAAAAATTGCGAACGCAACAAAAGAACTAAATTTAAAACATGTAGTTATAACTTCTGTAGATAGAGATGATCTAGAAGATGGTGGAGCAAATCACTTTTCAAAAGTTATATTAGAAACGCGGCGTTTAAATAAGAACACAACTATAGAAGTTTTGACTCCTGATTTTTTAAGAAAAGGAAATGCTTACAAAAAAGTTGTAAATGCAAATCCAGACGTATTTAATCATAATATAGAAACTGTTCCCAGTTTATATAGAAAGGTCAGACCTGGCTCTAGGTATTTTTCTTCACTTGATTTATTAAAATCTGCCAAACAAATGAATAATAAAATATTTACTAAATCTGGAATTATGATGGGGCTTGGTGAAAATAAAGATGAAATTTTACAAGTGATGGATGACTTGCTTTCAGCTAATGTAGATTTTTTGACAATTGGACAGTATCTTCAACCTACAGAAAAACATTTTCCATTAGATCGTTATGTTCATCCTGATGAATTTGAGGAACTTAAACAGTTGGCTCTGTCAAAAGGATTCTTAATTGTAGCATCTTCTCCTCTAACAAGATCTTCTTACCATGCGGATGAAGATTTTTCTGAAATGAAAAAATTGAGAGAAGAAAAATATAAATGCCATCAGCCTCAATAAAAAAAAAAATTCCTTGCTCTAAACAAAATTTAATTAAAATGGTGCTTGATATTGAAAAATATCCTGAATTTGTACCCTGGTGTATAAAAGGAACTATTTATGAAAACAATGACAAAGGCGATCTAATAGAAATTATAGCTGATCTAACTATAGGAAAAAGTTTTTTTAAAGAAACATACAAAAGTTCTGTAATTTATTATAAAAAATCAGATTCAATTTTAGTTACTAATATAGATGGTCCATTAAAACATTTAAAAAACAAATGGTTTTTTAAACAAATAGGTAAAAATAGCGAGATAGAATTTCACATAGAATTTGAGCTTAAAAATAAAATTTTAAATCTTCTGATGATTGGTTCTTTTGACACTGGGCTTAAAAAAATAGCTAACGCTTTTGAAAAGCGTGCAATAGATTTATTTAAAGCACCTTAAAATTAATTCTAAAGCCTTTTTAACTGTACTTCTTTGAATTTGAAGACGATTTTTATTTTTGAATAGATGTTTCTCAACAGCAATTCTATTATTTATCAAGATACCTATATAAATTAAACCAACAGGTTTTTCTTTTGTTCCGCCGTTGGGTCCAGCTATTCCTGTAATAGAGATTGAGATATGACTTTTGCTGACTTTATTTAGATTTTTCACCATAGCAGAACAAACTTCTTTGCTTACAGCGCCATATTTTTTAATAACATTATTTGGAACCTTTAAAAGAATATTTTTTGATTTATTGGAGTAAGTAATTAAACCTAAATCAAATATTTTTGATGAACCACTTTTTGAAGTAAGTACTGAAGAAAGCATTCCACCTGTACAAGACTCTGCTACAGAAATTCTAATTTTTTTTAATTTTAAAATTTTAAATGTTTTATTAATTAATTTGTCCATTTATTTTTTAACCACCAATAAAAAAGAATAATATTGTTAATATAATAATTGTGAAAAGACCTGCCACTATATCATCTAGCATAATACCCAAACTCCCTTTAGTATTATTATCAATTATATTAATTGGGTAAGGCTTTAAAATATCAAAAAATCTAAATATAACAAAAGCTAAAATACAATAAAATTCATTACTGCTAGGGTATAAAGTTTCATAAATTGGAAAACCTAATAAAGGGATCATTTGACCAACAAACTCATCAATTACAATTTCTTGCGGATCATTGCTATTAAAAATTTCGTAGGAATTATTTATAGCTATCAGTGAATATAAAAAAATTATTAGGGTTAAAAAAGATATTATTGATAAACTAAAATAATTAATTATTATTAAAAAAAAAGCACAAGTAAATAAAGAAGCAATTGTACCTGGAGCATGCTTAATTTTTCCTAAGCCACATAGTGTTACAAATAAAAAATTAAAATTTTTAATCATATTTAACAACCGAAACTATTACTTCTGAGGCTATAGCCTTTTCTTTTCCAATTATACCAAGTTTTTCTGTTGTTTTCCCTTTAATATTTATCTGAGAAGGTAAAATTTTACACAAAGTTGCAATATTCTTTATTATATTTTTTTTAAAGTTTTTTATTTTTGGACTTTCTGTAATTATATTTATATCAATATTATTTATGAAATAATTTTTAGATCCAATTTCGCTAATAATTTTTTTCAAAAATATATTTGAACTTATATTTTTATATCTTTTATTTTTATTAGAAAATTTTTCTCCAATATCACCCATTCTGCATGCACCTAATATTGCGTCAGCTACTGCATGAAGAACTGGGTCTCCATCAGAATGACCTAAAGTTCCTAATTTTGATTTAATATATAAACCTCCTAAAAAAAGTTTTCTTTTTGGAACAAGCCTGTGAACGTCAAAGCCAATTCCAAAAAAAATTCTTTTTTTTATGGTAGATTTAAAAATACTTAAATCTTCATTATCAGTTATTTTTATATTTTTTTTACTACCTCTAACTATAGTTATTTTTTTTTTATCTTTTGTGAATAAGGATGAATCGTCATCATATTTAATTTTCCTATTTTTTTTATGTTTTTTATAAATTTGTTTAAATGTAAAACCTTGAGGTGTTTGAGTAAATCTTAAACTTTTTCTATTAATATTTTTGAATATACTATTTTTTCTTATTCTTTTTGTTGCATCTGTTGCTTTAATTATTGGAACTACAGCATGATTTTTTTTAAGTTTTAAAACTATTTCTTTAATTAATTTTTTTGGTGGCGATGGTCTAGCTGCATCATGAATTAGAACTTTTTTGCAATTAAATTTTTTTATTTTATTTAAAGCCTTTAATGTAGAATCTTGTCTAGTTTTGCCGCCTGTTATTTTTATTATATTTTTTAGATAAGGTTTATTTATATATTTCTTATGTTTTGAGTTGTAGACGATTATTGTTTTTTTTATCTCCGGAATGTTCTTGAATGCATTAATTGAGTGTTCTAATAAAGTTTTATTGTGCACCATATTAAAAGGTTTTGGGGTGCTAGATTTAAGCCTTTTGCTTTCTCCAGCTGCTAATAGTATAAGAAACAAGCTCATATTTTTGAAATTGCCATATATTTATTTTAAATTTTAACTATTATTTATTAAATGATTCATATCATCAAAGATTATAAATGGGTATTAGCATCATCTGTAATTTGCATAACATTTGGACTATTAACGTTTTTTACATTTATAAATCAAAGTTTTATTAGCTTAAATAATCTTAACCTTCAATTATTACTTATTGCCGATTTAAGTTTACTCATTTTATTTTTTGGCTTTGTAATCTATGAGATATTTAAGATTTTAAAAGATAGAAGTAAAGAAAAAATAGGTTCTGAAACTAGCTTAAGATATATAGTTTTTTTCTCAACAACGACTTTATTGCCTTCAATTTTGATTGCTATATTTTCTCTCGTTTTATTTAATGTCGGACTTCAAAAATATTTTGATAAAAAAATAAAAACTGTTGTTAATAATTCATCGGAAATAGCAAGTAGTTATGTCAAGCAAACTAGATATTCTATTGAATCGGATATTTTGCTAGTCAAGTTAGATATCGACAGTAAATCGAGTCTGTATTATGAAAACCCAAAAAACTTTTTAAATTTATTAACTTCTCAAAGGTTATTAAGAAAATTAGATGAAATACATTTATTAGACAGTTCTGCAAATATAATAATGTCAAATATTATAGACCCTTCTCTTACTTTTATTGAACCGCCGGCAGAAGCTTTTGAAAGATCTTTAGATGGTAGACCTGTTAGAATTATTGATACCCGCACAAACAGAACTTCAGCATTGGTTAAACTTAACAATTTTATCGATACTTATATTTATATTGTCAAATTTATGGATCCTAAAGTTATTAAGTACCTAAAACAAACAGGTGAAGCAGTTAGTTTTTATTATAATGTACAAGAAAGCAGAACTGGAATTAAAATTAGCTTTGCAATAATTTACTTATTAATAGTTTCTTTGCTGCTTTTTCTATCGATTATTTTATCAATCAATTTTGCATCTAAGCTTACCGCACCAATAATTAATCTAATAGGAGCTTCAGAAAAAATTAGCTCTGGAGATCTTAATGCACAAGTTCCTCAAATTGAAACTGATAGTGAATTTAAAAAACTAAATGAAAATTTTAATTTAATGATAAAAAAATTGAGGAAACAACAAAGTATTTTATTAATGTCAGAAAGGCACAAAGCTTGGGAAAACGTTGCAAGAAAATTGGCTCATGAAATTAAAAATCCTCTTACACCAATACAATTGGCATTAGATGTAATGAAAGAAAAATATTTATCAAAACTAGATAAAAATGATAATAATTTTTCCAACTATCTAAATACTATTGCTAAGCAAATTAAAGATATAGAAAAACTTGTTAATGATTTTTCAGATTTTGCCAGAATGCCAAAACCACTTTTTAAGAAAATTAATTTAAATAAAATTATATTAGAGTCTATAAATTTGCAAAAAATAGCAGATACCGATATTAAATTTAATTTTGATAAAGAAAAATCTTCACATAACGTTAATGGAGATGAAGAGCAGTTAAATAGAGTTTTTATAAATTTAATAAAAAACTCATTAGAGTCTATTGATGATAAAAAAAATAAAAACCTTGATTTTAAAGGAATAATTAACGTAGAAATCAAAGAAGATAGTGACTATATATACGTTAATATCGTTGATAATGGAGTTGGTTTTGATCTCGTAGATAAAAATAAAATGTTAACTCCATATTTTACAACTAAAACAAAAGGTACAGGATTAGGATTAGCTATAGTTACTAAAGTTATAAGCGATCATAAAAGTACAATTATATTTAATTCAATCAAAACTGGAGCAAAAGTAGAAATTACATTTCCTAAACATCATGGCTAACGAAATTTTAATAGTAGATGACAATTCAGACATAAGACAACTGATTGCTGGCATCTTGAGTGATAAAGGCTTCGAGGTAAGAGAGGCTGCAAATTTTAATCAAGCTTTGCTTGAAATAAAAAAAAAATTACCAGATTTAGCTGTGATAGACGTAAAGTTAGATAAAGGTGATAATGATGGAATTGAACTTTTAACTAGTATAAAAAAAATAGATAAAGATGTGCCTGTTATAATGATATCGGGCCACGCAAACGTCCAAATGGCTGTTGATGCTTTAAAATTGGGCGCTTTTGAGTTTATTCAAAAGCCTTTTTCTTCTGAAAGGCTATTAAATTTTGTTAATAGAGGAATTGAAAACATAGAGTTAAAAAAAGATAAAATTGAACTAGAAAGTAAACTTTTCCACTCGTATGATGTGATTGGAGAAAGCCAATCCATAACAAAAGTTAAAAGTCTAATTAATAAGTTAAGTAACACTGAAAGTAGAATTTTTATTTCAGGCCCGGCTGGCTCAGGAAAAGAATTAGTAGCAAGACAAATTCACAAACAATCATCCAGATCAAACAAACCTTTTGTAGTAGTTAATGGCGCATTGCTTGACCCAGAAAAATATGAATTTGAATTATTTGGATCAGAAAATAATGACCAAACAATAAATTATGGATTTTTTGAAAAAGCTAAAGATGGAACACTATTAATAGATGAAGTAACTGAAATCCCTCTAGAAACTCAAGCTAAAATTCTTAGAGTTTTAATTGACCAAAAATTTCGTAGAGTAAATGGATCTAGAGAGATTAATGTAAATGTTAGAATTATTAGTACATCAAATAAAAATATAAGAGATGAAGTAGATAAAGGAAATTTTAGAGAAGATTTATATCACAGACTTAATGTGGTCCCAGTATTTTTACCAGCCCTTAAAGATAGAACTGAAGATATACCTCTTCTTTTAAATTATTTTTCTAAAAAAATTGCTGACTTAAATGGTATTAATGAGACAAAATTAGATACAAATTTTGATTTATTTTATAAATATGATTGGCCTGGCAACGTTAGAGAGTTAAGAAATTTAGTTGAAAGAATATCTATTCTGTCACTTAATGAAAATAGCAATAATGTAAATCAATTGGTTCAAGATTCTTTAACTCAAAAAAATCATTCTAAAAGTTCTGATGAATATGAAAATGTTTTGTCTTTTCCTTTAAAAGAAGCAAGGGAAAAATTTGAGACAAATTATTTAACTTCACAATTAAAAAAACACAAAGGTAACATATCTAAAACAGCTGAATTTATAGGTATGGAAAGATCTGCCCTTCACAGGAAACTTAAGACTTTAGGAATTAGAGGTGTTAATTAATGAATATAATAATTTGTGGAGCTGGAAGAGTTGGTTTTTCTATTTCAAAACAACTATCTGTTCAAGGGCATTCTATAACAGTAATTGATCAGTCTAGTGAATTTATTCAGAAAATAAATGACAGTCAGGACGTTAAAGGCGTAGTTGGTAGAGCAACTTTTCCATCAGTTTTAGAGAAAGCTGGAGCTGAAGATGCAGACATGATTATTGCTGTTACTCAAAACGACGAAACAAATATGGTTATATGCCAAGTTGCGTACTCAATTTTTAAAATAAATAAAAAAATTGCTAGAGTCAGAGGGCAAGAATTTTTAGGGGGAAAATGGGGTAAATTGTATGGAGAATCTAATCTTCCAATCGATGTTATAATTTCTCCCGAATTAGAAGTTGCTAAATCATTACAAAGAAAACTAGATGCGCCAGGAGCTCTTGACAGCGTTCCTTTTGCTGGCGGAAAAATAAAAGTTTTGGAAATTAATATTGGTAAAAACTGCCCTTTAGTTGATACAGAATTAAGCAAGTTAACAGAACGTTTTCCAGACCTTACAGCAAATGTCCTTGGTGTTATTAGAGGTGATAAATTCGAAATACTCAAAAAAAAAGATAAGATTCTAATTGATGACAAGGCTTTTGTTGTTGTTAACGCTACTCAAATAAATAAAACTCTGTCAGCTTTTGGACATGAAGAAAAAAAAGCAAAAAAAATCCTTATTGTTGGTGGCGGTAACATAGGTTTTAACTTAGCCAAAAATTTAGAATTAGAGTCACAAGGCGTTAGAGTAAAAGTCATTGAAAAAAACAAAGAAAGAGCAGAATTTATAGCTAATGAATTAGATAATACTATTGTCATAAATGGCGACGGATTAGATGAGGACGTTCTAAAGGAAGCTAATATAGAGGAGGCAGAAACAGTTTTGGCTTTAACAAATGATGATGAAGATAATATTATGGTTAGTGTTTTAGCTGAAAAAAATAGTCCCAACAAAAGAACCATAGCTATAGTTAATAAGCAAAATTACAGTTTGTTACAGTCATCCTTAAAAATTGATGATTTGGTTGACCCAAGATTGACAACAATATCAACTATACTGAAACACGTTCACAAAGGCACTATAGAAACTGTTTATACTCTTTTAGATGGAGAATATGAATTCATTGAAGCAGAAGTCCTAGAAACCTCTGAGTTAATTAGCAAATCTATAAAAGATTCAAATTTACCTAAAGAAATAAGAATTGGAGCAATTGTAAGAAATAATGAAGTAATTATACCAAAATCAAACTTCAAATTTGAGAAAAAAGATTTAGTTGTCTTTTTAACTAAAAGAGAACATCTGGAAAAAGTAGAGAGTTTGTTTAGAATAAGTTCATTAGTTTAATGAATCACAAAGGTATATTATTTTTTTTAGGTTTTTTTTCATTACTAGTATCTGTATTTTCAATTTTAAATATTTTGTATTCCATCTATTTGGACTTTGTTATAGATTTAAGTTCCTATTTTTATTCATTAGTTATTTCATTTATAGCTGGAAGTTCTTTTGTTTATATAGGATACAATCACAGCAAAAATATAACTTTAATTGATCAAATTATTTTCATAATAATAAGTTTTTTTTATATACCCTTGCTAATTAGCATCCCATATATTTTTAGTAGTTATGATATAGGTTTACTTAATTCCTTCTTTGAATCTGTGTCAGGATTTACAGCCACAGGCTTCTCAATCATAGATAATGTTAAAAGTATAGATGAGCCACTTATATTATGGAGATCTAGTTCCCAGTGGCTTGGTGGTTTATTTTTTCTATTAATTACAATTGGAACAATCGGATCAAAGCAAATTAAAATAAAACCAGCATACTTAATTTCCGGAGGAGCTACAGGTAAAAATTTTTACTATAATTTTAATTATAATTTTATTAAAATATTACTAATTTATTTTTTCTCCACAATTTTAATAATATTATTATATAGCCTAACTAACATAAGATTTTTTGATGCATTTAACTTAGCATTTACAGCAATCTCCTCTGGAGGATTTATTCCTACAAATAATTTGTCGAATATAATAAGTTCAGACTTGAATATACTTGTTATTTCAATATCTTTGTTATTTCCTATTTTTAATTTCTTTATTTTATTTGATATAATAACCAAAAAATTTACTTTTAGAGATCATCAAGAAGATTTACATTTATTTGCACTTATTATTTTTTTAACTTCTCTTCTTTACTTTTTTATCGTCCCAAATGAAGGATTTTTTCAAATTTTGTTTGCGATAACATCATCACTTTCTACTTCTGGTATTTCGACTTATTCATCAGATTTTGATCTTTCGCTTTTTTTACTCTTACTAACGGTAAGTGGGGGATCTTTAATATCAACTTCATCAGGTTTTAAATATACTAGATTTTATATTTTACTCAAAATTTCTTATCAGGAAATTTATAGATTAGCGAAACCAATTAACGTAATTGATAAAAATTTATATAATTCTGAAAAAAAAATTGATGACCAGGATGTTAAAATTTCATTTATGGTTTTTATTTTGTTTATTATTTCTATATTTGTTTTGTCAGCTATATTAACTTTAGATAGTATAACTTTTGAAGATTCTTTTAAATTATCCATACTAACACTTACAAACACTGTAACATCAGCGTTATATGGGTTGGACAATTTAATTTTTTTAGATTTAAATAGCCTAACAAAAATAACTTTAATCATTTTTATGATAGTAGGAAAAATTGAATTAATTGCCTTTTTATACTTAATTAAAAGATTTATTTTTAAGGAGTAATTTATGTCTAAAATATTAATTTTAGGATCCGGATCAATGGGAACAGCTTTTTCTTTCCCTTGTTCAGATAATGGAAATACTGTTTCTGTAGTTGGTAGTTATTTAGAAAACGATTTTATAGACTCTATAAATTCTACAAGAAATCACCCTGCATTAAATTGCAAAGTTCCAAAAAATGTAAATTTTTTAAAGTTTGAAAAATTAGGCCAAGAAATCAACAAAAAAGTTGATCTAGTTGTTGTTGCAGTTATTTCTAAAGGTATAGAGTGGGCCGCATTAGAGCTAAGCAGAGTCTTGAAATCTAATACACCAATTTTAATACTTACTAAAGGGATGGCTTTAAATAATAACACTTACGAAATTTTGGCTCATAAAATGGAAAGATTATTAAAAATAAATGGAGTTAAAGAAATAAATATTTCAGCTGCAGGTGGGCCATGTTTAGCAAAAGGATTAGCTAATAAAGTTCATACATCTGTTGTGTTTGCAAATAGTGATATTAATACTGCCAAAAGAATAGCTAAGTTAGTTTCTACTGATTATTATCACGTAGCCACATCAAATGATGTCGTTGGTGTAGAAATATGTGCTGCGATAAAAAATATTTTTTCTATGGCTATAGGAGCTTCACAAGGTTTGTGTCACCCTAATGCATCTGACGATATCAAAGAAAAAAATTATTTAAATACCGCGGCAGCTTTAATTCAGGAATCTATCTATGAGATGATTATTTTTGTAGAAAAATTGAATGGAAAAAAAGAAACTGTGATGGGGCTAGCTGGTATTGGCGATTTGTATGTAAGCGCTGATGGAGGAAGAAACAGTAAAATGGGTGAGTTTTTAGGTCAAGGGTTAACTTATAAAGAAGTTAAAAAAAATAAAATGCAGAATGTGACTGTTGAAGGCGTTGATCTTGCATTAGAAATTGGAGAAAAAATTAAAATTGATTTTAATTCTGCGACACTTCCTTTGATGACTTGCATGATTAACGCAATATGCGAAGAAAAACCTCTCAAAATTGATTGGAAAAATTTTTATTTAGAAAAAAATTAAGATGATCAAATTATAGTTAGAGATTTCTCTCAAACTTTATAAACCGTATCCACCAGGTATAATTATATAATGAATTGCTAGTACAATTCCAACCGAAACGCTTAATCCAAAGATCATTTTAACAAAGTCTTTACCAATCAAGGGAAACACATATTTAAATTTATACTCTTTATTCATCGTTGAGATTGCTAGTTCTCTTCCACATAACAAACCTACAAAAACCCATGTTGTTGACATTGGAAGATCATTTAATTCTTTAAAGTAATAAAGCACCACTGCATAAATTGTATTAATAAGAGTTGCTGATCGAGCGTACCTTGTTCCAGTTTTATCTAAAACAACTTTTTGTATTGGTCCTCCCTGAATATAAAAAATATAAAAAAGTAGAATTGTAAAGTAAGCAAGAACAGTTGCTAATAACGAAATATTAAGTTGTCTTGGTAAATAAACTGCAATATTTGCAACATCATGAGAAAGCCATGCTGCCCATAAATAGGCAGAACTAACCCAAACAGAGTTACGCCAAAATGCAATGCTTTTTTTTCCAGTTACTTCGTCAAATTTCTCATTTATAAATTTAGAAATAATAATCCAACAAATATAAGCTGCGCCAGCTGCAATACCATAACCAATAATACTCTTCATAAGCATTTTCTCTAAAACAACGGTTGAGGCAAATGCGGATAAAACTAAGAAGGTTGTAGAAAC
>Ga0114993_10001612_pt1 | contig 25742 bp, 30 predicted proteins | sample ArcticOcean_MG_C_FD_87042 | JGI IMG/M metagenome (GOLD analysis project Ga0114993, IMG submission 87042) | Marine microbial communities from western Arctic Ocean - ArcticOcean_MG_CB2_150 | ecosystem: Environmental > Aquatic > Marine > Oceanic | place: Arctic Ocean: Canada Basin | collected...
GAGGTTAAACCAAAATACCCCCAAACGACCAGAGCTGCTACCACTATAATTTGCACCAACCACTTGACATTAATGCCTAAACTGGTGCTATCGTTTAACTTGGGATCCTCCATGGTATATTTAGTTACACCTAAGAATACCGGCGGTGTATTCTTCTCGTCGCTCTCGAAGGGGAGGGCTTTCTTCCGCCTCTTGGCTACAGCCGCAACTGTTGCCGCAACAATCGTCTGATTCCGCGGTTAAAGTTAAGCATTCTCCATGGCAGTTATCGTCTACGCAGTTGGGGTTAGCACAGTGCATTCGGGGAGTTGTCATCTCCCTTCTCCTTACACATTTTTTACCAAAACCAAACCATGTAATCTTCTTCGTAGTCCTCGGGAAGAATGTCGTAACTGATCGTTTTAAAATGCTCCATAATAAATTTTAATCACCGCGTTAAACAATAACCTACGGCTGCCCCTACCGCTATCGAGGTAAGAAGAACCCCTAAGCCCCATTTACATTTTTGCTTGGAGTTTAGCATCTTTGATGCTTTCCAGTTTTCCAGAAGGACGGAACAGTGCCATGCCCCCGTGTTTATTGAGGTGCTAGTATGCGGGGAGAGAGCGTCCGAGAACTTTTGGAGAAAATAATCAAAATCTTTCTTCATCCAAATGCGGGGGTCTTGCCCGAAAACAGGCGCATCATCATCGTTGAAGCAATAAGAAAAAGTAAAGAATACGTTAGGGTCATTAAGCATCGCTGGCTTCTCTTTTATAACGTCAACTATGTGGGTAGCCAAAAGATCCGCTCGCGTCTCTGAGGGGGCGTTGGGGCCTCCTAAAGCGGCGTCAACGTAAGCCATGTCATAGAGTTGAGGGTAAAAGCAATCCACATGGAGGTTTGCTCGGTCGCCGTTCCAATCTCCTGTTGTAGACACTAGGGCTTTCCCTTTCAGATAGGTTTTAATGTTATCAAAAGTTGCCGCTACCCGAGGAAGATAGGAAGACTCTGTTTCGATTAAGATCTCTTTAAAAACCGGAAGAGAATTTGTCCTCAACGTTTGGTTCATCTCCTGAAAGTAATCGCAATACGTCATCCACGATTTTTTAGTGGTACGCGTAGGCAGACTACCTTTGCCGTTCCAATCGTGCTGGTAGTCTCCCTTGGTGGCGTCAGGGTGCATCGCCAAAGACCCAGTGAAGCCGCTTTTTTTCAGCCTCGCAACAAATTGTACTAACTGGGGAATAGAGGGCCCGCATTGAGGGTTGGAAAAGTCTGATCCCGGGCCGTCCACGTTCATTATTAGCTTAGCTGGGTTCAATTTAGCAACGGCGTCAGCAGTGCCATTGTCGTATCCTGAGTGGTCTTGCCACAAGAAGTTCAATTTAGTCATAGTTATCCAGTTCTTCTCCTTCTTCTATTTCTGGTAAAGCTTTGTTTAGGCTGCTCCTAACTTCTTCAAGCATTCTTTGGTAGTGTTGCTTGGTCCAGCCGTCATTATGGCCGCTCGAGGCTTCTATCTTCCATGACTGTATTTGGCCGAGGAGTTCTTCAAGGGGGGATTCATTTTTCATAACTCGCACCTTATTATCAATTATTTTTACATAAAAACCAAAATTATTTCGATGCTTGTCGGCACGAAATACACATTATAACCATTTTACCTTTGATTTCGACCCATATTAGATCGGTTTCTTGGAAGCTTTTTTTGCATTTTGAACATTGACACATTTATCGGTATCTCCCCAGTTAATTACATCATAATTGTCCTTATAGCGGCGGGAAAATCCTCCTCGGGGTTTGTCCCCTTTACCCGCGCCTTTTGCTTTACCCATTTTCGAGTTCTGACGTTGGAATATTGTAGCAATCTGCCGTAAACTTAAAAGGATAATTGGGGGAAGAGTCCGGATCGAGCTCTCCCTTTTTCCTAAAAACTGCTTTTTTATAAAATTCCTCTTTGGATATACTTCCAAGATACCAAGCGGTCTTCTTATCGTTTAAAACGCTAACAAATGCATATCTGTCACATTTTTGTTTAGTATTGAAGTCGGCGACGGTGCAATTATAATTGGCTCGTGGGGCTACTTTGCGCTCTTTTGTTTTTACATCTATTTTCACTCCGTTTCGGTCTATCACGTCGTAATCGTAAGTGTCCTTAATCTCGCCTCCTTCGAGGTGTAAGACTAAAGCTTCCCCAATGTAGGCCACCAGCGCTCCCTCTCCCTTTCTAATAGAGTTATTGAGAAGAGGAAGGTCTGCTGCTCTTTTTTCAGCTTTTTTTCGAGTCGCTGCGCTTATTGTGAATTTTTTCATTTTAAAAGCTCTTTCAGTGTGTTGGTATTTTATAAAGCATTGATTCTGGAATTTCGTATTTTATGGCTAATTGCCTCCAGACAGCAAAAATTTTCTTCATTTCTTCTGTGTTGCCTAGCCTTATTATTTTGTTAATGCTTCCATCTTCCGGTAAGTGGGCGCAGGGATAGGGGTGTGTGGAGATAGATATTTTAGTGTTGAGTCCTAGGTTTTTGTTTATTATTTTCGATGCTCTTTCCAAGTGGGAGAGTTTGAATCCCTTGCAGGCGATAAGGGCTCCGTAGTAAGCCCATTCCTCTAAACCTTCTATTCTTATCCACCCTTTTTTAGATTGGTAAGCATCTCGGTAGTGTACGGTCGGATCCGTAACCCTTCGCGCTCCTAGGCGCTTTCTTTTGGCCACTGATCCGTCATCAAGATACCAGATGAGCAACCCAAGCATATCCAGTCTATTAATGATGTCTTCTGGTAAATATGCTTTATGACGCGCCGGAGGCCTTTTGCCTACTTTTATCGGTGGACAATAAATTAATTCCCTCAATTGAGTAAAAATAGGATGACTAGCGCTACTAATTTCAAATTGAGTTGTATCTTTACTCATATTTCCTATGTGCGTTTTACATCCTTTGCTAAGTTTCGGGTTAAGGGTCTCGTGAAAAAAGAACTGATTAAGAATTTTAATTTTCCACTGAAGCCAACTCTTCTGGGCTTCTCCGTGAGATATATAAAAATGAGAGTTTAGTTGTCGGTTTGCGTAGACCTGTCCTTTTGCCCCTCTTCTTTGAAAGTTAGTCTTTGGGTGTTTACAGCAGCCGTCCCCCAACAACGTACCTATTAACACTTGAAGGGTTGTGTTGTCTAGTGTCTCTAGGCTTAGGCTATGGTCGCTTTTGCGAAGGTTGTCGAGGTTGACTTTAGCTCTCCCTTCGGCCCCTGCCCTGCTTTTTGTCTCATCTGAAGGGGCAATTCCCATTCTATTTCTTTTCGTGGAAATAGACTTGGCTGTTCTTCGGGGCAGAAACTTGAGCATTTCTTTACCGGTGCGGTTTTCCCCGTGTTCTTTTATTATATCTTCTTCTTCTTGAGACCATGATCCCGCCCATTTCCGATGAGGTGGGTGTCCTTTGGGGTAGAAACTTACTTCATTCGCTTCTAATTTTTTCATTTCTTTTGCATCCTTTCGATTATTTCAAACATCTTGATGCGCGGAATGTCTTTAATTGAACCCCAACCGTCTGCCCCGTCCACGGCTTCCTTGACCATTTTATCCTTAATGGTGGAAAAGTTTATCTTTTTCTCCTTCATTAAGTTGGTAAGGTAAATATCGGGTGACGCAGAATTGGTTCCGGGGTTGGGTTTGGAGGTCTTCACGTTTTTGATTTCTTCCTTAGCTACTATGTTGATACGCAAGAAGTTGCGTACGGCTCGGCAGAAGGCGCGGTTCTCAGCTATCGCGGCGAGGTACATTTGCCCGAAGCCTTCGGTGTTGTTTAACCCTGCGTCGGCCACGCTCTGAAAAAGTACCGACTCTCCCTTTTCGGTTTCGTAGTTCCCTATCCAAACTATTGAACACGTAGTACATACGTATTCGGGTGAGGCCTGCGTCACTGCGTAGGTAACAGAGTGATAGCCGCGAATGTTAGCTAAATCTTTAAGTCCTCCGAGAAGAATGATTAGCTCATGATCTTCTAGTTTGGAAATGTCGTTTTCGTCAGTTCTGTCCCTATTCGCGACCAAAAACTCAGGCTTGATCATCTTTCGCCAATTAACAGAACCGTCGTCGTTAAAAACGTAATTAATTTTTTTATTTTCCAACAGACCGTATTGGTTCCGTTTGATAATAACCGGCGGCTTATTTACAATAGTAGTTCCCATATGCCCTGAAGGTTAACCCAATGGGGGTAAGGTGTCAACTACTTTTTGACAAAAAAATGGAAGTGCTCTTCTTCCTCCCAGAAAAGGGGATCGTCAATTATTGGATAGGGTTCATGATCCACGGAAGGGGTAGCATGCATTTGTTTTAAAAGAGATGAAGTGGAAGGATAAAAACCATTATTATGAATAATAAAACGATTAGATTTGAAATAAAGTTCTTCTTTATTTTTTAATTCTTCGAAATTATTCAAACTCTTATTTTCAATTTTTTGAATAAGTCCATAATCAAAGTAATCCAATTTAAAATTATTCGTTTGGGTTTCTCCTTTTCGACTGCGAAGGAGATAGTTTATTGATTTTTCTTTAACTTTGCGAATAAAATCAGGGTCATTATCATCCTCAATGTAGTAAACTAACTCTACAATTCGTTTGCCGTAGTGCTTTAAAGTGTCGTCGCTTAAGGCTCTGTTTGTGATTACGGAACAGGGGACCGTTTCCAGCTGTTTCCTCAAGGCCTCCTCATTGAAATTCAAATCCATTCTAACTATTAAGGAAGAAACCCCCAATTTCTCAGCATCTAAAAGGTGAGTAAGGTTGGATTCTAGTCGCCTATTGTGGAAGAGAGACCCTATGCGCAAAGTCGTAAACTCAGGAACGTAAGCATGGATTCCTGCGAAATTTAAAATTTTCTTGGCTACGTCTTCGGGTTTTATTTTATTGATCGACTTAGGGCTTTCGGCGGGATTAAAAGATGGTTTTTGTGAAGATGGAGGAGACATAATCTCCAGATTTTCGGGATCGGTCCAATAAGGGGAAAACTGGTTGGGGTAGCAGTTATCGGGAAAAAGAACAACAGATTTTTTATCATAGATTGAAGCCATATGGGACGACTCGTTGTTGGGGGAAGCGTGAACCAAGGATCTTTTAAGGATATACGCTTTTTGGTTGAAGTTGCATTGCCCTTGTGTCATGTAACAATTAATAAGGGGTCTGCATTCTTTGCTTCCCATTTGAATTATTCCTATTCCCTCCTCTTTCAGCAACGGATGAATAATATTTACCACCAACTGCCAATGGTCATAAGTAAGGGCTGGCGTACCCAAGTTGGAGGTGTCTATGGTTATAAATTTATCTATAGCCAAGGGGAAAAACTTTTCATAAGCCGTTGCCTTATCTATCTTTAGATCATTTTGAAGGGCGTAAGATTCTAAAACGTGCATAAAGCCTTTTTGTTTATAATGTCTTTGTCGTTATGGATATAGTTATTTAAGCGTTGAGAAGTTAAGTGCGGCGTAAATGCTATTTCAAAATGACCTTCATGTTTTCCTATCCCCTCTAAAAAAAGAGGGTTATCGAATTGGGAGTTGTAGGGGATCGTTTTATGGACATATTCATTTCCGTCTAGGATATGAAAATTTGTAGGATTGGTGGCTACGTACAAGTTGTATTTACCATATTTACATTTCAACGACTTAAAAAGAGCAGTCGAAAGAAAAACATCCACGGGGGAGTCGGGCATAACGTATAGCATTCGGCTCCCTTTATCATCGTCGTCTAAGAAGTCCTCAATCTTTACGGGGAAATGTTTTTGGTTATGATCCCTTGCTACTTTTCTGAAATAATCTTCTATTTGGGGTCTTGGAACTTTGTTGGCTAAAGAGTTCATCCATGTTTTGTAGCCTTCGTCGTTTGTGTGGTTTTCTATGTTTAGGATTTTTCGGTAAAGTGTTAACACCCAATCAGAATCACTTTCCACGAGTGGGATAAAAGCTTCTGGGTAATTACGCTTATGCTGTGTAGGGTCATCCTCTTTCCCGAAGTCGTACTCTGAAGCCCCCAGCCCATCTATAAAATCTTCGATAAACTTACCGACAACCCTCACTGAAAAGTTATCCAACGCCCATTTACGGCTCACTCTCCCTTTCTCCTTTCGTAGAGATTCGTCCATTTGGTAAACGGTATTTATTTCTGTCGCTATAGAAATAGGACACGTGGAAGCTTTCCTGAACTCTGTTTGATGTTCTCTATATTCTGTCCACTTTAAGGGGATTGAGCCGGACCCTTCTTCACAATTCTCCTCTCCACAGCTATAGTCGGTAACCAGCGTTATGAGTTCGGTAAGTTTTGCCTCTTGGATAGGAATTTCTTGCCCTCCGCTCGTAAAGGGATGGCAGTATACATCCATCAAATTATAGATCTCGTTAAGTTGGTCTTCTCTAACGCCAAATCCGACGTTGGAGGTGACTTGTGCGTTTTCAGAGGTACAAGAAGGGCAAGTGGTGTCTTCGCTCGTGTACTCTTTAACTTGATAGTCGTTACATTTCTTGCAAACGTAGGTAGTGAGTATTTCGGACTTGTCTATACCATATTCTTCGGCTAACTTATGAATATTCCACCCTTCCTTCCAATACGTGTGAAAAAGCAGATAGGTTTTTTTGTCTGGTCTATTTTCTTTCTTCCACTTCGCGTAACCTTCTAGCAAGTTGGGAACTGATTTTCTTAACTGATTCCTGAAGACGAAACCAACTATAAAAGCATCTTCTTCTATGTGGTTTTCCCTTCTCAACTTCAGCCTATTCTCGTCACTCAGGCGGTAAAAGGTGTCTGAATCTAGGCATCCGTGAACAGTTTTTACATGTTTGTGCCCCATTTCATGAAGCGCTTTAGTAGCGAACGAACTCCAAATCCAATAATTTTTTATTTTGGGGGCATTAGAGACTGCTGAGGGAAGAATTGGTAAAGAGTCAAGCGTAGTCCAAATTACTGAATGGATTTTGTCAAACCATGGTTTCCCTATTGCGAATTCGGTCCCCCAAATATCCTGCACCCCGAAATAAACATCTGGCTTTTCTTCCTTTATTACCTTGTCTATTAAATACCCCCCGTAGCTCGCTACTCTAGCCTGCCCCGGGTCGTGCCCTATTCTCTGACGTTCAGCGGGGTCATCGGGAAGAGTTCCTATAGATTTCCATGGGGTAGTTTTTAACGCTGGGTTCGAATAGTCGGTTCCACAACAATATTGGACTATTTCGTATTTTTTGGTTTTATACAGGTAAGACAAAAGGGCTTTGGCGTTCCTGCCAAAACCCGTTTTTGCTAAACTCGAATCAGTTTGAAATAAAAGTTTCTTCATCACCAAGGAACATCAAGATCTACTTCTTGACTATTATCCTTGGAAGGAGCCGAAGTTTCTACTTTTTCCTCAGTCTTTTTGGAATATGATTGACTCTCCTCGATACAACCCATAAAATAATTATTTAGTACTGTTAGGGCATACTGTTTTAGCATACGTCCTTCCGCAAAATTAAACCCAATGATGAAGGACTTTTTAACCCCTTCTTGGGGGTTGTTTTGACCGAGAGAGAAACTGAAACCTATTTGGTTGCCGTCTCGGACGTAAGGACAAAACTTAAAGGTAGTATTTCTTTCTCTTGTTCCGTGAAAGCCTGCGTATTCTCCGTTAGTTTCAATCGCATGAACCAATCCAGCAAGCTCAGTCACACTGAACTTCGAGTTAGCCTTCTTGTCGGGGCCAGAGCCTTTGAAGGTGCCGCTCTTGGTCTTATCGTTCCAAGATGCCTGCTTGATAAAGTTTACCCATAAGGCCTTATCGTTCTTGTTGTAGGAGAAAGAACAGGCGGAGCCGGTTGATTTCGAGTTAGGTTTGTAGAACTGTAACATAATATATTTAGTATTGAGCTTTTCTGGCTCGGCTTGTAGTGTTTGTGTTTTCGGTTAGGAAGTCAAGCTTTTAATTCGCTTAACTTCATGTAAATTTTTTGGTCTTGGATTCGGACCAAATCAGCAAAAACAGTGTCTCCCTCCATTTTTGTTCCTTTAACGATAACGATGCCTTTCTTTACCGGTAAAGTTCCTCCATTGTCTCTTCGGCAATTAGCGATGTTGTCTCGGTTTTTTTGAGTAAAAATCATTACCGTACAAACACGGGTTTCATCTTGAATTGTAAGGCGCAAATAGGGTGTTCCTTTGCGGCTTTTGGCGCTATAAGTGTCTTCTACAGTTCCTATGAAGTTGACTCGGCTCTTGTCTTCTTTATCTAAAGCGGTCTCAATACTCTCTAAATGGGAATATTCCTTGCTTACTTGACGCAAAAACTTGCCGTGAGTATATCCTAATAGTGCATTTTCATAATACCAATTAGCAAAATCCTCATTTCTCATGTTTTTGATATAGATCTCCTTATAACGCGCGAAGTTTCGGCGAATAGTTTGTATTCGGGAATCTTTAATGACTGGCTTACCGTTTTTATCTTTCAGGGTTTTATTGAGAAACTTTACTATCTCCATCAAGTCGCATTTCTTTTCTTCTGCTAATTCAAATGCAAAGGTCTTTTCTCTTGGCGTTAGTAAGTTCCACAGTTGGGCTTCGGCTACTATATAGCTTCGGCAGTGCGAGAATTCGCCCTCTAAGGCCCCCGCTTGAATAAGGGCAGACAAAATGCCAATCCCCATTCCTGCCTCCCCTGCGCCTTGAAAGACCTCGAACTTCGTAGAATATTTGCTCTTAAAATTTTCGAGTTTCTGAATTGATTTGTCTGATATCCCTTTTATCGAGGTAAGGCCAAAGCGAAGGTTGTCGCCCTCTATCGAGAAATCCATCTCCGACTTTAGGAGATTGGGCGAAAGCAGCTTCATTCCGAACTTGGGAAGCTCCCGGCTAACCTTTGCTATTTCTGCTATAGGGTCAGGTTCAAAGCGAGTCATCTTTAACAATGCTAAAAAGAACTCTTTGGGGTATTTAAATTTTAAAAATGCTGTTATTGCCGCCAAAGAGGCATAGGAAATCGAGTGAGATTTATTAAAGGAATAATTAGCTGAGTCTTCTAGCACTTGCCATAATATTTCGCCGATTTCCTTTTCTAGATTGTTTTCTTTTACTTTCTCTCGTATTTTCTTCTTCCATTTTCTGACTTCTTTTATCTTCTTTTTGCCTACAATACGACGTAAAATTTCAGCTTCATCAAGGGTAAAGCCTATCTTGTTGGCCATTTGCATGAGCTGCTCTTGATACAAGGCAACCCCTCCCGTATCCTTGAGGATATCATCAAAGAAAGGATGAATGGCTTCGTAAACTCCGTTATTGGTATAGTTAGCGAACTGATCTATAAACTGCATGGCCCCGGGACGGCCTAGGGCTAGGACCGCGCTTAGTTCTTCGAGGTTTTTGGGTTTTACCTTGCGACACACCTCATAGTTCGCGTCAGCTTCTATTTGAAACAAGCCGTGCCGGTTTTTTAGGTCAAAGAGGTTTTGGTAAATAAACTCATCATCAAGATCGATTTCTTCTGGTTTTATATTTATATTTTCTGTTTCTCGTAGTATCCTGCAGCACTCATGCACCACGGAAACGGTTCTTAACCCCAAAACATCCAACTTGACATTGAACATGGAAACCCAGTTCATATCGAAAGAGGATACCGGCTCTTTACCTGAGTCTAATTCGCAAGGACAGCTTTCTATCATTTTGTCATAAGACAATAAGATGCCAGAAGGGTGAACCCCCTTATTCTTAATTAAGTTACGTAACTTTAAAGCTATGCTATAAACCTTCGGATTTTTATCGCACCAATCTCCGAATTGAGGTACTTCGTCACAAGCCTCTTTAATATCCATTACTTGGCCGAAAACTTTAGGTATCAATGATGAAATGGTGTTCATCTCAGACTCTTCTTTTCCTCCGACTACTTTACCGCACTCTTTCATAACCAGTTTACCGCTTAGAGTGTTGAGCGTGAGAATTTTTGAGGTGCTTCCTTTAAATTCCTTTTCTAGATATTTAAGGACCTCTGATCGCCTGTAATAGCATACATCTATGTCTACATCACACATCAACGACCCATCCAAGTACGTAACTCCATCCACTACTTTTTTCTTCGCTCTCGCTTTGGACACGAACCTCTCGAAAAATAGACCATACTTTACGGGGTCTATCTGGGTTATCTGAAGCAAGTACAATACCATGCTTCCCGCCGCAGAGCCACGACCTAACCCAAGGGGTATGTCGTTTTCCCGACAATACAATACGACTTTCCAAACCAGCAAAATATACTCGACAAAATTGAGTTCCGATAAAATCTCGAGCTCATATTTTATCCGGTCAATATAAACCTTCTTTAACTTGCCTTTATCAAGACCCAAGTCTCTGAATCTTCGAAGGCACAGTTCTCTCAAGAAGTCATAAGTAGAAATGTCTTTGGGGAGAGCGAGATCGTTAATGTGCCTATCTTCAATTTGGAAACTAGGTAAGCGGACTCCGTGGAGCGGGAGGTTAAGGCTCTCGAAGTTTGAGGAAAAGCTACTTCTTTTTTCTTTTCTTTTTGGGTTTGGGCTTAGGCTTGTAGGGGTCGCAGTCGTCATTTCTTTCGTCAATTATTTCTTTTATACGGTCTAGCGAAGAGTGGAGTACTCCCTCTGCTTCTTTTCTAACATTGAAGAAAACGTCCACCTTGTCTTCGTGACGCCCCTCTCGGATTGTGAGAACCAGATAATCCAGCTCTTCCTCGTCAAGTTTTTCTGTAATGTCATATATGAAATCTAAGCTTGGCATATAGGTATTATACCTACATTACACTTTTATTTAAAAATCTATCTGGAACTTGAGTTTATCCCAAACTTTTACGTTGAGCTCTAGGTCAACCAATGCGTCGTGAAGATTGGCATAATTGTGATCTATATTGTTTGATTTTCCTACTGCTCCCAAACTCGTTCTGATGCCCTTTTTCCTTATGCTTATCATTTTCATTTGGAAGTCCAACAGGCTGCATTCGTTGTTTTTGTACCCGTAACCCAGCGCAACCGATTTGGCCATTGCGAAAGTATCCAGCGTCTTATGGGGTAAGCTATCGTAATTTTTACCGTGCTTCCTGTACCAGTTCCTTAATAAATAAATATCAAACCCAAGAAAATTATGACCAACCAAATAGTCGCACTTTTCCACCAAGTCGTAAATTGTCTGAAAAGCCTCCTCTTCGGGTATGCATAGCTTGTTAAACTTTGAGTCCGAATATCTGGTTATTCTTTTTGCTTCTTTACTTATTTTTAAATCTGTGTCCCATTTCAAGTATAAGTCCTGTCTTCCGAGTTCTCGGTTTTTAAGACGTCCTTTACTATCCTCTACGGTCTCAACTAAAATAGTAGCAACCTGCCAAGGGAGGTTGAATTTATCACTCAAACAGACATTGAAAGTTTCAAAGTCCATAAAAAGAAATTTTTTCTTTTGAAACCTTATTAGGTGGTTATCCATTTTCTAAATAATTTATAGCTTCTCGTAATATTTGGATAGCGTTGTCGCCCCCAATCTGCCTATTGCATTTGTGGCACAACCATCCTCTAAAGTTGCCCGTGTCATGGTTGTGGTCGAGAACAAAAGCAGAGGCAACTTTACTGCCTTCACCTCGGCATTGTTCTTCTGATCTCTTGCATATAGGGCACCGGTGATTTTTGGGGGCAGCTCCATGTTTATCCTTTAATTCTTTTCTCTCCCTGCTTAGTTTTCGGTTGCACTCTTTGCACTCTGTCCTAAGATAATTTTCTCCTCCCCTTTTGGAGAATGATTCTTCTGGTAACAGTCTTAAACATTTTATACATTTCTTACCCCCTTTTTTAACCCCTTCTTCTTCGAAGAAGCAGAAAGTCGTCTGTTTAGCCATTTACAGCCCCCAGATAACTCTCGTAGCAAAATTCGGGAGAACACATTCCGTCAAAGTTGGGTTTCTCCACGGTGGTGCGTCCGTTAATGCAGCGGAACGTTAAATACGCCGGGAAATCTTTTTTATTCTTGTAGTAAATGCTTTTCGTTTTTAGTGTCTCGTATTTATCAGAACAAAAATCTAATACCCTCGTCTGCATGTCTTTATCTAAAAGGACATCATTGTCCTCGATAAAAAATACTGGCTCTGAGAAGGAGAAATTCGGCACACATTGAGAATCCTTATATTTATTATTATAAAGAAAGGAATCATAAAAAGGGATAGCGAGTAGTAAGTCATTACTCCATAACGATTTAAGTCGCCCAAAATCAATCCGAGGTTCGTAGTAAAACCCTTCCTGCGCTGCGAGGGTGTAAATCTTTATTAGTTGTTTATATCCTTTCGCGTTCTTGGCAAAGATTATATTCTTGTATGAGTTCCGCCTTCCTTCTTCGCTTTTGTTACTACTGTCTGGGCAAAAAGTTAAACGCAATCCGAAGATAAGTTTTATTTTTAACGCTTCCGCATTGGTGAATGCCTCTAGGAATCCAGCCATGTTGTCGTCGACAAGATACATCTCCTTTATCCCGGCCTCATCGCAGATGTCGAAAACAGAATCAGAACTTTCGTCCTCCTTGACTTCTTTGGGCATCTTGAGGGTTAAGATTGACCGCCCAAGGCTATAATGACTTTTAAATATGGGGGTTATTTCCTCCATGAAAATTTAAGTATGCGACACTTAGGCAAACATGTCAAGGATATTGTCTTGGGACATTCCTTTGTGTCGGGGGCAGCCGTCATAGCTTCTCGTTTCTATTTTTTCCCCTTTTTCAAGTTTTTTTTCCAAATCCTTTTTCTTTAAAGATTTTTGGGTTTCCTCCCCTTCTTTATTTACGGCTACAAAGTAATCATAAGCATCAATGTAAGGACACCTCCATTTTCCGATCTTGCATAACCAAGCATCCTTCTTTTTGTCAGCGGCGTAGTTTGTTACAGCGGTCTCTTCCGTAAAGTTGTTTATTACAACGAAGGAGTGAGCTAAATAATGTTCCAGCCCGCTGAGCTGCGCATCAGTAAACTCTAGCTGCTGAAGAGGCTTTCTAGGAAAACGCAAAAATTGAAACTCCACGGTAGGTTTGTACCCCTTCCATTCTTTTTTGGAAGCTAGTGTGTAAACCATAGCTTGAATGTTGGAGTGAAGTTCTTCACCTCGAAATTTATTTTTGCTGCTCTTATAATCTACTATTTTGATTTGTTTGGTCTTTTTATAAACTATAGGCTTGTCGATAAAGCCTCTTATTTTATACGGAGGGTTCTTGTTATCGATTAGGAACTCGTGCTCAGGTTTATCCACCTTACCTCCAGCGCCAAAAAAATCACAACCCAATCCTACTATGATCATATCGTTCATAAGGGTGGTGTTCTCCTCGTTGGTCATAGGCAAATCGAAGCTCTTTTCCATTTGTATTAAGTGCTTCCTAACCAAGCGGTAAACCGCAGCGCTTGCTTTTAGCGCACCTCCTTTTGTTATTAGGGTATAGTGTCTCTTGTGCTTCTTCTTTACGAGCATCTCAAAGACTAAGTGGCAAACCGTTCCTCGTAGTGCTCCTTCATTCTGCTTTTGGGGCAGCTTGAGGTGGTAATTACACCAGTAAGACCATGAGCAGGTCTCGAGAGTTTTTAGTCTGGACGCGGAAAGGACTCTTTCCCTTACGTCTTTCTTTGGCTTTTCCATTTTAATATTTCGCCTTTGGACATACATCCAAAATCGTTTTTAGAAGGCAACTTAATTTCGAGTTGTGACTCGTCAAATTGTTGACGAAGATTGTCATAAGCTTTATTAGCCGCGGTATTGCCTGCTCTATTGTCGTCATTATTGAATGATATATATATCTTTTTAGGATCTACAGCCATTAAGACCTGTTTCGTTTTTGCGGTAATCGCTAACCCGAACGTTACGACACAATTTTTAATCCCCGCCTCCCAAAGAGACAGCATATCCCCCACGCTTTCCACTAGAAAGACTTCCTTTTCGGAGAGCAAGTATTTTAAGTTATATTTTAGGGGGTAAGTCCATAAACGTTTCTCCCCGACCAGTTTCCATTTCATATGCTGTTTCTCTGTGACATCCCTTCCCGCTACCCCTACTAACCTGTTTGTTTTGTCAAAAATAGGAAAAACATAACGATCTTTCATTCTTCCCGACTTCATTACTCCGCTTTCAAAAAGCTTCAAGGTTCCAGAAGATACCCCTCTATCTTTCCAGTAAGAATAGTCGGGGATAATGTGATTTAGGTTTTCTTTACTAAAGATTGTCGGAGCTTTGAGTTTTTCTTTCTCAACCGTGGGGAGCCTAAGTTGGAAATTGTTCGATATATAACTTTTAGCTTCGTTAAGGTCTTTTAAGTTAAGGGTTATTTTTACAAGGTCCTCGAGGTTGCCATACTTGTTCTCCTTGAAATCTACCCACCTTCCGGTATCCTTCTTTATGCATAACACGTTATTACTGCTTGAGTCGCGGTAGATGGGTTTTGCTCGATACTCCTTCCCACTATCGAAAAGAGTATAGCCTATATTAGTGAGGATGTCTTTTATGTCATGCATTTGTGCTTAGAAAACCAAAATCTTCTTGGGGGGCTTCACCGTTTTGAATATTAAAGGATTGTTCCTCGTGTCTAATGATATCCAGAAGCGAACCCTCTTCTTTGACTCTAAAGTTCTCCACTCTGAAGTTGAGGAAATTGTTTACCAATTTCTCACTGTCGCTTTCTCGACCGTTAACGCTCTCAACGACTCTTCTTCTGATCAAGTCTTGGTGGCCTGCCGCGTCACGCCCCTGAAAGCGAGTTTTGAGCGGAATTAATTTGTGGGTTCCGAATCTGTCTCCGTCTAAGGCTATTTCGTCGGTTGTCTTACGCCTGAAAATAGCTACGAAAGTCGCAAACCACTGAAGCCTATCCGAAAGAGCTATGGCTGAGCTGTCATCAACTAAAGTGGTGGAATTTCGATTGAAACTTTCTCCTGACCTGTTCATTTGCATGGCTGTAATCAGGGGGGCTTTTATTTCTTCAGCTATTCTTTTAAGCTTATCAATTTTTTCCCCTATCGCTTGATGCTCCGCCCAGTTCTGGTTTACTTTTTCTCCCGTGAGCTTTACGTAATCGTAAGCTATAACACATTTATTTCCTCTCCCGACATATTTCATATGCCAACGTCTAATCATCGCGCATACTTCATCAGTCGTTTTATTGCGGACATGGTAATGGTAGTATTTATGTGTTTTGAGTTCTTGAAAATAACTCCTAACTTTCTCTGTCATTGCTTCGTCAGTTCTCCATTTTCCCGTCTCCAGAAACCACAAGGGCACACCAGTTTTAGCGGCCGCCATTCTGAATTGGATTTCTTCCGTAGTCATCTCCGTATCCAATACTAAAACAGGGACATCGTTTTTAATCGCCGCCCCCAAGCAAAGCTCGTTTATAAAGGTCGTTTTACCTTGAGCGGGTCGAGAAACTATCGCATAAATATTTCCGTCGCGTAGCCCTCCGTAAAGCCGGTTGAATTCATTGTATGTTGTCGCAAGACCTGTGTCATCTGTAGGACTATTGCCCCTCTCTTCTATCTTGAATTCTAAGTCGTCGAAAACATTTTGGGGATCGTCGTCAAACGAGTAACTAGAGACCTTATCGCTATAGATTGAGTCGGTAGAAGCTATTATCGAGTCTAAGTCTTCGTTGCCTGAATTCGTTACATGCTGTTTGATTCGGTCTGCTGTTTCACTTAGTTCCCTCCTAATACGATACTTAACAAGTTCTTTGCACGAATAAATTACCGAGTCGCGAGCTATCGACATATAACTTAAAGTGTTAACGTAGTCGAAAATATCAATGTCATCTTTGGATGAAATACCTAAATTAGATATTTTTGTAGACACTAATACCTTGTCAATTTTCTCACCGTTTAGAATGGATTCCCGGAGAATACAGTAAATTGTCTGATGAACATCGTTGTAGAAGTCTGCCGCATTAACAAAAGAGTCTACCTCCGGTAATACGTCAGGATGTTTAAGGAGCCCCCCTAGGACGTGGCCCTCGACCTGATTAGAATATATGGGCATTTATATTATTTATATACCCGGTCCACCTTGAAGAAATAATCGAAAAGAGTATCGGGGGCCTGAAGCCCTCCGATTGCTGTATACACGGCCACCCCCTCCTTGGCTCCTGCGTAAATTCCCCGATGAACAGTTGAGCGAGTCCCCATCATGCGACTCAGCTGCTCAAATCCGTGCTCTAAGCTAGACTGAGGAATCTTGTCGAGAGACCCCTTGTCGCCGACGATAACACATGCGGCCACATTTCCTGTGGCAGCGTCAATACCCGCTAGGATATTTTTGCGCAAGTTGTCTCTTACCGCGTAGGAGATACCGATATCCGTATAGTCCTTTACAGGTGTCGCCCCGAACATAATTATACCAGAAGAAAAAATCGTCTCAAGATCAGCCTTGTCAAAGGTGGTATAAGCAGATTCTTTTGCGGATATTTTATTGAAGAGATGAAAGATAGAGCAAATGCTATTGTTGGCTGTGCCCCAAAACTGGTTAACGCTTAGTTTGGGGTAGAGCTGCTTTATTTTTTCGTTATCTAAAATAATCAAGGGAGAAACCACTCCAGCCTTCTGAAGATCTAGTGTTTTAAGGACGGTGTTTTTCGCGTTTTCTTGAACCTTTACTCCTTCTCCTCTTGTTGGTAATGCCAAAATACAGCCGATCTTTGCGTCCGTATCTTTCTTTTCTTTACCTAGTGATTGGCTGAGGTCGTGGCATATATCCAAAACTCTAGCGACACCTCCGGCTCCTGTGCCTCCTCCTGCTCCCGCGCAAACCAGAACTCTTTCGTATCCGTTCCCAAAAGTTTTTTTAAGGAAATCTAAAATGTCTTCATACCTAGTTCGAAAAACCTCATCCGCCGCCTCTGGGTTTTTCCCCGCTCCTCCATCCCCAATAAGGAGTTTGTTCTCCTCGGGGATTTTAATGAGAGACAAATCTTGCTGGGCAGTATTAATGACTCCGACCCTTCTGTAGCCCAAGTTCCAGAATGACTCCGCAAGGCGTGACCCCCCTTGCCCAACACCCACCACCGCGAAGTTAAAAGCCGCATCATCGAAAGCGTCCTTGACACTTTCCTCAAGCGGCTCGTCGTCAGGAAGTGGAATATCAGGAAGGTCTATTCCTAGATCAGTTACTTCAGTAGCCGTTATTCCAAGAGCCTCTTTCCGTTCCTCGGGCGTTGCATCGCTCAAGGGAGTTGTGGGGGCGTCACTTGGGGGCGTAATAGCTTCTCCCGCCACAAGGGAGGGAGGCGCTTCGGCTGGTTTATTTTCTGGATAATATTCGTGGATAGGTGTATCACTCATTTTCGTCTAATCCTTCTTCTTCCTCGTGTTCTTCTTCACTGTAAACATCATTTAAATTCTTTTTAAAGCCGTCTGAATTCATGTCCTCCATCGCTTCAACCCAGTGGCCTACTAGGTATTGTATGGCCATAGCGTTTCTTTCGTCCTCTGCTTTCGAGTATACCTGAGGATTACCTTCTTCGTCAAAGTTAAAGAGCATAAACCCTCCGCATGACCATTCGCTTATTTGATCGATAAGGATATCTGGTATTCTTTGCTCTTTATTAATCTTCATACCGGTTATTACACTATTTTATATATTTACCGAAAACTTCTCCAAAATGTATTGTGGAGATAACGACGCTAAATCTTCTTGGGTTATTTCTAAAATTTTAAAATTATTATTTTCAAGCCATACCATTTTGTGGTGGTCTCTTTTGATGGACTTCAAGTAGTTCGCTCTAGAATTCCCATGAAAGAATTTGTTAAATGACTCGTGCTGAGGCCCTTGCACCTCCACGGCAATCCGTTTTGTCATATTTATAAAATCTACCTTCATCCTAGTGCCGTAAACTGGGAACTCTTCATAACAAATATGTTTTTCCCAAAAGGGTTTGAAAAACTGTTTAACTTCGAACTGAATGTTAGAGCGACATTCTTTGCTCCAATCCGCTCGGTATTTATGAACACTTTTGTATCTAAGCTTTCCTGTGACGTCATAGAGCTTCACTATTTATTTTGTAGCGCTTTTTTAAATTTATTAAAAAGATAATCTCGGATTTTATGCGTTTCCTCTAGGTATTTGCGAAAATTGTCTAGACCTTGGTGTTTGCTTTCCATCTCTAATCCCTCTTTTTTGAGTTCTTTTATCAGTTCGTCTCCCACGATTATCCAAGCTCCTTTAGCGATTGCCATGTCCCATTGAAGAAGCATGTCAATAATCTCGTACTCTACCCAAATACTACGACCCCCTGTGCGGCCGTATTTGATTGGGTACTTTACTTCTGTTCCTGTCCTTTCGTTTGCTGATTTACGAAAAATCACCTTACACCAGTGGCCGTCAGGCTTCTTTTCTTTGGGCGGAATCATGTCTCCTCCCCATCGGGGTTGGAACTCTAAAATCCAATCAGAATAATGCAATAACGCGTTTCCTCCTGAAGCGTTGGTAAGTTTGGGGTCGCTTTTTTCATAAGGGTTGAGGCTGACCTTGCTTCTTACCTGCGAAATCATGAAGCAAATATGGCCTTTGGTGGCAAGCCCTAAAGCCATCTTTTTCAGAAAATTGGAACTTAAAACGGAACCCCCTGCAACCTTGTCCGAATCCTCAAAAGAACGATCCATGTCCTTTTTTGGAACCATCGCATCCATAGAGTCTATAATAAAAAAATATTTACAGTCGGTGGGGTTGTTGGTTATCAAATCCCTCATTAACTGCAAAACGCTCTCGAAAATATTACTTTTATAAACGAACCACTTTTCAGCCGTAGTATTGACCCCCGAGCGAGCGATCATATCTGCCGAAAGTCTACCTTCCGACTTGATATAGATGGCCATTGAGTTATCAAGAGTGGTCTGGAAATTACGAGCGAAAGCTAAGGCGCACGAAGTTTTTCCTCCTTCCGCTACTCCCGAAGCTCGGATAATCGAGGGGCGAATTCCTCCAGACATTTCAATGTCGAGCAACAGGCTGCCGCTCGATACGGTATATTCTGGAGTCTCGTCAAAATTATAGTGATCCGCCTTGTTTTCGTTAAGGTAGCTCTGTATTTGCTGTACGGGGCTTAGCCCTTCAGCTGTTTTCTTTTTTGCTGCCATATTTTAGAAAGTCTTTTATACTGGTGGTTTTCTGAGACATTGCTTTGTCTTCGCCGAATTTGGCGTCGGATACATTATGTCGAATAGGGGGAGCTAAGTCAAGACTAAATTTAGCATACTCTATTTTGAGGTAAGCTAGGCCTTGGGGGGCGACATACCAAGTCAAGCTGTCAGCGTCAAATTTGGGGGGAAGAGCTACCCAAAAGGGTTTTAGCGGATATTTTTCTATTAGTTTTTTTGCGAATCCCATTTCTCGCAAAGAGGCGTTCCGATCTTTCCATATAGCTTTGGGGTTTTTTAATAATTTGTTTATTATGAAGCCGTTTAGTGTCTCTTCGGGTTTCTTACGCCCTTTTCTCAGGCACGGGGGCGAGCAAAACTTTTTTTTGTAGACGGAAAGGAATGGCTGGTGGCAATACTCGCATTCAAATTTTTTCGGTCTCGCCATCGCCTTGTACCATATTACATATGGGGAAGGATGTCAACTGGTAAGTTTGTGGTAGAAATCTCTTATTTTATTTCTGATTCGAAATTTTAAAGGAAATTTCCATCCGTTCGGTCGGGCGTGCCAGTGAAGATGGTCAAGAACCTCGTTTTGTCTCTTGTCTATGTAAAAATCTTCATTGCCAAACTTCTCCTTCGCTACCCTTGAGAGGGCCTCTTCCATTTCCCTCCTGTCTATGGAGTCTATTTCCATGGTGTGGAGTGGTTTACCCCTCCAGACACTCATTGGGAGAAGGCAGCTCATACAGTCTATGATGATCCATCTAGGGTCAGTTTCATCATAGGTGTGTATTTTAATTTTTAGCTCGCACAGGGGGCACATGTCTAGTATTTTTGAAAAACTTTGAGGGAGGGGGCTCAGGGGGAAAAAGCCCGTTTTTTTGCAATTTCAAGGTCATTATTTACCATCCTTTTCACTAAATCTTGGAAGGAAAACTTGGGTTTCCACCCCAGCTCCTCTCGAATGGGGTTGGAGTCGCCGTAGAGCAGGTCAACTTCCGCAGGACGATAAAAATCTTTGTTTACTTCAGCTAAAATTTTATTTTCTTTACGAATTCTAAATTTTTCGTCCGCTCCTTCGCCGCTCCATAAACCAGCTATTCCCGCTTCTTCAAAGGCCAAGGAAACAAATTCCTTTACGCTATGGGTTTCGTTGCTGGATAAAACATACTCCTTCGGTTCCTTCTGGTTTAACATTAGCCAAACAGCCCTAACAAAATCTTCCGAATCTGACCAATCGCGTCTAGCGTTTATGTTTCCAAGTTGAAGTGGAGCGAAGTCCAAGCCTTGATCTATTGCGTGCTTAATTTGAGCGACACCCTTCGTGATCTTTCTAGTCACAAATTCTTCTCCGCGTCTAAGTCCTTCGTGGTTAAAGAGAATACTATGGATTGCGAACATGTCGTAAGATTCTCTATAAACTTTCACCAAATGGCGTGAGGCCGCTTTTGAGGCTCCGTATGGGCTTCTAGCTTTGATCGGGTGGTTTATGTCTTGAGGGCTATACTCAACGTCACCAAACTCTTCGGAGGAGCCAGCGCTATAAAATCTACACTCCGGCTTAAACTTCCTAATGGCCTCCAGAGATCTAATAACCCCCAAAGTATTGACATCGAAGACCTGCAGAGGCATGTCCCAGCTGCATCCTACAAAAGAATTCGCTCCAAAATTAATAAAATAGTCAGGCTCGGTTTCCTTCACGACCTTGTCAATCGAAACATCGTCAGTCAAGTCGCCGTAAACCAAACTGAAGCTGGGATGATTTTCAAAAGCTTCAATATTGCTTTTATTGACATTGGAGGTTCGTCGCATCATTCCTACTATCTCCATGTCCCCTTCGAGCGACAATAGATATTCAGCCATGTTGGCTCCGTCTTGTCCTAAGATTCCTGTTATTAGTATCTTTTTCATGAATATTCTAGTATAAGGTCGAGAGCTGTAGAGTCGAACTCTTCTCTAAGTATTTTTGCGTTTGGAATTATGCAGTGGCCTCCTATTTGGGAGGAAGGGTAAAGTAAGGGGCGCACTACATTTGATTTGTCGAGTTTTTTGTAAGACTCATTATAATTTTTATTCCAATTGATAACCGCGTCTTCAAAATCCACCCCTAGGGAGTCGCACATTTTTTTCATTTCTCCGTGCCACGCGATACATAACCCGTAGTAAGATGTAGAAAAAAGCTTGGCTAACTCGGAGGTTTTGGAGGGTACTGTTTTTGTTTTTATCCCCAGCTCTTCAAAATGAGTTGCTATTTCTGAACAGTCAAAATCTGCACCTATATATTTTTCAAAAGTGAGAAGACCTTCCAGTAACTCAGGATGTACTCCACGAACAGGACTATGGACTACTTTCGATTTGGTTCGTTCGCTTATTTTTTGAGTCGTTGAAGGGGGGATCGTCGAATGAATGACTGTGTAACAAGGCTTATACTCCTTGATATAAAAAGACGTATCAGAAACAAAAGACTCACTATATGGTAGGCATATGTTAATTATTTCCGACCCCTCTAATCCGTCGTCTCTGTCTATGTCCTTGATAGAAACTTCATTTTGGTTTTTTAGGTAAAGCTTTTCTAGGGCTTTACCTATTTCTCCATAGCCTATTATTCCTATTTTCATTCAGGCTTGTTTAACATGTCGTTTTTAAGCCATTCGATCACGTTGGTGGTGGGATTCCATCCCAGTTCCTCTTTGGCTTTTGTGTTATCAGCTAATGATTTTTTAGGCTCTATCATTGGGGGGAGATAGTCGCAAGGGAAATTAAAGGTGTCGGCAATTTCTTGAACTGAACGACTGTCTCCGTTTCCTATGTTGAATGCTTCGCCCTTCCATTTTTTTTCGCTTTTAAACGCTAAGAAGTTTGCCATTGCCACATCTTTCACGTATGTAAAGTCTCTTTCTTGTTTTCCGTCGCCGTAGATGGTTAGATTTTTCCCGGCCAACATTTGCTGGAAAAACTTTCCTATTACCAAGCAATAGGCCCCTTCCATTGGAGCTCCCTCACCGTAAACATTGAAGTACCGAAGAATCACCGTGTCTAAATCGTGTATTTGAGAATAAAGTTTGCAATATTGTTCTCCTATGGATTTTTGTAGTGCGTAGGGACTTAGTGGGTTGGGGGGCTGCGTTTCGGGGGTCGGAAAAACCTCATGATCTCCATATAGAGAAGAAGAGGAACTGAATATAAATTTTTTGACTCCCGCTTCCCTGCTTAACTCCAACATGTTCAAGGTTCCATGGGTATTAGTTTTGTCAAACTCTAAAGGCTTTTCAATTGAGGGTTGCACTCGCGCGAGAGCCGCCAAATGAAAAACGCACGAAGCCCCTTCCATAGCTTCTAGTATTTTTAAATTGTTATCAGTATTTGAAATGTCCGCGCATACTAGGTCGTACTTTTCAGAGAATCGACCGTCTCTGTCGATATTTACTATATGGTATCCTTCTTTCAATAAGAGGTCAATCAAATGAGTCCCAATAAATCCTGAGCCGCCTGTTACTATACATTTTTCCATAATTTTAATCCAACCAAATTTCTTTGCCGTTAGGCGAAGATTGCATCATGTCTAATCTAGAATAATCGAAATTTTTTAACTTATAGTTCTGCCAGTGAGAGAAGTAAGGCCTTTCGTATTCCTGAATACCCGCCAATGCGTCAATCCCTGTACCTATATCAATATAAAGAGCCTCTTTAAAATCTTTAAGCCGACTAGTGAGCGCTAGCTTGACGTGCCCTATCCCAAAGAGAAAAACATCCGCCTCAGCTTTTTCCAATTGAGCTTTTACGTGCGCTTCCAGTGTGTCCAAATCGTCACATGCAAACTTATCCGGAACTTCTATATAATCTGAAAAATTGTCTATTCCTAAAAAGTCCTTATATTCGGGGCGTTCGAGGAGCTCTCGCGTTAACCTCATTTTTCCTGCTCCTCCAATTAGCCCTATTTTGGAGCCAGAAAAATTTAACAACCATTTTGAAGCCAGTAACCCGTAAAGAAATTCTAGGGGAAAGTTGAATTTGAGCTCTGAAAAATCCTTCTCAAAGATCTCATAACTAAATCCTTCGGTAAAGATCCCAAATCCAAAGTAATCGTTTTTGACAAGATTTTTTGCATATCGACTTAAGTCGACCGAGGAATAAGGCACGCTTAAAGCTCGTTTACCGGGAGCGGCGCTTCCGTAAGGAGTCCCTTTGAGAAAGTAATAGTCTCCATCCCCCAATCGGATAAGGGTTTTGTTTTTTTTGCGTGCGGCTAGGTCTTTTAGAAGGGTCTGAAATTCTCCCAGTTCTCGTTGGAATTCTGGGCGATGGTTCGAGTCTCCAAATCTTGCTGCGTCTGTGGGAGAGTATCCCTTCAGCTCATCAGAAATTCCGTCGATTTTGTATTGGTCAAGAATCACTCACCACATATTAATGGTTTTAGTGATATGATTCAAATCTTTTTTAGAAAGCCACCAGCCCACGGGAATGTTCAACAAACGTGGGTTAAAGTAACTGATCCCCTCCAAAGGGAGCCGATAGTCCTTAAAAACACTGTATTCATCGTTTCTAACATGAACTGCATCCGATTGAATTCCGTTTTTGTGCAGGTGTTTTTGTAGGGCGTCACGGTCTTCGCAAAGCAGTGAATATATCCAGCACGATGATGAACTGTTGGGGTCTCTGTTTAGCTTCTTTATTTTGGGGGTATTTAGGTGTTTATCATAATAAGAAGCGTTATTTCGGTGAGCATCAGTCAGGGATTCGATATATTTTAGTTGCTCCAAACCTATGGTCGCCGTAATATTGTTCATATGGAACTTATACCCGCTTTCCTTGATGTCCTGCTTCCATTTGCTCCCTTTAAATTTTCTATTTAATCCAAACCATTTCAAAAGCTTGGCGCGGCTATCGTCAGATTTCTTTTTACAAAAAAGAGCTCCTCCGTCTCCTGTTGTCAGATGCTTTATGGCCTGAAAAGAAAAACATACAAAGTCACCGTGACATCCTATCTTTTTGTTTTTATATGTCGAATCTAATGCGTGAGCTGCATCTTCGATCACCTTAACTTTGTATTTTCGCGCAATTTTATTTATTTCTTTTATATCGAAAGGTTGCCCGGCCCAATGAACGGCAATAATTGCTTTTGCTTTTGGGTGAAGTAAAAGTTTTTTTTCTACATCTCGGGGGTCTATGTTCCCAGTAGTTGGGTCCACGTCAGCCCAAACTATTCTGGCTCCCACTGTATCTATTGGTTCATTGGTTGCCATGCAAGTCATCGGGGTTGAAATAACGTCGTCCCCCGCCTTCACTCCCGCTAATCTTAAGGCTAAGGTAATAGCGGAGGTGCAACTGTTAGTTAATGAGCAATGGGGGTTGCCTATATATTTAGCAAAAGATTGTTCAAATTTATCAGAAATCTCCCCTTCTGTAATAATTCCTTTCTGAAATATATCTTCTATCTTTTTTCCTATGCCTTTCGGATGGTGGACTTTAAAGAGAGGTATTATTCTTCTAGCCATTGTTTGTTTTTTAAGGTCCATTCTATTGTATTTTTTAACGACTCTTCAAACGAAAGGGGGAGTTTCCATCCTAGTTTATGCATTTTTGTATCAGTCAATGCGTATCGAAGATCGTGACCCGGGCGGTCCGAGTGAAAGTCAACCATTTCGTAATCGAGCGGCACTTTCATGTACTTAGCTATTAATTGAGCTATCTCCAGATTAGAAACCTCTTGCTCTCCTACGATGTGGTACTTTTCCCCAATAGTTCCTTTCTCTAGAAGGAACAATACCGCAGCAGCAACATTTCTAGCATGAATGTAAAATCTGGTTCCAGCTTTCTTCTTGTCGGGATAGGAATGAACCAAGACCTTTTCCCCCTTCATCACCTTTCTTATGGTGTTTGGTATATATTTCTCAACATGCTGCCTCTCTCCAAAAACATTCATGTTGTTGATCATCATTAATGGAAGGCCAAAAGTATTTTCATAGGCGATGCAGAAGCTTTCGGCTGCCGATTTGCTTGCGGAGTAGGGGTTGGTTGGTTTGTGCCGGTCCCACTCTTTAAAAGAAGTTCCTTCGGGAGCCGTTCCAAAAACTTCATCCGTACTAAAATAGAAAAAGTTTTCTAAGTTTTTAAGAGATCGCGCGTACTCAAGCAGTTCCAAGGTGCCCCCTACGTTGCTTTCTAGAAAAATTCTTGGGTTACTAATGCTATTGTCAACATGAGATTCCGCCGCCATGTGGACTATTATATTAACATCCCCTCCTATTTCTCGGAGGACTCCTTCGCTAAAAGGAATTCTTAGGTCAGAGCAGATTACCGTCACCCTAGGATGAGTAAGAAACCCGTCCTCACGGAGGCGCGAGAGACCTTTTGAGGCGTAACTCAGGCAATCTATGACTACTACGTCATGATTGGTTTTGTCTACGATATGTTGTAGAAAATGATGCCCAATAAATCCCGCTGCGCCAGTAATTAGTATTTTCTTTTTTTTCATTTCTTAATTAGGGTTATAGAAGGTACTTTGCCAAAGGTTAATATTTTAAATTTATTTTTGTTTCTCTCTAGAACGGGAGCGATCGGTAGTTTTTCGTATTTCTTCATCCACTCTATTTGGTCTCTGTCTTCGCTTCCACCTTCTAGTATCATTATTCCTTTGTCGGTCAATTTTTCC
>Ga0114993_10001618_pt1 | contig 25664 bp, 25 predicted proteins | sample ArcticOcean_MG_C_FD_87042 | JGI IMG/M metagenome (GOLD analysis project Ga0114993, IMG submission 87042) | Marine microbial communities from western Arctic Ocean - ArcticOcean_MG_CB2_150 | ecosystem: Environmental > Aquatic > Marine > Oceanic | place: Arctic Ocean: Canada Basin | collected...
GTTCGCTTCAGCAAGATGCGCGGGGTCGACGTTCCAGCCAGCATCGCGCCACGGATGATCGACGAATACCCGGTCCTCGCGATAGCTGCCGCCTTCGCCGATGGTGCGACGGTGATGAATGGGCTGGCGGAATTGAGGGTCAAGGAGAGCGACCGTCTCGATGCCACGGCTCGCGGGCTGGCGGCGTGCGGCATCGAGGTCGAGGAAAGCGCGGACCGGCTGGTCGTCCACGGCACGGCGGGCCGGGTACCTGGCGGCGGGACGATCGCTGCCAATATGGACCATCGCATCGCCATGGCTTTCCTGGTCCTCGGGCTCGGTGCAGGCGCGGCGGTCTGTATCGACGACGGTGCGACCATCGAGACCAGCTTCCCCGATTTCTCTGGTTTGATGCGCGGCCTCGGCGCCAAAATCACACAGGAAGGGCCAGCATGATCATTGCGATAGACGGCCCGGCGGCATCCGGCAAAGGTACGGTCGCGCGCCGGCTTGCAGAGCATCTGAACCACGCCTATCTCGACACCGGTTCGTTATACCGGGCGGTCGCTCTGTCGGTGCTGCGGGCCGGTGCGGACCCGAGCGATGCCGCCATCGCCTCCGCTCATGCGCGTGACCTTGATCCAAATCTCACTGAGGACCCGGATCTGCGGAGCGCTGCAACCGGGGCTGCGGCCTCGAAGGTGGCGGCGGTTGGTTCGGTCCGTTCGACGTTGCTCGCGTTTCAGCGGAACTTCGCTGTCACGCCGCCAAACACCCGACCTGGCGCGATTTTGGACGGTCGGGATATCGGCACTGTCGTTTGCCCGGATGCCGACCGAAAAATTTTTGTGATCGCCGATAGAAAGATTCGCGCTGAACGACGATTCAAAGAGTTGCTCGGACGCGGGGAGGCCGCTATATATGCGCGCGTTCTGGACGATTTGCAGGAACGTGATGCACGCGATTCCTCGCGGGTCGATGCTCCGATGCGCCAGGCCGAGGACGCGATGCTTCTTGATACCTCGCATCTCGACCCTGATCAGGCCTTTGAGTGCGCGCTCGCATTTGTGACGTCCGGAACGACTTGAACCGTTGGCTCTTCGCTTGGTCCGGAGTCGGCAAACGCAACCAGATGGTGGCCGGCTTACCGGCCTCGTTCGAACCCGCGGACCGGGTTGAACATTGCCCAGGAGATGCTACCGAAAGCTAGCATCACCAGGCGCGTTCATGGCAAACCCCGTTTGTTGACTATCCCGTTCGCAGGGAACAACGGCACCATACGCAACCATCCGGCGGCGGCCAAATGCCGCTGGACAGACACTATGTCTAAGGAGATTTCATGGCTTTATCCGCCTCGGCCGACGCCGCAATGGAGGATTTCGATGCCTTGATCGCTGAGTCTTTTGGCGATCACATCAGCATCGAGGGAAGTGTTGTTAAAGGTATTATCATCTCGATCGAGGGCGACAGCGCTCTTATCGATGTTGGGCTTAAGTCCGAGGGCCGTGTCGCCCTCAAGGAATTTACCGCCCCTGGGCAAGACCACGGATTGAAGCCCGGTGACGAGGTCGAAGTCTATGTCGAGCGCATGGAAGACCGGAACGGCGAAGCAATGCTTAGCCGCGAGAAGGCTCGGCGCGAGGAAGCCTGGGCAGTTCTCGAAACCGGTTTCGAGAAACAGGAACGCGTGATCGGTACGATTTTCGGTCGGGTCAAGGGTGGCTTCACCGTCGACCTGTCCGGCGCGACCGCATTCCTACCGGGTAGCCAGGTGGACATCCGACCGGTGCGCGACATCGGTCCCTTGCTTGGAACGCCTCAGCCTTTCCAGATTCTCAAGATGGACCGTCGGCGTGGCAACATTGTTGTCTCGCGCCGCGCTGTGCTCGAAGAAAGCCGGGCCGAAGCACGCTCGGAGTTGGTCGCCAACCTCAAGGAAGGCCAGACCCTGCAGGGCGTAGTCAAGAACATCACCGATTACGGCGCCTTTGTCGATCTTGGTGGCGTTGATGGCCTGCTCCATGTGACGGATATCGCCTGGCGCCGGATTAATCATCCGAGCGAGGCGTTGCAGATCGGCCAGACCGTGAATGTCCAGGTCATCCGCTTCAATCCAGAAACCCAGCGCATCTCTCTCGGCATGAAGCAGCTTGAGGCGGATCCTTGGGATGGGGTCGAGGGCAAGTACCCGATCAGCACGAAGTTCACCGGCCGGGTTACCAACATTACCGACTACGGCGCCTTCGTGGAGCTGGAGCCGGGGATCGAGGGCCTCGTTCATGTCTCCGAGATGAGCTGGACTAAGAAGAACGTGCATCCCGGCAAGATCGTTTCGACCAGCCAGGAAGTCGAAGTCATGGTCCTGGACGTCGATCCGACCAAGCGTCGGATTTCGCTCGGCCTCAAGCAGTGCTTGTCCAATCCGTGGGACGAGTTCATGACTCAGTATCCGGTTGGTTCCGAGATCGAGGGTGAGGTGAAGAACATCACCGAGTTTGGCCTCTTTGTCGGTCTTCTGGGCGATATCGACGGGATGGTGCATCTCTCCGATCTCGATTGGGAACGTTCGGGCGAAGAAGCCATTCAGGACTTCAAGAAGGGCGACGTCCTCCGGGCCAAGGTTCTGGATATCGATACCGACAAGGAGCGCATCTCGCTCGGCGTCAAACAGTTGTCGGATGATCCGTTCGAGTCAGGGGCTGCGACCGTCCGCAAGGGTTCGATCGTGACCTGTACCGTGACTCAGCTCACCGAGAGTGGCATTGAGGTCACCGTCGGCGACGGCATGCCGGGGTTCATCCGCAAGTCGGAACTGTCGCGTGACCGTTCCGAACAGCGCTCGGACCGTTTCGCCGTTGGCGAGAAGATCGACGCAAAGGTCACTCAGATTGATCAAAAGAGCCGCAAGCTTTCACTTTCGATCAAGGCCCGCGAGTCAGAAGAAGAAAAGAAGGCCATGCAGAATTACGGCTCTTCGGACAGCGGTGCCAGCCTTGGCGATATCCTCGGCGCGGCGCTTCGTCAGCGTGAAGAAGTACAGAATACCGACGAATAATCGTCGTCGATTAGTTATAAAATTCGGCCGTCCTGGTCGCGATTGGGGCGGCCGAATTTCCCCCCGCGGTCGTTTCGCGGCTCGCAAAAGCGCGGGTGTCTTGGAAAGGCCTTTCAGTTGAAGCGCTTATACTTGACGGACTGGCCGACCCCTGGCATCCTCCGGTATATGGGTGGCCCGGCAACCGGTGTGTTTTTCTGAACATGCCCGGCGAAATGGTCCGGCACGGGAACGGTCGTCGCAATGACCAAGTCCGAGTTAATTATGAGGTTGGCGGAAGCCAATCCGCATCTTTACCAGCGTGACGTGGAACGGATAGTCTCGACTATTTTCGAGGAGATCTCCAACGCGCTGGAAAATGGTGATCGAGTAGAGGTGCGTGGCTTCGGGTCCTTCTCGATCAAGCGGCGCGATGCTCGAGCCGGGCGTAATCCCCGGACCGGAGACGCGGTAACCGTCAGCGAGAAATGCGTCCCGTATTTCAAGACCGGAAAGCAGTTGCGCGAGCGTTTGAACCCGTCTTCCTAATGCTCCGAGCCCGGTTTAGGTCGTGATGAATGGCCTCATAAAGCCATGCTAAGCGTCATCTCAGTTTTAGTTTATGAAGCTTCTGGTTTGCTCGAGACAGATCAGAGCGGTTTGCCTCGCAGTCGTTCTGCCTGAGGGCATCGAAGATGTTGCAGATGCGCCGCCGAAATGCGCCATGTTGCTCGGGAGACCTTTTCAAACTTTCGGTCGCCACGAGGAGCACACAAATTTGATAATCATATCGATGGTTGACCCATCTGACCCCAACGACCCTCGCAAAGCTCATGACGGTTTCCCTCAACCGCGTCCATAGACATCATCGTAGCGCTCGATATCGTCTTCGCCCAGATAATCTCCGGATTGAACCTCGATGATCACCAGTGTATCGCTGCAGGCGTTCTCCAGACGATGCACCCAGCCGAGCGGTATATCGATCGATTGGTTACGCTGCAGCGTCGTCGTTTCAAGTGTCTGCAAGTTCGCACCCCGGGTGACCCTGGCGGCGCCGCCGATTACCACCCAGTGCTCCGATCGTCGCTGATGGCTTTGCAATGAGAGTGCCCCGCCAGGCTTTACGGTAATCCGCTTGACCTGATAAGTGGGGCCGGAATCGATACCCTCGAAGGTTCCCCAGGGCCGATGGACCAGCGCGTGAGCCGTCGGCTCGGGCCGCCCCGCCGCCTTCAAAGCATCAACCGCCAATTTCACGTCCTGGGCGTGGCTCATACCGACCACCAGAACCGCGTCCGAGGTTTCGGCGACGATGACGTTCTCGACACCAATCGCCGTAACCTGACGGGACTCAGCGCGGATCAGGGCGTTACGAACGTCGTGCGTAAAAACGTCACCAATCAGCGCATTGGCGTGCTCGTCCTGCTCCGAAATCTCCCAAAGCGCGGTCCAGGAGCCGACGTCGCTCCATCCCGGATCGACCGGCACCACGGCGGCCTTGTCGGTTTTCTCCATGACAGCGTAGTCGATGGAAATTGACGGCGCGTTGATGAAGGCGACGGGATCGGGACGGAGGAAACCAAGATCACTGGTCGCCACCTCCAAAGCGGCCCGGCAGGCGGTCTCAATCTCCGGCGCAAGACGCTTCAGCTCATCGAGATAGGCGCTGGCGCGAAACAGGAACAAGCTCGCGTTCCATAGATAATCACCGGAGGCTACATACGCCTTGGCGGTTTCGAAATTCGGCTTTTCGACAAAACTATCCACCGCATGACAGCCGGCGGCGCCATCGATCACCGCCCCGATCTTGATATGGCCATAGCCGGTCTCCGGGCGATGGGGTCGAATACCAAAGGTTACCAGTTTGCCCTGCTCGGCCGCTGCGACGCCGGTTAGGATCGCCTCGCACAGTACGTCGGGTTTGTTCACCACATGATCCGAGGCTAGCAACAGAACCAGGCCGTTCGGATCGTCCCGCGCCACCCGCAATGCCGCCAGTGCGGCGGCTGGTGCGGTGTTGCGGCCCTCTGGTTCCAGGATTATGTCAGATGGCGTCACATCGATCTGGCGCAACTGCTCGGCCACGATGAACCGGTGTTCGGCATTGCAGATCACCATGGGATCAGTAAATTGATCGTGATCGCGGACACGCGAGGCCGTTTCCTGCAGCATGGTGCGAGAGCTGGTTAGAGCTAGTAGCTGCTTAGGAAACAGGGCCCTGGAAACCGGCCACAGGCGGGTCCCGGAACCTCCCGAAAGGATCACCGGATGGATAGTAGCCATGGGTCCTTCGCAAGCATCGGGGTTGACCAGAGGGAGCCTCCACCCCAGGCTCTATCAGCTATTGCAATGAGACGAAAGGGGCGGCGATGATCGTGGTATTCGGCTCGGTGAACGCGGATCTTTTCCTGAATGTGGCGCGATTACCGGCGCGGGGCGAAACGGTGCTGTGTCCAACCTATATCTTCCGGCCCGGCGGCAAGGGAGCTAACCAGGCGGTGGCCGCGGCTGCCGCTGGTGGGGCGGTCAAGATGATCGGCCTCGTCGGACGCGATTCCTATGCTCAACCGGTTCTCAACGCCCTGCGCGCGGCCGGGGTGGACGCGAGTCTGGTTGAGCAGAGCGATGGCGTTACCGGCACCGCCGCTGTCATGGTCGAGGCCGGTGGGGAGAACCAGATTGTTGTCGCCAGCGGCGCCAATATGCAGGTAACGGCCGACCAGATTCCCGATGCGTTGCTGACCAAGGGCACCACTTTGTTGCTGCAGATGGAGCTCCCTGTCGAGGAAATCGAGGCCGCGATCTGGCGGGCTCGACAATCCGGATGCAGAATCATTCTTAATCTCGCGCCGGCGTTGCCGATTGCCGAAGCCGCAATACGCTACTGCGACGTGTTGGTTTTGAATCAGAGCGAGGCCAATAGCCTGGCCGGCGTTGAGCGGGATCCGGGAGAGCAGGCCGCTGCTTTCGCCCAGCGTTATGCGCTGGATTGTATCATCACGCTTGGTGGCCGAGGTGCGGTGCTTGCGACATCGGATACCTTGCTCCGGATTGGCGCGTTGGACATCGAGCCCGTTGATACCGTCGGCGCCGGCGACGCCTTCGTCGGAGTCCTGGCAACCTGCCTGGATAGCGGGGCGGCGATCAGCTATGCGCTACGCCAAGCCAGTGTTGCGGCCGGTCTCGCCTGCTTGCAGGAAGGCGCCCAATCCGGCCTACCGACCAGGGCGGAGATCGAAAGCGTGTCACCCCGGCTTGCCCCGCCCTGGATGCTGATCTAAGCCGGAATACCCATCCTAGGGAACGTAATTCATGCCGGTGTTTTTTGACGGTGATCAGGTGTTTGGAGAAAGCGGCCAGCTGTTACCGGACCACGGCATGATGGTCGACGATATCGACGGGCCGCATTTTCGATAGTGAAATATTTAGAGGTATTCCGTAGTGTTTTTGTATTTTTTATAGAAATTTTTATAAGATATCATTTCATCATCTATATTTGTTAATTGAGAATAATAAGACAGTTCTAATAGTATACCTTTCAAAAATTCCCGACGTTTCCCTGATGTTAGCTCTATTGAAAAATGTAAATTATATCTAGAGAAAAACTCCATAAATGACTTTTTTCTATTTTTTGAATTTTTGATAATTGCAGCACAGAACAAAATATAATTGTAGGTTCATCCGGTAAATTATTCTTTATTACATTTTCTAACTCAAAAAAACCTATTGAATAAAACTCCCTCTTGGACAACTCTTGAGATTTCTAACGATTGATTCTGGGCATACTGTGCATTTATAAAATTTTGCCCCCTCATAGGAATTTGCCAAATTCCAAAAGAAATTGATGTAATTAATGATATTACCATACTTATAATTTTATTATTTCAAAAACTCATTAAATTTTTGATATAGTGGTTTATTAACACTCTGAAATCTAACATCGGCAGAAATTTTAGCTTTTTTTACTGAATGCTTTATAGTCCCATGATAAACAAAACTATTAAATAACAAAGCCTCTCCATATCTAATTTTAGGAAAATAAATGTGATCCTTTATAATATCCCAACGACTTTGTGTTTGATTACTCAATTCATAATCACAGAGCTCAACTGATTTATCACTGTCAATAATAAATATTCCCGATTGATGTTCAACATCATTAAAAGGAACCCAAAGATTAAACGTAAATGGCGAGTGTCCAGCCATCAGCTCTGTATAGGGAAGCGTTTGAGTAGTGGTTTTTTCTGATAAATTTAATTGTATCTGAGGGTATCTTTGAACACACAGCTCGGATCGAAATATATTTTTAATATTATTGGAAAAATAGTTTAACATTTTTTGATTTAAATCTTTGATATATATTTTCGAATCGTATTAATTATTTCATCATTGAAATTTTTAGATTTTTAGATTTTTAGATTTTTAGATTTTACCCATAAATCATTTATATTTAATATTTTATTTTTTTGAAACGTTTGGTTTATTTCATCATTTAATATTAAAGATTTAATTACTTCTATTTTCATTTCTGATATATCTTTAATGTTATCACATTTTAGTTTTACCCAACCTCTTTTCTTTAATTTGGTAGTTGCAAATTTTATCATGGATGATCCCACCCCGCTGGCAGATGCTATGCAAGAACCATTATCACACAATAATACTATAAAATGTCTCGACTATTGACGTTTTATTACTTATGAAGTCCCAATACCCATATGCTCTTTTGATTCACATATAAAATTTGGCAGTGTTGGGGCATTTAACTATTTTCACATCGCCTTCACGCAAATGATATGTTGTGTTTAGGGGTTATCTTCTAGCTTTGTGTTCTCTAGTGACTGGACTTCCCTTATCAAAGTTGTATAGCAACTGCAAAAGGGCATCAATCCACCTAGGCCATAGATAGATATATATGAAAAAATAAAGGGTGATGGGTAAGATCACTGCATTTTCAAATCCGTACGCGGTGGTATTGCCTCGATACAGCATGGTATTTTTATGACCGATGACTGCATCGGGGAAATTTTGACGACGGGAACCCATCTGGTGCCGACCTTGGCGGCCGTCCGCAATATTATGAGCCATACAGACTAGGGCGTCCCCGACTATGTGTATAGAGAAGGCGGGGCGGGCCCTGGAGATTGATGAGGCGTCGGTGCGCCGTTCAATTTCCACGGCGCCAACGCGCTAGAGCTGGCCTACATGGTAGGACATCGGTATCCCGCCCACCGATGCCATGGTGATTGCGCCCGTAACGCCGTCGACCGTCTGACCCTTGGCGATTGCGGCGCTATCGCCGCCGCCAAGCAGGCGGATTTGCTGTTGGTCGACGGTAATCCCGGCGAACCAGCCGCCCAGGTCACCGAGGCGCCAAATCACCGTCTGGTGGTTAAAGCTGGCCAAATCGTCCATGATCGCGAGAATGGCCATCGTGATCATGGACAATTTGGCCAACTTTCACCGCCGGCAGCGCGGGTTTTTAATTTCCCGGCGCGAACCGACCTTCGCCCTCTCCATCGGCGGGGGGAGCAAACAAGGACCTGATCATGGCGATCATCAACCGTATAGCCGATTTTCACGACGAATTGACCGAGTGGCGCCGCGAGTTGCACCAACATCCCGAAACCGCCTTCGAGGAGATCTGGACCTCAGGTTTCGTCGCCGAGCGTCTTGAATCCTTCGGGATCGAGGTGCATCGCGGCTTGGCCAAGACCGGGGTGGTGGGCGTCCTCAAGGGCCAGGGTGGCAGTGATCGTAAAATCGCACTGCGCGCGGACATGGATGCGCTTGACCTGACTGAGGGTAATGATTTCGAGCATAGATCAATCCATCCCGGCAAGATGCATGGTTGCGGCCATGACGGGCATACGACGATGTTGCTCGGCGCCGCCAAATATCTGGCCGAGACCCGGAATTTCAACGGCACGGTCTATTTCATCTTTCAGCCGGCCGAGGAAAACGAGGGAGGCGGGCGGCGGATGGTCGAGGAAGGGTTGTTCGAGAAATTTCCCGCCGAGAGCGTCTGGGGCATGCACAATTGGCCGGGCATGCCGGTCGGTACCTTCGCCGCGCGGTCGGGTCCGATGATGGCGGCATACGATATGTTCGAGATCGACGTGACCGGCGTTGGCGGCCATGGCGCGATGCCGCATCTCGGGGTCGATCCGGTGCTGGTCGCCTCGCAGATCGTCGTTGCCCTGCAGTCTATTGCCAGCCGCAACATCAACCCGATGGAATCGGTCGTCGTTTCGGTGACCCAGATCCATGGTGGTGACGCTTATAACGTGATCCCGCAGACGGTAAAGCTCGCCGGAACTTGCCGAGCTTTCAGCTCGAAAGTACATGACCAGATAGAGCCGCGGATGCGGCGGATCTGTGAGAACGTCGCCGAGGCTTTCGGGGCCAGCGCCGAGCTGCGCTATGAAAAACGCTATCCGCCAACGATCAATTCCGAGGCGGAAACGGAAATCGCCGCCGCCGTCGCCGCCGATATCAGTGGGGCCGAGTACGTGGTGCGCGATCCGGAGCCCAGTATGGGCGCCGAGGATTTCGCCTTCATGCTCCAGGAAAAGCCAGGCTCCTATGTCTGGATCGGCAATGGTCCGGCTGGACCGGGTGAACAGCTACATAATCAAGGCTATGACTTTAATGACGAGGTGCTGCCGATCGGCGCCAGTTATTGGTCGCGGTTGGTTGAGACCCAACTATCCCGAACCGCATAGACCCACCCAAAGCCGGTAACACCTAGGGAAGCCAAGTCTCTATGCTATCCGTTTCGGGACTGCAACACGCAAACTGTGGCCCAACGGGGCTTGGTCCGGTGACTTTCGAGATTCGTCGGGGCACCTGCGTTGCGATTGTTGGGGCCTCGGGCCCAGGCAAGTCTCTGCTACTCCGGGCGATCAATGATTTGGATGTCTCCGAAGGAACGATTCGTCTGGACGGGATGGACCGCGAGTCGATTTCAGCGACCGAATGGCGCGCGCGTCGGTTAGCTCGCGGCCGAGCCCGGCTGGTGGGGCGATACCGTCGCCGAGCATTTCCTGGATTGGTCGGCTACGCGCGAGACCATAGAGCGTCTCGGTTTCGCCCGGCTTCTCGAGCGCGGCCCGCGAGCCCTGCTGTTGGATGAGCCGACCGGCAGGCTGGATACACGCAGCGAGGCGGTCGTCGAGACGATGGTCCGGGAAAGATTGGCCGCCGGCTGCTGTTGTTTGTTGGTCACCCATAATGCCGAGCAGATGCGTCGCCTCGCCAAGACCGGTTATGAGCTGTCTGCCGGCCATCTTGCAGAGGTCTGGGCCACACGAACTACATCGCCCTCGACCATTGGGACCTGATGATCGCGGCAAGCTTGTTGCTGGTCAACGGCGGCCTATCTCTGACGGTCGATCTCGGTGTCTGGTGCTGGAGGTGTTGTTCACCTCGCTGTCGCCGCTCTGGCCGGCTTTGGCGGTCATCGCAATGCTACTTTTCGCTGGTCGCGAGGTGATGACGCGTCAACGTCGCCGGCTGCGCGGTTTTTGGTCCTATGGCCTGGGAACCGGTGCGGTGGCCATGGCGTCGGTGCTGGTAACGGCTTTTGCCCTGACCACACAAGTGGCGCCGGATCCCTGGTACCACCCCCAATACGCGGTGCCGCTTCTTGGCATGGTGCTCGGCAATACGCTGACCGGGGTCGGATTGGCGCTCGATGCCCTCACTTCCGGCCTGGTTACCGGGCGGGTCGGCGTGGAGGCGCGCTTGGCGCTTGGCGAAACCATTCGCCGCGCCACCCTGCCGGTGGTCCACACGGCGTTGCGCACCGCGCTGATGCCGACCGTTAACGCGATGGCGGCGACCGGTCTCGTCACTTTGCCGGAGATGATGACCGGTCAGATCCTCTCGGGCGTCGAACCGGAAGAGGCGGTGAAGTATCAGTTACTGGTGATGTTCCTGATTTCCGGCGGCACTGCGATCGGCTCCATTGCTGCGGTTCACGGCAGTATTTGGCGCCTGACCGACCGCCGTCAACGGCTCAGGCTCGACCGACTTTCCGTTCCATCCGGGTAACCGTTTGTGGATTAGTGGACGCGGGTGGGGCTGTAGATCCAGCCATCGCCGTCATGACGCGCGTAGACATCGATTTATTGGTCATGGCGCGTGCAACACGAGAAAATCGGCAGGGTCACAAAACTGGTCAGTATGAAGGAAATCGTTTCGTTACCGAAGAGCTGGGCGGGGACCCAAAATTTTTCAGTCTTGTTCCGTGCCCGTCGGAAAGTCACCCGCTCACGGAATTTCAACTGCGCCCGGTCGATGATGGTGAAAGGCGCACGATCACGCAAACAGTGCCGGAGCCGCCTATGCCGGGCGGCGGTTTGCCCCCGCGAAGCTTCATGATCCTCCTCCTCGCAGGCGGCGAGGAGGAGGATCAGGGCAAGAGCCCATCGAAGAGGAGCGCGACACATGGTCGAGACTTAGTCCGAACCCCGACCCGGTGAAAGCGGTCCCGCCAGGATTTTGCGAAAAAGTGGCCTTGACGGATGCCGCCGAGGTTTAGCGTTGAACTAAATGCCCTTTTCCTTGAACACTTCACGGGCCTGCCGGAAACCCTCGACGGCGCAGGGGAACCCGGCATAGCCGCCGACCTGGATCAGGATCTCGGCAATCTCGTCCTTGGTCACCCCGTTGTTGAGCGCACCACCCAGATGCAGGCGAAATTCGTGTGGTCGGCCAAGCGCCGCGAGCATGGCGATGTTGATCATGCTGCGAGTCTTCAGCGGCAGTCCTTCGCGACCCCAAATGGCGCCCCAGGCATGGGTGGTGACGAACTCCTGCAGCTTCAGGGCGAACTCGTCAGCATTGTTGATCGAGTTATTCACATACTCTTCGCCAAGCACTTGTTTGCGGGTCGCGAGGCCTTGGTCGAATAGGTCCTTGGTGTCCATGGGATCTCTCCAGGTTTTCGGATTATGACGGCGCGAGACTAGCGGAAAATTTCCGCGTCGGAGCCCAGCAGGGTGATATGTTGGGCAGCGCGCCCGGAATATGGTTTTAGGGTCGGCTGGATGGTCGATCAAATAGCGAACGAACAACCCACAAGGGTTAGTCCTCGCGTTGTCACTCCAGCGCAGTTGATGGTAATCTTTCGGCAATGAAGTCTCCGGCCCTGATGTTCCGAGACGCGACCGTGCTGCAAGGGAGATCCGTGATGAACGAACTTTCACCCCTCGCCAATGCCCCCAGTAGGGCCGAACATGCCGCGGGCTTGGCCGAATATCAGGCGGATGGCGTACGCCGCGCCGCCGCAATAGATAATCGCGGGCCGGTGCGCCTGGGCCCCGATGGCAGGCTGCACCCGGAAGTCCTCGCGGCTTATTGGGAGCACGGTTATTACATCTTCGAGGACGTTATCGGCCCAGACGAGGTCGAGGCGCTACGCACCGACGCCATCAATATGTTGGAGCGGGCGCCGGTGCGCCCTGGCGCCGATGTCGATGCTAAGGGCCGCCCGGCGCTGGGCCGTGACCACGCGCGTGAGCCCTATACCTTCACCAAGCCCCTTGGTGATCCCTGGGGCGGTACTACCAAGTTGAATGGCCGACACCCCTCCCAGATGGCTCAGCCGGTCGCCGGTAGCGATGCACCGGAGGAGGTCGTCTTCCTGATGTACGGCATGTGCCAGGAGATGCCGGCCGGATTGCGTGTTTATGGAAACCCCAAGCTGCTCGCCATCGCCGCCTCGATCAACGGCGAGGATTTCGTGCCCTATAACGACGCAATCTTCGTCAAACAGGCCGGTCTCGGCGGCTCGGTTGCCTGGCATCAGGACGGGGTGACCCACTGGAACAACCCGAATTGGGACATGGGCATCCACGGGTTCAACTTCCAGGTGCAACTCTACGAGACCACACCGGCAAATTGCCTGTGGACCAAGCCGGGCACTCACAAAGAAGGCCGCATCGATATCAAGAAACTGGTGGCCGAGAATGGCGACGCCGAGGCCCTTCCCGGCACCGTGCCCCTGGTTTGCCAGCCCGGCGACGTGACCGTGGTCAACCGCCAGATGCTGCACGGCTCCTTCGCCAACACCTCCGAGTTGCAGCGCATCTCGCTCACCTTCGGTTTTCATCGCCGTGCGTCGGTGCTTGGGCAGAAGGGCGCGCTTAGCATGGGCGCCGAGACGGTTTATGACAAGAAACGGGTCTCCGAGCGTTCCGCCGTCATCCAGGTCGGCATCGACGCCCGGAGCAAACATTTTCCCGATGAGGCACCCTTTCAGTACCAACCCTTTGTTGGGTTGGAGGATGAGCACCGCCTAAACGACGAAACCTTCGAGCGGGTGATCCGCGACTACAACACCAAAGATCTAGCTATCTAAAGCGGCCGAAGGCCACGTGTCGGCGCCGGCAACCAATTAGGAATGCCGATCGAGATTTGTTGCCAGTCGTCTTTTGATGTCGGCGTCTTTGCCGCTGCCGCCCTCGATTTTGTCAGCACCGAGCGATATAGATCATAGGCGCCGTGCTGGCGATAACTGAATGGACGACCCCAAGGGTCGAGAAGTTGATCGGCCTTGCGGCAAATACCGCCCATTCCAGGCCGCCACTCCATCCGCCCGCTCCAATACCGCTTTGAGACCTCAGTCGGCATCAGGATAGCGCCCCATGTTGGGCACCGTCGAAAATTGCTCAAGATTGATCCGCGCAGTCTTGGTCTTCACGTCGCCAAGCAGCTTCATCACCCTTGGCGCTGCCAAGCCGGCGATCAATGCTAGAATAACAAGAACCCCCAGCGGTTCGAGCAAGGTGAATCCCACTTCGGTCCGATTTTTAGCCTTCCGGCTTGAACCGCGCCTTCGCTTAATTAATTTTTCGTCCTCGGCTTTCTACCCAGCCTCGCCACTATGCCGGGTGACAGTATAAGGCACCATCGTTGACGCCATTTCGACAAGCCCGCACCGTTAGCTGAGGGAGGCGCAGGCACGTTGAATACGTTCACAGGCCTCTATCAACTCTTCGGTGCTGGAAGCGTAGGAGATTCGGAAATGCGGCGATATACCGTAAGCGCCACCATGGACGGTGGCGACATTCTCGGTCTCCAGCAGATAGAGAACAAAATCCTGATCATTCTCGATAATCGCGCCAGCCGGGGTTTTCTTGCCAAGCACCCCGGCGCAACTTGGGTAGACATAAAACGCGCCCTTGGGCGTTGGGCAGGATAGGCCGGTGGTCTGATTGATCATCGACACCACTAGGTCGCGGCGATCCTCGAAGGATTTGGCCTGCTCGGCGATGAAACCCTGGGGCCCGCTCAGCGCTGCGATCGCCGCCGCCTGACCAACCGAACTGGCCCCGGACGTAACCAGCGATTGCAGTTTGGTCATCTGCTGGATCATTGCCGCCGGCGCCGCCGCGTAACCGACCCGCCAGCCGGTCATGGCATAGGATTTCGACACGCCGTTGGCAGTGACCGTGCGGTCGCGTAACGCGGGCTCTATCTCCACCATAGTGGAGAACTTCACGCCATCGAAGGTGATGTGTTCGTAGATGTCGTCCATGATCACCCCGACATGGGGGTGGCGCAAAAGCACGTCGGCTAGGGCCCGCAACTCTTCTGCTTCATAGACCGCGCCGGTCGGGTTGTTGGGCGAGTTCAGCAACAACCATCTGGATTTCGGGGTGATCGCCGTCTCGAGTTGCTCGGGGGTCAGCTTAAAATCCTGGTCCACGCCGCAAGGCACGATCACCGCTTTGCCGCCGGTAAATTTTATCATGTCGATATAGGCAACATAATAGGGAGCCGGCAGGATGACTTCCTCATCAATATCCGTACCGGCCGTCAGCGCATTGAAAATCACCTGCTTGGAGCCGTTACCAATGATGATCTCGTCGCGGCTAAAATCCAGACCATTTTCGCGCTTGAATTTCTCGACCACCATGTCCTTCAGTTCGGCGCTACCACTGATCGTGGTGTATTTGGTTTCGCCGCGCAGTACGGCGGCATGAGCGGCCTCGACGATATGCGCGGGCGTTGGAAAATCGGGTTGCCCCGAGCTGAGGGCGATGACGTCCATTCCCTCGGCTTTCATCTCCCGGGCTTTCTGCGACATCGCCGCGCTGGGCGAAGTTTGGATACTATCCATGTGGCGCGCAAACTTCATGGCGGTCGCGATCCTTCCGTGACCTGCAGTGATCAGGGCTCGACGGGTGCTGAGCCTAGTTTATATAGTTGAGCGTGGGTTCCTCAACTGGGGCAGCTTAGACTGGAGCACCGGGTCATTGAAACGGGTTGAAGCGCGGGGTGGGTGCCGCTCACTCGGTGGCGGCTTTATCGGGGCGTTCCCGGTCCGCCATTTCCGTGATGATTTTCTTTAGGAAATTCGGACCCTTGTCGATTGTCAGCCGCACCGGTTGGCGACTCCTGGGTTTGGCCTCGCGGCGCTGGATGGCTTCGAGGATCACCTTGTCCTCGTCGAAGGCGATGCGGAACTGCTCGTTCATCCGGTCGCCCATGGTCTCGTCGTCGATGCCGATATTGCGGACATGCATCCAGTGATCGATCGTCTCGGTCTCGCTGACCGGTGTGAGGAAATGCACGGCGAACAGCCGAACTCCCAGGTGCCGCTCATCCTCGCCGGCCTTGAGCGCCGCATCGATACTCCCAAAGTCGATCACTGCCGTGCTGGGCGCGTGGAAATAGTAGTAGTGCCAGCGATCGACATTGCCCTTGAAATTGCCAAAAGCCTTGAAAAAGCCGATCGGCGGGGCATCGCGGATCCAGCGCGATGTCACCACCGTTCGGCCATTGCGTTCGACCTCGACCGGGACGCCGGCGCTTTCGGGGTTGCCGAGCGTGGTCGGGTGGACATAGGCCACATGCGCTGGATCGCAAAGATTGTCGGCCAGATGAACGTAATTCGCCTCGATATAGAGCCCGTCACCGAAATGTGGCGCCCATCCGGGATGGTGCAATTGCGGCAGGTCGAACACTTGGCTGATATTGGCGAGGGCTGGATCGCCCATCCAAATCCAGACGATGCCGCCGGCCTCATGGGTTGGGTAGTGGTGCACGGTAGCGGAGGCCGGCAGGTTGTTTTGCCCGGGAATGCGGACACAGCGGCCATTGGCGCCAAAGGTCATGCCGTGATAGCCGCACTCCACCGTGTCGCCCTTCAGCCGTCCCATGGAAAGCGGTAGCCGCTTATGCGGGCATTGGTCTTCCAAGGCGACGGGATCTCCTGCCTCAGTCCGGTAGAGAACGATATCCTCGTCCATGATCCGGATCGGCGTGAGGGTCCTGGGAACCGCATGTGACCAGCCGGCGACGTACCAACTATTACGAACGAACGTCATGCCTACCTCCAGTGTAACGGGGGCATCGCCTCTCGATTGACACTCGAAAATCATTTGTATACGAATGATTTTCGTATTTCAATATACCCCCAGGCACGATGGCTTGGAAACAGCCTGGAGGCCATGCGGATAGTCAACAGCGCCACTATTCTCAGGCGATCAGGTCTCAGGCGGTCGGGTTGGCTCCGCAACCATCGGCTGCGCTACGGATAATGTCATGGATCCAACACGCCTCCCGGATATAGATCAATCCTATGCCCGACCCAGATCGATCGGCGAAGCCTTGTCGCTTCTGGCGACCGGTGACTGGACGGTTTTGGCCGGAGGCACCGATTTCTTCCCCGGTTTGCGCGACCGACCGGTAACGGCCCCCATACTCGACGTCACGGCCATCGACGGGTTACGCGGCATTCGCTGCGATGGCGCGTACTGGCGCATCGGGGCGCTGACCTGTTGGAGCGATATCATCGCGGCCGATCTACCGCCGGCGTTCCAGGCCTTGCAGCAGGCGGCACGGGAGGTCGGCTCGGTGCAGATCCAGAACCGCGCCACCGTCGCCGGTAATCTATGCAATGCCTCACCGGCGGCTGACGGGGTTCCGCCGCTGATGGCGCTTGATGCGAAAGTCGTGGTGACCAGCCAAGCCGGCTCGCGGCAGCTCGCGGTGGATGCGTTCGTCCTGGGCAATCGGAAGACCGCACTGGCGCCGGGAGAAATTGTCACCGAGATCCTAGTTCCCAAATCGACGAGCCGGGGCATCTCCAGCTTCGTAAAGCTCGGCGCCCGGCGCTATATGGTGATTTCCATCGCCATGGCCGCCGCACGGATCGCGACCGACGCGCAGGGGTGCATCACGGCGGCGGCAATTTCGGTGGGCGCCTGCTCCGCCGTGGCCCGTCGGTTGCGAGGCCTAGAGGATCGTCTGATCGGCCAACCGGCGACGCCGGCAACCCTGGCGCTGGCTACCGCTGGCGATGTTGCGGGCTTGTCGCCAATCGATGATAGTCGCGCGCCCGCCGCCTATCGCCTGGGAGCGGCAGCCGAACTGGTCCGCCGGGCGTTGAGCGGTTGTCTGCCAGATCTTACACCTGTTCTTTCCGCGGATACTCCTTCTGAGGAGAGCGGCCGGTGAAAATTGAATTTCAGGTGAACGGCAAGGCGGTCAACGTCGACATTGCCCCGACGGCGCGCCTGACCGCGCTGCTACGCGATGTGCTCGATCTGAAGGGAACCAAGGTTGGTTGCGACGCCGGCGATTGCGGCGCTTGCTCGGTGATTGTCGATGGCGCGATTTGTTGCGGCTGTCTGGTCGCGGTTGGACAGCTCGACGGCGCCAAGGTCACCACGATCGAGGGGCTTGGCAATACCGCGGCCGGTGCTCGCCTTGCAGACGCGTTCCTGCGCCATGGCGCGGCGCAATGCGGGATCTGCACCCCCGCCATGATGGTAAGCGCCGCTGTTTTGCTTGATCAGAGTGCAAGGCCATCCCGTCGAGACGTCGAGGGCGCTCTTGGCGGCGTGCTTTGCCGCTGTACCGGCTATCGCAAGATCGTCGACGCCGTGCTCGATGCCAGCGCCGACGATGAAAACAGCGCGCCGGCCCTTACGCCTCAGCGTAGAGCCGCGGTTGGCCATCGACTGGCGCGACTGGACGGATTGGCGAAAGTCAACGGCACCGAGGTATTCGGCGCCGACTACGTTCCCGACGGCGCTGCTCTGGTCCGGGTGGTGAGGAGCCCGCATGCCCATGCGCGCTTTACCATCGGAGATCTCAGGGCCTTTAAGGGCGACCATTCCGGCATCGAGGTGATCCTTACCGCCGCGGATATTCCCGGCCATAATCTGCATGGCGTGATCGCCCCCTTCGCCGATCAGCCGGTATTGGCCGAGACCGTCGCGCGATTTGTTGGCGAGGCGATCGCGATCATTGCCGGCGCGCCGAATTGTGTCACCGGTTTAGATCTGTCGGCATTTCCGGTTACCTGGGAGCCGCTCGAGCCGCTGCAGAGCCCTGCCGCCGCCTGCGACGACCAAGCGCCACGCTTGCATGCGGGACGCCCCGGCAACATTCTGGTCGAGGGTCATGTGGAGCGCGGCGATATCACCCGAGGCTTTGCCGAAGCGGCGCACATCGTCGAGGGCAAATTCACCACCCCCTATGTCGAACATGCCTATATTGAGCCCGAGGCTGGATATGCCCGACGGATCGGTGAGCGGATCGAGGTTCATGCCTGCACGCAAGCGCCCCATATGGACCGCGAGGCTCTTGCCCTCATTCTCGGTGTTGAAACCGAGGCGGTGCGGGTGGTGCCAAGCGCGTGCGGCGGCGGGTTCGGCTCGAAGATCGATTTGACGCTGGAGCCGTTTATCGCCTTGGCCGCCTGGCACCTGGACCGGCCGGCCTATATCGTCTTCACCCGCGGCGAGTCGATGCGTGCCTCGACCAAACGTCATCCCTCGGAAATCTGCGCGCGGGTCGGCTGCGATGCCAGTGGGCGGGTCACCGCGATGGACTTCGATGGTGTGTTCAACACCGGTGCTTATGCCAGTTGGGGGCCGACCGTCGCTAATCGGGTGCCGATCCACGCCTGCGGCCCCTATTTCATCCCGCATTATCGCGCCCATAGCCAAGCCGTACACACCAATGGCCCGACCGCCGGCGCGTTCCGTGGATTTGGCGTCCCACAAGCTGCGATCGCCCAGGAAAGCCTGTTCCACGACCTCGCCGAGACCTTGGGGATGGACCAGTTGGAATTTCGTCTTACTAATGCGCTGGACAACCAGCAACCAACGGTAACCGGCCAGGTTTTCGCCGAGGGTGTTGGGATCAAGGCTTGCCTGGAAGCGCTACGGCCGGCTTGGCGGCGAGAGAGCGCGGCCGCGAGAGAGCATGGCCACGTCGCCGATGGGAGCACGACCCGGCGCGGCATCGGCATCGGGACCTGCTGGTATGGTTGCGGCAACACCTCGCTTTCAAATCCGTCGACGATCCGGATCGGCCTGACCGCCACCGGGCGGATAGTCCTGCACCAGGGGGCCACTGATATCGGCCAAGGCTCGACCACGGTGATCAGCCAGATCGTTGCCGACGCGCTCGGCATCGGGATCGAGGCCTTGGACCTTGTGGGCAGCGATACCGATCTGACGCCGGATGCCGGCAAGACCTCGGCCTCGCGGCAAACCGTAGTTTCCGGAACCGCCGCCTTGCGAGCCGGTGAGGCGTTGCGCGGAATGATCCTGCGCCAGGGCAACGCCGGTAGCGACGCCGAGATCACTTTGGCTAACGGAACCCTGAGCCTGTGCGAGGATGGCATCGCCCGGGTTATCGAGCTTGCCAACCTTGAGACCAATCCGCACGGCTATGTCCTTGAAGCCGAGGAGACCTATGACCCACCGACCACTCCACTTGACGATCGGGGCCAAGGGCAACCGTATTCGGTTTATGGTTATGGCGCGCAGATCGCCGTGGTAAGCGTGGATATGCTTCTGGGGACGGTGAAGCTTGAGCGGTTAATCGCCGCCCATGACGTCGGCCGGGCCATCAACCCGCTATTGGTAGAAGGGCAGATCCAGGGCGGCATCGCCCAGGGTATCGGACTGGCGCTGATGGAAGAGTATATTCCCGGCAAGACCGAAAATCTGCACGACTATCTGATCCCAACCTTCGGTGACGTGCCTGAGATCGAGAGCATCATCGTCGAGGTGCCGGACCCCCGTGGACCACGCGGCGCCAAGGGTCTGGGAGAGCATGTCCTGATCCCGACCGCGCCGGCAATTCTGAACGCCATTCGCGACGCTACCGGCGCTCGTATCCGTCAGGTCCCGGCGACGCCAGCCCGCGTGCGAGCGGCTATTGAGGAGGCGTGGGAAAATGATTGACGCCCAAAACGGTATCAACAAGGCCCGACCCGAAAAGATCCGCTGCGATGCTTGTCCGGTGATGTGCTACATCGCCGATGGCAAGTCCGGCGCCTGTGATCGTTATGCCAATGACGCCGGCCAATTGGTCCGCCTCGATCCGTTGACCATTATCGAGAACCGGACCGAAGACAGCGGCAAACTGGTTCCGTTCCTCGGTGTTGATGGCGGTGCCGACACTTGGCGGGGAGATCTGCTGGCCGATGCGGATACTTTCATTACCGCCATCGGCTCCGGCACCACATATCCGGACTACAAGCCCGCACCGTTCATCGTTTCCAGCGAGGTCGACGGGGTCGACATGATCACCGTCGTCACCGAGGGGATCTTCAGCTATTGCGGCGCCAAGGTGAAAATCGATACCGATCGACACATCGGCCCGGAACGCAGCCTGGTGCGGGTCGAAGGCGAGCCCGTTGGCCATGTCACTACCGGCGAGTACGGCTCGCAAATGCTCTCGCTTGGCGGGGTTTATCATCTGACCGGCGGTTCAAAAAAGGAAGGCCGGGTCACCTGTTCGACCCTGCTCGACCTTTGCAATTGCAAACCCGTGGAGCTAGTCATCGATGATGGCTGCACGGTCGTCGTGCAGGCTGGTCGGGCGCCGATCGTCAATGGGATTGAGGAAAATCTCATGCGGCTCGGCTGTGGCTCGGCGACCATCGGCATGTTCGCCTCCCAATGGCGCGGCCTGGTCGACGAGGTGGTGGTGGTCGACGATCACATCACCGGCGTGGTCTCCGAGCACCAGGCCGGCAAGGTGATCGACTGGCCGAGTACTGGCATCCGGGTCAATGGCCGTAAATCCACCCCCGGTCGGTATTTCCAAGTCGCCCAGCCCGGTACCGGTTGGGGGGGAACCGATCTTCAGGACCCCCTCAACATGCTCAGCGATTTCAACCCGAAGATCGCCCGGGTGGGCCAATCGATGCTGATGGTGTCGACCACGGGCGAGCAATATGCCTATTACGTCCTCGACGCGGATTTGGTCCCGATCAAACAAGATCTGCCGGAGGCACTGCGCGGCTCCGTCGAGCGGATCGCGGAGAATTGCGAGCCGGCCCTGTGCTCGGTGCTGTTCATGGGAGGCGCCGGTGGCTCGTTGCGCTCTGGGGTGACGGAAAACCCAGTCAAGCTGACGCGGTCGGTTAAGAACATGCTGACCGTGATCACCGTGGGCGGCGCGCCGTGCCATGTCTGGCCGGGCGGCGGGATCACCGTGATGGCGGACGTGACCCGAATGCCGGAAAACGCGTTCGGCTATGTACCGACCCCGGCATTGGTCGCACCGATCGAGTTCTCCATGCGGCTCCAGGATTATCAGGCGCTTGGCGGCCACATGGACTCGGTCATGCCTATCGCCGACGCGATAAAGGGGCGGGTTGGACCGCAGAACGACCACATCCTCAGTGGCCAGCGTCCGGTCGCGCATCGGCCCGATAATCCCTGGCCAACCCGCGCCCGAAACTATAGCTGGAATCCCGACGAGCGGCGCAGATGAGTCAACAGGGCGCCGATTGCCCCAGAGACGGGAGCCCAAAGAGCATGGGGTCGACCGTGGTAATGTTGCCCGACGGCAAGCGTCTGCATCTTCAGCACGGTCCGATCGATCTGGTGATCCAGGCCGACGGCACCGGCGATGAGGTTCTTGCTAGTTACCATCAGGCGGCTCAGCGGTTCGAAACCATGCTGACGGAGCTGGTCGGCGAGTTGGCGGTCCTGCGGATACCGGCGGCTAGCGACGCACGTCTGGACGGTGTGGTGGCGCGGCGTATGCGCGAGGCGGCCCTGCCTCATACGGAAAATTTTATCACTCCCATGGCGGCGGTCGCTGGCGCCGTCGCGGATGAGATACTAGCCAGCATGGTCGCTGGTCGCAGGCTCGACCGGGCCTATGTCAATAATGCCGGCGATATTGCGCTGCATCTTGGCGAAGGCGCGCGTTACGTCGCGGCGCTGGTGGCCGATCCGGTGCGGGCACGAATCGTTGGCCGGGCAACAGTGACGGCGGCGGGCCCGGTGCGCGGCCTCGCTACCAGTGGACGGCACGGTCGCAGTCACAGCCTCGGGATCGCCGACGCGGTGACTGTCCTGGCCGGGAACGCCGCCGCTGCTGATGCCGCTGCGACGATGATTGCCAATGCTGTTGATTTGCCGGGTTCAGCCAAGATCAGCCGGGCGCCGGCCAGCGAGCTCTATCCCGAAAGCGACCTGGGCGATCGATTGGTGACCGTTGATGTTGCGGGACTAAGCCGAGCTGACGTGGCGGTGGCGCTAATGACGGGGCAGAAGCACGCGGCCAATTTGGCTACCGCCGGGCTGATCCAGTCAGCTTTTCTATGCCTTGACGGCGTGTGCCGGACGGTGGGCGGCGCGATCGAGATGGACTTGAAACCAAGCTTGGAGAAGGCAGAATGACCAAGGCCGTGATTCGCAAGATGATGATGGTGACCGACGAAATTCACCGGGAGATGGGCCGCGAGATCAATCCGCCGACCCGGCGCGCCGCCGCCATTGCGGTCATCGAGAACCCGTTCGCTGGTCGCTATGTCGAGGATTTGTCCCTGTTGATGGAAATCGGCGCCGAACTTGGCGGTTTGTTGGGAGCCCGCGCGGTCGCGGCGCTGGGCATCGCGCCGTCCGAGGTTGAGAGCTATGGCAAGGCGGCACTGGTTGGCGAGAATGGTGAGCTTGAGCATGCCGCCGCGATCCTGCACCCAAAGCTTGGCGCGCCGCTGCGTCAGGCGGTGGGAAAAGGTGCCGCCCTGGTGCCATCCTCGAAGAAGCGCGGCGGTCCCGGACAGGCCCTGGACATCCCGCTCGGTCACAAGGACGCCGCCTATGTCCGCAGCCATTTCGATGGCATGGAGGTGGCGATCAACGACGCCCCGCGGTCCGACGAAATTCTCGTCGCCGTCGCCGTTACCGATTCAGGCCGGCCCCTCCCACGGGTCGGCGGTTTGGAAGCCAAGGACGCCAAGGCCGAGGATGGATTACGGTAATAGGTTCGGTAGATTGGCCAGGTTACTTTTCAACGATCTCCGGCATCCGCGTCGCCGGCGGAGTATTGCGCGAGCGCTCCGAACGCACGACGCCATCGATGATGGTCATACCGAGACCCGGCAGATTGCCTTGATGAATGCTTTCGAGCATGTCCTTGCCGGGCGCGTGCTGGGCTTGGTCGATGATGATCATGTCAGCCGACTTACCGACCTCAAGCATGCCACTATCCAGTTCCCGCATCCGCGCTGTATTGCCGGTCGCGAAACAGAACACGGTTTCCGGCGCCACATCGCCCAGACTGGAGAGCATGGCGATCATCCGCAGAATGCCGAGCGGTTGCACCCCCGACCCCGCCGGCGAGTCTGTCCCGAGAATCACCCGCTCCGGCTGCCCCAGTTCGAACGCTGTGCGCATGGCCAGCAAGCCGGAACGCTCATTCCCGTTATGGACGATCTCGATGCCGCGCCCGCATTGCTCGCAAAGACAAATGATCTGGTCATCCGGGAGGGCAGTATGGCCACCATTAATATGGCCGATGATGTCGGCATCGGCCTCCAGCACCACGTCCTTGTCGATGAGACCGGAGCCCGGGATAGAAGGGCCACCGGTGTGAATGGTGCTTTGCATACCGTATTTGCGCGCCCAGGCAACCATCTGCTTCGCCGTATCGCCAACCTTCACCGAGCCGAGGCCCACCTCGCCGAGAAGCTTAACCCCAGCTTCCGAGAGGGATTTGAAATCCTCCTCCACCATACCTTCTTCAATCACCGGCGCACCGGCCAGGACCTTTACGCCGGAGGGGCGGAAATTATCGTACCAACGCTGTGAAGCGATCGCCAAGGCTTTCAAGCCGACAATGTCTTTCGGCCGGCCAGGCAAATGGACCTCGCCCGCGGAAATCATCGTGGTAACCCCGCCATGCAGGCAGGAATCGATCCAACTCAGCTGTTGTTGGCGCGGCGTATAGTCGCCGATCACCGGGTGCACATGGCTGTCGATCAATCCGGGTGAGACCGCCGCGCCCTTGGCGTCCACCACGGTGCCGGCATCACCGATGTCCAGATCCTTGGCATACCCGATGGCGGAGATCCGGCCGTCGAGGACAGCAATGCAGTTGCCGTCGAGGACCGGTTGTTCCAACTGCCCCGACAATAAAAGGCCGATATTTTTGATCACCAGTTTCGTTTCTTGACCAGACATCGACATTTCTCCACTTGCCACAATTCATTTGCATACTAACGAATTGTGCTGAGGTTGAGAACGGTCTTTTGACGGCCTGGGATGGCGCGGGGGACGCCCCGGATAGGGTGCTGAGATTTGTCGAAGACGCTTAAGGCTGCGATACTGCCGCAATATTTCGTTAGCCTGTCGATGCTGCCGAAATTGGCCTCACAACTCATGACGCTTGGCGCTGCTTTTGAAGACGACCCCACCCACGCCAACCGGCTCGCCGTCGAGCGACTATCGGCTCGAGGAGCAAATCGGATTCATTCTCCGCTTGGTCTCCCAGCGTCACACCGGGATCTTCGCCGACACGATTGTCGACAGCTTGACCCCGACGCGCTTTGCGGTCCTGGCGAAGTTATACGAGAATGGCGCCATGTCCCAAAATAGGCTCGGGCGTCAGACGGCGATGGACGGAGCGACTATCAAAGGCGTCGTCGACCGACTTCGCGACCGGGGGTTGGTGCACACGCGCCCTGACCCTGGTGACGCCCGGCGGCATTTGGTCGAGTTGACCGATGCGGGCCAGGGCACGGCGTCGCGGGCGATACCCCACGCTATGGAAATCACCGAGAAGACCTTGGCGCCGCTTGGGGCAAAGGAACGCACAATCTTGTTGGATTTGCTATCCAAACTTCGATGAACCTTACTGCATATCGTGATTGTTTCGTCTTTGTTCGGGATTTATAAACTCTCCTTGGGCTCGCGAGCCGCACAGGAAGTGATTGTGAACATTACTGATGCAAACTTCCGACAAGATAAAACCCATTGACGCTTTAGCAGTAGTTTGCGGCGACCTGCGTGCGGCGGGGAAGTCCGTCACCTTGGCGCATGGAACTTTTGATCTCCTGCATCTCGGTCATGTCCGGCATTTGCAAGAGGCAAAGGGCACGTCTGACGTGCTGGTCGTGACCTTGACCGCAGACCGTTTCGTTAACAAAGGGCCGGGTCGGCCGGTATTCACCGGAGCCCAGCGCGCCGAAATGCTGGCGGCTCTGGATTTCGTCGACTATGTGGCGCTCAACGATGCGCCGACAGCTGAGCCGCCTGTCCTGCCCCCCTATAACTGTGCCACGTAATTCGTGATATTTTACGAAGGTGTGGAGGTATTTGGATGGCAAGGAAGCGATATTCCGATGAAGATGTATTGAACCTGCTGCGTCAGA
>Ga0114993_10001621_pt1 | contig 25644 bp, 16 predicted proteins | sample ArcticOcean_MG_C_FD_87042 | JGI IMG/M metagenome (GOLD analysis project Ga0114993, IMG submission 87042) | Marine microbial communities from western Arctic Ocean - ArcticOcean_MG_CB2_150 | ecosystem: Environmental > Aquatic > Marine > Oceanic | place: Arctic Ocean: Canada Basin | collected...
GACCCACGCTGGGAGGGCGACACCGGACTCGCGGGCCTTCTGGATTCCGATTAACCCCTCCGTGGCACCCAGCCACACCTAGCTGCCTAGCAGTGTTCTGCTCGTCCTGAGTTGCGGGTACGAGTGGGGTAGGGGCAGAATGAGGGCATGAAGAAAGCCCTGCTGTTTGTGCTGACTCTAGGATTCATCTCCGTACTCTACGCTTGTGGTAGCGACACACCTGACAGCGTGGCCTTGTGTTGAGGACTCACGTTCTGCAGACGCCCCGCAGGTTCGACGCATGACTTGGTCAGAGAAGCGACTACTGGAGATCGGGCCTGTCTTGCGATACGCACGCGAGAAGACCGACGACCCCGTCGTGGACGGGCTTCCCAACTACCACTTCCTCGTGCGCTCTCAGGGTACAAGCCGGGCACTTCTTGAGAGTGGGATCAACCCCATTGCGAAAGTAAAGGCGTCCAGTGGTCTCCGTGTGCCCGCAATCCTGATTTCGAGTAGCCCCCATAAGGTCGGCTCTCGTGAAACGCCTTGGCAGGACACCTTCGCCCCCGACGTTGGGCACATCCGGTACTTCGGGGACAACAAGAGCCCGGACTCAGATCCCGGAACGAAGAAAGGCAATCGGGCCTTGATCCATCAATTTGAACTGCACCATTCGGGTGATGAGGCTGCCCGAGCCACCGCCGCTCCGATCGTCTTCTTCCGCAGGGTCCGCAAGGGTCACGTCCAATTTCAGGGCTTTGGCCTCATTGATCACGTCGAGCTTGTAACCCAATACCATGCGAAGCTGGACAGGTATTTCAGCAATTATGTGTTCGATTTCTTAGTAATGGATATGGCTCAGGAAGGCGAGCGATTTGACTGGAGCTGGGTAACGGGTCGGCGCGATCGGCTGCTCGACAACTCCGATACGGTTCGCAACGCACCCGCATCGTGGCGAGCGTGGCTGAGGGAGGGCATATCGGGCAAGGAGCGAATCCGTAGAAGCGTGGTGAAGCTGCAGACGGCTCCTACTCGCGACCAACAGCCGCTTGCTCGTTCAAAGGAGGACCTAGCCTTAAGAGACATCTACGGATTCTACGAAGGGCGAAAGGCACGTTTCGAGGCGCTGGCTGCGGACGTTGTCGAGAGCAGGTTACGCAGAGACACAACAACTTATCGGAAGGGATGGATCACCCCACCGGGCTCGGACGGGGGGGCCGATTTCATTGGGAGGATCGACATCGGAAGAGGCTTCGGCCAAGTGAAGCTCGTGCTACTCGGGCAGGCCAAGTGTGAAAAGATTGATACTGCCACCGGCGGCAATCATATCGCGAGAACCGTAGCTCGCCTCAAGCGCGGTTGGGTCGGCGCGTATGTTACCACGTCCTACTTCTCAGAACGGGTGCAGCGTGAAGTGCTACAGGACGCCTATCCTCTGCTCTTGATCAACGGGCGCGACTTGGGCGCTGAAGTAACCCTGATGGCTCAAGAGGCAGGATTCCGGTCGGTGACCGAGCTGCTGAAAAAGATCGACGCCACCTACGAAGAGCGGCTCGCTCACCGCCAGCCTGAAGAAATTCTGACTAGTTAACGACCCAATCTAGCCCCCCCAGTACCGGCCCCCCCCCTTTTCCACCACCACTGACGCTGAATCACTAAACACTGTTCTGCGCGTCCTGAGTTGCGGGTCTGTGGGGGGCGGAGCAGAATGAAGGCATGACGATCACACAGGGTTCGGAATGTGGAGGTAAGGTCTCGGCCAGAGGGACCGGGAACGCCTTGGCGAGAACCCTCTCCAGCTTCTGGCTGTGAGACAACGTGGTCGAGTGTCACGTTGCTTGGCGGCGTGTAGACTGCTGGCCATTGCGACCTTAGCGGCCTGTCAGGAGAGCGTTAGTGGGCTCGATCTTCGCGATCATCTGATCGATGGGATCACGTACAGGGTAACGAGCTTCGCTATCGCCAAGTCATTTCCCGCTCAGCTCCGGATCACTGTGGAGATTGAGAACGAGTCCACGACCTCGCAGTCTGTGACCTTCCCCGACGGGTGCGTGGTGCTGATACGCGCCTACGATGGAGGGACGAAGCCGGTATGGGACATGGGCCACACGGTGGCCTGTACCCAGGCTCTCGTTCAGGTCTCATTGGCTCCCGGCGAGAGCGAGGAGTTCCACACGGGCTTAGTGAGCGCCGCCACCATCCTGGGGGACAGCTTACCGAACGGGGAGTACCGTATCACCGCGTATCTCCGTCCCGGACAAATGGTGGAGCTCGATGCGGGCATGGCGGATCTAGCCGTTCCCGGAACAATATTTAGCAGCTGGGGCGGGTCCCTTTTCCCGATAAGCGAGACCCCGGTACGCCCGTCCCGCCCTATTCCACCACCACTGACGCTGAACTACTATACACTGTTTTGCGCGTCCTGATTGGCGGGCCTGAGTAGGGTAGGGAATGAGGGCATGAAGAAAACCCTGCTATTCGTGCTCGCTCGGGCTGCAAAGCTTGGGCGAGTTTTCTTTTCTGGTACGTATCAATCTCTGGAGTTAGCAAGATCTCCGATCGAAAGCTATGCTCTACCGATACGATTAGCCCAAGGACAACAAATGAAAATTATCAAACTACCACTCCTCGTTGTGGGCCTGTTGAGCGTGGCGGCGTGTGCCCAGCCTGCCGCAGAAATGACCACTGATGAGAACCAGGGTCTATATGGAGGATGGATAGTCTCAGAATGGATCATGCCAGAGACGGAAGTAGTGGCTATGCCTGCGGAACAGGGCTTATTCTTGTTCACGGAATCTGGTCACTACAGCATGATGTGGGTTCCGTCCACAGACCGCTCCCATTTACCAACGCCTCCCAGCGAAGCAACAGACGCACAGTTAGCGGAAGCATACATGAGCTTTGTCGCGAACTCGGGCCGCTACACGGTGACAAATGGTGTGATCACTTATGAGGCTTCTCTAGCCAGAGATGCAGCGTACATGTCACGTTTTGAGCCGTTGGGTGGCGAAGGAAATGCTCGTAGTATGAGTTATACCCTGAACGAAGATGGTACGCTTACTCTAGGATTTGTGTCTGGAGATGAGTACAGCTCTGGTGTGATGGCAACACTTAGAAGACCTGTAGATCTTGATCCTTACTATATGGATGAGTCGGAAGGCGAACACAATTGAGTGCTGCGCGGGAAGGAGATTCATGAATCGTCATGCTCCCCGGCCCGACTGCCGAAGTCTTGCTAGCGCACCTACCGACAGGGTTCTACCCCGTTATCGCGGACGGATGAGGTAAGGTACTGACCTCCCGATCACGGGAGTCGAGCCTACGCTGGATCCTGGGGTTGTAAAAGCACTCGATATCGTCGAAGACGTCGGATCGAGCGTCACGCACGGTCAGGTAGCGCCGTCGGTTGACGCGCTCGCGCTTGAGCATACCGAAGAACCCCTCGGCCGGGGCGTTATCGCCGCAGTGACCGACGGCACTCGTGCTCAGCGTGAGGTGGTGGTCTTCAAGGAACTCCTGGTACTCGGGTGAAGTGAACTGTCGCCACCTAATGGCGTAATTGCGCGACGGCTCGGAGGCCTCGGTTGCGACCTAATTCCGTCAACGTCGGTGACGCGTCTCTGCGTCATTGCGGAGGCGGGGGGCGGTCCATATCATGCCCGCGTTATACGGCGTGTGGCCGCTATCTTCGCTTGAAGCGACGGGATCTATCAAGTTCCCTCTCAGGCAACAGAGAGGGCCTTCCACCTGCCCAAGGACGCTCGATGCGCACCGGAGATCTTCTCGGCGGCGACCCCCGATACCAAGCCTTGCTCGAAGAAACTGGGATTACGTGGTGAGCGAGGACACCTATCGACCGACGCCCCGACCTCGTCACCGAGATCTAAGCGGGGCAGGCGTGGCCCAGACGATCGTCTACAAGGCCCGTCGGTACGACGTCACCGACTGGGTCGACCGCCACCCGGGCGGACCCGTCATCAAGGATTTTTTGGGCCAGGATGTCACATGCGCGTTTCACATGCTTCACGATATGCGAAACCCGATTTTTCTACGGTTGCTCGAGGGGATGGACATAGGCCCGGCAGACGACCACCCGATCAGTGACTTCGATCGAGATTATCTGGATCTCGAACAAGTATTTCTCGATCGCGGCTGGTTCGAAGTAAACTACGGCTGGTATGCCAGAGAGGTGGGCGTGGTCTTGGGATTGCTGGTTGTCGCGTATATCGCCACCGGGCCGATCCTCAGCGGCTTATTCTTCGGCTTGTTCATTCACCAAGCCGCTTTTCTGGCCCACGATGTAGCACACGACAGCGTTGTTCCGGCTCGGTGGCGCCGCCGCGCTTCGTGGCTGTTCGGTAGTGTCTGCTTCGGTATTAGCCACGAAAAGTGGACGCGGGAGCACAATGAACATCACCTCGAGGCCAATCGCCCGGTGAGTGATCCTCAGATGAATAGTATGCCTCACCTCGTTTACAGTCGGCGTGAAATCGACGATTTCGAACGGACGCGACGGCCCTTGACCAACTGGGAGAAGATGAAGCTGGCGACGCAGCACATCTGGGTGCTTCCCGTCCTTCTGCTATACGGTCGTATCAACATCGTGAGCGGAGACCTACGGCGGGCCGTGAGCGAACGGGATGCGCATCACCTTTCGGCGTTCGCCATCCACATGCTGTTGTGGGCCACTTTGTTATGGCTAGGGTGGCGTGGATTGGATACGGCGGTGTCGGCCTCGTCGATAGCAGCAGGCGCGGCGTACACCGCGTGGTTTACGCTCGCCACCCTGGTGATTTCGGGGAGCATCCATCTCCAGTTGATCCTCTCGCATGCTTATGCGCCCCGCTTGTACAAGGAGGAACAGGAGGCGATGGGGATGAAATTTCAGGCGCTCTCGAACCAGAACATCTCGACGTCACTGCTCGACGATTGGTTTCACGGGGGGCTTCAGCACCATGTCGAGCATCATCTTTTCCCCCGAATGCCTAGGCACAACCTCGCGAAGATTCGCCCGTACCTGAGGGAACTGTGCGAAAAGCATGGCATCGAATACAAGTCCGATTCGTTCTTTCGCTGCATCCTGACCATGCTGAAATCATTGGCCAGCGCGAGTTCTGGCGTGCGGAAGGACCTGCGCACACGGTATCTACCCGGCTAGCGTTTCGTCTCGTGACTCGAGACTCATGACATCCGATCGGCTGTAGTTCGTGGCCGTGAGCTCAATTGTCTGTGCCGCGAGGGAAGAAGCGAATGTCGCCACGCAGAGCGGGCTGATGGTCAGGGCCGCAATGGCGTTTCGGCGCATTTCTTGTCGGGTTGGAGACGACGGCTGAAGCCGTTCGCCTAGGAAGGGCCAGCAATTTTGAACTCTCAGGTCGGAAGCGACAGGTGCCCGTGCCACCTTGGCTCCGTTGTGATGTGCGTGCTAGTATGCCGACGCCGTCCGATCCCCCCCGGAGGAATCCCATGAATCGTATGCGTCTCCTGACGTTTGTCGCCATCACACTCACGTTGCTGACCCCGAACATGGTCTCCGCCCAGCGCACCCAGAAGCCGGTGCTGCACGCGAAGCACTGGATTGCGATCACCGGCAAGCCGATGGCGGCCACCGCCGGTTCGATGATGTATCAGAGGGGCGGAAATGCGGTCGACGCCGCGATGGCGATGCTGGCGGCGACAGCCACGATGTGGGATGTGCTTTCCTGGGGTGGAGAGACGCAGGCACTGGTCTATCATCCGGGCGAACAGCGCGTGATCGGAGTCAATGCGCTTGGCGTGGCCCCGGCGGGCGCAACGCCGGACTACTTCCGCGAGCGAGACATGGACTATCCGCCGGAAAGCGGCGTGGACGCGATGGTCACGCCGGGCACGCCGGGCGGCCTCATGACGATGCTAGCTATGTGGGGGAAGCTGTCCCTGTCCGAGGTGCTCGCGCCGGCGATCGAAATGACGGAAGGGTATCCCATGGAAGCGGATGCAGTGCGTCGCATCAACAGCTCGGCCGAGTCGATGCAATCTTGGCCTTACACGTCTGCGGTCTTCTTCCCGGATGGTTCAGAAGGACCCGAACAGGGTCAACTGCTCGTGCAGGACGATCTCGGCGTCACGCTTCGCAAGTTGGTGGAGGCGGAAGCCGACGCACTCGCGGACGGAGCGGGCCGTGAGGAAGCGATCCTCGCTGCCTACGATCGCTTCTACCGCGGTGACATCGCTGCGGAGTACGTGCGGGGAGCTCGCGAGCAGGGTTCGACCGTCACGATGGCCGACCTGGACGCATGGCAGGTCTACATCGAAGAGCCGGTCATGACCACATACAAGGGGATCGAGGTCTACAAGCTGGCGGAGTGGACTCAAGGGCCGGTCATGAATCAGACCCTGAACATCCTTGAGAACTTCGATCTCCAGGAGATGGGATACAACAGCGCCCGGTATGTGCACACGCTGTATCAGGCGATGAATATGGCGTTCGCCGATCGCGACTTCTACTACGGTGATCCGTACTTCCCGCCGGCTGAACCGATCGAAGGCCTCCTGTCCAAGGAGTATGCACGGGAACGTGCCGGGGAGATCGACTGGGAGCAGAACGACGCCAACATTCTGCCTGGTGATCCGTATCCCTTCCAGGGCGGGGTGAACCCATACCAACACTTGCTCGAGCGCTGGGCGGGTGGTGGTCGAGTCATCACGGAAGAGGCGAGTGCCGAGGAGATGGACGACTTCCTTGAGGACTTCTATGGAGGCACTACGTCGATCCAGGCGGCAGACGAGGAAGGATGGGTCGTGTCGATAACACCGTCCGGTGGTTGGATTCCTGCTGTCATCGCCGGAAACACCGGCATCGGCATGAGCCAGCGCGCCCAGTCGTTCGTGGTCAACGAGATCGACAACCCCTTCAACATGGTCGAGCCGAGCAAGCGGCCGCGGGTCACCCTGACGCCGGGAATGTCACTCAAGGACGGCCGTCCTCACCTGTCCTTCGCTGTACAGGGTGGAGATTCTCAGGACCAGAACCTCGTTCAGTTCTTTCTGAACATGGTCGAGTTCGACATGAACGTTCAGGAGGCGGTCGAGGCCGCGAACATCAACTCGTTTCAGATGCGCGGATCGTTCGGAGATCACGAGACGAACCCCGGAGGACTCCTCGTACAGAACGCAACTCCGCCCTGGGTTCAGACGGATCTGCGGCGCATGGGCTATCAGCTTCAGTTCGCCGAGCGGACCTCGGGTCCGATCAACGCGATCTACTTCGACTGGGAGCACGGGTCGATGTGGGGTGGATCAAGCCACCACGGCGACGACTACGGAGTGGTCTGGTAGCGCTCCGAAACGCCTGAAGGGTGCTGGGAAAATCCCCGGCACCCTTCAAGGGCGGATTATCGCCCGATCCCACGCCGAGTCGCGTCGCCCCCTTTGAGGCGACGATGTAGTCACCGTCCGGGGTCCAGTCCGGCGACATCCATGCGGACCCCGTTGCCCGTGGTGACCTGCGTCATGTCTCCCGTGGCGAGATCGAGCGTCCAGAGTTGTCTCCACTGCTTCGGTCCGAGATGAAGACCAGTTGTGTGCCGTCAGGGCTGTATCGGGGCTGCGTGTCGTACGCCATGCCCGCGGTAATGCGGCCCTCCTCAAGCGGGAGGTCTCGACCCTCCTGCTTCTTTCTCTCGGCCGCGGTGTCCGCCGCCGCCTGTGCTACGAGTGCAGTGGGAGCGGAGAAGGACATCGCAGCGAGTAGCGCCGCGCCGAGGAGAAGATTCGTCCACGACTTCGTTAGCGTCCTCCGCTCTGTCTGTCTTGAGATACGGGTGCCGGTGCAGTAGTCAGTTCGAGCAGGTTCACCAGGAATGTCTCGCCCCCGGTGGTCCGTCCCTCGACGAGGAGCGCTGCGTAAGGTCTCCTGCCGGGATCATGGGTCATGCCCGCGGTCCAGGTATGCGCCTTGGCCATCCAGCGGCTTCCTTCGGCGCGCTCCTGCGGGATGTCGGCTACGCTGACCGTCCCGTAGGACGGGTTGAAAACGACGTCGAGGTACTGATACGACGTCGAACCCGAGGGAACGTTCGAAGCGTCCACAATGATCTTCCAGGTGCCGGGGGCGGGGTCGCTCACGAACTCGGATTCGTCGCCCTCCGGGTCCGCGTCCGTCCTTGCGGGGGTGCATTCGTCGCCCGTGCAGTCAAAGACGTACACATCGAGATCAGCGTCCGAGTCGGTAGCATCGAACGCGCGGGCGATGAGTCCGGTCGAACCCGGGAGGACCTCGACCTCGAAGACATGCTGTTCCTTTTCCGTGATCTCATGCGTTTCCGCGCGGGCGCTGCCCAGAGGCGTATTGACCGCTCCACCGTCGAACTTCGCCATCGGATTCGTGATCCACAGATCGTAGGTCGTGCCCTCGGTATCGCTTCCGGACGTGTCGACGGAGCCACCGTGCGCCATCACGCTCACTCCCGCCGAAAGCGCCGTGATGGTCACGGTCGCGGGCGTAGGCGGAACGGGCTCCAGCTTCTTGGCCTGCTCCCAATCGAAGGTCCGGGTGTCTGCTACGTCGGTCAGACGGACCTCCCACACACCGGCCGCCGGGCTGTTGATCATCTGGCTGACACCACTGTCCGTAGTGATGCGCTCACCACCGGCCGACCGTGTGTCTGGTCGGGAGACCGCCAGACTCACCGCCCGGTCCTCCCACGTCAGGTCGACTTTGAGCGCGGTGACTCCTTCCGGAACGTTGTAGAAGAAGCTCTCGATACCAGGGCGGGGAACCTCGGTCTCGTTCTTCATGGTGAACCCGTTTTCGGCGTTCAGCGTCTCGGCGGCCACGATGGTCGCCAGTGTCCGGTAGGCGTATCCGGGCACGTCCGGGTGATCGAGCGTGAAGTGCGCCGTGTGCGCGCCATGTTGGGTCGGCGCAATCGTGATCGGCACGTCTACGGACTGATTGAGAGGTAGCGTCACGGTCGAAGGCGCCGAGAAGGTGCGGTGGTCGTTGCCGGCCCAGTTCACCGTGAAGGTCATGGATCCGCTCGGCCCGCTCGTGCGCGTCAGAGTGATCATGCGTTGTCCGCGATCACCCACGTTCCATCCGTCGCGTTCGTAGAGGCCGACGCCTTCGTGCGGCGTCGCAAGCATGTGGCTATAAGGATGCCGAACTGGCGCCCGACCCTCGATCTCGATCATCTGCCCGCCAGCGTCGAGGCGCTTCAGGATGTCCCACGCACCAGCCACGCTGATGACGCCGTTGCCCTGTGTGTTCGCGCGGAGGTGCGGGACCCATCGCGCTCCGCGTGTCACAGCGTACTTCAATCGGTACGGGTCATAGCCGACTCCCGCCTGCTTCGCGGCGCTGATCAACATCGCGACCGAACCGGCCGCCGTCGGCGTGGCGGTCGAAGTTCCGCCGGCGATGGTATAGCCGGGAGGGAGCTGATACAGGCCGGGGATCGCGCGACCTTCAATGAAGCCGAGCGCCGTGCTCACATAGTTGGACGGCGAAATGATGTCGGGCTGCAACGCCCCGTTGCCCATGGGGCCATACCCGCCGGTGATGAGCAGATTGTCTTCGTGCTCGACCCGGACCCCGTGATTGATGAAGAAGTTCTCCTTGCTCTCGTGGCCGTTCACTCCGATCACGCCCTTGGCGAGAACGAAGTCGTCGATGCCGCCCAGAATCGGGTAATTGTGCGTCGGTGACAGGATCGAAGCGCCAAATTTCTCGACCAATCGCTCATAGATGACGGTCGGTACCAGGCGACCGTCGCGGAGCAGGTACGTGCGCGTGATGTTCGAGCTCTGCTCGAAGTAGACGACGTCGGCGCCGTGGTCGATCACGGACAGTATGGTCGACTCGGTCTGGCCGTATGCCGATCCGCCCTCGGAGATACTGATGAGCTGGGCGCCCGGCGCCATCCCGTCGAACTTCCCGCTCTCTCCACGGCTCCCCACGGCGGCTCCCACCACGAGCGATGCGTGGCTGGCGATACCGAGGTTTAGAGCGACGAGCTTCCGGTCCTGATCGATCTGCACCCCGAAGCCGATGGACTCGCGGATTGGCGTGTCGGGATCGTCGGTGCCGAAGACACCGAATTCCGGACGCACCGCATGGTCGGTCAGTGCCTTCTCGTTCGTGAAGCTGAGGTCCTGATCCGTATCGACCCAAACCTCGTCCGACGTCTCGTCCCAAAGGACGGCGAAGAGGCGACTCGAACCTTCCGGATTCCCGTCTCGGTTCACGTCCCGGTCAAGGCCCTGGCTTCCGTACGTGCCTGCGGTATCAGCCGTGACTTCGTTGAAGTGTGCGACGCGGAAGGTCCCCGCGCGTGGCGCGGTGTAGGTCTCGTCCCCGAACGTGAAATCGGTCGACGCGACGTCCACGATGTCGTCCATGCGGACCCATCGACCATCGTCTTCCTCGTCGACGTCGAGCGCTGTGCCGTACACGGCGATCTTGGGGATCGGCTCACCGTCGATCGTCATCGCCTGCTGTAGTTCCGGTAGAAGCATGTCGGGATTCATGTCGATCATCGCGATCTTCACACCACGTCCGTCGTACGTAGGGTTGGCCTCGCGGAATTCCACAGCCCGCACGTCATGAAGCGGGCTGTACCGATTTCGGAGCGGGTAGTCACCGAGCACCGGGGGCCAGACCTCGATGATCGTGTCGGACACGAGGCGCGCATTGGAGGGGAGAGGACTTGTCGGTACGTCTGCGGGCTCCCGGTCTGCACGACTGAATGCGCGTGATCTGCGGTGGATTGATATATCGACGCTATGGACGGAGGAATGCGTGACTACGCCTTCTACCCCATCGATGGGTACCCGAGCGCGGATATAATCCACGTCATCGGACCGGAACTGGATCACCCCACCGGCCTGCGCTATGACGTTCGCGACCTGTGCGTTCTGCCCGGCCTGAGAAGCGATGACGAGCAGCACGTCCGACTCTCCACGCGCTCTTGCTTGTGCGAGTTCACCGCGCGAATCCTTGAAGAGGAACGGTCGCCGCTCGACCTGAGCGGAGAGGTCCGTGGAGGAGGCGCACAGGAGTGCGAGGAAGGAAAGCGCGATGGTGTACCGCATGATGTAACCTCGATGTCCGATCGGTCCGTGACCTGTTCGTTCGCGATTCCCGAACGCGACCGCTGGCTCGCAGGGGGTCGGACTGCTGAACCTCCGTCGCACCTGAGTTGTCCGCAACCATAGGAAAGCGTCTGCGAGACTCGAATCTTCGGCCCCGGGGCGATCTGTCTACGGCTCGGGTGGCAGGCTCTTTACTATATTTGAGCTGTGCCGGCCCGGGCTTCGCCGGGCCGTGATCAGATGCCGGAGTGCGGATGGCAGCGGAACGAGCGGGGGCGAGCGAGGTGAGGCGGTTGAAACACCTATTCTTTCTGTTCCCGAGGACCTGTTAGAAGAACCCGAAGCGCTATGCGCTGCTGCAAATGCGTCATTCGCTCATGCTCTAACGACTGCAAAAAAGAGCTAGGCTGATAACCGAGACGACAGCAGGCGCTCAGCAATGGATTATTGCTGAACTTCTTTATAAGCGTCTTTTAAGTTCCAGCGGTGAAACCCAGTCATCAGTTGTTTTAGCGATGCTGCGATTTCATACTCCGTATTAATTTCTGCGTTGTTGACCAGATCGTCGACGGTCCACCCATCAGCTGCTGCTGTGCTCGCTTGAGCGACGACTTCGCCCAAATATTGTCGATAGCTCTTGAGTAAATCGCCGCTTGCGATGTCCCTTCGGGAACCACTCCGAGTCCAGCTTCGCCCACCAGAATGAGCACACTTATCGTGGCGGCCCCAATGAAGACCAAGGTCCAGGGCTCATTCGTTTTTTACGCGCTCTAACGGCTCGAGATTCCGCTGCTGGATCGAGCCGCAGCCATCCGCGCCAAAGAAGACATACGGATGCGGAGAAGCTGTCGATAATCATCGGGGTGTGCGAGTTTCCCTCCTATAGGACCCTCCATCTCTGTACGCAATAGCTTGGCTTTGGGACCAAGAAGTCGGTTGGATTCCTATTCGTTCCCGACACCACCTAGGTATAAAGCCGCGATGAGAGTCCCCAAACGCATCCAGCCACTGGTCGACGACGGACTGGTGGATGAAGTCATCCGACCTTTGATGAGTGGCAAAGAGGCCGATGTCTTCGCGGTGCGCTGTGGCGCCGAGATCCGCTGTGCCAAGGTGTACAAGGAAGCCGGCAAGCGAGCCTTCAAGAAGGCCGCGCAATACCAAGAAGGGCGCAAGGTGCGTAACAGCCGCCGTGCACGCGCGATGGAGAAGGGGTCCCGTTTCGGCCGTGACCAGCAGGAGCAGGTGTGGCAGACTGCCGAGCTCAATGCGCTTTATTCGCTCATCAGGGCAGGGGTTCGCGTACCACAGCCCTACGGCTGTTTCGATGGTGTGCTGTTGATGGAATTGATCCTCGACGGCGAAGGCCATGTGGCTCCGCGGCTAAGCGATGTCTCGCTGTCCCCGGAGCAGGCTCGTGACGACCACGCTGTGATGATGCGCTACGTGACGCGCATGCTTTGCGCCGGCCTCGTGCACGGCGACCTGTCCGAATTCAATGTGCTGGTGGACGAGCAGGGCCCGGTGATCATCGACCTTCCGCAGGTCATCACCGCCGCGGCGAACAACAATGCCGCCCGATTCTTTGTCCGCGATGTCAGGAAAATCACGGCATACTATGGCCTGTATGCGCCGGAACTGCTCGCGACCCGCTATGACGGCGAAATCTGGTCGCTTTTCGAGGCTGGGGAGTTGCAGCCGGAGTCCGAGCTCACCGGTGTGTATCAGGAAGACACCCGGCTCACGGACGTAGATTCGCTGCTGGATGAACTCGAGGCGGTAGAAATCGAGGAACTGGAACGACTTGAGCGCCTGAGCGATGAAGCCCTGATGGGTTGATGCGCCGCTGAGGGAGATCGAGGGCGCCTCCACATATGGATGGGCTCCCCGGCTCACCCCATGATGTGGGGGCCGCCCGGGTTGATCCCTTGTTATCCCGCTGAGCAGAGGAACGTCTTCATGAGGACACCACGGTCCATTTCGTTGACTTTGTTCGTGTTGCTCGTGCTGGGCGCGGCCTCAGTGACACATACGTCGGCGCAGGAGGCTGCGGCGCCCCGTTCGCTGACCGTGGATGACTACTTCGCCCTGAAGGACGTGAACTCTCCACGCATCAGCCCGGACGGCGCATGGGTCGTCTACGCGGCTGGGTCCCAAGACCTTGAGAACGACCGGTCCGAGACACAACTGTGGAGAGTCCCGACCTCCGGCGGGGAGGGCTCGCCGTGACCAGGAGCCGCTTCAAGGTCCCACACACCCTGGTCATCCTCTTCGGGATGGTGGTCCTGGCCCAGGTTGTTTCGTATGTGCTGCCCGCCGGAGAATTCGACCGCGTGGAGAACGACGCCGGACGACTCCAGGTGGTGCCGGGCAGCTTCCACCTCACGCCAGACGCTCCGTCGGTGTCGCCGCTCGCCAGCCTGACCGCCATTCCCCGGGGTCTCAGCGGAGCACACGAGATCATCTTCTTCGTCTTCCTCATTGGGGGCGCCTTTGCGGTGCTTCGGGCTACGGGGGCGGTCGACGCAGCGGTGGGGGCCATCCTCAGACACTGGGGGAATCAGCCCTTCTGGTTGGTGGCCGGCGGGACCACACTGTTCGCTGTCGGGTCGAGCACCATCGGGTTCGGCGAAGAGTATTTCCCGTTCGTACCCGTGCTCGTCACGTTGGCGCTCGCCCTGGGATACGACAGGGTCACGGCTGTGGGGATCATCATGATTGGGTACGGCGTCGGGTACGGCGCGGCGCTCATCAATCCGTTTACTGTGCTCCTCGCCCAAGACGTCGCGGGACTCCAACCCACTTCAGGACTCTGGTACCGCGCGGTGCTGATGGTCGTCTTCCTGCCCATCGGCATTCACCACCTCTGGTCCTATGCGAAGAAGGTGGAGCGCGATCCGACGGCGAGTCTGGTGGCCGACGTCCCAGTGCCCGAAGGCATGTCGATTTCCAGTGGTAAAGAGGGGGAGGCAGCGGAAGACCACCCCCCCATGACCACCACACACAAGCTCGTCCTGGTCGCGGTCGGCGCGGCCCTGGCCCTCCTCGTCTATGGGCTGAGCGAGTGGCAGTGGTATCTGGTCGAAATGGGTGCAGTCTTCGTCGCCCTTACCGTGGTCATGGCAGTCATCGCCCGCCTCAGCCCGGATCGCACCGCTAGAGAGTTCGGCGAGGGCGCGGCGTCGCTCACGAGCGTTGCTCTGATGATCGGTGTGGCCCGGAGCATCCAGGTCGTGTTGAATGACGGAGGCATCGTGGACACGCTGGTTCACGGCATCAGCCTTCCCCTGCAGCAACTTCCCGCTTCTCTCGCCGCAGTGGGAATGTTCGTCGTCCAAAGCCTGGCCAACTTCTTCATCCCCTCGGGAAGCGGGCAGGCCTATGTCACCATGCCCATCATGGCGCCACTGGCCGACCTCGTGGGTGTGAGCCGGCAGGTGGCGGTGTTGGCCTACCAGTTCGGTGACGGGTTCAGCAACATCCTCGTTCCCACCCAGGCGGTGATCGTGGGTGCCCTGGCCATGGCCGCAATCCCCTACGACCGTTGGCTGCGGTTCATCATGCCCTTCATGGTGAAGATCTGGATTGTGGGATCGATCGCATTGGCCGTAGCGGTATGGATCGGATACGCCTGAGAAGGCCCCCTAGAAAAGACGGAGAAAAGGACGTGGATTTCACGGACAAGCGGGTACTAGTGACGGGCGGTAGTCGGGGCATCGGCTATGCCGTTGTGGAGGCCTTTCTCGCCGCCGGCGCACGTGTCGCCGTGAACGGCAGGACGGAGCAATCCGTGAACGCCGCCATAGCGAAGCTCGATGCCGGCTCGAACGTGGTCGCCGCGCCCGGCGACATCGGGACCGTGGCTGGCTGCGAGTTGGCAGTCCAGACCGCCACGGACGCTTTCGGGGGACTCGACGTTCTGGTGAACAGCGCCGGGATCGGTTCCGGCAAACCCATCGAGGATTCCGACGAGGCCATGTGGGACAGGCATGTCGACGTGAACTTGAAGGGCACGTTCTTCTGCTGCCGTGCCGCGTTGCCTGCTCTGCGCGAGTCCAAGGGCAACATCGTGAACATCGCCTCAGACGCCGGGCTGATGGGGTGCCCGGGAATTGTCGTCTACTGCGCCTCCAAGGGTGGGGTCGTCAACATGACGCGTGCCATGTCGTTGGAGGTCGCGCCCGATGTTCGGGTCAACTCCGTCTGTCCCGGCTACGTCGATACCGACATGATCCGCCGCGACCATATCGACAAAAAGCCCGACCCGGACGCTGCAGAGCAGAGGATGATCAACTATGCGCCGCTGAAGCGAATTGGGACACCGGCCGAAATCGGCCAGTCCGTGCTCTATCTGGCCTCTTCGGACGCGCGGTTCATTACAGGTGCCGCGTTGGCCATCGACGGGGGCTCGACCGCGGGTCATTGACCTCGAGACTGGTCAGACTCCGACGCCGACCCTCTCACCGGCTGGCGCAAACCGCCGGTAGTCCTCGAAGGCGAACCAGATCGTGACCAGAGTGGCTACTACGGCGATCACCAAGAAGAGTTGGATCATGCTCTGCCAACCCCAATTCACGACCATTCTGCCGCCGGCGATGAGGTAGAGCATGGAGGCGCAGTAGCCCGCCATATCGACCAGGCCCACGAGGAATCCGCAGTGCCTTCCACCAAATTCATTCGAGAAGATGCTCATCGGCAGGTAATATGCCGGAGCTAGCGTGAGTCCGTAGAAAAAGAGGATCACGATAGCGAGCGGGAATTTGAGCTCCACCGGAACGAAGGGAAGTCCGTTCAGGGCCCAAAGCGCCGCGACACAAACAGTGGTACCCCCCAACATTCCGCCGAGGAGGCCAATTCTCCCCCTTCTCGAGACGCCGTCGTAGAGGAAGCCCCCGGCAATCAAGGCAACCACACACCCTATTGGGAATGCGGCAGACCACGTACTGGCCTGCGCAGATGAGACGCCTTCGAAGGAGCTTAGATAGAGCGGGAGAAAGAGGATGAACTCCATCAGAATGGTCGTGCACATGATGCTCAGGCAGATCAACCAGAAGCGTCCGCTTTTCGTAAACGCCAACAGCGCTTCAGCCGGATTCTTGTCATCCAGGAGGTGGTACGTTCCTGCTTCTGGATTCCCCTCGCGCTTGTCATTTGAGAGCCCGCGCCCGGCCTCAGGCTCGACCTTGTCGCTCAGCGATGGCAGACCCGCATCCTCTGGGCGCGCTTTTAGGTAGAAGGTGATGAGCGCCGCCACACACAACGCGATGATCCCGGCGATGCGGAAGATGTTCTGCCAGGAGAAGAGCGTGAGAAGTGCTCCCAGGAAGATCAACGAAATGGAAGCACTCAGGCGAGAACTGGTGGAGATCACTCCCCATACTTTTCCGTACTTCGTGGGGGGGGACCAGACCCTGATGATGCCTGCCATGGAAGACCAGCTCGCCGCCACGGCGAACAGCATCACGAAGTTCAAGCTCGCGAATACGGTTTCGGAGCTTCCCCAGCCGAAGGCGAATGTCAAGAGCGCGGTGATGGAAAGAGCCACCAGGAAGACTCTGCGCCCGCCGAGCCAATCTGCGATCACTCCGTTGAGGAGTTTGCCGGTGATCATGCCCGCGGTGCCCCAGGCAGCGATATCCCCGTAGCTCGCTTCATCGAGGCCGAGGTTCGGGTCCTTCACCATGTCCGGGCTCGCGACCGCGAGGGCGGTCCTGGACAATATGAAGGCCATATACCCTGTGAGCATGCACGCCAGGGTGATGAGTTCCCAACGAGGCCTTCTTGGAGCGGGATCGCTGTTCTCGATCATCGTGTCAGGTGGGCCGAACAAGGCGGGTCAGCCTTCTGCTACAAAGTCGATCAGGCGGTTCAGCAGGTTCTTCTCCACCTCGATCTCGGCGCTGTCGAGAATCCTTGATCTCACTCGGTCTCCCCGTTCCCCCGGAACCAGGACTTCCTCTACGCCTTCCAGTTTCTTCGCTCCCCGGATCGCCTCGGCCATCTTGGTCGTCTCTTCCACGAACCTCTTCATGCCGATCATAGCTTCGGGGTCGATGGCGATGACGACGTTTCCGTCATGATCGCTTCCGTTCAGGAAATCGCCGCCCACCAAGGCTCCTCCTATGATCTGCACCATGAGCGCCAAGCCTGCGCCTTTGACTCCCTGATCGAACGGGCGGATCGCGCCTTCCATGATTTCCGCAGGATCCGTTGTTGGCCTCCCCTCTTTGTCGTATCCGAGTCCTTCGGCAACCTGGTCCCCCCGCGTCTTCGCCTCCACCAGTCCATAGTAGGAAATGCCGGACGAGGACATGTCTAGCACGATCGGCTCACCCTCCGTAGGGACTCCCCAGGCGATGGGGTTGGTACAAAACAAAGGCTCATAGGACCCGTGCGGAGGCACCATCCCAAAGGGATAACTCGACATGGAAATCCCGATCAGACCTGCGTCTGCGATCATCCGTGACCAGTAGCCCATGGCCCCGGAGGATCCGTCCCCGGTATGGGTCCCCACGATAGCGATGCCCATCTCCTTGGCCTTCGCGACGACCATGGATACGGCCTGGTCCAGGGCGACCGCTTCCATGGAGAGGTTGGCGTTCAGGATCGCAGTAGTGGGAGTTTCCTTCTCGATCGTCGGCGGCTGCGCCCTTTCATGCCTTGGCATTCCTTTGCCGATCAACTTGACGATGCCCTGATTGTTGCCCCGCAATTGGGCATAGATGAGCATGTCCCTGATGACTTCGGCCTCTCCCTCAGAGTATCCGTACTTCAGAATCGCCTTGGTGGTCAGATTGGACAGTTCCTGGCATGAGATCTTCATTCCGTCGCCCTTGTGGTCATCCTGAAGTGAACCTCGCGGCCAGGAATGCACTCGCCGTCTCCCTGTCTCGCTCGTCACAGACGAATGTGCGTCTCTCAAGCTCCCACGCCACTGCACCCTCGAAGATTGAGAGAAGTACGGCTATGGGCAGAGGTGGGGTCCGCATCGTAGTCTACCCGCGCCCGGCGAATCCAAGTCAGCGGGCACCACAATGCAGCACGGATGAGGAGGGACCGATGGCAGAGGAACGGATGAGGGTCTTGGTCGTGGGAGCATCAGGGACGATCGGCCGCGCGATCGTTGCGGAGCTCGAACCACGCCATGACATCATCAGGGTGGGGAAGTCGTCCGGTGAGTTGCAGACCGACATCACGGACCCTGCGGCCATCAAAGGGATGTACGAAGAGGCCGGCTCGGTGGATGCAGTCGTCTCCGCCACCGGGAAGGTCAACTTCGCGCCCTTCGCCGACATGACCGCCGAGGACTACGCCCTTGGATTGACCGACAAGCTCATGGGCCAGGTCAACCTCGTTCTGATTGGTCGAGATTACGTGTCCCAAGGTGGGTCGTTTACGTTGACGACGGGCGTTCTGGATACTGACCCGATCGTCCAAGGCACTTCGGCCTCGATGGTGAATGGTGCGATCAACGCGTTCACTGCCGCGGCCGCCATCGAGATGCCGCGCGGGCACCGAATCAACACCGTGAGTCCAGGAGTCATCGAAGAGGCAATGGACGTATACGCGCCGTACTTCCGAGGCTTCGAGGCTGTCCCTGCAGCTCGTGCCGCGCTGGCGTACGCCAAGAGTGTGGAAGGCGCCCAGACCGGCCGCGTGTACGAGGTGCACTAGAGGATGAGGCATTCCGATCATGACTGAGCCAGACCAGGCGAGCGCGCACCAAGAGGGCCTAGTGCGAGTGATTGGAGTAGGCGCGCTCAGCCTAGGCGTCGTGAACATGGTGGTCGGCGCGGGGATCTTCATCCTGCCCGGCCGCATCGCTGCGGAACTGGGCTCCGCCGCGATACTTGCGTACCTCATCTGTTCGGTCGCCATAGCACTCATCTTCCTGTGCTTCGCGGAAGTCGGCAGTCGGGTGACCCGGAGCGGCGGGTCCTTCGCGTATATCGAAGAAGCGTTTGGCCCGTTTGCAGGCTTCATTGCATCAATCCTGATGTGGTTCGGCTATCTCGCCCTGTCAGATGCCGCCATCACCGTGGCCATGGTCGAGACGTTGACCATCGGCCTTCCTGTACTGGGCGCGGGGCTCCCGCGCGGCCTCTTCATCATTGGCGTGTTCACCCTTTTGTCCATCGTAAACATCAGGGGCGCGAAATCGGGTGTGCGACTCTACATGGTCAACACACTCGCCAAGCTGGTCCCGCTCCTGCTGCTGTTGGCAGCCGGGCTATTCGCCATGAACGTGGAGAATCTCGCCATTCCTGAGTGGCCCTCCGCCCAACAGCTCGGAGCGGGGGCGATTATCCTCTTCTTCGCATTCGGCGGGGCGGAAAGTGCACTAAACGCGAGCGGCGAGATCAAGGACCCCGCGCGGACAGTGCCGCTGGGGCTACTGACTGGGGTCGCGGGACTCTTGGTGCTCTACATCGGGTTGCAGACGGTCTCCCAGGGTGTGCTCGGCGCCGAGCTGGCGAACAACACGGAGGCTCCACTAGCTGCGGTCGCTACGGAAGCACTCGGAGGCTGGGGCGGCAAGATGCTGCTTGTGGGTGTGGTGGTTTCCATCTTCGGAACCCTCAGCGGTGAGATGCTGGGGGCCCCGAGGGTCATTTTCGCGTCATCCTTGGCCGGCCATCTGCCGAAGGCCCTCTCGAAGTTGCATCCACGGTACAACACGCCCCACGTCGCGATTGTGTTCTTCGCGGCCCTAGTATGCGCGTTCGCACTGAGTGGCACCTTCGTATACCTGGCCGTCTTCGCAACCGGGTCGCTCCTGCTCCTCTACCTCGGGGTGAGCCTTTCCGTGCTTCGGCTACGGCAGCGTGACGGCCTACCCGAAGCAGGTCTTTTCCGGCTGCCGTTCGGGCCCCTGATTCCCGTCTCGAGCGCTCTGGTCGTCGGGTGGCTGCTCCTCCAGGTGCCCCTCGGAGAAGCCCTCAGTATTGCCGGGCTCATTGGTGCCTCGGCCGTGGTGTACGCCGTCCGGCGCGGCCGGCATCTACTCGATTGAGATGACAACCGATGAGTGACGTCCAGGAGTACATCGGAGATGGCCTGCAACGCTTCACCGAGGAGATCTTCGACTTCCTTCGGATCCCTTCCGTAAGCGCCAGGTCGGACCACGACACCGATACCCGGCATGCGGCCGAGTGGCTACGAGCCCAGATGATTGCCGGAGGACTCGAGGCCGAGGTGATCGATACGCCCGGACATCCCATCGTATTGGGAGAGTGGAGGGAGGCCGGTGCCGACGCCCCGACGATCCTCGTCTACGGTCACTATGACGTTCAGCCAGCCGAGCCGTTGGATCTCTGGGATTCGCCCCCCTTCGAGCCGGAGTTCCGGGAGGGGCGTCTCTATGCCCGTGGCTCCGCCGACGACAAGGCGCAACTCTACCTTCACGTGAAGGCAGCCGAAGCGCACCTGAAGGCCGGCGGCGCGCTACCCGTGAACCTCATCATCCTGGCCGAGGGTGAAGAGGAGGTGGGCTCGAAGAACCTGGTGCCCTTTGTCGAGGCGAACCGAGATCGGTTGGCGTGCGATACGGTCGTCATCTCGGATTCGGGAATGTTCGCACCGGGGCTACCGGCGCTTCTCTTTTCGCTCAGGGGCCTCGCGTACTGCGAGATCCATGTGGACGGCCCACGTGCTGATCTGCATTCCGGCAGCTACGGCGGGCCCATCGTGAACCCCGCCATGGCACTCTCGCAGATCCTCGCCACGCTGTTCGAAGACGACGGTCGGATCGCGATCCCCGGCTTCTACGACGATGTCCTCGATTGGGACGATCGAACGCGGGAGGGCATCCGGAGTCTGCCGTTCGATGAAGAGGAACTCGCTGCGTCGGTTGGAGCTACGCTCTCCGGAGGTGAGAAGGCCTATTCGGTCCCTGAGAGATTATGGACCCGACCGACCTGCGAAGTGAACGGCCTCCTGTCCGGCTACACCGGTGAGGGCGCAAAGACCGTCCTGCCAAGCAGGGCCATGGCGAAGGTGAGTTTCCGCCTGGTGGCAGACCAGGATCCTACGAAGGTCTACGAGCTGCTGCGATCACACGTCTCTAACGTCGCTCCCGAGGGCGTCACGGTACGGATCGAGGAGCTTCACGAGGGCTTGCCCTGGCGAGCCCCGATTGGCGGCAAGCACACAGAAGCTGCCACGACAGCCTTGAGGAAGGCCTTCGGCGCAGCACCCGTCCTGGCCGGGGAGGGAGGAACCATCCCCATCGTCAGTCACTTCGAGCGGGTCTTAGGCGCCCCGGCTCTCCTCATCGGCTTTTCTCTTCCAGGGGCGAACGAGCACGCACCGAACGAGTGGTTCCCCGAGGAGAACATCGAGAAGGGCATTCGGACGCTCGCCTATCTCTACGAGGAACTGCGCTAGAACGCGACGCTAGATCGTCAGCCAACGATCACGCGCAACGACGTCCCACATTCCCACCAACTCTCCATTCGAGACGACGTACGCTTGCTTGTGCAGTGCCGACGTCGGACAGATGTGACGGGGTATGGCGAGCAGCTCGTCCCCGGGAAACGATCGACTCTCCCGCGGCGCCCCGAAACGAGATCCCGACATGAGTCGTTCATAATCTGCTCTTCGAGCGTTTCGCAGAACGCTTGAGCCCTTTCAATTGATGGGGCCTGCTGCCTCCGCCTCACACTACCGGTCCTATGCCTCGTCTTCATCGACTATTCGTCGCCATCGCGCTCACGTCAGCACTCTTCTCGCCCGCCGAGGCACACGCTCAAGCCCGTATCTCGGAGCAGGTGAGGACCCTCGAGACGTATCCGTTCTCGGATCCCAATCCGATTCCGATCCTGGTGAAGGACACGCGGCTCTACCCGTACCACAGCATCGACGGGTATTCCCAGGAATCAACTCCTCAGGACTGGCGTGTGGTCGTCCTCGAGAACGACTACATCGAGGTGTTTGTTCTTCCCGATGTGGGCGGCAAGGTGTGGGGTGCAGTCGTGAAGGAGACAGGCCACGAATTCATCTATCGGAACGAGGTCATGAAGTTCCGGAACATTGCCCTGCGTGGACCGTGGACCTCCGGTGGCATCGAATTCAACTTCGGCGTGATTGGGCATACGCCGGCCACAGCGACGCCCGTCGACTACACGACTCGGGAGAATGCAGATGGCAGCGTGAGTGTGATCGTAGGGACGATGGACCTGCCGTCACGGACGCATTGGCGAGTGGAGGTCCGACTCCCCGCCGACAAGGCGTACTTCGAAACGAAAGTGCTCTGGTACAACCCGACGCCGCTGACTCAGCCCTATTACAACTGGATGACCGCAGCGGCATTCGCTCAGGACGATCTCGTGATGTCGATCCCTGGGGACCAGTACCTGAAGCACTCCGGTGAGGCACTGTCCTGGCCCATCGATTCACTCGGACGTGACCTCGCACCCTACGACAACAATCGATTCGAGGGGAATAAGTCGTATCACGTGGTGGGGGAGTTCAATGACTTCTTCGGGGGCTACTACGAGGCCGACGATTACGGCTTCGGACACTGGTCTCGATATGAGGAGATGCCCGGTCAAAAACTCTGGCTGTGGGCTCTGTCGCGCGAAGGCGGGATCTGGGATGATCTCCTGACGGATACGGACGGGCAGTACGTCGAATACCAGGCTGGCCGGCTCCTCGTTCAGTACCAGCAGGGCGCCCATGTGAATCCGATTACTGAGGCTCAGTTTGACCCGATGTCGGCGTCTCAATGGACGGAGACATGGTTTCCTTTGGAAGGCACGGGCGGTCTTTCAGATGCGTCGAGGGATGGAGCGCTTTATGTGAGTCGTGAGGGCTCTCGTGCTGAGATCTCTCTGAACGCGTTCACCTCGGTGTCCGATACCGTGAAGATCTGGTCCGGAGGAGAGCTGATCGCGGCTGAGTTGGTCGAGCTCGGCCCACTCGGCTTGTTCGAGACGACGGTCCAAGTTCCGGAAGGGGCTGCCATCCAAGTCACGTTGCCGGCGTTGCGGCTGGACTACGACTCGGATCCTGCGGACCGCGCCTTGTCCCGGCCGTTCGCGACGGATCCGAGCGCACTCCCCGCGATTCCCTTTGCCGACCAGGCAGCGTTTCAGGCCCGTGAGCTCATGAAAGGGCGACTCTACTCGCAGGCACGGGCACGTTTCGCCGAGGCACTCGCGGCCGAGCCCTGGCATAGAGAAGCTCGTCTAGGTGCAGCCGAGTTGGCCTACCGAAGCGGGCTCTACACGGATGCGCTCCCGCACGTGAATCGGGTACTTGAAGTCGATGCCTACGATGCCGAAGCCAACTTCCTGGCCGGCACGATCTATCGGGCGTTGGGTCAGACCGCGGATGCTCGCGACGCCTTCGGGTGGGCGACGCGCTCGACCGGTACTCGTTCCGCCGCGTATGCACAGCTTGCCGCCGTCATGTTGACGGAGCGGGACTACGAGGAAGCAGTTCGCTACGCGCAGCTGGCCATCGACTTCGACAGGTACAGTGTGTCTGCGTGGCGTGCTCTGGCTGTTCTGGGTCGAGTCACGGACAACGCCTCGCTCGCCGAGGAAGCTCGCCGCGAGCTGCAGGGATTGGACCCACTCGACCGATTCTCCTTAGCAGAACGATATCTAGACGAAATGTCCCCGATGACGGCGCGCGGCTTGGCAGGTGCCATGGGTGGAGAATTCCCCGCACAAACTCTGTTGGAGTTGGCCACGGTGTACCAGGACTTCGGCATGGACGGCGCCGCTCTGACCCTCCTCGCGCTGCCGACCGAATGGGAGAAGGGCCCGGTCCTCGATGCTTGGCAGGCCTACCTCTCTGGAGATGCGGGGCCGCTCGCCCAGACCAGCGACCCGGCCTTCGTGTTCCCATTCAGGAGGGAGACCTTGGACGTGATGCAATGGGCGGCTGAGCAGAATCCTCACTGGTCGTGGGAATACTATCGGGCGCTCAACCTTTGGGCTGTCGATCGGACGGCTGAGGCAGGGGATGCTCTGGCGGGCCTGGGCGACACGCCGGACTTGCCGGCCTTCTATGTGGCCCGGGGGCGACTCTTGGAAGATCTGCGAGGGCGTGACGGGACGGCGGACCACAGAAGAGCCGTGGCGTTGGCACCAGATGATCGTCTGATGCACGTTGCGCTCGCTCAGCATCTCGAGTCCAGCGGTGATTGGACCGCCTCTCTCGACGCACTCGGCGCGGCTAGAAGTCGCTTCCCAGGGGACTTCAACCTCGCGTTGTTCGAAGCCCGAGCGCTCGTTCGTGGGCTCCGACCTGCGGAGGCCCTCGAGATCCTCTCGGCCGTGAATGTGCTTCCGTCCGAGCACGCGCGTGGGACGCGGCAGCTGTACGCGGACGCGCACACATTAATGGCCCTCGACGGGATGGAAGAGGATCAACACTCGGCTGCCCGCGGACATCTGCGGCAGGCGCTTGAGTGGCCCGAGTCCCTTGGAGAAGGGCGGCCCTACGAGCCAGAAGAGCGCCTCGTACAGTTTCTGTTGGGACTGGTTGAGCGTGAGATAGAGGGTGGTGACGCCGGGCTCGAGCACTTCCAGGCGGTGATCGATGCGACACCGGTTGGGAATGCACCCCCGGGGTCGTTGGATCGCCTAGGTGCGGCTGCGAGGCGAGTCGTGGCGGAAGGCGTGGGTGACCCTCGACGTGCAGGGGCCGCGACCGCCGAGCCAGAACCACTCCAGGACGAACTCGTTCGACGCGCGCTTGCTTTGGCGGGTGTCCGATGAGGACAGAGCCATGGACCCAACGGACGAGCGCGCGGCTCTTTGGCGGGCTGCTCTGCGCAGCCGCGATCTCAGCGTGTGGGAATGCTGCAACTGAGACCGCGATGCTCTATCGGGCCCCGCCGGTCAGCAACGCGGTGGACGGTGTAGTCTTCGAGTCCGGGAACTGGGCGCCGCACCTCGCTGCGGGCGAAGAGGGGACCTCGTGGGGCAACCACCGGGCCGTCGTGGCCCTCGAACCGGGGGACACCAACACAGATGCAGTGTCCGTCACGATTCCGTGGAGGCGCCGAGACCACGCTCCGGAGCTGAAGTCCGTCGTCGTGGTCGATGCCGGCTCCGGACTGCCGGTCTCGAACGCGGTCGCCGTGCGCGTTGAAAACAACTCCGGGGAGGTACGCTTCCAGCCGGTGTCCGGCTCGACGGAGTACCACGTGTACTACATGCCTTGGCAGTCGACCGGCGGATACTACCCGACCGTGACGTACCCGGATCTCGCGCCGGAGCCTGAGGGGGCGTGGCTGGCCATGACCCGGGGCACCGATGCGGATGACCTACCTACAGCGCGGGCGACCCATATCCAGTCGGTAGACGACTTCCATTCTTTTTTCCCGATGGAGGTCAGCGCGACGAACGACGAGATGGCCGCGTTCATGGCGGGGGCGATGGGCGGATGGCGCGTCGTGGCCGAGCACCGCGATCGGCCCATTCGTATGCGGCACCGCATTCCGCAGCACTGGGCGGCGGATTCTTACGGAGCCGCGCTGGAGTCGAGAGTTCTCAAGGACGAGGCGTTCACGTTCCAGGTGGCAGTCGTCCCAGGAGATGACCTCCTGAGCGATGTGACGGTGGCATTCGAGGA